>RCMY010001124.1_pt1 | contig 58196 bp, 62 predicted proteins | sample 2041341 | NCBI WGS metagenome assembly RCMY01 (sample SAMN09708234, study PRJNA481090) | Marine sediment metagenome, whole genome shotgun sequencing project.
ACATTGGTCTATACGGCTGGAAATTACCGCTTTTCCGATTTTGTCCGGATCGGATTGCCGCTGAATGTGGGCGTTGGTCTGGCGGCCTGCATGGCGATCTATTATGTTTTTTAGCCCGCCACATTCCGAAAGCGTGCGTTGAGCGATGCATCCTACTACGACTTACATGGGTCAGAATGCAACACCTTGTTCACCGCGCAGGGAATGTCAGTCTTCGTGACGATCTGAACCCCGGCGTCCGCCTCGCTGACGCCATAACCCAAGATGCCGCGTTCAGCTAGCAAGTCTTCAACATCACGAAAGCTTAAATTGAAATGGGAATAGAGCCATACTGTGTGGACGATCAATCCAAACGGAAAACGATGGCGCTCAAACGATATTTTGTGCATTCAGTCCAAATATCGCGCCCTTCCTTCATATGCCAGTAAAGTTAATGTGACAATGCCGGTCGTGGCTATGCGTCGATCATAACGCATCCCGCATTTCTCCGAGCTGAATCCGGAAATGCGCTGCGAGGCCCTCTGGTTTGTAGTTGACGACGCTGTTCGATGACCCGAAAGATTGTTCGATCAGTGCACTACCAAGCCCACGGCGGACCGGAGGCTTCACGGGTGGCCCACCCGTCTCAATCCAGTCAAGCAAGACGTAGGCGGTTTCACCCACTTGCTCGGTATTCCAGGATAAGTGAACGGATCCTCCCATCTTACTCAATGCACCATATTTAACTGCGTTGGTCGTCAATTCGTGCAGCACCAAAGATATGGTGACAGCCTGTTTAGAAGGAACAGTTAGCTCCGGCCCATTGACGCTAATATGGTTGGTTGCATCGCTTCGGAACGGGGCTAGCTCAAACTCGACAAGCTCATTGAATTTGAACTCTCGTCCTGGCTCAACCAACGCTGACTGATTCCGCATCACCGCTTGAAGTCGACCTTCAAGAGCCGCGCGGAATTCCTCGACGGTCGAAACCGACCTCGCCGTCAGCCGAATTATCGAATTGACCATGGCCATGATGTTGCTGAACCTGTGCGCCATTTCTGACGCGATCAAGTCACGTTGATCCTCGAGCGCTTTCCGGTAGCTCACATCCCGTATGACGACAGTAAGCAGGGTCATTTGGCCGAGATGACGACAGCTCAGCATCGCCTCCGCCGCGAACTCGGTTCCATCACGCCGAAGTCCAACCACTTTACGCTCGTTCGCCATCGCGCGAGCTACATCACTTAGTGCAGAGCTAAAATTGGCAACATGCGAAGTATGGATTTCGCGGAAGCGAGAAGGGATCAAAACTTGAATGCTTGATCCCAGAACTTCAGATGCAGAATAGCCGAATATCTTCTCGGCAGCGGGGTTAAATAGCAAGATTTGGCCGTGGACGTCCGTGCTAATCACTGCATCTGCGATGCACGACAAAATCTCCTCAATCGAAGGAAAAGGAAGTTCTACGTTTGGCATGTTTGTCGTAGTGTTCACGAGTAAACCACCCCACCCACGGATTTAGCCACGTCTCAATGCGAATCATACCAAGCTAGGGAATTTCCTAACATTTTAGCACTGAACAGTCGCGCGAAATGTGCCGCGACGATTCCGATTGTCAAAGAATGGCCGCAACGCATTCAAACTGAAATGACTGTCTGCTTACCGCCGGTTGAACACACCGCCCAAAAGCAGCCGCTGCGGCTTCACCCCTTACGGTCCGCGCTTCGTTTGATCCAAGCAACACACTAGCTCCGAAAATATTCCTGCGGCACCTTCAATTTCCCAGATAAAATCTGCACTCGATGTGAGAACGCAAAAAGGTGATCTTGGGGCTGTAATAAATACAGACGCAGGTTTCGGTTTTCCGTTACACCGCTAACGAATATTTCAATCTTGATATCTTGAGGCACATGGCGCATATCTCGGGAGATATTCAGCCTACGCGCGCAAGATCTTTCTTCTGCAAACCTCCTCGTAATTGGCTGCCGGCAGCGACAAACTGTAACGTTCAGACTGATCTTCCGTCATTACTCTTACTTATCGTTCGTCAGTGATTTCCTGAAAGGAGCAATATGAAAACAATTCTGCTGCCCATCATGGGAGATTCTGGCATGGAAGGGCGACTTGCGGCTGCATTGTCCCTCGCCGATGATCAGAAAGCTCATCTGAATTGCCTGCAAATATTGCCATTACCATATGTATCATGGGCCGGAGAAGCATCAGGTATGACTTATGGTTTAATGCTTCGTGACGCCGAAGGTGCCGCAAAGGACCTGCGTAGTAAGATAGAAGCACGGCTTTCTAAAGAGGATGTTAGCTGGGACTGGCATGTTCGCACGGGCGATACAGTCGGCGAATTGATAATGGCTGCACGATTGGCGGACATGGTCATCGCTAGCAGTGGCTCGGGAGATGATGCTCCTGCGGTTCATATTGCGGCCAACCTAGCGCTTCACGTCTCCATTCCTGTCCTGGCATTTCCGGTCAATGCATCGAGCTTTGACCCCGTCGGACCGATGATGATAGCTTGGAACGGGTCAGCCGAGGCCGCCAATGCAATGCGCAACAGCTTGCCGCTGATTTCCAAAGCATCGAGCGTTCATCTCGTCGTAATCGATGAAGCATCGTCAGCCTTCCCGGCAGAAGATGCAGGTAAATTTTTATCACGGCATGGAATTTCGGCCAAAGTTGAGAGCCTTGCTGCAAAGACGTCGATAGAAGAGACTATAGAAGAAGCTGCCCGCGAGATTGCAGTAAGTTGCATTATAATGGGCGCTTATGGTCATTCGCGGACACGCGAAATGATCTTCGGTGGGGTTACCCGTTACATGCTACGCAATAGCTCAATTCCTCTCTTATTGTCCCATTGAACTTTGCTGGCAGTTGGACGATCAGGTGAAAAAGATGCGCAATTTTGACTTGCCGCGAAATGAGAAGTTCTGGGGGCAAGCTTGGCAGCCTCGCGGTCCGCATCGGTGCCTTGCTTCGCCTCCAGCACGAAACAATCACGTTTATAGCCATCCAAACGGCCAAAGCTAGTTGTGCCGTCTCCATTGTCCTGAAACACCCGGCGTTCAAAAACATAATCGTTGTGGGCGTCATCGGGCTGTCTGCCCTTGGGTGGATCGACGCCAATGTGGGCGCATAACCCGTTCACGAAACTCTGCGTGTTAGCGAGTTCCGACCCTCCCGTAATTGCCCAGTCATCCAAGGGCCAGGGCCGGTTTCACGATTATGACCTCGGGTTCATCCACATCGATGTTACCAGTCCAATCGAGCTGGCGGTGCACGCCGTCCACAACATCAATAGCGGACACAATGCCCGCAACAGTCGTTTCAAAAAAAATTCCCATAATTTCGATAGGCTAATGTGCTGAATTTCTGGCCATCGGGTGTTGGTGACAATCATAGAAACAAGCTGATTCTTCCGGTACCTGATTTAAATCAGCCGGAAAGGGGTTCTTGTGATAGATCAGGGACAATCCTCCATCTGTTATGAGAGGATGGAGGATCACGCCCGCGAACTCATAGAAAGTATTATTTCATGCCTATATCCAAGCAAATTTTAGTCGCAACTGATCTGACGGCCAGGGCTGACCGGCCGTTCGCTCGCGCCAAATTGCTTGCTGATATCTGGAACGCGGATCGTACCCTGTTGTTTGTAAACAGTCCCAAAGCGGAGATTGATATCGCCAAGGTCGAGGCCCTTCTGGTGCGGAACTATGGGGCGGATGCCGAAGGCTGCAATCTGGCAATAAATTATGGGAAGCCCCCCAAAGTCATCGCCGAGACAGCGTTGCAGCTGGGCAGCGACCTCATCATTGTGGGTGCTGCCCGTCATAATGACATTTCCGATTTTTTCCTCGGTACTGCGGTCGATCATTTGGTCCACCACGCCGTGGCCCCGGTACTTATCGTGAAAGAACGCCCACGTGCCGATTATAGCCGAGTTTTGGTAGCGACCGATTTTTCGGATTTTTCGGCTCATGCTCTTCGCACCGCGTTAGAGTTTTTCCCCAGTGCACAAATCGAACTCGTGCACGCATACCATGTGGCTTACGAAGCCTGGCTGAAATCCGACGGCGTCGCGTCTGAAATGCTGTCCGATACGGAAAAGAAATTGCGTGATTTCATGGCCGGCGTGAAACTGTCAGAAACCGATGCGAAGCGCGTGAACTCCCGACTTGTCGAAGGCAATCTTCACCAGTCGGTTCACAATATGCTCGATACCGGCGATTTTGACCTTCTAGTACTCGGAACCCACGGACGGAGCGGTTTTGTCATGGCAACCATCGGCAGCCGCGCCAGCGAAATGATGGGTTGGTCGCCGGTGGACGTGTTGATGGTCAGAAAACCTGTCTAGACTAGGCCACTCCTATGCCTTAGCGGCGGGCAAGTTTGCCGAATTCGCTGTCCAGAAGCGCCCGCATCTTTTTTGCTCCGCCGCGCAGAGCGGCTTCAACATTCGCATCAGAGTGAGTGACGGTTTGCGGCTGCATGCCTTCAGGGCGCGCTTCAATAGTGCACCGAATATCATCAGCACCACCCTTGGCGGCGTTGACGTCCGCGAGATGCACCTCAATCCTAGAAAGACGGCTTGTTAGATGTCCCAGCGACGACGTCAAAAGATTTTGCGCGATTTCGGCTAAGCGATTGTCACCCTGAATATTAGCATCCGTATTAAGTTGAAACTGCATGTTGGTCCTTCCGAATTAGATACGAATTTATTGAGACAGTGCAAACGCTCGCCCATGTGCAAGTCAGTAAAAGCACGGCCAGCATCAGGCAATCCCTTGATAGCAGAGCTCGCATTTACGAGCCAACGACTTTGCCCTGAAAAAGGCATTACAGGATACTGAACTGCCCCGATATTGCCGGAGGCTCCAACTCTTCAGAAGAAGGAGCCTTTTTGAACAAGGCCCGTTTACAACCCTATTGAACGCAGGGCACTTAGGATGCTGGCCTCAGACTTCTGATTTCACTGCAGCTTCTGCCGCTTCGAAACCAATTTTAGTATGGCGACCATCACAGTATGGCTTGGTCGTCGAGGCACCGCAGCGACAGAGAAAAACCCGTGTTTTTCCGGCCAAATCGTAAAGGTTACTGTCTCCGTCACGGAGATCAACTTGGCTTAAATCCCCGGTCAAGAGATAGGGTCCATTCTTTGTCGCTACGAGTTCGATAGCCATGCTAGCCTCCTTTTGGTTGTGATTTACATAGCAGTTGCACTGATGAATTGCAGCCGAAAAGCGTTTGGAAAGAGACCTTTGCCGCTTTCGCACGGCTGGCGCGATTGCCGAGCGGCTAGCCACCGGCAATCAATCAAAAAATCGCGCGGATAACCAACGGGCACCGGAATTTCTGCTCCCAGCCAATCCTTGAGGAGGAGTGTTCACCTCAAGCTCCAGACTGTTTTGGAATGGTCTTATTGCTGAAGGGAAACAGAATTAATTAGCTATCAGAAGCGATCAGCAAGCTACACGGCAGATGTCGGATCAAATCGGCACCGGTAGAGCCAACCAGCCAGCGGGCGAGAAAGCCCTTGGTCGTGTGGCCCAGAATTGCGAGATCAGCATTTATATCATTGGCATGGGCGGCTATTTCAATCGCCGGGATGCCTTCTCGAATGCACGTGTTTACACTTAAGCCCCGTTTGCCAAGGTCACTTGCAGCGCTTGCGAGTGCTTCTTGGACTTGCTCTCGCTCCACCGCAAAGAGTTCGGGTGGCGCATCCGCCTGAAGTAGCGCGGCAGTGCCAGAGGCCGCGCAAACACCTAGAAGGTGCAATTCGGCTTTGCAAAGAAGTGCAAGCTCTGCTGCCTGACTCAAGGCAGCATCGGTTTGCGGAGAGCCTTCATAGGCCAGCAAAATCCTCTTAAACATAGTCTCTCTCCATTGTACCATATATATGGTACATCCGCATGAATCTTGATACCGCATGGTCAACTGATCGCCAGCGTGACCGAGATGGAAATCTAATCCTAGGTGCCCTAGCAAGTCGGGATATAAGCTTTCTGTAGCTGTTATTCTTCGAGGTCTGCGATCGCTTGGTTCAATAAGCGCATCTCGTCTGCGAGCCCTGCCTCTTTCTCCGCGCTAATTGGGTCACTGCCGCCCATGCCCTCGTCTTGGGCCCTTAGCCGGGCTTCGACGTCCGCCTTCCAATATTGCAGGATGTCGATCTTCTGCTTGCTACTTAAATCATTGTCACTCACGACATTGGCAGGGGTCTGATAGGTCTGCCGAGGATGATCAGCTTCACTTTTGTTCAGTGTATCGCTCACTTCGATCTCATCTCCTTTTACCGTTAGCGTGGCTGCGGCGACTTTCTGTTGCGCCTTGGATTTTTTAGGCATCGCTCCAATCCTTTGTTGGATAGATATCTAAAGGAGAAACTAACACGTGGCAACCAAGCGGATGCCCTAAATGATCAAATGTAAGGAACGCCCCATAGGTGTAGACATTGATTCCATATGCGCGGTCCCACTGGGGTTCGAGGCCTGCGGTTTAATGTGGGCTATTCTTGAGGGCGAGGGTACGCGATCCTTGCGTTCTTGTTCGGCCAGCGCCATATTCCGCGTAACATTCACATACTCGTCATGGATGGCTGCAAGATGCTGCTGACCATGCCTAAAATCGAATCGTAACACAGGACGGAAAGGTAGGCTGGACGCCGCGCGGGCTGAAACATCAAAAGCAGATGGCCTGGCAAGCGGCACCAATCTAGATCAAATGCGCGAAGCTCCCGAAAAACCGGTCTTCGGTCCAGAAACGCCAAAACCAAAACTAGATCCGCGCGACCCGCCGGAGGTTAAAGTCTGGCGTTCTATCGCAAAGGCGGCCTCGTGGCGTACCGTAGGGACAATCGATACCCTAATCCTTTCCTATTTGCTAATAACCTACCTTGGTCCGATTTTTGGTTTGCAGGCGTCCGAAGGAGAGGCGCTGAAGGCAGCGAGCTATATCGCAATCACCGAAATTGCGACCAAAATGATCCTGTACTTCGTCCATGAACGAATATGGGCAAAGCTTGCCTGGGGGATAACGGTCGTCGACGAGGCTCGCAGCGAAAGCTACGCACGCACTTCAACCAAAACGACGACTTGGCGAGTCATCGCGTCGATGGACACGATGCTTCTCGGCTGGATCTTTACTGGGAATATCGCAACGGCTATATCCATTGGTAGCTTGGAAGTCGTCACAAAGCTGATCCTGTATTTTTTTCATGAACGTGTATGGTCAAAATTGTCATTTGGACTGATCCAGCGATCTTAGAAGCATGTCAGCTATTCCCCACCTTGCCCAGAAAAGCCGCCTTTCCGCTAACGGCCCATTTCCTGCCGTAGGCTATGAAGTCGTCTTGCGTCGGCATTTAGGCTCCCACCATTGCCACGCAAATGTCTGAAATTGGGTGGACTTCCGACTGGCAGCTTTTGTCTCGGCGCGACCGCTTATCCGACATCGGCGACGATTAACCTGTGCGTCCCAACATAGGACGTTGTCGCTGACAATCATACCCGGCTTGCCGCGTTCGGTAAGTAACGCGGCCAGTTCACGCACAACTCGCAGACCCGAAATTGACGTGTCAGGCACAGCGCAAATGCATTCTCGGGTTACGTCATCAACGATGTTCAGCACGCGGAACCGGCGACCTGTGGCAAGCTGGTCATGCACAAAATCGAGGCTCCAGCATTGGTTCGGTAATGCCAGAACAGGTGGCCGTGTGCGCGTGCCAACCGCGCGTTTGCGGCCTTTACGACGACGCACCGTCAAGCCTTCCTCGCGATATAGCCGCTGTGTCTTCTTGCGGTTGATGATCACTCCGTCACGGCGCAGAAGAATGTGTAGCCGGCGATAGCCAAACCGACGTCGCTCCTGCGCCAAGGCCCGCAGCTTCCCACGAAGTTCTGCATCATCACCACGACGCGACTGATAACGCATGCTCGTCCGATCAGCCTCAATGACCCTGCACGCCCGCCGCTCGCTGACATCAAGCCGCGCCTGAAGATGCCGCACTGCTTCCCGTTTGGCGACAGGCGTCACCACTTTTTTGACAGCGGGTCCTTCAGGCCTGCATTGTCCAACATCGTATCGGCCAGCAACTTCTTGAGCTGCGTGTTCTCCGCTTCCAGCGCACGAAGCCGCTTCGCTTCTGACACTTCCAACCCGCCATACTTGGACTTCCAGTTGTAGAGCGTCGCTTCCGACACACCATGCTCGCGCGCCAAATCAGCCGTCTTCGCGCCCGCCTCTGACTCACGCAAAACGCCGATAATCTGTTCTTCTGTAAATCGTATCCGCTTCATTAGTCCGTCCTTTCATAGGCCGGACTCTAATCAATTCTGGAGGAGTTTTAATGCGTCACGTCACCAAACATGACTGAAAAATGGTTGCCGCCAAATAAAAGGAAAAGGGCCAACCGGTCTCCAGTTAGCCCTTCTCTAGTTTCCCAAGGGAAATCTAATTTTTGAAATGCTAACCCTATTTACCTTCTGTTTTCATGGCTTCGCCATCTTTCATAGCATCAGCGGGTGCAGCTTCGTCTGTAGCCATCGCGTCAGCAGGTGCCATGGCATCTGTACCCATGGTATCGGAACCCATGGCATCTGTACCCATGACATCGGAACCCATGGCATCCGAACCCATTGTATCGGTGCCCATTTCATCAGTTGCAGGCGCAGCTTCGTCAGCGGGAGAGCCGCAGGCACTAAGTGCCAAAACAGCTGCCGATGCAGCTAAAACAGTTAATTTACGCATTCTGAATCCCCAAATTTATTCCAATTCAAGCCGCTATAAAAAGTAGCTAGAATAGTATGTATAGGATTTGAAGGCGGAAGTATCACAAAATTTGAAAGAATTTGTCATGTGACTGCTTTGAGAGCTTTTATTTCCAGAAATTTTTGCAGGTGCCAAATTGAACAATGAGTCGATTACAGAAACGGTTTAATCGGTCGAATCCGATCAAACTCCCTCTTTCGGCATTTAAGCTCCCACCTCCGCACGCTTTTTGCCGCCAATAAGGGAGGTTAATCTTTATACGCCTGCACCGGTAACGATCCAAATGCATCTTCAAGTGCGGATTAGCGCCCCCCGATTTATGCAGCAGGCTTGGGCTTCCAATCTTCTGGAAACTCTATCTGCAGGTTTTTTAGATCTTGTGCGCTTCACCCGCACAGACTGGCTGCATCAGCACTTTGGCTGGTCAACATCTCATTTACATTTGCTGCAATCACGCCGTAACTGACATTTCCGAACAGCTTCTGGCGTCCTTCGTTGATAACATATGTCGGGCTGCCCTCGATCCCGTGTAACTGAGCAAGGTCATAATCCTTTGTTAGCCTTGCAATTGCTTCGCCGGTTTTGAACTTATGCATTATTTTATCAAAATCGATACGCAGCAACCCGGCTATCTCGCGTTGAACGTCCCAGTCCGAGACATCCTCCGCTCTTGTGAAAAACGCAGAGCGCAGTTCCCGCGCGGCGAGGATGGATGGTCGTTCAGCAACAGGGGCGTTGGATATGAAGTCCTCTTGCTCGATCAATTCAACCGCCTTGATAAACAGATGTGAGCTCGCCGATGATCGCGGCCGCGTCTTTGCCCAGGCATCGCTGTGAATCGGCAAATTCTCGAATTTCCCGGCGATGCCTTGTACATGGTTCGCATAGCCTTCAAAGCCGCCCCGTTCTGTCCATTGAGACGCGATTTTCGTCCATGTATCCGGGAATACGGAGCAGTAGTGGATGTTGATAGTAATCCGGTCACCAAATTCTGTCGTAAGCCGATCAAAATTACTCTGGGAGGCATAGGCCCACACGCAAAGTATATCAGAAAAATGATCAATTTGGGCGGTTGGCATGGCGACGGTCTTTCTGAAAAGCTGATAACTACCAGTCGATGTTATCAATGTACAACACGCCGGATCGAACCGGAGGTACATGAAAAAATGGATTGCATGGATCGTTCAATCGGAAGCTCCGCCACAAACTTCTCAATGAAATGATGTTGCACAAACAATTTGCAGGAAGAAGCCGACCTGTTAATCAGCTTGGCTTCTTCCCGCCTGATTGACCGCGGTCTTTGTCGCTATTTTTTTGGCGGCATCATCAATTCTTGCTGCATCATCAGGCTTTCCATCATCTGATGCATCATAGCCATATGCTGCTTCATTTTCTCCATATGCGCCGGGTCCATCTTCATCATGCCACCTTCGGCCATCTTGGCCTTCATTTTTTCTTTACGTGCCGGGTCCATCGCCATCGGCTTGTCGCCCTGTGACATCATGCCGCCTTCGGCCATCTTGGCCTTCATAGACGCCATATGGGCCTTCATCATGGCCATATTCTCGGTCATGAGTTTTTCCCGCTCTGCAGGCGTCTTGGCGTTCTGGGCTCGCTCCATCATCTGCTGATGTGCGGTATGATCGGCCATTGGCATGGCATGACTCTGCATGGCGGGCTTGGGCTCCGGCGGCGCTGCGTAGGCCGCACAACCGGTCAACAGGGCAAAAGAAGCGACGGTGGCAAGGTAGGGAGTTCTCATATCTAATTTCCTTTTTTGCAGTTGTCCTCAAGAAGGACGGGGTTGGCAACGCAGCATTACAGCTTCACCAGTAAGTGGTTGGATCAGAGGAAATATTCGCTCGGCCTTCGGTTCGTCAATCAGCGTGTTTGATCAATTCTTGATGGTTTGGGTTGCAATCACCATCTCGCATCAATGGCACCTCGATCCGTCGCCCCCTACGCAAGCAATCGATTATAAGTGGCGGTAATCGCCCAGACGAATAGCCCAGAGAAAACACTCCATGTGACAAGCCCCACCAAAAAGCCAGTCCAATGCAATGACCAGCCCATACCCTGAAAATTCGAGTGGACCATATTACCGCTCATTTGCATCATACCGCCGGGGGCCATGATCACAAAAAGACTGCATATTATCCACGCAACTCCGAAAATAATTGCAGTGGCCAAACCAAGTTTAATGGCATCGAGCTTCATTTCGCTCTCCTGAATGAAAACCAGCGGCACCGAAAATCGGAGACATCTTGTAACCAGTTATCAACTGACAATAGCAGGCCTTCCCTTCAACACTGATAGGTAATATTACTGAGCCAGCGTTTTGTGGGGACTGGTGAAATTCCTTCGGTTGCATATTCACGTCACAACATCGAAGTTCGTCCCGAATTTCGGTCCGCAAATTGAACGGTATTGCAGGCTGAGGCGGAGAGGAGGATGCCGCCTAGAGCGATGGTGATTACCATTTTCCATTTTCATGTTGAATTACTTTCCATGGCTGTTCCCTTGCTTGGCGGCGCGCTGCAACCATTGCTCACAGTCCGGAGGCGTGTGGTGAGTTGACTGCAACGTTTCGTATCGCCGTTGCCCGGACAAAGAGTTTTGTCGTTCAATGCCGCAACCAGATTTCTATTCGTTTCTTGGTGATCGCGTAAGTATCGGAATCTACTCACGTCTGAAGCAAGTTACAGGGCCTATCGAGATCGGTGTGTCGGCAGGGGAAAAGACTGCTTTCAGCCTATTCAAAATTGGGATTGAACGGCGACAATTGGGGCTTGTTCGGAAAGACAGCTTTCGGTCGAAATTCCTTGCGACCGGACATCGTGCCGCTGCTGACAATGCGACCGAATTTATCCACGCGGCCTAATTTTTTCGAGACGCTCAAAGGCTCGCGCGACTATTGCGGCTAAGCGGGCCCCGCTAACTTCCGTGCTTGGGTTGCGAATGAGCGAAGCGCCTGTTGCTTTTCGCCGAGGCTCATGCCCGGCCTGGCCTTGATGGTCGGGCAATAGGCCGTGATTAGATAATTGACGATTTCGCCATACGAGGCATTCGGATGGCGCGAACGCAGGCCGGCGACAGCGGCGGCAATCTCGCTTTCTCCGCCGGCCCCGAGCTGTCGGCCCATGCTGTCGATTTGGTCAGGACTCACGTCCAGGGTTCCTCCGGCTTGTTGGGCAAGCGCGATGGGGCAATCGAGATCACCGGGGGAATGGGATGATGCTGCATCTGCGGCCGCTTTTGGCATTTGGGCGGTCTGAGACGAATTGGCGTCCTGAGACGACTGGGATGTTTCTGAAGGGCGCGAGCAGGCCGACAGCAAGGTCAGAACGGCCGTTCCGATAAGCAATGTGTGCGACTGCCTGAGGTACATAATCTCCCCTCCAAAAAAGCGATAAGGACTTAATACACGCTCTATATGGGCTGGACTGGCTAGCTGGTCAAGTTGAGTGACGGGGAATCCCCAGTGTGCAATCGATTGCACAGGCTACTCTAAGCCGAGAACCACCAATCCCAGACGTTGCTCGAAAAATATGAATTGGAAAAGCGGACTGTCCGCTAACAGGAAGCTACTTGCGGGCCGCCTACGGCCGAAGGGAGGGCGCGAAGCTGCCGGGAGGGTGGCGCGAGTGAACGACCGGTTTCGGGGACATGGAAACGGATCGGGAATGACGTGTTTTGGGTCGTTAGCCGAAGGGCTTTCCACCGCCCAGCATCCAATAGCGGACGGTCCGCAACCGGCCCATTTCCTGCCGTAGGCTATGAAGTCGTCTTGCGTCGGCTTTTAGACTCCCACCATTGCCACGCAAATGTCTGAAATTGATGACGTGGACGGCTCTCCATCTACCCTGCATTATGGTGTGCGGGGCAATTTGGAAAGGAGAGCAGTTATGGGAACGGTTACGATTATTGGTCTGGATATTGCGAAGTCTGTTTTTCAGGTTCACGGTGTGGATGCGCAAGGCGAGGCTGCCGTTCGTCGGCGCCTGACGCGCGGCCGGTTGTTGAAGTTCTTTGCCGGATTGCCGCCTTGCCTGATTGGCATTGAGGCGTGCTCCTCGTCGCATTATTGGGCGCGTGAACTCGTTGCTTTGGGGCATGAGGTGAAGCTGATGCCCGCTCAGTATGTTAAACCCTATGTGAAGCGCGGCAAAAATGATGCTGCCGATGCCGAGGCCATCTGCGAGGCGGTGACGCGCCCGACCATGCGGTTTGTCGGCATCAAGACGCCCGAGCAGCAGAGCGCGATGATGTTGCACCGGGTTCGTCTGATCTTAAACCGTCAGAGGACACAGCTCTCGAATGCGATGCGGGCTCATCTGGCCGAGTTTGGGATTATCGCTCCTGCTGGCCGCAATGGCCTGGAACGGTTGCTGGATGTTATCGCAGACCCTGATGACTTGCGCCTTCCTGCCGATGCCCGGCTCTGCCTGGAGATGCTGGTGAGCCAGCTGCGGATGGTCAAGGAACAGATACTGGAGAATGATCGTCGTATTCTCGCGCAAGCCCGCGAGACGGACGTGGGCCGCCGCCTGATGGAGATCCCGGGAGTGGGGCCATTACTAGCCAGTGCCTTTGTTGCAACGATTACCGATCCTGCTGTCTTCAAATCGGGCAGGAACCTTGCTGCCTGGATCGGTCTTGTTCCGCGTCAGAACTCAAGTGGATCCATAATGCGGCTTGGAGGAATCTCAAAGGCAGGCAATCGCTATCTGCGGCAGATGCTCATCGTGGGTGCCATGGCTGTCATCCGTCAGGCCATGCGTTACGGCGACAAGTATCCTTGGCTTTCGCAGCTTCTGGCGCGCAGTAAGGCCAAGGTCGCAGCTGTTGCGCTTGCCAACAGAAACGCGCGCACGATCTGGGCGATGATGATGAGCGGAGAGCACTATCGCAATCCGGTTGCGGCATGATATAAGCAGCGCTGAGTATAGCGCGCTAAAGAGGTTGGAAAGGAGCGACAGGAGTTGATGCAAAAAGCCGGTTGAAACCGCCGAAACGGGAAAACCCAGAACGACCCAGCACTTCGAGTGCGTGAAATTGATCGGGACCCGCTTCGCGCGAATGGCATTAGGGCCAGCGGCAATATGTGCCGCATAAATAGGTCGGACACATGGCCGCTCCAACCAGCGACGCAGAAACCCCAGTCAAACCACCCCAACGGAGAGCCGTCCACACATGGGTGGTTAGCGGAATGTCTGGTTTCGGACGCGAACGTACAATAGCTGACACTCTTCATTTGGCAGGATTTGGGCCTGGATCTGTATTGGGTTTAACGCCGGGTTTCAGCGGTCTTGCCCCCGGATCGTCCTGAAATTCGACTACAATCGTATCATCGTCATCATCCGCCGATCCGCGTTCAAGCTTGATCGAAGCTATGGTCTCGCCGCGATCCAGGTGCAACTTGAAGATGTTGTTCTCGCCGACGCTCAGCCTTCGCATCAGCCTTTCCGGGGTTTCCCGGCCAGCCAGCGTATCGAGTAATGCACGCGCGGAAATTCTGATTTCTGATTTCACGTCTTTCTCCCAGTTCATGTGTGTACCTAAATATCGTCCGCGACCTTGCGGCGAAAATACGCTTTGCTCATGAAGTTGACGAGCTTGATATCCTTCCAAGTTAGGCGAAGGGAGCGCCTTTGTCATGGCTTCAAAACCACTTAGATCAATTGTGAGACCTGGCTTGCAGAACAGCACCGTTTTCCAATCTACAGTCTCTTGAAGAGAAATTATTTGTTTACGTCCCCTGTTGGGCGTCATAACCGCTACCACATCGAGCTCGCATTCTCGGCTGCTGAGATAGGCGTCGATAATCTGCCGACCGCTGATTACACGCCCTGTATAGTCTCTCTCTTCTACACAGCGGAGTGCGGTACTGCCGACATCAGCCAGAATGACACATTTCGTACCATTAAATTTAGGGCTTCTCAGCTGCTTGCCCTTCCGAACCAAGGCTCCGTAGACGCAATTCTTTTTGAGGCTTCGAATCTCAGGCGGCATTGATGTCGAGAAATTGTACTGTGTTTGATCCTGATCGTGCCATGATATGACCACATCCAGCTCTTCCTCTTTGAGACGGATTTTGTCGCCATCGGACAAGTTTTCACTTTTCAGCCAATTGACCAGAACGCTCTTGATATAGGGTGTCAAAGTAAGGTTGCGCGGCACGCACACCCAGCGAAGTGATTCCCCGTTAGACCATTTTGTCTCTTCGTAAAAATAGTACGAAAGTCGGCGACCATATCCCTTCCGGACCCGGTTAGCTTCGTGCGATATTTTTCTTGATGCATTTCGCATGCCTTGATCTGCTGGCAATGCGGCGTCGGATAAAGCTGTTACCTCAACTATGGTTTCGTGTCCGGGAATGAGGTGTTCTGAAAAGGCATCTGGCAGACCAGATATACCATACCAATGGGGCTCGATTTCAGCGGGTCCGATTTGGAAGATTGCCCAAATCAGCCCAAGTTCCATTTCGCCCGGCAGTGCTTGGTCTATTTCTTTATTTTCAATCCGGTTTATTAAATCCGCGACTTTTTCTTTGGCAAGAACTGAAGACAAATCATCCAGCATTTTCTGTATTCTTCGGCGTCCGAAAATGGGCATCGTTCTTTATAGCATTTGGATCAAATAATTGAAGTCTTATACATCGGTCGCGGCCCTTCTTGGATAGCGCCGTAGTTTTGACATACTGCGCAATCCAGTAAGTGCGTCACCGCGCAAAATATTTGTTATTGGCAGCGCAATAGATCGAATCGTGAGTCTGGTTTTGGTAAGTCATAGAAACGGTGGTGTGACTGCAATTGATGACATGATCAGCTTTGACTGCAAAGTGGTTGGAAGGAAATTCCTTCTCAACCTCATAGTCGACATGAGCCGCATCCATACGCCCCTTGCATTCGTGATTTTCGATTTTGCTGAGCCCCCCTCTTAACCACTACCGGAAGCCATCAGCCACCGGCCAAGTTGCTCGGGGAGCGTTCTTCTTTCGGGGTTTCGTATTGATTCGGCTCACAAACTCAAACCAAAAGTTTACAGGTGAACTGTAAACCGATCTATATCGCTGATTAAGAAATGCCTGTTTTCTGGTAGCGGAGGAGGGACTCGAACCCCCGACACATGGATTATGATTCCACTGCTCTAACCACCTGAGCTACTCCGCCACGGCTCCAGGCGATTGTCTTGATCACCACGAAACTCTCTCTGGACCGCGGCGCTATAGTCACAGCGTCCGGTCCGGTCAACAAGCGGAAGCAAGAAATACGCTAAAACTTGCACGGTCAATACGATCCGCGCTAACAGCGCTTTTCAGGCCGACTATGGGGCATCGAGGGGCATTTATGAACGCATATTACGACATATTGATTGTTGGCGCTGGCCATGCCGGCGCGCAAGCAGCTATCGCGTTGCGCCAGAAGAAGTTTGAAGGCTCCATCGGTCTGCTCGGAAACGAGAAATACCCACCATATGAACGGCCGCCTCTGTCCAAGGAATATCTCGCCGGCGAGAAACCGTTTGAACGGATTCTGTTGCGCCCCGAGAGCTTCTGGGCCGAACGCGATATCGATCTGCTCACCGGCCGCAGGGTGTCGAAACTCGATCCGGTCGGCAAAAAAGTTACCCTGACATCCGATGACGAGATTGAGTTTGGCAAGCTGATATGGGCAACCGGAGGCTCTCCCCGCATGCTGGATTGTCCGGGAAGCCAGGCGCGCAATATTCATGCTGTCCGGTCCCGGGCCGATGTCGACAAGATCATCGCCGCTTTGCCCACGGTCGAAAAAGTCGTGGTCGTCGGCGGCGGCTATATTGGGCTGGAGGCAGCGGCGGTGCTGACCAAATTGGGTAAGCAGGTAACGATCGTCGAGTCTCTCGACCGGGTCCTGTCCAGGGTAGCCGGCGAGCCACTCTCCCGATTTTATGAAGCCGAACATCGCCGTCAGGGTGTGACCATAGAGTTGGAAGCAACCGTCGCGGGCTTTGAAACCGGTGATGATGGGATTGCCACCGCCGTCACGCTCGCGGACGGACGGACGCTGCAGGCGGACATGTTTGTGGTCGGCATCGGCATCATTCCTGAAACCGGCCCGCTGGTGGCGGCGGGCGCAGCGACCGGCAACGGCGTCGATGTGGATCAGCGCTGCCGGACCAGTCTCGACGATATTTATGCGATCGGCGATTGCGCGGCGCATAGCAATGCCTTCGCCGACGGCGCCATGATCAGGCTCGAATCGGTCCAGAATGCCAATGATCAGGCGAAAGTGGCGGCGCTCGATATCCTGGGTGAAGAAATCGTATATGATGCCGTGCCGTGGTTTTGGTCGAATCAATATGATCTGAAGCTGCAAACCGTTGGTATTTCGACCGGTCATGACAGCCATGTTGTCCGCGGCGATCCGGATTCACGTAAATTTTCGGTGATCTATTATCGCGACGGCAAGGTCGTGGCGCTCGACTGCGTAAACGCCACCAAAGACTATGTGCAGGGCCGCAAAGCCGTCGTTGAGGGCCTGAACCTGGACAAAAACGAGCTAGCCAACACGGAAATTCCAATCAAGGAAGTCGGAGTCTACTAGCGCCCCCGAAAGGACCATGCGCCGATGTCCTGCCACAGCCCGTCGACATAATAATGCAGTCCGATCCCGCGGATCGCGAAGGGACGAGGCTCGAACTCGGCCGATAGCTGATCGAAGAGGCTTTGCGCTTCTTTGGAATTCACCTTGTTCTGGACGGTAATATGCAGCCTCGGTGTCTGCTGATCCTGGGCCACCAGCAATCCGGCGAACCGGTCCGCCAATTCCATCCGTAGGGAAAGTAGCTCGGGTGCATGTAGCTGATAGGCCACGCCATTTCCGAGATGGATCAAACCGGACAGCTTCGCGTCCGGTTTCGGAAGGTTGCTGGTCAGCGCGATGATCGAAGCCTTGATTTCATCCAGCGCCTGCGGCGGAAGATGGTGGAACAAAGTGATATGCGCGTCCACCATGTTCCGGTCAGGCGGATAGTAGCGTTTCCGCAGACTGTTCGCCCAGGCAAACTCCGCCTTGCCCATTTGCGCCGTCATGATGATGGGTTTGTTGAGGCGCTCCATGAGCCGATGCTATCGCACAATAAAAAACCGCGAGCAATTTCTCGCTCGCAGTTTCACTTGCATCGACTGGATTCGCTTAGGCGGCCTTGCTCGCCGCTTCGTTGCTATCGAGCCAGTTCAGCAGATTTTGCGGTGTCGATTCGACATAGGGGTCATTGTCGGTGCCTTCGTCGTTGATACCCGGCTCTTCGAACCAGGCGCTGACCACGCCGTCATCGGCAATCATTGAATAGCGCCAGCTACGCATCCCAAAGCCAAGGTGGTCTTTCTTGATCAGCATGCCCATGCGGCGGGTAAAATCACCTGATCCGTCCGGAAGCAGCTTTACCTTTTCCAGACCGAGCGATTTGCCCCACTGATACATCACGAAGGCATCATTGACCGAAATGCAGTAAACCTCGTCCACGCCGCGCGCCTTGAACTCGTCATAGAGGCGTTCAAAAGCGGGGCACTGCTCGTTCGAACAGGTCGGGGTGAAGGCTCCGGGCAGGGAAAATACAGCGATACGCTTGCCGGCAAACAGGTCCTTGGTGTCCACATCCTGCCAGCGGAAGGGATTCTCTCCGACGACGGACTCGTCGCGAACCCTGGTTTTCAGTGTAACTTGGGGGATATTTCTACCGATCATCTTTAACTCCTTTTGATCTGATAGACGCCGTATAGCAGCTATAGTTTCATCGGTTAAATTGATTTAATCGACCTTACTAATTTACATAATCAATCACTGGCCGGTTTCTCTTGAAACTTATCCGGCAAAATATCAAAACGTCCGATAGTTTCTGGGGGATGGGGATATGTTATGATTGACAAGACAAAGGCGCCGACATGGTTCTGGATCATTGGAGTTTTTGCGCTACTCTGGAACGCTATGGGCCTGGCTGCCTATTTTCAGCAATTTTTGATGAGTGCAGAGGCTTTCGCAGCGCTCCGTCCGGAACAGCAGGACTTGCTCGTCAGTCAACCGTTCTGGTTGACCGCCGCCTTTGCCACCGCCGTTTTTTCTGGATTTGTCGGCTCCATCTTGCTGCTTGCGCGAAAACGCCTTGCTGTAAGACTATATCTGCTATCGATGGTCGCCGTTATCATTCAATTTGGCGGCCTGTTCCTGGCGTTAGGATATGCCGATGTCCTGATCGGCGGCGAGTGGATAATGCCCGTCATGATCCCGATTTGCGCAGTCGGGTTTTACCTCTACGCTCGCAAGGCGGAACAAACAGGCATTCTCGCTTAAGTTGACGTGCTGAACGGCGTGAAATTGGTATCTTCATCATAAATGTCGACCCCTTCGCGCCGTTTGAGCCAGCCGACGACCAGATAGGTAACCGGCGTCAGCACCGCCTCCCAAAGCACTTTCAGGAGCCAGTTGGTGACCATCACGGTAATAACCACAGAGGTTTCCCAAAGCCCCAAAAAGGCCAGCGGATAGAAAATCAGACTATCGACACCCTGCCCCACGACTGTTGAACCAATGGTCCGGGTCCACAGCATCTTTCCCTGCGTCCAGACTTTCATCCGTGCCATCACATAGCTGTTTACAAATTCTCCCACCCAGAATGCGACGATCGAGGCCCCAACAATGCGTGGAACCTGGGCAAACACGCTTTCATAGGCGGCCTGCCCTTCCCAGCCCTCTGCCGGCGGCAGCGACACCACCACCCAGCTCATCAAGGCCATGAACAACAGCGCAGCAAAACCGGCCCAGATGACCCGCCTTGCCCGTGCATAGCCGTAAACCTCGGTCAGCACGTCGCCGATCACATAGCCGAGCGGGAAGAATAATATGCCCGCGCCGTAGATCCATTGCTCGCCGCCGATCATGATGAAGGTTGGCTTGGCCGCGCCGATGACATTGGACAGCAGCAACACGGTCACGAAGGCGGCCATCACAAAATCATAATAGCGGAACCGGTGACCAGTCTGGCTGGAGGCGGATGTGCGGACAATGGGACTATTGTTCATCGACAGACCTTAGCCCACGCTTGAGACAATTCAACATTTATGGCGGTCGGTGCACATCACGGTTTGCAGACGGCCAAAAGACCGCTAAAGCGCATGAAAATTACGCGCCCGTAGCTCATCTGGATAGAGCGCGAGACTTCTAATCTTGAGGCAGCAGGTTCGAGTCCTGCCGGGCGCACCATTTTTCCTATTTCTTGAAACCGCGCTTGACGAGATCCATGGATTCCGATGTGATCGGATAGCCAATGCCTTCCGGGATGCACAAATGAACCTCATCGCCGCGATGCTCGATGCTCGGGGAGACCATCACCGAGGGGTGAGCCTTGCTATGGGCAACCGCCTCGTCGAACGATCCGAATTGCGCGAGCCGCTCGAGATTGCGCTTGGTCGGGAAGATGATCTTCACCTCACCCGCTTCGGCACGATCCAGCACCGATTGCGCGTTGCCCCAGAACAGATTGTAATTTTCGGTTTCGTCGACCGTAGCCTGTGCCTTGTGGTCATCATGCGATATCATATAGAAACGAGTGTCGAAAACCCGCTTTTCTGCAAAGGGAGGACACCAGCGTGTGAAGGGTATCAGCTTTTCCAGCTCCAGCTGCCAGTCAAACTGGTTACAGATATCGGCCAGAACCGTACCCGTGTTCAACGCGTTTCGCGCCTCCGATACCCGCTTGGCATCCAGATTGCCTTCAACCGCGACCGCAATTCCGGTTTCCTCGATCGATTCCCGGATCGCCGCGATGCGCGCGCCATATTCGTCGAAATCATCATGGCCGAGTACCCTGGCGAAATCAAAATCCGCATCATCGATCCGGCCACCCGGGAACACGGCGGCTCCCGCAGCAAAGACCATTTTGGCCGAACGTTCCACCATCAGCAGGTCGGGGGCATCGCTGCCTGGTTGATCGCGGAATATCACCAGCGTCGACGCGGGAATGGGTTTGGGCATCGGCTTGCCGGTGATCGCGTCTAGCGCTGGCGCGTCGCTGCTGGTCGTTGGTTCGGTCATATTCTCATATGACCAGCAAGCAGCGGCTTTGCCAAGTGTTTTGATTGCCATTGGTCAGCACAATCTGATTTGCCAAAATTCCGTTGGCATGGCAGGATCATGGGATGGGAATTATCGAGCTATTGGGATTGGCCGGTAGCGTCAGCTTGATATCGGGCTGGCGGCTTTATCTCACGGTCTTTGTGACCGGTCTGGCCATGCGGTTGCAGTGGATCAGCGTGCCGGAAAACCTGCAGATACTCGATGCTCTCGCCAATCCTTGGGTTCTGGGAATTAGCGCGCTGGGGGCGATTGCCGAGTTTTTCGCGGACAAGATTCTCTGGCTCGACTCTATCTGGGATACGATTCACACGGCGATACGGCCGTTGGGCGGCGCTCTGCTGGCGCTGGCCGTCGTGGATGCCAGTGATCCCGTGTGGCAGGTCGTGGTGTTTCTTCTGGGCGGTGGCGCAGCGCTGATGAGCCACGGCGCAAAGGCAGGCGCCCGCGCCCTCGTCAATACCAGCCCTGAGCCGGTCAGCAACGCGGTTGTTTCAACCGGAGAAGATATTGCAACCGGCGGCCTGCTTTTCCTTGCCTTCGCCAACCCGATTGCCGCGCTGATCATCGCGTCGGTGATGCTGATCCTCTGCATTTTCCTGGTCTACAAGGGCTATGGGCTTTGGCGTCAAATGGTATCTGGCGGAAGCTGACCAGCGGTTTGGTAGCAGTCAGCCAAAATATGGAACGCAAGATACAGAGGGGAAAATGGTCGGGGAGACAGGATTTGAACCTGCGACCCCCTGTACCCAAAACAGGTGCGCTACCAGGCTGCGCCACTCCCCGACGCGCGCCCTAGGCGGTGCTTTTCCGAAAAGCAAAGGGTTTTTCACGCTTCTTTTTGCCGCGGCTCAACAAGGTGAGCCATTAACGGCATCGGAAAAAATATGGTGGGCCCGGAGGGATTCGAACCCCCGACCTAGCCGTTATGAGCGGCCAGCTCTAACCAACTGAGCTACAGGCCCATATGAGCAGCTTTTTCAGGCAGTTCTCATTGGAGTGGTGCGATAGCGGAAGCCGTATTGATTTGGCAAGACCGATCATCGCAATTCGTCAGACTGGCGGCAATGAGTTGCTAAGCGCCTGAAGCAGCCTGCAACAACTCATCGATATCCACGGGTTTCACATTGCGTGTCTCGAGATGGTCCAGGACCTCCCGCCACCAGTCGTAAAAGTCCCGCAGATCTTCTTCTGTGCGCACATAAGGCGTATGACCCGGCGACAATGAAGGAGAATGAAAAGAGAAAACCAGCAACCGCAAATCATCATCCAGCGCAACGTCGATCGCTTCTTTCGTTTCGCGCGCCGAGACCCCTTCGGGTGTCAACGGAATGCGTTCGAGCATCTTGGAGCGGGAAAATAGCGCATTGACCAGAGGTGATTTTTCCATGATCGCCGCCGCGAGACCGGGTTGCTTGCGAAGTAAGCCAGAATAGACAGTCGTCAGGGGTACTTCGAGCAGCCGCTCGTCTTCTTCCCACCAATATGGTTCCGAACCAACCGACAGAAAATCCGGACCGCCTTGCCCTCTATAATCAAAGCGCGGCCTGATGCTGCTGTCCATCACAAAGCCATGTTTAAGCAATATCTCGGTTGTATGCGGACCTATTCCGTATCGCCCGGCGCGGTAGATGGTGGGCGTGATGCCAATCCTGTCGCGAATGGCATCGCGCAACGCCACCAGCTTCTGTTCTTCCAGCTCTTTCGGCAAATTACCGGCAAAGCTGTTGTGACCATTAACCTGCTCTTCGAAAGGGGGACTGACCCACGGATGCAGATGTACGCCGACTACGGCAGTATTTTTCTCGGCAACGGTCCTGAGAAACGCCACCGCCGTGTCATCTTCAACAATCGCATAGTCGACAAAATAGACCGGCTTGATCCCGTAAGTCTCAATAAAGTCCTGAAATTCCTGGAGCTTGGGAACCGTAACAGTCGTATGGCCGTCGCGCTGGAACGGAGCGTCCCAGTCAAATTCCTCTTCGGTGTCGATTGAAATCAGGAAACGTCTGCCGAATTCTGTCGGCCACCGCACATGACTATCCGGTCTGTGGATTTTCATCGGCTGGTGTTCTTGAGCAGAAATTTCTCACAGCTCCATTTTGCCTGTTATTGCCGAAAAAACACATGGCCGGCGCGTGGCCTATTCCAATTCAGTTTCCCGAATAGTGATTTTGCTAGTCGCCGCCGCCGGCAGGGTCAAGGCAATGTTGTCTTCGTTAATGGTGAGCGAACCGCCCGCTGCTTGCGCAAGGTTTCGTACCAAACGGAGCGAGAAACCAAGACCGAGCAACGATGATTCGCCGCCATCACCGTCGATTCCCTGCGATGGATCGAGCAGGATGCTCTCGGCAATATCCTTTATCCGGGAGGGCCGCGAGAGGGTGAATTGGTTCGTGGGCTGCACACCTATCCGCGTCCGCAACTCGCCCTTCAGGCTTTCACCATTTTCACAGGCTATAATCGCCGCCGACAATAATCGGGCAAAAATCCGTTCGACGGATTCACCATCCAGCGCAAACGGCCGGATCGGCTCTGCCTTGCTGATGTTGAGATCGACCACCTTGCTCTGGGTCAGTCCCTGGAGCCGCTGCGTCATCCGGTCAAACAGCCAGTCGGCTTTGGTGGTTCCGCTAGATTCCGGCAATTGTCCCGAATCAACCTTCACCGCGATATCCAGATCTTCAAATCCGGCCAACAGTCGCCGCGCTTCATCCATGATATTGCGCGCCAGCGATCGATATTCGAAAGAGGCCGGTCCAAAGAGTTGTTGCTCGATAATCTCGCTAAACCCGATCACCGCGTTCAGCGGTGTCCGCAGTTCATGGATCAATTGCTGGAGCTGTTCCCGGCGTTCGAGATCGATGCGGCTATGGCCCGCATCCTCGGCCATATTCGGCCGCCGCATTATTCCGCGATAGCCTTCGAACCGTCCGGTTTCGTCACTGAAAAAGGGAATTGCACTCATCCGCCAGTCGCCGACGACGATATTTGCCCCGCACAACCGCATTCTTGCATTTTTCATCGGCATTCGCTGACGAAAGGCAGCCGCGCCATAGGCGTCCGGGCCGGGTCCTTCATCAAAGGCCGGCTGGGCTATGGTGACACCGACAATAGCCCCTTTCGGCGGCCCTTCGGTCCAGACTATCGTGCCGGATTCGTCCGTTTCAAACCTGATGGTCTCAAGCGATTCAACGAAAAAGCTTGTATTTCCGCCTTCGCTTATCGGCGGGCGCGGCGGCTCGACTGTGCGGTTCTTTTGATAGTCTGCGATTTTTTCCACAAGCGCGCTGATCTGGGATGCTTCGGCTTGCTCGACCGGGTCAGGAGTCACGCCATCTCGTGATTCTGCATCGGATTTTGTGTCTGGAATGCCACCGGCAGGATACGTCTCGCCCTCAAATGCCGGAGTCGCCTCTGCCGGTTTTTGATCTGCAATCTCGAAACCCCGTGATAGCAATCGTTGTTGGGCGCGTTCTGACAGCCGCGGAAAAGCGTCCGCGCAGATTTCCGGCGTCAGGTCCGCCGCCACTATCGCTGCATCGCAAACAGGATCAGCATCGGCGCTCAAATAGACCAGCAAAGGAGCGGAACGCAATCTACCGTTCAGCGACTGCACAGCCGCCAGGCGGTCCGCTTCGGTGACCCGACTATGCAGATCGCGCAGCCGGGTTAGTCCCGCTTGCACATCCTGATTGGCCAGGTCTCCGGGTTTTTGCGCCAACAGATCGATCACCTGCCGCCATTGCGTAGCAGCGGCCGAGCCCTCCGGCAGGCTCCCCTTGAGCACGGTGTTCAGACGGTCATCGAAGCGCAATTTTTGATCCCGATAAACTTTGTTATACACAATTGTTAACTGGCTAATAACCTCTTCGCGAGGCGACTGGAAGCTATGAAAAATTCACGTCACAATGTGGGACATGGGAGAAAGCGTTGCTTGGCGTGCTTATTATATTATAACGATCAAATGATTCGCGAACGGAAATTACATCGCTATGGCTGACACAAATCTTGACGAAATCGATCTGAAAATCTTGCAGCGACTGCAGAATGATGGCCGGATTACCAATGTTGAGCTTGCTAACAGTGTCGGCCTAACAGCTCCTCCCTGTCTCCGCCGTATGCGCGCATTGGAAGACGAGGGGGTCATCAAATCCTATCACGCAGCCATTGATCCTGCCAAAATGGGCTATACAATCACTGTTTTTGCGATGGTTAGCCTGAAAAGTCAGGCGGAAAACGATTTGCAGGCCTTCGAAAATCATATGCAAAAACTCCCCGAAGTGCGCGAATGCTATATGCTGAACGGTGAAATAGATTTTATGTTGAAGGTGGTCGCCAAAGATCTTCAGCAATTTCAGAGCTTTTTGACCAGCCAGCTCACCGCAGCCCCGAACGTGGCCAGCGTAAAAACATCGCTCACCATCAGGTCGGCCAAGCATCTGCCGGGCGTTCCGATCGAGCGATAAAAAAGGGCACCATTGGCGCCCTTTTCAGATTTCAGATTGGTTCAGACTAGGAAGTCGGCTCCGCAGCAGCCACCGCCGGAGCGGCTGGTGTAGTTTGTTGGCTTATCCACGTCTGCCACATCGCGGCAAGCGGAGAGCGGGTTCCAGAAACTTTCGCGAACGCTTGCGTTGCAGCAGTAAAGTTACCGGCATAGGCATGGGCGGTACCGATCCCCATATAGCCACGATCCTTATCGGCTCCAGCTCTGGACAACCCTGCTTCGTAAAAGGCCACAGCCTTGTCAAAGTCTTTGTAACCCAGCCAGACGTCGGCAAAGTTCATCATCACCGAACTGCTTCCGGATCCCCGTACACCGGATGGTTGACTGGGCAGCGATGCGCGGTCAGCCGACACTTCGCGCCGTGCTGGCGAGAGAAGTTCAGCGACTATCGGGTCGGTCGAACTGACAAGGCCTTTTTGCTGCCCTTCTTCAATGACGGCAACCACTTCGCCAAACAGGTTTTTGCGCTGCGCTTCTTCGGCAAACTCTTTATAGTCGCGGGATGACTTCAACGAACCGGTAGCCTTCATGAACCGCAATACCTCGAGATTCTGGACACTGTCCGATTGCGATGTGCGACGGCTGGCAGTCACGGCATCACCCCAGGAATCTCCTGAAGGATAGGCGGAAGCCCATTTTGCAGCCCAAGTGGAGTAAAAATCCATATTCTTACTCGCAAGAGCGCGATCGCGTGCCATGCGGTACCAGGTTTCCGGTGCTTTGGTCCCCGAAGCATTGGCGTTGCGGAGAATTTCATCCCACTTTGCCAAGCCTTCGGCATACATGTTCCGTTTGAAATAAGTCTCGGGCAGCAAGGGTTCGATATTATTTGCCCGATAGCCTAGATCATAGGCCGCCTGAAACCGTTGTGCGGCTTCGGCCCAGCGCTCGGCGCCATAAGCAAAATTCCCGGCAAAAAAGTTGAACGTAGGCAGTTGTTCCGGTGAGGTACGCCCACTGTCGAGCGAAGCAATGATGCCTTTTTCCTGCAACGCAGTGTCTGTCATGGTGCCGCCGAGTTGAATGGCCAACTGCCCCGCTACGAACTGATCGTCGGGAGCCAATGTTTCGGCTAGCAGAGCTTCCACCAACGGCTTCGCAGTTGCGGGCGTTTCGCTTGCCATAGCGGCCTGAATAGCGGCAACTTTTGGCCTGACTTCCTTGCTAATCTGAAGTCCGGAATCCTTTCCTTTTTTCTTCTTCTTCTGCGCCTGAGCTTCCTGCGGCAATGCCGTTACTGCCAGCGTGCCAACAGCTGCCAACGCAACGGCCATGGAAAAATGAGATAAAAAACGCATGAATATCCTCCGGATGATTATTATATGGGAGAAACGGGTTCTCCTGAATATGGTTGCACCACACACTCTTGGCCCTATTACCAAGCTTTCACCGCTTTTCTAGAGTGAATCCGCTGAATAGAGGTTGAACGGCTGCAGATCTGTGCCAGCGTAGAGCGTCCATTATAGTATAATGAGGTAAAATCGCGTGCTTGCAATTATTTCTCCCGCCAAATCACTTGATTTTGAATCCGCTATTCCGCCAGTCGCGTCAACAGAGAACCGCTTCCCGGCAGAAACGGAACGGCTGGCGAATGCAATTGGCAATTTGACCATCAAGAAATTGAAGGCAATCATGCCGGTTTCGGACAATCTGATCGCCCTGAACCGGCAGCGCTACAGCGAATTTTTCGCTCAACCCGAACGGCCCGCGATTTATGCTTATAATGGCGATGTCTATACCGGGTTCGAGGCGCGCAGCATGAGTGAGGAAGCCATGGTCTTCGCCCAGAGTCATCTGCGAATCCTGTCGGGCCTTTATGGGTTACTCCGCCCGCTGGATTCGATTCGTCCCCATCGTTTGGAAATGGGTACAAAATGGGCTCCGCGCTACAGCAAGCTGACCGATTTCTGGAAAGACAAGATTGCAAAAGAACTGGCGGCGGATCTCGAGCAAATTGACAGCAAAATCATCGTCAATCTCGCGAGCAATGAATATTGGGCATCGGTCAAGCCCTATATCGCAAAATTGCCCGGACGAATCATTGAAGTGGATTTTCGCAAGGACAGCCCCGACGGCCCAAAGTTCATCAGCTTCGAAGCCAAGCGGGCTCGCGGAATGATGGCGCGCTATATTTGCGAAAACCATCTGACCGATCCGGAAATGCTCAAGGGCTTTGATTACGACGGCTATCGTTATGACGCCGAAAGCAGCACAGAGAGCAGCTTCCGCTTCCTCCGCATATGACCGGAAGGTCGGCGGTTATTTTTGGTGCCACCGGCGGAATCGGCGCGGCGGTTGCCAATGCGCTCGAATCAGCGGGTCAATTTGATTCCATTGTCCGGCTGTCACGATCCGGCGACAGTCCCGTTGTTGTAGACCTGACCTCGGACGAAAGTATTCAGGGCGCAGCTGCCTGGATGACGGACCACAAGATTTCCCCCTCGTTGATTTTTGTCGCCACTGGCTTGCTTCACGATGACAGCAAAGGTCCGGAGAAAAGCCTCCGCCAACTTGACGCCGACTGGCTGATGAAAAACTATCAGGTCAATGCGATTGGCCCGGCGCTTGTCGCTAAGCATCTTTTGCCCCTGATGGACCGGAAAGGCGTTACAAAATTCGCCGTCCTTTCGGCCCGGGTTGGCAGCATTTCGGACAATCGGCTCGGCGGCTGGTACGGTTACCGGGCCTCCAAGGCGGCCCTCAATATGATGATTCGCAATCGATAGAATGGTCCCGCAAGAACGCTCAGTCGGTGATCGTGGCGCTTCACCCCGGCACGGTCGACACAGAACTGAGCAGGCCTTTCCAGAGCAATGTTCCATCCGGAAAATTGTTTGATTCTGATCGTGCTGCGCGGCATCTTCTCGATGTTCTCGATACGCTGAAACCCGCCGACAGCGGCAAAATTTTTGCTTGGGACGGGGCGGAAATCAAACCCTGATTTCAGCACTGTATTATTATTGTAAAACTGGCCCGAAAGGCTGGCTTTTGCGCGTCCGTTCCCCTAGAAGAATTGACAGGAAAAATCCCATAAAAAAGGCCCGTTTGTGAACGAACAAACCACTCCACCGTCACCGTCCAATATCGAACCGATAGACATCGTCGACGAAATGAAATCCAGCTATATGGATTATGCCATGTCGGTGATCGTCAGCCGCGCATTGCCTGACGTGCGCGACGGTCTGAAGCCAGTCCATCGTCGCATATTGTTCGCCGCGCAAGAAGGCGGGATGGTCGCCGGACGGCCCTATCGCAAATGCGCGAAGATTGTCGGCGACGTGATGGGCAATTATCACCCTCATGGCGACAGTGCGATTTACATGGCGCTGGCCCGGATGACCCAGGACTGGTCGATGCGGGTGCCCCTGATCGACGGTCAGGGAAATTTCGGCTCGATGGATCCGGATATGCCCGCATCGATGCGCTACACCGAGGCGCGGCTCAACAAGGTTGCCAATTTCCTGCTCAACGATCTCGACAAGGATACCGTCGATTTCGTGCCCAATTATGACGGCAGCCGGCAGGAACCGAACGTTCTCCCTGCCCGCTTCCCGAATCTGCTGGTCAACGGCGCCGGCGGCATCGCGGTCGGCATGGCAACCAATATTCCTCCGCATAATCTCGGCGAGGTGATCAACGCCAGCCTCGCCTATATCGAGAATCCGGAAATTACGATTGACGAGCTCATTGAAATCATCCCCGGACCCGACTTTCCGACCGCACCCTTGATCCTGGGCCAATCCGGCGCACGCGCCGCCTACAAAGATGGCCGCGGGTCAGTCATGATGCGCGCGCGTCACGTGATCGAGGAAGGACGGGGCGACAAGCGCTCGATCGTCCTGACATCCATTCCCTTCCAGGTGGGCAAGTCCGGCCTGGTCGAGAAAATTGCCGAGGCCGCCAAAGACAAGCGCATCGAGGGTGTCTCCGACATTCGCGACGAATCCAGCCGCGCCGGTGTGCGGGTCGTTATCGAGTTGAAGCGCGACGCAACGACAGACGTCGTGCTCAACCAGATCTGGCGCTTCACCCCCGCCCAGTCGAGCTTTCCGGCGAATATGCTCGCCATTCGCGGCGGACGGCCGGAAGTGCTCAATCTGCGCGACATCATCGAATCGTTCATCACATTCCGCGAAGAAGTCATTACCCGGCGGACCAAGTTTGAACTCAACAAGGCACGCGAACGGGCGCATATCTTGCTCGGCCTGGTGGTTGCGGTCACCAATATGGATGAGGTCGTACGGATCATCCGCGGATCGGCGACTCCCGCCGAGGCCCGTGAAGCATTGCTGCAGCGCGAATGGCCGATTGCCGAGATCGCCGCCTACATCAAGCTGGTCGAGGCAATTGAGACCGAGATCGAAGGCGATAGTTACAAGCTGTCCCAGGTTCAGGTAAAAGCGATCCTGGATCTGCGCCTGCAAAAGCTGACCGCGCTCGGCCGCGAAGAAATTGGCGACGAGTTGAAGGAACTGGCTTCCGCGATTGAGGAATATCTGGCCATCCTCGCGGACCGGGAAAAACTCTATGCCGTGATGCGCGAAGAGTTGGAAGCCGTGCGCGATGAATTTGCCACGCCGCGCCTGTCAGAAATCACCGCCGCCTGGGACGGGCTCGAAGACGAAGATCTGATGGAACGCGCCGAAATGGTCGTGACCGTCACCCATGGCGGCTATATCAAGCGGACGCCGCTTGATACATTCCGTGCCCAGCGCCGCGGCGGCAAGGGCCGCGCCGGCATGGCCACCAAGGATGAAGATGCGATCACCGAGCTGTTCGTGACATCAACCCATACGCCGGTCCTGTTCTTCTCTACCCACGGTAAAGTCTATCGGCTCAAGGTCTGGAAACTGCCGGAAGGCGGTCCCCAGACCAAAGGGCGTCCGATGGTCAACCTGCTGCCGCTGGCGGACGGGGAGGTGATCTCCACGGTATTGCCATTGCCCGAAGACGAAGCGGAATGGGCCGACCTTCACGTCATGTTTGCAACCGCCAAAGGCGGTGTGCGGCGCAACAGCATGGACAGCTTTACCAACGTGCCTTCCAACGGCAAATTTGCGATGAAATTTGACGAAGAAAGCGACGATCGTCTGATCGGCGTCGAATTGCTGACCGGCAATGATGATGTCCTGCTCGCAACCAGAAACGGCAAAGCCATTCGATTTGCCGGCGACGCGGTGCGCTCGTTCCAGAGCCGCACATCAACCGGTGTTCGCGGCATCGCGCTGAAGGGGGATGACGAGGTGATTTCCCTGTCGGTCTTGCGCGGTTTCGAAGCGTCGACCGAGGAACGCGACCAGTATCTCAAGGCCGCTCCGTGGAAGGATAACGAGAACGAGCCAGATCTGTCCGCCGAACGCATGGCAGAGTTCAGCGAAATGGAAGACTTCATCCTCACCGTTTGTGCCAACGGCTATGGCAAGCGCTCCAGCGCCTACGAATATCGCCAGTCTGGCCGCGGTGGTCAGGGCATACTCAATATCGACAATATCAAGCGCAATGGCACCGTTGTTGCCAGTTTCCGCGCGACCGATGACGAGCAAGTGATGCTGGTGACCGACCAGGCCAAACTCATCCGTATGAAAGTCGCGGATATGCGGGTGATCGGACGAAATAGCTCCGGTGTGAGATTGTTCGACGTTGCCGATGGCGAAAAGGTAGTTGGCGCGGCCAAGATTGACGAGGAAGAAGAGCCCGAAAACGATGCGGAAGAAGCAGTTGTCGAGGAAATGGTCGAACAGGGCATTTCCGATGGTGATGTTACTGCGCCAGAAGCATCGGAAAGTGAAGCCGAATGATGTAAATCCGTTAGTCCTGAGCTTGTCGAAGGATGCGTTACGAAAAGATACCTCTTTTTAGGAAGGGGTGCTTCGACAGGCTCAGCACAAACGGTAAGTAGCAAAGGGAAATCCAATGAAGGTCACACCATCCGGACAGGCCTGCGGGGCTGAAGTAAAAGGCGTAGACTTGACCAAGCCTCTTTCCGCTGAAACCGTTGCCGATATAAGAGCAGCCTGGCTGGAACATCATGTTCTGTCCTTCCCTAACCAGCCCATGACCGACGACGATCTGGAACGGTTCACGCAATATTTCGGCGGCTTCGGCCACGATCCGTTTTTTGACCCGATAGAGGGCCGCAAACATATTGCCGCGATCAGGCGCGATGCAGACGAGAAATCTCCTTTGTTCGCAGAAAACTGGCACAGCGACTGGAGTTTTCAAGCCCAGCCTCCTGCAGGAACCTGCCTTTTGGGGATTACCATCCCCCCGGTTGGTGGCGACACTTTATTCGCCAACCAGTACGCAGCGCTCGATGCGATGCCGCCCGAAATGCGCGCCCAATATGAAGGACTGACCGCCATTCACAGCGCACAAATGGCTTACGCTCCGGATGGTGTCTATGGCGAAAAGGACGAGGGCCGCAGCATGGCGATCCGCCCCGATGAATCGGCGCGCGCAATCCAGACCCACCCATTGATCCGCGAACATCCGGAAACCGGTCGTCCCGGACTGTTCAGCTGCATGGGCTATATCATCGGCTTTGACGGCATGGCGCAGGAGAAGGCCCTGCCCTTGCTCCAGCAATTATACGCCTGGCAAAGCCGCGATGAATTTGTCTATCACCATCAATGGCAGGCGAATATGCTGATCATGTGGGACAACCGTTCGGTGCTGCACTGCGCGACCGGTGGCTATGACGGCCACGACCGCCTGCTGCACCGGACCACGATCGCTGCTTATCAGGCGTGAACCGGGTCGGCGCTGTCCGCAGCCATCTCGTGGCGCAGCGTAGCGACGATGCCGGTCGCGATCATGAACTGACCGAAATAATATAGGGGCCAGACCAGCATATCCGGAATGATGCTGGTTTCCAGCGGCCCCATCCTGGCAAATATCAGCAAGTCGGAGACCAGAAACAGGATCGCACCAATGCCGACCTGATAGCGCGAAAAGCGGCTCGTCCACGCCATAGCCGCCATCGCAGCTACCGACAGGCAATAGAATCCGATACCCAAAGCCTCCGACCGGTCAGATGGCAGTGACCAGGCGATGAGCACGGACAGCGGTACCAATATGATAGCGAAGATTTTCTGACTGAACCCCAGTTGATGGCGGCGGAACCGGGAATAAAAAGCAATCGCCAGCAGATGGCCGGCCATGAACGCGCCAGCACCCAGAATCAGGTCATATTCCAGAGCCATGTCCCCGATTGCGCCGAGGGCCATGATCGCGCCCACAATTTTGCCGTCGAGGCGATGCAACCGAACCAGCGCATAAATAGCCAGAAATCCAACGCCTGACCCTTTCCAGGCGATAAGGTACACGCCAGGGATATTGCTATCTTTAACAAAGAAATAGCTGATCCCGAACAACAGGCTGAGCAGCAAAAATGGTCGGGATTCGGCAAATGCGCTTTTCATAGGAATGATGTGGTCCCCTTTTCAGAATCGCCTCTATCACGCATCAAGCGCGACTGCCAGATTGACATTGGAGTCTTACCACAACACTAAGGCGCCCATGACAGATGTACATATTATAGGCGGCGGCCTCGCCGGGTCGGAAGCAGCATGGCAACTTGCGGAACAAGGTGTGAAAGTGCGTCTTTCCGAGATGCGGGGCGGCGGCGATATGACCCCGGCCCATCAGACCGATGGTCTAGCAGAACTGGTTTGCTCGAACAGCTTCCGGTCGGATGATGCGGAGAAAAACGCCGTCGGCTTGCTGCATCAGGAAATGCGCGATCTGAACTCGATCATCATCGGCGAAGGCGACCAACACCGCCTGCCCGCTGGCTCGGCTTTGGCCGTTGACCGGGATCATTTCTCCGAAGGCGTGACAAAACGCCTGACCGAACATCCCAATATCGAGATTGTCCGCGAACGGATCGACCAGCTGCCCGAAAGCGGTTTGACGATTGTCGCTACCGGTCCCCTCACCGCCGTGGCCCTAGCGGAGAGCATCGGCGCAGCGACCGGCGAGGACTCCCTCGCCTTCTTCGATGCCATTGCGCCGATTGTCTATAAAGATAGCATCAATATGGATATCGCCTGGATGCAGTCGCGCTGGGACAAGGTCGGGCCGGAAGGCGATGGCAAGGATTATATCAACTGCCCGATGGATCGCGACCAATATGAAGCGTTCATCCAGGGGTTGCTCGACGGCGAAAAGACAGATTTCAAGCAGTGGGAAAAGGACACGCCCTATTTCGAAGGCTGCATGCCGATCGAAGTGATGGCCTCGCGCGGCCCCGAAACCCTGCGCTTTGGTCCGATGAAGCCGGTTGGTCTGACCAATAGCCACACCGGCGGAAAGGCCTACGCGGTCGTGCAACTCCGGCAGGACAATGCCCTCGGAACGCTGTGGAATATGGTCGGCTTTCAGACCAAGCTGAAATATGGTGCGCAGGCCGAGCTTCTCAAAACCATTCCCGGCCTTGGAAATGCCGAATTCGCCCGGATGGGCGGTCTCCATCGCAATACGTTTATCAACGCTCCCAAATTGCTGGACAAGGAGCTACGGCTCAAGAAGGCACCGCATATTCGTTTCGCGGGTCAGATCACCGGCTGCGAAGGCTACGTCGAAAGTTCAGCGGTCGGACTCATGGTCGGCCGGATGGTTGCAGCTGAAATTCGCGGCGAACCTTTCACGCTACCCCCGCAGACCACCGCGTTCGGAGCATTGCTGTCGCATATTACCGGAGGTGCCGATGCCCGCGATTATCAGCCGATGAACATCAATTTCGGCCTTTTCCCTCCGTTCGAGCAGCGCATAAAAAAGAAGGAACGCAAAGAGGCCTACACCGCGAGAGCCCGCGAAGATTTCGCCCAATGGCTGCACCCCTTGTCAACAAAGGGACTGCAACTCGCCTAGCATTTGCACCGCGGCTTCGACCGCTTGGGCCGAGTGGTCCGAAATTCGGTGCGGGTCAGTTGGCCATTTGCGTTGCCATCTGCCCTGACAAAGCGGTCACTGGTAGCGACCGCCCATTCCTCGAACGTCAAAAGATTATTCCCGTCCTTGTCGAGTTTGCGGAATGAATCGGTGCGGCTGCTCATCATCTCGAGCCGCGTGATAATTTCGTCGCGATTGCGATCATAGCGATTGAACCGCATTTCTTCACGAGAGGCCTTATAGGCTTTGGGCGGTGTCGGTGGCGCGGGCCCGAGCGTCTCCGCATCCAGTTCAGCCACCGGCAGGCTTTCAGGCTCAGCCTGTTTCGGTGGCGGTGGTGCCTCGGGAATAGGATTGTCCTGTCCCTGCGCACCGATCCAGATGAACAGGCCCGCCGTCAGCATCAGCATCATGCCGGCGGCGCCGGCGGCAAATTTCTTCATAAGCGCAATCCGCGGATCAGCGGCTGTCGTTCTACCGACCAGCAATCCCGTGCCAGATGATGCGCGCGGCGCTGGCCGGGCTATAGAGATCGGCAGCCAGTTGCCCCTTCCTAACATCGCGGGCCATGAGTTTGCAGAGGATTGAGAGCGGTCGTCCGCTTCTGTCAAAACCCGCGCGCGGCTGCGAGATCAGAATTTCCGTGCAACGGTCGAAGGCGGACTGACGCATGTCAGCATCCGAACAATGACGGGCAAAGTCCCACAGCGCCCAGGCCTTGCCCTGCTCAACGTGACTTTCGGTCAATGATTTCGTACCCGCCAGTCCAAATTCAAAGAACCCGCAACCCCGGGCTGTGGCATAGTTTTCAAACTGACGGTCATCCCACGGAAAATCATCGAGCATCACCTCCCATCCGTCGAGCAATGCCAATAGCGGCGCGAGGCTTGTTCCCTTGGCTTCCAGCAGATTGATCTGCGCTACCAATGGTTCGCCCACAGGTCTTTCGGCCACGGGCTTGGTTAAAATATCCCGCCACCAGGTTAACCGCATCTGCCCAATCAATATTTCCGACGTTGAACGGACTACGTCCGCGAATCGTGCGTCGAGAGCGAATAACAGCGCATAACGATCCCGAACCGCCGATTGTGCATAGGCGGCAATCAACCGTTGCAGTGGTTCCAGCTCTTTCAGCGCATCACTCATGGTGCATGCGGTCGCGAGTTTTCCGCATGAAATCAAGGTAAACCTCACCTTAACCAGTCCTGTTGCGCCGCCGCTAACCCTTTTCCCCGTAATTGGCATATTCAAATTGGATTATTTCAGGGGGCCGGAGCGCATGCTTGGCAAAAAAGACGGAAATTCAACACTGGCCTTTTTGAAGGCGCTGCGGTCGGACACTGCGGGTAACGTCTATGCGATGGCGACAGCAGCGCTGTTCCCGATTGCCGCAATCATAGGCGGTGGTGTTGATATCGGTCGTGCCTACATGGCTCAGGCTCGTCTGCAACAGGCTTGTGATGCTGGCGCGCTCGCCGGCCGTCGCTCGATGTCGGGGGCTACAATGTCAACAGCCGATGCTGTCGAAGCCCGCAAATTCTTCGATTTCAACTTTCCGGAGCGATCGTTCGATACGGACCCCTTTGTCACGATCGAGGGAGAAGCCAATCCGCGATTTGTAGATGGTCCCGGCGACAAAACGGTGAACGGTTTTGCCGAAGCCACGCTGAACACCTCGATCATGCGGATCTTCGGCTATCAGAAGATGACTCTGAAAGTGGACTGCTCGAGCCGTCTGGACATCGGCAACGTCGATGTGATGATGGTGCTCGACGTTACCGGCTCAATGGGTTGGACCACCAGTGGTAGCAGTACCACCAAAATAGAAGGCCTGAAAGATGCGGTTGAGGATTTCTATGATATCCTTGGCAGCGGCGGTGGCGCCCAGGGTAGCCAGATTCGCTATGGATTCATGCCCTATAATGCGATGATCAATGTTGGTGAAACATTGTACGACGAAGATCCTTCATGGCTTGTTGGCGGCGTTGGAACTTCGACCGAAGATGAATGGAATTATCAGACCCGGCGGGCACATTGGATAGTCCCAGGTACAGGTCTGCAAACCAGCTATGAAGAAATCAATGTTGCCGGGGCAAATGGCAACGATCGCGACGCGTGCGAAGAGAAGTTTGGAAAAAATCTGTCAACTCCACCGTTGTGGAACCCGAGCGATGATGGCTACGGGTCCGGTACTCCGCTAGCGCAGGGTGGATATTATTACGAATTCAGCTTCTACAGCTACAAGCGGAAAAACAAAAACAACAAGGTGTGCAAACGCAAGGTCGAAAGATATGATTCACCGCCTGTAAAAACAACCGAATATCAACCAGGTGCCGTGTTTGACTTCTGGGAATATGACGAATTTGATCATGATGTGTCAGCCTATGTCGCGTCGATAAAATCCGGCAACCCCCAAGCGTTGCGACCGACCCTGTACAATAATCCGTCCAGCGATACCAACGGTCCGACCGACCGGTGGGATGGGTGTATCGAGGAACGCGACACCTATGCCGATATCGTGGCGACCACCAACGCGATCCCGGCGAACGCCTATGATCTGGATATTGACCAGGTTCCGAGCAACAAGGCGACGCGCTGGAGACCTTATTGGGAAGGGGTGGAATATCTCCGTAACGGAAATTCGGCTAATGATTCAAGTTGCCCTGCCCCGGGCAGGCGCCTTGCGGAATATGCCAGCTATGACTCGGACGCTGGTCTGGATTCCGATGGCAACACAATCTATTCCGGTAATCTCAAGGCCTATATTAACGGCCTGTCGCCCAACGGGAATACCAATCATACGATTGGCATGATCTGGGGTGCACGCTTTCTGTCCCCCACCGGCCTGTTCGCCACGGAAAACTCCAAATCGAAAAACGGGTTCAACATCTCTCGCCACCTGATTTTCATGACCGATGGTGATTTGAACGTCTATCCGGATAGATATAACGTTTATGGTTATAACGATCTGGATGGCCGTCTCGGACCGACGAGCATAGGCAAGACTGAATATGAAGCGAGGCAGGCCCAGCGCTTTCAGTTAATGTGCCAAGCGGTAAAGGCACAAGGTGTGACAGTGTGGGTCATCCAGTTCACCGGCAGTTCGACCATACAAACGCATCTTAAAAACTGCGCGACCAGTGATAGCCATGTCGCTGCTGCAACCAGCAACGCTGCGCTCCAGTCGGCATTCGGCGATATTGCAAAAACCATTGGCGGACTGAGGTTGTCGAAATGATCAGATCGATGAAGACAAGGCTTCGTATCATCGCGGATGACGGCGGCGCGACTTTGGTCGAGTTCGGACTTGTCGCCGGACCATTCATTCTGATGCTGCTGGGCATTATGGATCTGGGATATCGCGGATATGTCGATACGGTATCCAAGTCCGTTCTGCATCAGGTTGCACGCGACGCTTCCACCGGCGAAATGACGGCTGCCGAGATCGAGCAGCAGGTGAACGACGGGCTGGATGATCTCGTCCTCAATAATGCCATTATCGCGGTGACGACCCAAAGCTACTTCGATTTCACGAATATTGGCAAACCGGAAAAACTGACGACCGACAATAATGGCAATGGCGAAGTGGATCCCGGCGACTGCTACATCGACAATAATAACAATGACGTGTTCGATACCGACTATGGCATTGCAGGGACCGGCGGCCCCGATGATATTGTGAGCTATAACATCGAAATTACATCACCGCGCCTGTTCCCGCTGGCATCGATGATCGGGCTGGCCGAAACCATGACGATCTCGAACAGCACGGCTGTGCGCAATCAACCATTTGGCGCGCAGGTCGATCTTGTCGAAACCTGTGTATCGACACTGGATTAGAGGGAGGCGAAATGAAAATGGAAATCATATTGAAAAACAATGCCTCCAAGATAGTCGATCGGTTCAAGAATCTGCCGATCATAGAGGATACAAGCGGCCTTGCGCTTCTTGAATTTGCTTTTACCGCACCGGTAATGCTGCTCATCGGCATGGCCGGGATGGAAACCGCAAATCTTGCGATTGCCCATCTCCAAGTCAGCCAGATTGCAATGCTGGTCGCGGACAACGCATCGCGTGCCCGGGAATCCATCGACGAAGCGGATATCCGCGAAATATTTACCGGCGCAGATCTCACCGGCGACGCGATCGATTTTTCTCCCAACGCGCGCATCATTCTATCGAGCCTCGAGGAAAATGGGAAATCCGGATCCGACAAAGGTCAATGGATACGCTGGCAGCGCTGCTATGGTGGAAACACAAATTTTGCATCCACCCACGGCAGTGAGAATGACGGGCAAAACGACTCCAGCCTGGCGGGTGGAATCGGGCCAACCGGCAAGAAAATATCAGCCTCCGGGTCAACCGCGATCAATTTTGCAGAAGTCGTGTATGACTATAAACCGCTGGTTTCAGACCGGTTCTTCGGGAGTACGATAATCCGCTATGAAAGTGCGTTTGTGGCCCGTGAACGCGACGATCATGCGATGAAAAACGCCAGTTCCATTCCGAACAACGAACTGTGGAAATGCAATGTCTATGCGACGATAGACAACCCGCCCAGCTAAGACGCTCCGGAAGACAACTGTGCTTCTTCGGTTCCCCGGCTAGCGATATGTGACCTTCTTCACCGCCGCGATGATCCGCGCGCTGTCTATCAGGGCCGCTTTCTCCAGATTGGCGGCATAGGGCAGCGGAACATCTTCATTGGTCACCCGCAGCACCGGGGCGTCCAGGTCGTCGAAGCCTTCTTCCATGCAGACCGCGATAATTTCGCTGGCGATCGAGCAGGTTGGCCATCCTTCTTCCGCAACAACCAACCGATTGGTTTTTGCAAGGCTCTTCAGCACGGTTTCGGTGTCCAGCGGACGCAGCGTACGAAGATCGACAACCTCGGCTTCAATCCCCTCACCTGCCAGCGTGTCAGCGGCTTCCAGCGCCAGGCCGACGCCAATCGAATAGCTGACAATCGTCACGTCGCTGCCTTCGCGCATGATCCGTGCCTTGCCAATCGGAAGCGTATAGTCGTCGATATCCGGCACTTCGAAAGACCGCCCGTAGAGCAGCTCATTTTCCAGAAACACGACCGGATCGGGGGACTGGATCGCCGCTTTCAACAGACCTTTGGCATCTGCCGCATCATAAGGGGCAATAACAATCAGACCGGGAACGTTAGCATACCACGGAGCGAAATTTTGACTATGCTGCGCCGCCACCCGGGATGCAGCCCCGTTGGGACCGCGGAAAACGATCGGGCAGCGCATCTGACCGCCTGACATATAGTTGGTCTTGGCGGCCGAATTGATAATCTGGTCAATCGCCTGCATCGCAAAATTGAAGGTCATGAATTCGACAATCGGCCTCAGGCCACCCATGGCCGCACCCGCTCCAACACCGGCGAAACCATGTTCGGTAATCGGCGTGTCGATCACGCGTTTCGGACCGAATTCTGCGAGCAGGCCCTGCGTAACCTTGTAAGCTCCCTGATATTCGGCAACTTCTTCGCCCATCACAAAGACGGTTTCATCTTTGCGCATTTCCTCTGCCATGGCATCGCGCAAGGCTTCTCGAACCGAGAGCGAAACCAATTTGGTGCCGGCAGGTACCGACGGATCATCAGCCCTCGAAATCGGGGCTGGCGGTGCGATTTCCATGATTTCAGGCTTCGCTTCGTCCACGGCCTCGGCCTCTGCCTTCGATGCGCTGGCCGGTTCCTGGTCAACCGCTGGGCCGGTCTCTTCGTCTTCTCCAGCCATTTCGGCAATGACCGTTCCGACCGCGACTGCGTCGGTTCCTGCCGCAATCAATATCTTCGTGATCACGCCTTCATCGATCGCTTCAAATTCCATCGTCGCCTTGTCGGTTTCAATCTCCGCCAAAATGTCTCCGGAACTGACTTCGTCGCCTTCCTTGACAAACCATTTGGCCAATGTGCCTTCCTCCATGGTCGGCGAAAGGGCGGGCATTTTAAGTTGGATCGCCATCAATATTGCTCCACCAGCACGTCGGTATAGAGTTCGGACAGCTCCGGTTCCGGAGATTCCTCGGCGAAGTCAGCCGCTTCCATCACCGTTTTGCGGATCTTTTTGTCCAGCGCTTTCAAATCCTCTTCCGTCACACCCTTTTTCAACAGGGTCGCTTTCAGCCGTTCAATCGGATCGGATTTTTCGCGCACATCCTGTACCTCGTCACGGCTGCGATATTTTGCCGGATCGGACATGCTGTGGCCACGATAGCGATAGGTCTTGAGTTCCATCAGCACCGGACCGCCGCCGCCGCGGACGTCTTTCAAAACTTCTTCCACTGCACCGCGAACGGCGAGAACATCCATGCCGTCCACTTGCACGCCGGGAATGCGGAAACTTTCCCCGCGCCGATAGAGCTGGTCTTCAGCAGAGGACCGATTGACGCTGGTTCCCATGGCATATTGGTTATTCTCGATTATAAAAATCACTGGCAATTTCCAGAGCTCCGCCATGTTGAAGCTTTCGTAAACCTGCCCCTGATTAGAAGCCCCGTCGCCGAAATAGGCCAAACAGACGCCGCCATCCTCTTTATATTTATGCGCGAACGCCAGACCGGTACCAAGCGGGACCTGCGCGCCGACGATGCCATGGCCGCCATAAAAGCCATGTTCGACCGAGAACATGTGCATCGAACCACCCTTGCCTTTTGAAATGCCGGAAGCGCGGCCGGTCAGTTCAGCCATCACGATATTCGGGTCAATGCCGCAGGCCAGCATATGACCATGATCGCGGTAGCCGGTGATAACGCTATCCTTGCCCGGATTGATTGCCGATTGCAGGCCCGTCACAACCGCTTCCTGGCCGATATAAAGATGGCAAAATCCACCAATCAGACCGAGACCATAGAGTTGCCCCGCCTTTTCCTCAAACCGCCGAATGAGCAGCATCAGTTCGTAGAATTCCAGCATCTCTGCTTTGGTTGCACTGTAAATCGGCGCCTTCAAACCGCCCGTCGAATGCACGACTGTTTTGGCTTTGGTTTGGGCGCGCTTGGGCGCCGCGGATTTTTTGACTGGGGTGGTTTTCCGGGGAGCTTTTGCCACGCGAGCGGGATCCTTTTTCTGACGAGCGATTAGCATAGCCAAAACTGCCGCGTTACCCAAGCACTTAGACTCGGTGACAGACTAAAATTTGTGATTGCGGGCTGAAACAGCCAAACGCTATTTCAATGGAACGATGATCTCGTCGGGATGAACCACATTCACCTTTTTGCGCAGCAGTTCACCGATCAAATCCGGATCAGCACCGTTTGGATCAAGCAACCGCACCCGGTTGTCCAAAGCATCGCGCTCGACTTCCAGTTTTGCCAGTTCGATCCCGCGCGTTTCCAGCTTTGCCTGATATTCGCCCCATGCCAAAACACCGGTTGGACCAAGCACCGCATAGCCAGCGATGGCAAGCAGAGTCATAAGCGCAAACCCGGGCCCGAGAGCCGCTTTTATCAGATCAGTAATTTTTTCGCGTTGCGCCATGGATAGCCTTGAATCAGAAAAGTAATTCGCTGGCAAGAGGGTTAATATTTATTTTGAACAAAGGACGCCCAACCGCCTCATAAAAACGAGCAATCGGCGATCAGCTGAAAAATGAACGCCCCGCATAACGCGCAACATTACCCAGTTCTTCCTCAATCCGTATCAGCTGGTTATATTTGGCCAGCCGGTCCGATCGCGCCAGACTCCCGGTTTTTATCTGACCACAATTTGTCGCAACCGCCAGATCGGCGATCGTGGAATCTTCGGTCTCTCCGGACCGGTGCGACATTACCGCCGTATAAGACGCGCTTTGCGCCATCCGTACCGCCGCCAGCGTTTCCGAAAGCGTCCCGATCTGGTTGACTTTCACGAGCAGCGAATTGGCCAGCCCGTCTGCGATGCCCATCGACAGGCGCTCCGGATTGGTGACAAAAAGATCGTCGCCAACCAGTTGCACTTTGTCTCCCACCGCATCTGTGATCAGTTTCCAGCCTTCAAAATCATCTTCCGACATACCGTCTTCAATCGACTTGATCGGATAGTCCCGGCACAGACCAGCCAGATAGTCTGACATTTCTGCCGGGCTGAGAACCTTGTCTTCGCCGGAAATATGATATTTGCCATCCCTGAAAAACTCCGTCGCCGCACAGTCCAGGGCGAGCACCACTTCGTCGCCGATTTTGAACCCGGCTTTTTCAACCGACGCCATTATAAAATCGAGCGCTTCGCGGGTCGATCCAAGATTTGGCGCAAACCCGCCTTCGTCGCCCACCGCCGTCGCCAGCCCTTTTTCGGACAGGCCCTTTTTCAGTGTGTGAAAAATTTCCGACCCCCAACGAACGGCCTCGGAAAGGCTGTCGGCACCGACCGGCATCACCATGAATTCCTGAAAATCTATCGGGTTGTCGGCATGCTCTCCGCCATTGATGATATTCATCATCGGTACTGGCAGGACATGCGCCGAAACCCCGCCGACATAGCGATAGAGCGGCAGCCCCCGCGCGTCCGCCGCGGCCTTTGCCACGGCCAGACTGACCCCGAGGATCGCATTGGCACCCAGCCTGGCCTTGTTTGTCGTGCCATCCAGAGCGATCATCACCGCATCCAGTTCTTCCTGGTCTTCGGCATCCAGATCGGTCAGCGCTTCCTTGATTTCGCCATTGACCGCAGCAATGGCTTTGAGAACCCCCTTGCCGAGATATTTGCTCTTGTCGCCATCTCGCAATTCAACCGCTTCATAAGCGCCGGTGGAAGCGCCGGAGGGAACCGCGGCACGACCGAAGCTGCCATCCTCAAGCAGGATATCGACCTCGACAGTCGGGTTGCCACGACTATCCAGAATCTGGCGGGCATGAAGGTCAATTATTGCGGTCATGGAAATGCTCCGGCTGAAGTAAAAATGATGGCCAAGCCCTTATCGTGATGACCGGCTTCTTGCAATCTATTGCACCGCATTTATAGTCCCCTTGCCCCTTGATTCCATAGTAAATCTTCCCATTTCTTTTGAGAGGTAACCGCAAATGGAACGCTTTCTGTTTGCGGGGTGTTGGCAAGGGACAATTGAGGAAGGATTATTAATCATGGTAGAAGCCAAGAAAACGGCCGGAAAGACAACGACAAAGAAACCCGCCACGAAGAAAGCCGCAGCTAAAAAGGCTGCTCCTAAAAAAGACACATCCGAAAAGCGCACAGCAAGGGCGCAAAAAGCGGCCCCGCTGAAAGCCGGAGCCACCAAAGCGGCGGCGACAAAGAAAGACACTACAGGTGATTTCAAGGACCGTGCTTTGACGAAAGCCAAATCCGCTGCCTCTCAGGGCAAGGAACGCACCGGCAATGCCATCGAGAATCTGAGCAGGATGATTGAGGATAGTGCCAAGACCATCGACGACAATGTTGGTGAAAAATATGGTAACTATGCCCGTTCGGCGGCAGACGCCGTATCCTCCTTTGCGGAAAAGCTTAACGGTAAGGAAATTGACGATATGGTCGAGGACGCACGCGGTTTCGTACGGAAAAGCCCGGCAGTGGCCATCGGCGCAGCAGCCGTGGTCGGATTTCTGGTATCCCGTCTGATCAAATCAGGGATGGATGATCGCGACGCATGAGTGTAGCATGGCGCCACCATATCAGCGGGTGACGGATGTTGCAGGACAAGGAAATTCCGGTTTTGGATGACGAGCGACTTTCCGAAGAGATTGAACCCTCCGTCGCGGACGAAGCGCAAAGCAAGTCTCTGACATCGCAGGTAACCGACCTGATCGAAGACGTTCGCATTCTGGCCCATGCCGAAGTCGAATATTATCGTACCAAACTGTCGGTAAATATGGCGGCGACCAAGCGTGTTCTGGCGCTGTTCGGGATTGCGGTCGTGGTCGGTGTCATGGCGGTCATTGCCCTTATTCTGGGGCTATTGCTGACCTTGTCCGAATATTTTGGCCCAATAGCGGCGACCGGAATAATCGCCGGTTCAGCTTTGCTTATCGCTTCGGTCACAATGAACATGGCCATAAAACGGGCAAGAAAACTGCCGCTGGATGAAAATGATTCGTGAGAATGATGATGCCAAAAAACAATGACGATATATCGAGCCTGCGTGCCCGTGCGATGGACCGGACCCAGGCGCGAGAAAATCTGAAGCAGGAAACCGCAGCAGCCAGGGAGCGATTGAAACCGTCAAACCTTATGACAGAAGCAAAAAGCAAGGCCGCAGCGCGCGTCCGGAAAACCGGGAAAAGCGCAGTCAGCGGAATCAGGGCTCATCCGGGCATCACCGCAACGGTTGCGGCAACCGCTACCCTGATTGCCATGCGCCGGCCCATCGCCAGGCTTATCGCCAACCGCCAGAAATCCAGACCGGACCAAACCCCGGACCAAATCGAGGAATAGAAGATGAGCAAATTGACCGACAATATTGACAAAGCCCGCGCAGTATCCCGCGAACGGTTCGAAACGGCAAAGGAAATTGCCAGCGAAGGATCTATCGTTGCCCGCGAAAAAATGTCCGAAAGCAAAGCGCGTGCTGCGGCCCTGCTCGGCGAAGGCCGCGAAAAAGCCGCCGAGGGTGTCGCCGCAACCAGAGATGTGGCGAAAAAGGCTGTGGCGAGATCCGAAGAAACCATCACCAACAGCCCGCTGGCGATCGTTGCCGGCGGTGCCGCTTTGGGGATTCTCATCGGCATGCTGCTGCCCAAAAGCAAAGCCGAAGGCAAATATGTCGGCGGAGCGGGCCGCAAGATCAACGAAACCGCCAGGACTGCCTATCAGGCAGCCAAGGATGCCAGTCGCGATCAGATCAGCGAAATGGGTCTGAGCAATGACAATATGCGCGCCCAGTTTAAAGATTTGTTTGGCAAAGCCATCGACGCTGCTAAGACCGCGATGGCCGCGGCACAGGATGCGGTGAAAGAAGATAATCAGGGCAAAAAATGAGCGAACCACGCAGCAAAATTCATCTGGTCATGGGCGGACGGGTCAAGGATCCGCGCGGGCTGGAGTTTGAAAATCTCGACCAGATCGATCTCGTGGGCGTTTATCCCGATTATGAAGAGGCCGAGGATGCCTGGCGCTCCAAGGCCCAGCAAACGGTCGACGATGCCGAAATGAAATATGTCGTCGTTCATTTGCACAAGCTGCTCGAACCCGCCCTGCCGGACGACGTTTAAGCGCTCCGGAAACGCCATTCGAGCAGCGGTCTGGTCAGCACCAGACCGGCAACAAATCCGCCAATATGCGCGAAGATTGCGATGCCCTGAAGGTCACCGCGGGTGGCGATTCCGACCATTAGTTGAATCCCGATCCACGCCAGCGTCAGCCAGACAATGCGAACGACATGGCCGGGAATCGGACCGACCGGATCGACCTTGTTGCGCGCGAACAGGAGCGCATAGGCTCCCAATATCGCGGAAATCGCGCCGCTCGCACCGACCATCGGGATAAGCGAACTGGTGTCGGCAGCAAATTGCGCGATCGCCGCGGCATAGGCCCCCGCCACATATAGCACTGCCATCAACTGAGGCCCCATCGCCTGTTCGACAAAGCGACCGCAGAACAGCAGCATAAGCATGTTGAAGCTGAGGTGCAGCAGTCCGCTGTGCAGAAAGGCCGAAGACAGCGGCGTCAGCCAGGCCGGCACCAGCCAGCCATAGGCGGACACATCAATGAATTCACCACTCAGCCGGATCGGAAACATGCCGCCGCGCAGCATCGCATCCTGTTCCCAGCCGAATATCCAGATCACCAGGAAGATCACGACATTGGCGATGATCAGCCCATTGGTCAGTTTTCCGGCCGGCATGTTCATGGGGTCTAGATGAACTCGATTTTTTCGAGGAGGAAATATTTGTCGCCGGACGGCACCGTCACTTCGATATCGTCCCCGACACTGCGGCCGATCAAGGCCCGCCCAATCGGCGAGTTATAGCTGATCTTGCCAGCCTTCGCGTCAGCCTCGGCCTGACCGACCAGCTGATATTTCACCGCCTTGTCATTTTCATCGCGCAAGGTCAGCGTCGCACCGAACACAGCCTTGTCGCCGGACAAGGTCGTCGGATCGATAACCTGGGCGCGGGACAATTTGTCTTCGAGATCGCCAATCGTCGCCTCGACCTGGCCCTGCCGTTCCTTGGCCGCATGATATTCGGCGTTTTCCGAAAGATCACCATGGGCGCGCGCGGTTTCGATCGCGTCAACAATGATCGGACGCTCCGTCTTCAGCGCCTTGAGTTCGGCTTCCATTTTTACATGGCCTTCGGCGAGCATTGGTACTTTTTCGACAGCCATTTCGTTGGCCTTTCCTTATTGATACGCTGCCGATTTCAGCCGTGCAGCGTCAAAAACAGTTTTCCGGCGCCCCTCTTTCGAACCGCGCCCGCAGTGTGACAAAATGTCGGAAGATTTAAGTCTGCGAAGGCCTATAATAGGACTGTAGCGCGCGAACTTCAAGAGTCTGATCGCGCATCGCCTCAATCGCCTGCATGACCGCATTGCTCGCGGTGGCCGTCGTATAGATCGGGATTTTGCCCACCAGCGCCGCCGCCCGGATCGATTTGGAGTCCTTGAGCGATTGCCAGCCTTCGGTCGTATTCAAGATCAGATTGACATCGCCGTCCTTGATCCGGTCGACGATATGCGGGCGTCCTTCGGCTACCTTGTTGACTTTCTCGACCTTGATGCCCTTTTCGGTCAGATAGGCGGCGGTTCCGGCAGTAGCGATAAGATTAAAGCCAAGCTTCTCGGCCAGACGCGCAGCCGGCTCGATCACCCTCTTGTCGGTTTCCTTGACCGAAATAAAGATTGTCCCGCTATCGGGCAATATGGCGCTTGCCCCCAGCTGGGACTTGGCGAAAGCAATCGGGAAGCTTTGGTCGATGCCCATGACTTCGCCGGTGGATTTCATTTCCGGCGACAGGATCGGGTCGACACCCGGGAAACGGTTAAACGGGAAGACCGCCTCTTTGACCGCGGTATAATCGATATGCCGGTCAATCGGCGGTAGGTCCTTCAATTTCTCTCCGGCCATCACGCGCGAGGCGATCTTGGCAATCGGTATGCCAATCGCCTTTGCGACGAACGGCACCGTCCGGCTGGCACGCGGATTGACCTCGATCAGATAGACTTCATTGTCCTTGACCGCGAACTGGATGTTCATCAGGCCGCATACTTTCAGACCAAAAGCCAGCGCCTCGGTCTGCCGCTCCATTTCCGCAATGATCTCGTCACTCAGATTATAGGGCGGGATCGAGCAGGCGCTGTCGCCCGAGTGGACACCGGCCTCTTCGATATGCTGGAGCAAGCCGCAAACGACCACTTCGTCCCCGTCGCAAATCGCATCGACATCGACTTCGATCGCATCGCGCAGATATTTGTCGACCAGCACCGGACTGTCACCCGACACCTGCACCGCGGTATTGATATAATCTTCCAGCTGGGCCGGACCGTCGACAATTTCCATCGCCCGGCCGCCCAGCACGAAGCTCGGCCGGAGCAATACCGGATAGCCGATACGCTCGGCGATTTTCACCGCTTCGTCGCGGGTCCGCGCCATGCCGTTTTCCGGCTGTTTCAGTTTCAGTTTGTGGACCAGCTTGGCAAAGCGTTCCCGGTCTTCGGCCAGATCAATCGCATCCGGCGAGGTGCCAAGAATCGGGATGCCTGCGTCTTCCAGCGCCTGCGCCAGTTTCAGCGGTGTTTGCCCGCCGAATTGCACGACCACGCCGACCAGTTCGCCCGATTGCTGTTCGACGTGCAGGATTTCGAGCACATCTTCGGCGGTCAGCGGCTCGAAATAGAGCCGGTCAGACGTATCATAATCGGTAGACACGGTTTCCGGATTGCAGTTGACCATGATCGTTTCATAGCCCGCGTCCGAGAGCGCGAAACAGGCGTGGCAGCAGCAATAATCAAACTCGATCCCCTGTCCGATGCGGTTCGGTCCGCCACCGAGAATGACAATCTTCTTGCGATCCGATGGCTCCGCTTCGCATTCCGGCGCCCCGAAAATCGGCGCTTCATAGGTCGAATACATATAGGGCGTCTTGGCTTCAAATTCCGCCGCGCAGGTATCGATCCGCTTGTACACCGGTCGCACGCCAAGCTTGTGGCGCAAGGCCCGCACTTCCGCTTCGGTTGTCGCGCCCGCCATGGCGGCAAGGGCGTCATGCACCAGCCCGTGACCGCCGGCGACAGCACGCCCTGCTCCGCCAGCGACATGGACCGAATCAATGGCCAGCTTGGCCAGTCGCTGGTCGGAAAATCCCATGGATTTGAGCTTGCGCAAAGCCTGCGCATCGTTGGGCAAACCGTTATCGAGAATATTCTGCTCGGCGTCGATAATCTCGCGAATTCTGGCCAGAAACCACGGATCGAAACCGGCTATGTCGTGAATTTCCGCGTCGCTAAAACCTTCGCGCATTGCCTGGGCTGCGACCAATAGCCGGTCGGGTGTCGCCCGCGCCAGTTCTGCGGCAATGTCGTCGCGGCTGGCGCCTTCCAGCTCGACCACCCGGTTAAAGCCGTCGAGCCCTGTTTCCAGCCCGCGCAGGGCTTTCTGCATCGATTCGTGGATATTGCGGCCGATCGCCATGACTTCACCGACCGACTTCATGGCGGTCGACAGCAATGGCTCCGCGCCCTTGAATTTTTCGAAGGCAAAGCGCGGGATCTTGGTGACGATATAGTCGATCGTCGGCTCGAATGACGCCGGGGTTGCGCCGGTAATGTCGTTGACGATCTCGTCGAGCGTATAGCCGACCGCCAGTTTCGCCGCGACGCTGGCAATCGGGAAGCCGGTGGCCTTGGAGGCCAGCGCGGAGCTGCGCGACACCCGCGGGTTCATCTCGATGACCACCAGCCGACCATCCTTCGGATTAACTGCGAACTGTACGTTGGAACCACCTGTTTCTACGCCAATTTCGCGCAGCACCGCGATGCTGGCGTTGCGCATGATCTGATATTCCTTGTCGGTCAGGGTCAGCGCCGGGGCTACGGTGATGCTGTCGCCGGTGTGCACGCCCATCGGATCGACATTCTCGATCGAGCAAATGATGATGCAATTGTCGTTCTTGTCGCGAACGACCTCCATTTCATATTCTTTCCAGCCGATGATCGATTCCTCGATCAGCACCTCGTTGGTCGGCGAGGCTTCAAGGCCCGTCCCGACAATATGCATGAATTCTTCTTTATTATAGGCGACGCCGCCACCGGCCCCGCCCATGGTGAAGCTTGGCCGCATGATCGCCGGCAGACCGATTTCTTCCAGCGCCTCCATGGCGTCTTCCATATTATGGGCAATCGCCGAGCGCGGGCTTTCCAGACCGATCTTGTCCATCGCCCGCTTGAACTTCTCGCGGTCCTCGGCCTTGTCGATCGCCTCGGCGTCCGCGCCGATCATCTGCACGCCATATTTATCGAGCACGCCCATCTTGTTGAGCGTCAGCGCGGTGTTCAGCGCCGTCTGCCCGCCCATGGTAGGAAGAATGGCGTCAGGACGTTCCTTTTCGATGATCTTTTCGACAAATTCAGGTGTAATCGGTTCGATATAGGTCGCATCAGCCATTTCCGGATCGGTCATGATCGTCGCCGGGTTGGAGTTGACCAGAATGATCCGGTAGCCCTCCTCCTTGAGCGCCTTGCACGCCTGCGTGCCGCTATAGTCAAACTCGCAGGCCTGCCCGATGATGATCGGGCCAGCGCCGATGATGAGGATCGAGTTTATGTCAGTTCTTTTGGGCATTATATTGTAAGCCACCATAATAGGATCATTGTAGGAATGGCAAAAATTGCCGCGATTGCGCCCCATTTCGTCCAATTAATCGTCGCTTTTGGTACCTCTAAAAGTTCCAACTTTGGGGATTTCACGACCTTTGACTTAATGGGTTCTAACTTTTGTTCGAAAACAAAAAACTTCCAACCATTGGGCAGTGGGAAATTCTCATATGCATCAGTATCTGAAAACACCTCTTCTTTTTTTCCATCAACAGAAAACTCATTCGCCCCCCACAGTTTAAGAAACTCTGACAGCGCTTCTGAGTAACAGGATTGCTTGATCTTTACGCTGGTACCATCACTCAGTGTCCGATAAGTTCCTAAAATGCCTTGATCTTCCCAAGGCTTGATCGAGCTTTCCAATAGAGCATCCGATATCTTCAAATGATATTTGGTTCTCAATTCTTGGAGCGTGGGAGCATTTGAAGAGCGAATATTATGCTCAATAACCAAGGCGCCCAATATATCTCGATGTGCTTTTTCGACGGAATTCACCCCAAACCCCCGACAATTTTCTCGAGCAGGTAGAAACTGTCCTCTGGGTCTGGGTAACATTCGAACAGATTCCGCACACCCCTCACGCTGGATTCTCGTCAGAAATCTCGCCATTCTCATTGCAGGCAAAACAGCCCCAGCCATCATGGTCGATATCATATTCGCTTTCGATCTCGAGGCTTTTGCGGGTCAGTTCGCGGATCGTTTCGCGCCTGGTGTCGAGGTCGATCTGCAGTTCGATCACCCACCCGTCATCCTCGTTGGATACCAGCGCCGAACGAAAGCCCCATTTCGCCGCGTCATTCTTCAGCTTGTTGAGATCGGCAACCGCACCGACAAATTGCACATTAATTTCGCGCACAACATGCGACAAATCGCCGCCTGCTGCCATATTTTGCAGGATTTCGTCATCAATCGCCCATTCTTCGGCGAGATGTTCAGGATCGATCGGGCCGCTCATTGGATTGGGCCGATAGACAGAATGGAAGATATGTTCGTTGAGTTGGGCATTTATATCGCCAAAATTTTCTTAAATGTGTCCGTATCATGCAAAGCTTGCGCTCGTTCGTATCGTTTGGGATCATCTGCCATCTTGTTGTAATAATGACAGTAAACCGTAAAAATTGACTGGAAGATATCAGGGTTTTCCGCTTCGATTGCTTTAAGTTGGCCTTCCTTTGAAAAAGTCTCGGTCATATTGATTATTAGTGCGCAAGCGGCTTGTTCTGCATCCAAGCCAGTTCGTTTCATATCTTTGACAGCAATATCCAAAACGGGACGTACTAGCTCTTGGATTAGCTTGTCGTCCACAAAATCTCCTTTGTTCCGGCACTGCTTCCCTGCGACAGATAGGTGACCATAAATTTTGTATCGTTCAAACATCAAAATCTCTGTTCATCCCAATCCTCCCACGAATTTCTCGAACAGATAGAAACTGTCCTGCGGGCCGGGGCTGGCTTCGGGGTGATATTGGACCCCAAAGGCACGTTTGCCGATGATTTCGATGCCGCAATTGCTGCCGTCGAACAGACTCTTGTGGGTTTCGCGGACGGTATCGGGCAGACTGTCGCCGTCCACCGCAAAGCCGTGGTTCATGCTGGTAATCTCGACCAGCCCTTCGGTCTTGTCCCAGCCGCCGCCGATCCGCTGCACCGGATGATTGGCGCCGCGATGGCCCTGGTGCATTTTTACCGTTTTCGCGCCCGCCGCGAGCGCGAGCATCTGGTGGCCAAGGCAGATGCCGAACAGCGGGATATCCTGTTCCAGCAGCTGCTGGATAACCGGAACCGCATAGGAACCAGTCGCCGCCGGATCGCCGGGACCGTTAGAGAGAAACACCCCGTCCGGCTTTAGCGTCATGATGTCATTAAAAGACGTTTTTGCGGGAACAACAGTGACTTTTGCGCCAGACTTCACAAGGTTTCTGAAGATATTGCGCTTTGCACCATAGTCGACCGCCACCACATGGGGTCGTTCCTTGGCCCCAACTTTGACAAACTTTGGACCATCCGGCCTCTCCCCGTTCGTCTCGAGCGTAGTCGAGAGACCCTGGTTCTCCCCATCCTGCGTCTCGACTGCGCTCGACGCGAACGGAGCAGAAGATGCTTCCAAATCTTCCATTTTCGCATAACCATGGCCCAGCTGCCAGGTCCCGCCCTGCTCCCAAAGCTGCGTCTGGTGCCCGGTTACATCCTTGGCCAGATCCATGCCTTCCAGCCCCGCCCAGGCCCGCGCCTTGCCGAGCAATTCGTCGATATCAAACTGGCCCTCTGGATCATGAGCGATCACCGCATTGGGTGCCCCCGCCTCACGGATCCGCCGGGTCAAAGCCCGCGTATCAACGCCGCTCAGCCCGATCCGGCCATTGTCCGCCATCCACTGGTCAAACGGCTTCTGGTCGCGGAAACTGGACGGGGCGGTGATATCCTCGCGGACGATGCAACCGAGAGCATGCGCGCTATCCGCCTCGACATCCTCGTCATTGGTCCCGGTATTGCCGATATGGGGAAAGGTGAAAGTCACGATCTGCCCGGCATAGCTGGGGTCGGTCATCACCTCCTGATAGCCGGTCATCGCGGTGTTGAAGCAGACTTCACCGACCGCGGACCCGGTCGCGCCAAAGCCCCTGCCCCAGATGATCGTGCCATCGGCCAATACCAATATCCCTGTTGCACCCTCGGGAGCGGCGGGATTATGGGCATCGGTCATGGGCTGTTCCTTCGGGTCCGTCTTAGGCGCAAAATTTCATGGGACCTAGAGCCAGATTTCTGACGTCACAATCTATGAAAAATATTATCTTCCCGCTATGGTGGTCGCTTATTCCAAAAATATGAGGGACGCCATGATTCGCGATACCGTGAAAGCCGCGCAAATTGCCGCCATGAAGGCCCGTGACAAGGATCGCACCGCCGCCACACGCAGCATATTGGCCAAGATCAAGGACAAGGATATAGAGCTGCGTACCAAGGATGCTGCGCCGGATGATGACGCCATGGTGACCGACGTCCTGCAAAAGATGGCCAAGCAACGCCGCGAATCGATTGAAATGTTCGAAAGTGGTGGCCGCGATGAACTGGCCGCGGCGGAGAAAATGGAGCTGGCGGTGATCGAGGAGTTCCTCCCCGCCCAGCTGAGCGACGAAGAAACCGCTGCGCTGATCGATGGCATCAAAGCGGAACTCGGCGCTACCAGCATGAAAGACATGGGGCCGGTGATGGGCGAACTCAAGAAACGCCACGGCACCGAAATTGACATGAGCAAAGCCAGCGCGCTGGTGAAGGCGGCGCTGTCGTGAAACGTCGCTTCAACCGTTCGTGTCGAGCGAAGTCGAGACACTGAGACTGCAGAATGACTCTTTCCCCCCAATGGCTGGAAGAACTGCGATCGCGTGTCACGCCGACGCTGATCGGGCGGACGGTCAAGGTGCAGAAAGCCGGTCGGGAGTATAAGGCGTGCTGCCCGTTTCATAACGAGAAAACGCCGAGCTTCACGATCAATGACGAGAAGGGCTTCTACCACTGCTTCGGCTGCGGCGCGCACGGCGATGCCATCAGCTGGATGACCGAACAGCGCGGTCTGGGCTTCATGGACGCGGTCAAGGACCTGGCGGCGGAAGCGCAAATGGAAGTCCCTGCCCCCGACCCCCGCGCGGCGCAGCGGCAGGAGGTCCGCGCCACCCTGCATGACGTCATGGCGGCGGCACAAGACTGGTTTGTCACGCAATTCAACGGCATCGAGGGCGCTCCGGCGCGGGAATATCTCAAAAACCGTGGCATCTCCGAGAAGACCATCCGCGAGTTTGGTTTCGGTTTCGCGCCCGATTCCCGTGGCCGGCTGAAGGACGCGCTCTCCGTCCACGGCATGGACCAGCTGGTCGAGGCAGGGCTGCTGATCAAGGTCGATGACAAGGAGCCCTATGACCGGTTCCGCGGCCGCCTGATGATCCCGATCCGCGATCCGCGCGGCCGTGTGATTGCTTTTGGCGGACGGATATTGGGCGATGGAGAACCGAAATATCTCAATAGCCCGGATACACCTTTGTTCGACAAGGGCCGCACGCTCTACAATCTCGACAAGGCCTCGCCCGCCTCGCGCCAGACCGGACGGATATTGGTGGTCGAGGGCTATATGGATGCCATCGCTCTGGCCCAGGCCGGATTCGCGGATGTCGTCGCCCCGCTCGGTACCGCGCTGACCGAGCATCAGATCGAACGCATCTGGAAAATGGTCGAAGCGCCGATCCTCTGCTTTGACGGCGACAATGCCGGTCAAAAAGCCTCGATGCGCGCGGCCTTGCGCGCCCTGCCAATATTGCGCCCCTCGCACAGCCTGCACTTCATTTCCCTTCCTGCAGGCCAAGATCCCGACGACCTGATCCGCTCCGAAGGCTCGCAGGCATTTGCCGCATTGATTGCCAAGCCCCAGATGCTCGACGATAAAATCTGGCAGGTGGAATATGATGCGGAGCCGCTCAACACCCCGGAAACCAAAGCCGGTCTGAAAAAACGCCTGTCCGATCATGTGCGGGAGATTACCGATCAGGATATTGCCCAGCATTACCGCCAGGAATTTCACGAACGCTATCAAGCCGCCTTTTTCGCCCAGAAGGACAATCGACCCGAAGGGCGGTTTACCCAGAATAAAAACCGCAATTTCCCGTCGAAATTTGTCTCCTTCAAACCGCTCGATGACACCAAGACCTTTTTGATCGAGGGCTATGATCTGCAAATCGCCAAGGGCATATTGGGCGGCCTGATCCGCCATCCGTGCCGGATTTCGAGCCATTTCGAGGAACTCAGCGCGATCAAACTTGCCGATTCGCAATTGCAGATGTTGCTCGGCGAATTGGTCAATGTCGCAATGCGCAAAGAAACGCTTGATATGCAGGGCCTTCTTACCATATTGGAAAAGACAGATTGTTATAATGTCGCAAAGGGGCTGTTACGGGCCGACGCGCTGAATTTCACTTTCAACCGCAGAATGCCAGACGATGCCCCTTCGCTTTTGATCGAACGGGCGCATCGGGATTTGGCAGAGGCGATAAAAGTGGTGACGGCGCGCCCCGGACTGGAAGCGGCTCTGGCCGAGGCAACGCGGCGGTATATGGATGAACTCACGGAAGAGAGCCAAGCCGAGCAGCAGCGCCTCAGAGAAGCGAAGCAGTTATTTCACGAGCGGTTGGTCGACCTGACCCAGATCGACGACACTATATAGTTTCAAATTAGGGGCCTCAGCCATTGGCAAGTAAAGCGAAAAATTCCAAAGCCGAAGACGAACCGTTGATCGATCTCAATGATAGCGCGATCAAGAAATTGATCACCAAAGGGAAGAAGCGCGGCTATCTGACGATTGACGAGTTGAACGAAGCTCTGCCCCAGGACCAGAACGAACAGATTGAAGACGTCATGTCCGCAATCTCCGAAATGGGCGTCAGGATTGTCGAAAATGACGAGGAAGTCGCCGAAGAGCTGGGCGGCGATGAAGTCGAATCCATTGACGGCAAGGACAAAGAGAAAAAAACCGCCGCCGCCGTTCCCAAAAAGGCGGCCGCCGACCGCACCGACGATCCGGTGCGTATGTATCTGCGCGAAATGGGCGCCGTGGAATTGCTCAGCCGCGAAGGCGAGATTGCCATTGCCAAACGTATCGAGGCTGGCCGCGACACCATGATCTGGGGGCTTTGCGAGAGCCCTACCACCTTTAACGCGATCATCGAATGGTCAACGGCGCTCAACGACGGCGAAATGCAGTTGCGCGAGATTCTCGATCTCGACGCCATGTTGTCCAAGGACCCGGTCCCGGAGAATCTTGAAGAAGAAGACGATGATGACGGCGAAATCAGCGAGAAAACCGCTGGGCCATCGTTCAAGGATGATGATGAGGTCGAGGATGAAGAATCGGCTGACGGTGAAAATGATGAAGAAGCAGAACTAACCGAACGTCGTACCAAGCGCGTGGTTGAAGAAGATGAGGAAGACAACACCCTTTCGCTCGCGCAGATGGAAGAAGCCCTGAAACCCGATGCGCTGGAAAAATTTGCGCTAATCACATCGGTATTCAAGAAATTCTCCAAGTTGCAGACGATCCGACTGGATTCGCTGGCAGCGGGCAAGGATTTCCCCAAAGCTTCCGAAACGAAATATCACAATTTGCGGGAAGAATTGACCGCGCTGGTTGAAAGCGTTCAGTTCCATGCGAACAAGATCGAGTTCCTGGTGGACCAGCTTTACTCCTTCAATCGCCGGTTGACCGCATTGGGCGGGCAGATGCTCCGCCTAGCCGAGCGACACAAGGTCCCACGCCGCGCGTTCCTGGAAAGCTATGTCGGCAACGAGCTCGACGACAGCTGGCTTGCCAGCATGGCCAAGACCGACAAGAAATGGGCGGCCTTTGCCGAAAAGGAAGCGGACTCTGTTGATCGCATCCGGGCCGAAATTTCCGATATCGCTAATGCCACCGGCACTTCGCTGATCGAATTCCGCCGGATCGTGAACATGGTCCAAAAGGGCGAGCGCGAAGCGCGGATCGCCAAGAAGGAAATGGTCGAGGCCAATTTGCGGCTGGTTATTTCCATTGCCAAAAAATACACCAATCGCGGATTGCAGTTCCTTGATTTGATTCAAGAAGGCAATATCGGCCTGATGAAGGCGGTCGATAAGTTCGAATATCGCCGCGGGTACAAGTTCAGCACCTATGCCACATGGTGGATTCGCCAGGCGATCACGCGATCCATTGCCGATCAGGCGCGGACCATCCGTATTCCGGTCCATATGATTGAGACGATCAACAAACTGGTCAGGACCTCCCGTCAGTTCCTCCATGAGCAAGGCCGCGAGCCGACCCCGGAAGAAATGGCCGAACGTCTCTCCATGCCACTGGAAAAAGTGCGCAAGGTGATGAAGATCGCCAAGGAACCAATTTCACTCGAAACGCCGATTGGTGATGAAGAAGATTCGCATCTCGGCGATTTCATCGAAGACAAAAATGCGATCATCCCGGTCGATGCGGCAATTCAGGCGAACCTGAAGGAAACCGTAACCCGCGTTCTCGCCAGTCTGACCCCGCGCGAAGAACGCGTGCTGCGCATGCGCTTCGGGATCGGCATGAACACCGATCATACGCTGGAGGAAGTAGGACAACAATTCAGCGTCACGCGCGAACGTATTCGGCAGATTGAAGCCAAGGCGCTCAGAAAACTGAAACATCCAAGCCGCAGCCGTAAAATGCGGAGTTTTCTGGATCAATAGTCTGCGTCAGCACCGCGGAGCATCGTGGTTTGCAAATTCCTAACAGCCGATAAACGGGGTCTTTAGGAATCACCTGTATACCCCTGATTAGACGAAGATGTTCATTGCATTTTCGCGACTTTTCTCGGGATATCGGAAACGCGATGCTAGGACAAAATGCGCAATCAACGACGCGGAATAGTTCCGCTGATCACGTCGGCAGCCACGGCAGCGATATGGTGCCCTATGTCCAGCTAATCGCTGAAAATTTCTCGATATTATCGGGCGCGGATATCGCCGATATCGCACATTTCCTGTGCATTTTGCATGGTCGGCATCCCGGCGTGATCGACAATGCCGCGACCAAAACCACCGATGATGCCGCACGCGAATGGCTGGTCCAGGCGACCGATGGCTTTGCTGCCGAACGCGCTTTTATGACCAAATTGACGGTGGCTGCGGGACCGGTTTCGGGCGTCAGTGCGGCTGACCAGAGCAATGCGGCAGTGCATGGCCAACGCAAGGCGCTGGACATGCTGTCGCAATCCGATCGCACCGGATGCGCTATCGGAGCGGCGATTGCATTGGTTTCGGATTGGCACTCGATTAGACAAATCCTTGAACCGATCGCCCTCCGGGTCGGAGTGGAAGCCCGTTCATCTATCCTGCCAGATATTGGGACAACGGTGGCGCTCAAGAACCAGTTGTCGGAAACACCTGCCCTAAAGAGGGCTTTGAATTTTGGCTCGGAACAGCTGCTCAACCAGCATCGAGGGCTTTGGCAGCTGCTGGAAGCACGCCGGAATACGCGCCTTTCCCATTAAACTTTCCGCCAGCTGCGGCAAAACTTAACTAAATGATTAACTTGCCTACAATGGGGGTTTTCCCTATCGCCTTTGCTTTGACTTTCACGGCAAGGAATAGAAAATCATGCGTTTTGACGGTACCAA
>RCMY010000302.1_pt1 | contig 58017 bp, 60 predicted proteins | sample 2041341 | NCBI WGS metagenome assembly RCMY01 (sample SAMN09708234, study PRJNA481090) | Marine sediment metagenome, whole genome shotgun sequencing project.
GCGAATGGGGCGAGGCTCCTTTCGCAGCTTTCTGTCCGCTCTACGCGACAGGGCCGTCGGAGCCGGGCTGGTAGGCGTGGAGTTCGAGGTCGGCGTCGGCGAGCGGGGCGAGGATGCGCCACGCCTCGACGACACCGTCGATGTCGGCGAAATGGCGTTGGTCGCCGCGCCGCGCGTTGTCGAACATCGTGGCGTAGTCGCCGAGTTCACCGTGGTCCTCGGGACCACACGCATACATCGTGGTGCTCTTGGGTTCGTGGTGTTCACCGTCGAGCACGGCGATGTCCAGTGCGAGTGCCGGATTGGGCTTGATCTCGAAACGGATCCTGTTCGGGACAGCTGATGGCGACGGAGCGGTGTCACGAAGATGGAACGTGGCAGTGGTCGACGAGCGGCTGAGGTTCTTGCCGGTCGTGATCGTCACCGGGACACCATCCCAGCGCTCGTTGGCGACATTGAGACGAAGCGACACGAACGTCTCGACCGAGGAGGCCTCGTCGACACCATCGTGGTCGCGGTATCCGTCGTACTGACCGAGCACCACGGTGCCCGAGTCGACCGGGTCGACGTGGCCGAGCAACGCCACTCGCTCCCGCCGATAGTCGTCGACGCTCGAACCGTCAGGCGCCTCCATCATCAACAGTGCCATCGTCTGCAGCAGGTGGCTCTGGACGACGTCGTTGATCGCACCGACGCCTTCGTAGAACGATCCGCGGCCGTCGACATCGCCCGCCTCGCTCATGTCGATGTCGATCGAGGCGACATGGGCGCTGTCGAGGCTGTTCGCGATGAGCGCATTGACGTGGCGAACCACCGCCATGTTCTCGATCGCACTCTTCGCGAGGAAGTGGTCGACGATGAACAGCCGGTCCGCCGAGATGTGTTCGGTGATCCGGTCCCAGAGTTCGCGGGCAGTGTCGACTCCATCGCCGAAGGGCTTCTCCACCATCAGCCGGGCGGCGTCGGGGAAGTCACTCGCTGCCATGCCGGCGGCGACATCGCCGAACAGGTCCGGCGGAAGTGCTGCATAGACGAGCGGGGTCTGCACGCCACCACGCACACCACCGAGGTGGTCCAGGAGCGCATCGAACGTGGCCGCATCGGTCGAGTCTCCGGAGACGTAGGAGAGGTCGACGCCGTCGATCACCGATGTGTCGACCGTCGACCCGTCCGCCGGCTCGTGATCGGCAAGCGCATCATGGAACATCGTGCGCAGCTCGTCGTCGGTGTGCTCGGATCGACCGACGCCCACCACGGGGACACCGAGGTTTCCACTGGCGGCCAGTTCATACAGCGCCGGGAACAGCTTCTTGCGGCCGAGGTCGCCGGTCAGCCCGAACATCACGAGGGCGTCGGACACGTCGGACTGCGGTTCATCGGAGTTCATCTGACGGTCGTACCCGGGTTTTCGAACCCGAACCCGAGCCCGAACCCCAGCGACTGGCCACTACCGCATGGAATCGCCGTGAGTGGGTACGACCCCCGTCATGAGCAACCCCGAAGATGCCCCAGAACAGTCGAACGACACGGCCGACCCGCGACTCCACGAGCCAGAGGGTGACGAAGGAATGCCAGGACCGCTGGTTGACACGCCACACAACATCCCTGGTGACCAGCCGGTCGACGACACCCCGCCCAGCCGAACGAAAGCAACGGGAGACGATTCCTGACCATGGTCGCCGACTGGCTCTGGACATCCTGGACACAGGCCGGCCTCGTCGTGTTGAGTGCGCTCATCATGGTGCCGGTGTTGATCGCCATCATCCGGACGATGGGCCTGCGTTCGCTGTCGAAGATGTCCAGTTTCGACTTCGCCGTCACCGTCGCCATCGGCTCGGTGATGGCGAGCAGTGTGGCCACGACGACTCCGGTCGCGAACGGAGCGCTCGCCGTCGGTGCCCTGCTCGTCGTTCAAGCCGCCATCGCCACGCTCCGCCGTCGATCCCGAAGCTTCGAGAATCTCGTGGACAACACGCCGTCCCTGTTGATGCGCGATGGCGAATTCATCGAAGATGCGCTGTCGCACTGTCGAGTGACGAAGTCCGACGTTGTCGCGAAGCTCCGAGAGGCGAATGTGCTTCGCCTCACCGAAGTCCGAGCCGTGATCCTGGAGACCACCGGCGACATCAGCGTGCTCCACGGTGAGGCACCGCTCGATGACATCCTGCTCGACGGCGTACGCGACGTCCGGTGACGTGACGACGAACGTCGATCGTGGCAGGCGTCGGAACGAGGCCACGTGAGCGTTTGGTCTGCTTGAAATTGGGGAACGACCGGCGAGTGACCCATGATGCGCAGACCGCAGACTCGGATCGGGCGAACGAGCGAACGTCACGTCGCGAGGACCTGCGTTGGGCGGCGATGGGGGGTGTGGCGACGGCGGTCGTGGGGTTCGGCACGATGGCCATCATCGGCACAGCCTCCTCGTACGAGGCGCGTCGGTTGCTCGAAGCCGTGCTCCCGACGGTCAGATTTGCTGCGTCTGCCTACGTCGCAGGCGGCGCGACGATCTTGGCGTTGATGCTCACCCTCATCACGTTCTCGATCAGCCACGACCTGGAGTTCCGGGAGAGCCACTATCGCCGCATCCGCGACATCGCTGCCCTGACCACCGCTGTGATCGTTGGCTCGGTCGTGCTGTTGATGTTCCTGAGCTTCCCGCTGGGCGAGGCCGACGTCGACCAGGATTGGTACCTGTGGGTCTTCTACGCCGTGCTGTTGGGCGGCGCCGTCACCGGTGGGGTGTTCATCGCAATCGTCCTCATGCTCTACTACGCCATTCGTGGCCTCGTCGGCGTCGGTCAGGATCCGACGAACAGTGCGCTGGTGAATTTCGACGACCCTTCCTGAACGCCGGCACGATCACGGAAAACGGTCCGTTGGCGAGCTGCACGATGTCCCGTGGCCATTCGGCGCACATACCCGCCCTCTCGCTCGCAAGCGGTACGGATGTCCGAGCGCGTCACTCGGTGACGGGTGCTGGGCGGAGGACGGCTGCGGCATAGTCCGCCAGCATGATGCAGAGTCGGAGCTGGTCCTTGGTGACCTCAGACGTCGGTCTTCCGGTGAGGACGAGGTGTGTTCCGTCCCTGAGATCGATTTCGATGCCGCCGGCAAGCAGTTTGCCGACCTCCGATGGCGGTTGGTCGAAGGGTGCTCCGCCGATCAGGCCGTTGTGCTGCAGTTCACGTCGCTCACCGATCGACCCACGTTCGCGACGACACTCGACGAGACGAAGCTCGGCAGAGATCTCCTGGGTCACGGCGGCGATCACCTGCTCGACTGACAGCTCAGACGAAGCGGCCACCTCGGCCACGCGATGCAGACGAGAGAATTCGTGGCCGGTGTGCAGGAGATCGGTTCGAAGACGCTCGGTGCGATCGTGCTGCCATCCGGCGAGCACGCCGGCCGCTATCAGCAGTACCGCAGTCGCCACATCCTGTTCGTTCTCGATCCGGGGCAGGCCGTGGGGGACGGTGTGCCAGAGCGCGAATGCGGCACCTGACAGGACGGCGACGATCGTCCCCGGCCACAGGCCGGATCGTGCGCCGACGATCACCACCACGATTCCGAGCGCTAGCGCGATGTTTGCCGTACCCACGCTGTCTCGGACCGGAATGGTCACCAATGCCAGCACCGCCACGCAGAGCACTCCGACGATGATGGTGTCCAGCGGAGGTGTGGTCACGCGTCGCCGGAATGCCGTCCAGCTGCCGTCGGCGCCGGCCATCACGTCCTTCATGTTGCGCGTCGTCTGACTCATGTCCGACGTCGCAGTGGTGCAGACCAGGTGGCCATGACCTCACCATAGGTCCGCCACCTACTCCTGACGACACGTGGTCGGCCGACCGATCAGGTGTTCATTGCCTGGACCGAGCCGCCGTCGACCCGGTAGTTGGACCCGACGACGAAGCTGGCGAGGTCCGAGCACAGGAATGCGATCACGGCTGCAACCTCGGTCGCCTGCCCGCGACGTTCGAGCACGAGGTGCGGTCGCTCCTCGGCGAGGAACGACTCGATCGCCTCGTCGACGCTCTCGCCTCGTTCTTCGGCTCGCTGCTCCATCATCCCGTCGGTCATGTCGGTCTCGATGAACGCCGGCGACACCACGTTGATCAGCACACCCTTCGGTGCGTAGACCTGCGCTGTGCCTTTCGTGAAGTTGAGCAGCGCTGCCTTGGCCACGTTGTACGGCATCTCGTCGGCGTACGACTGCACGGCGTTCTCCGATGCCACGTACACGATCCTGCCCCACCCCTTGTCGACCATCGAGGGGACGACGGACCGCGCCACTCGGACGGCCGACATGAAGTCGATCGCCCAGGCGTCCTCGTAGTCGTCATCGGTCAGCTCGAGCGGATCACCCTTCGCTCCGGTGATGCCGGCAGCATGGACACAGATGTCGATGCCGCCGTGTTTCGCTCCGAGGGAGGCGAGCGCATCGGCGTCGGACTGCTTCGTGAGGTCGGCCGTCGCCGTGACGATCTCGGTGTCGCCACCGGCCTCGCCGCGCAACCGCTCGGCTGCCGAGTCGAGTGCGTCGGCGTCGGCGTCGGTCAGCAGGAGCCGTGCGCCGTCACGCGCGAGCGCTGCTGCTGATTCGAGGCCGATCTCGCCGGCGGCACCGGTGACGAGGGCGAGCGTGCCGGTGATCCCGAGGTCCATCAGGACCCCTTTCCGTCGGCCGAGAGTTGTCCGGCGTTCGGCAGTTGCAGTTGCGGTCGGACGTCGTTCTCCCAGAAGTCCATCGTCGCGTCGAAGTCGTCTCCGACGGGGACGATGGCGATGTTCGAGAAGCCTGCGTCGAGGAACCCCTGCATCGCCTGCACGTACGGTTCCGGATCGGGGCCGTGCGGTATCGCATCGCCGATCTGGTCATCGGTCAGGAATTGTGTCGCAGCTTCGAAGTGGGCGGGGTTCGGCAATTCGGCTGCGACATCCCAACCCTGCATGCCGAATCGGAAGCGCCGTGCGGTCTCGATTCCTTGCTCCTTCGTCGGTTCCCACGCAAAGGGGACCTCGGCCCAGGTCTCGGCGGCCGACCCACCTCGTTCGACCCATCCGTCGACGAGTTCGGCGTCGGGGTCGATGGCCATGATGCCGACGCAGCCCGTGTCGCGGGCGAGGTCCAGGGACTGATCGCCACTGACGGCCAGGACCATCGGCACCGGCGTTCCGACCTGTTCGTAGATCTTCACGTGGTCGGCGTCGAAGTGATCCCCGCGGTGGGTGACGAATTCTCCGGTCCACAGTTCGGTCATGAGGTCCATCGCCTCGCGCAACATCGAGTGGCGGAGATCGACGGAGGGGAATTCTGCGCCGGTCACGTGTTCGTTGAGCCGTTCACCAGCTCCGAGCCCCAGCGTGAATCGTCCGTTCGACATCTCGGCGATCGTCGCTGCTGCGTGGGCGATGATGATCGGGTGGTACCGGACCGTCGGGCATGTGACACCGGTGATGATGTCGATCGTCGACGTCGCCGCCGCAACGCCACCGAGGACGCTCCAGGCGAACGGTGAATGCTCGTGCTCCGGGAGCCACGGGTGAATGTGATCCGAGATCGACAGGAAGTCGAGGCCTCGGGACTCGGCCTTGGTCGACTGCTCGATCAGTTCGGTGCCAGATCTCAGTTCACACATGAGCTTGAGGCCGAAGCGGGTCGTTGAAGCGGTCATGGGCCGGGACGTACCCGACCTCGCGGACTTCATGCACGATCAGCGGACTTCATGCACGATCAGCGAACTTCATGCACGATCAGCGATGTTCGCGCTACGGGACACCGATCCCAGAGCGCGTCGGCGGCTGTCGAGCCGAATCGACTCCTCGTCATCTGTCATCGGCTCCCACCACTTGGGACCACGCTCACCCAACGCGACTTTGGCGTCGTCGACGCGACTGCGCGCCGCTGCCAGCGCCGAGTCGTCGTCTGCTGCGAGCGCTGCCTTCACGGCCCGTCGGGCGTCCATCAGAGCATTGACGAGTGCTTGCCGAAGCTCCGGTTCGAGCGCCGGGTCACTGACACGCCAGCGCCGACCTTTGATCACCCGGTGTGTCTCGGCGCTTCGCCGAAGCGCATCGCCGTCCGCTGCTCTGTTCATTCCCCTGGCTGTTCGTCCCGTGTCGGTTCGTGATCTGTCCTCGCGGCAACAGGGTCGATGATGTCATCGGCGTCGAGGGTGATGGCGGCGAGGAACTCGTCGTCCTGTTCGGAGGCAGCCGGGCCGTGAGCGGCGACGAGAACGCCTCGTGCCTCGCACTCTGGGCATCGGAGACCGAGCACCGTCTGCATGTCCTCGGGATCCGACGCTCCTTCGATTCGGTGCAACGCTTCGATGCGCGCAGCGCCGGCGGGCGACTCCTTCGAGCACGACCCGCATTTCATGATGCCGTCGGGCCTGGTGATGTCGTTGGCGGTCCAGCCGGCCTCTTCGAAGATGCCGAGAACCGGGACGAGTGAGAGGTCTGCGGGAACCGCGTTGTCAGTCATCGTTGACGCGTACCCGATTTGCCCAGGATGATTCACACCGCGAGGGGAACGCCGCGGTGACTCGCATCGTTTGGGCGCGCACGGACACACCCGCAGCGGGGTACTCGCCAGACATGTCAATCGCCGCACCACCACTTCCTCTTGCTCGCAAGTGGAAACAGCGACACTCGTCAGCCATCACCGCCACTCCGCTGCCGGGCAGCTACGTCTTCGTCGTGCCTCACCCTGACGACGAAACGTTGACAGTCGGCGGGTTGCTGTCCCGACTCAGTCGCAGCGGCGCCGACGTCCGTGTCCTCGCAGTGACCGACGGTGGCTCCGCCCACCCCGGCGTCTACGACCACGACAACCTGGCGATGATCCGTCGCAACGAGCAACTCGGTGTGCGCGACGGCGAGGTTTCACGCTACGAAGATCAGCTCATCGACCATCTCACCTCACTCTGCGATGCCGGTGGCCGATGGCAGCCCCCTCCCCCTCGCTGCCGCTCGCAATCTCGGCGCTCGCTGTGCTGCCGAACGCGTCGGCGCGGACACGATGATCTTCTTGGACGTCGACTGCATCCCGGCACCCGGACTCGTCGACGACTACCGCTCACTGGCCGCCGATGACGGTCCCGATGGCGGCAATCGAGTGTCGTCTGGCCCGGTCGGGTATCTCCCGCCAACGGACTCCATCCGGAACTGGACCATCTGACCGACCGCAGTCCGCTTCCACGATGGTCGCCCGCTCAACGGGCAGCCGCCGACACTGGCAACTCCCGGCATGTTCTGGTCGCTCTCGTTCGCGCTGTCCGTGCCGACGTTCGAGGCCATCGGCGGCTTTGACACCTCCTACTGCGGGTACGGAGGTGAGGACACCGACTTCGAACGACGAGCCGTTGCGGCTGGCGTGCACCTCTGGTTCGACGGCGAGCCACTGGGCATTCCACCAGCATCATCCGGTCTCATCACCCCCTGTCGAGCACCTCGACGACATCATTGCGAACGCCCGCCGGTTTCACAGCGAGTGGGGCGAGTGGCCGATGTCCGGCTGGATTGCCGACTTCATTCGGCTCGGGTTGATCGACTGGACACCGGCTTCATCTGAGATCGACCGTTTGGTTTCAGAACGATGAGGCCGTGGTATCCGCTGGTCACCCGGCGAGTGCCCGACGGCACGACGGGAATGATCTGGACGTCGGGATCAATGGGGACTCCTGGGAGGGCAGATGAACAACTCGGCATCGAAGGCGGACGATTCCGTTGCTGAAACCGTCGACGATGTCGTCGACGAGAATCCCTGGCTCGAGCCCCTCGCCAAGATCGGCTGGATTGCGAAGGGCGCCGTCTACACGTTGATGGGTGTCACTGCGGCCCAGATCGCTCAGCAGGACGCGGCGGCGGAAGGCGAAGCGTCGCCATCCGGCTCCATCGGGACGATCGCGGATGCACCGGTCGGCAGAGTCCTCCTCGCCGTACTCACTCTCGGCCTCGTTCTCTACTTCGCCTGGCGGATGCTGAGCGTTGCCATCATCCGCGGGAACGACATGTCCGCATGGGCAGATCGAGTCGGATACACGTTCTCGGCGATCTTCTACATGCTGCTGGCCTACACCGCTGGCAAGGCGGCCTTCACCGGTGTCGATCCGGAAAAATCCAACACCGTCGAGCGTTTGTCGACCTCGGTGATGGAGATGACGGGCGGCCGAACGATGGTGGGCCTCGCTGGCCTCGTCACGATCTGCGTCGGGATCTATTTCGCCGTCCACAAGGGGATCCAACGCTCGTTCGTCGAAGATCTCAGAAGTGTCCGTTCCGATCCTCGCGACAACGAGCCGAAGCGTGCTGCTCTCGTCGTCGCCGGAGTGATCGGTTGGATCGGTCGAGGCCTGGTGACCATGCTCGTCGGCTTCTTCGTGTTGCGTGCCGCGCTCCGATTCGACGCTGACGAGGCTCGGGGCTTCGACCAATCCCTCCGCCAAGTCGCCGGCACCGGACTCGGGTCCGCCCTCGTCCTCGCGTGCGCCGTCGGTCTGATCGCCTACGGGGTGTTCTGTTTCGTCAGCCACCGATTCAGAACGCTGAACAACTGAGGCGCCGGACTGTGGGCATTCTCATCGTCGCCATCTCGGTGATCGTCGTCGCGCTCGCTGTTGGATGGATCCTGTCCGGAGTCCAAGACGGACGCGGCATCGCTGCGTGGGACGTCGCTGCGGCCGAGTGGGGTCGAGACAACGCATCCGAGACGTCCACAAACATTCTCGATGCAATCACCTCGCTCGGCAGCACGGCGCCTCTGATCGTGTTCATGGTGTTGCTCGGCGTCCACCACGCCGTTCGGCGAGGCGACCGCGGACCGGGTCTGTACCTGGCCGTGGTCGGAATCGGCGTCACCGTGCTCAACAACGGACTCAAACTGATCGTCGATCGAGGCCGGCCCGACATCGCTCAGCTCGCCGGGTTCGCCGGGTCATCGTTTCCATCAGGCCACAGCGCTGCTGCTGCAGCTTGCTGGGCCGCCATGGCGCTGGTCATCGCCCGGGGTGCCCCACGCAACGTCCGCCTCGGCGCAGGAACCGCGGCGGTGATCATCGCCGTGACCGTCGCTGCGACACGGGTGTTGCTCGGCGTGCATTGGCTGAGCGATGTCGTTGCCGGCGTCCTCGTCGGCTGGGCCTGGTTCGTGGTGTCCACGGTGGCCTTCGGCGACCGCCTGCTCGGACGCACCGCCGACCTCGACGAATCCGACGACGAGCGGCCAACGACGGACATCAAGCGGAGCGATCTGCCGACCACCCGTGAAATCAACCAGCGAGAGGACTCACTGCCATGACCCAGCACCACACCAGCGCGGACGCTGAACCCGACATCCGCAAAGAAACCGCCACCGACACATCGCCGGACGAGTCCTGGTGGGCGACGACATGGCCGATCCGGAAGCCAGAGTGGATTCGGCTCGCCATCGCCCTCGTGTCCGTGGTCGTCGTCAGCGTCGTGATCGGTGAGGTCTTGACCAACTGGTCGGTGCTCGACGGCATCGTCCAGGCCGATCAGGATGTGGCACGTGATCTCGCCGACGGCCGAACGGATCTGCAGAACGACCTCGCCCACTGGACTGCGACCATCTCGGACACCCCGGTGAAGATCGTGCTGTCCATTCTCATCGCCGGCGCCTTCCTGTGGCGATGGCGACGGTGGCACGAAGCAGTGATGATCGGGCTCCCGTTGATCTTCGAGGCGCTTGCATTCATCATCACGACCTACATCGTGCAACGGCCCCGACCCGACGTCGAGCGACTCCTCGAGTCCCCGGTCGACACGTCTTTTCCGTCGGGGCACGTCGCAGCCGCCACCGTCTACGGCGCCCTGGTCGTCATCGCCTTCTGGCACACGCGCTCAGTGTGGGCCCGGACCGCAGCGATCTCGGTCTCCGCAGTCGTGGCGCTCGGTGTCGCATGGGCTCGCGCGTACCAGGGCATGCACTTCGTCAGCGACGTGCTCGCCGGCATCGTGCTCGGTCTGGTGTCGATCGTCGTCTGTGCTCGCATTCTCGGCCCGCCACCCGGGGCCTCCACGCGCCAGTCGGTCGCCACCGGCACGATCCGCAGTACGAACGAATCCCGCACCGACCTCGATGCCGAGGTGACGTCATGAGTGGCATCGTCGCGATCTGGAACCCTGCGAGTGGCAGCGCTCCCGATGAATCCGACCTCCGTGCGGCGCTCGGCGACGACGTCGAACTCGTCCCGACCACGGAGGACGACCCCGGTCCAGGACAGACGCGACGTGCAGTCGACGATGGCGCCGACATCGTCGTCGCGTGTGGCGGCGACGGCACCGTCCGGGCCTGCCTCGACCCGCTCGCCGACACCGACACGGCGCTTGGCATCGTGCCGCTCGGGACCGGGAACCTGTTGGCCTCCAATCTCGGTCTCGCGTCCGGTCTCGATGCGGGCAGCGGTGTCGGTCGGGGCGAGCGACGCTCGATCGACCTCGGCCGCGTGAACGGTGAAGCATTTGCGGTCATGGCGGGGTCGGGCTTCGACGCGCTCATGATCAGAGACGCCGACGAGGGCTTGAAGTCCAAGGTCGGCACCCCGGCGTACGTTCTGTCGGGGGCGAAGAATCTCCGGTCCGACCTCGTCCAGACCCGCGTCACGATCGACGGAACGGTCTGGTTCACCGGTCGCACGACCATGGTCCTCGTCGGCAACTTCGGGAAGATCTCCGGTGGCCTCGAGGTGTTCCCGGATGCGCGCCCCGACGACGGGGTCCTCGACGTCGCGGTGATGTCGGCATCGAACCTGCGCGAGTGGGCATCGATCGCGTGGCGCCTCGTTCGACGCCGGCCCCAGAAATTCGAGCTCGCTCGGCGTACCCAGGGCACCCACATCATCGTCGAACACGAGCAGGCCCGACCCTACGAACTCGACGGCGAAGACCGGGACCCGGCACGACGCCTCGAGTTCACCATCGAACCCGGCGCGATCACGATCCACCATGCCGACCAGAACCACCCTGCCGACCAGAACCACCCTGCCGACCAGAACCACCCTGCCGACCAGAACCACCCTGCCAGCGACCAGAACCACCATGCCAGCCAGCACTCAGGAGATGACGAATGACCCTCGACCTCACCACACTGTCCAGCGAGTTCCGCGCGCGGCCCGTCGACGACTACGTCAACCTCGCCGGCTACGACCCGGCCGACACACCGTTCATGGACGACGAAGACGACGCTGAGGACGAACTCGAAGACAAGATGCACGAGCAACTCTTCGATGCTCACGAGTTGTTGTTCGCCGAATCCGAACGCAAGGTGCTGCTCGTACTCCAAGGACTCGACTGCAGCGGCAAGAACGGCACCATCAAACACGTCGTGATCGCCATGAACCCGGCCGGGGTCCGCATCGCCTCGTTCGTCAAGCCAACCGCTGAAGAACAGGAGGAACACTTCCTCGAACGTGTCCGACGTGCGGTGCCCCAAGCGGGTCAGCTCGGCGTGTTCGACCGGTCCCACTACGAAGACGTCATGGTCCCCATGGCGCTCGGCACCGAGGACGACGAGACCATCGACCGTCGAATCGAGGAGATCAACGAGTTCGAGGCCGAGCTGGTCGAGTCGGGAACGACGATCGTGAAGTGCATGCTCAACATCTCCTTCGACGAGCAGCGTGAGCGCTTTCTGCGACGTCTTCGACGAGACGACAAGAGGTGGAAGTTCTCTGAAGCGGACCTGGAGACCCGCCGTCACTGGAATGCATTCCAGACCGCATACGGCAACACGATCGCGCGGACGACGAGCGACATCGCGCCGTGGTACGTCATCCCCGCCGACCACAAGTGGTATCGCAACTGGGTGATCGCCAAGCTGCTGTTGGCGACCTTCGACACCATGGGCGCCTCGTATCCCCAACCCGACTTCGACCTCGACGATCTGCGCGCACGCCTCGCTCCCCCGAACTGAACGCCCCTCACTCAGAACGATTCACGACCCTCATGGACAACACTGCCGCTTCCCTGCTCGACCTTTCCGATGGCACCGTCGGAGTGCTCAAGCGCGCGGCGATCGGGCTGTCCGTCGTGGCGGTCGTGATCTTCCTGGCGGCGCGGCGATTCGGGTGGTTCGATCATCGGCCCGGGGGTGCCTCGTTCGACGTCTACATCAGCCCGGCCTTCGCAGGCCTGTTCGTCGTGGCCGTTCTTCTGGCACTCCGCTGGGAGATCGTCGGGAGCGCTGTCGCGGCGTTCGCTGCCGCCGGCCTCGTCGCCTTCGCGTCGAATCAGTTGATCGCCTCGCACGCACTGCTGGTCGTCGGATTGTTCGCCGTTCCCGGCGTGATCTGGTTGGTGGTGGCAGCCTCGGAGCTCTCGCGGCCTGCCGCAGTTGCCGGCGTCGGCGCCGTGGCCGTGATGTCGGCCATCGGATTCTTCGCCGGGAACACCATCTACGACCAGCTCTGGGGGCCGACGCATCCGTCGTCGTCGGTGTCAGCGCTTCCCGACTCCCCCATCGACTGGGTGTGGACCGGCGCGGTGACCACATCAGCGGCCGAGGTTCGGGCACACCCGGACGTGCAGTACGAGTCGGTCCGCCTCGCCGTGGCGACCGATGCTGGCCTTCGCGACCCGAGATGGGTCGAGCCGATCGACGAGTCGGGCCGTGTCGTCGGCTTCCGGATCAGCGATCTCGACGCCGACACGACGTATCACTACGCCGTCGAGGTCGACGGCGAGCTCGACCAAGTCCAAACCGGCACGTTCGCGACATTCCCGGACGGCGCCTCGTCGTACACGATCGCCGTCGGTGCGTGTGCACGCAACGGTTCGAATGGTGCGGTCTTCGATGCGATCCGAGACGTCGACCCGCTGCTGTACCTGATCGTCGGTGACTTCCACTACGGCGATGTCGGCGAGAACAACATCGACCGGTACCGCGAGGTCATGGACCTGACCCTCACGAGGTCAGCGCAGTCCGCGCTCTATCGCAGCACGCCGATCGCCTACGTCTGGGACGACCACGACTACGGGCCCAACGATGCCGACGGCAACTCCTTCAGTCGGCAGGCGGCGATGGCGTCGTACCGTGAGCACGTCCCCAGCTACGAACTCGCCGGACCCGAGCGCGCCGTCTACCAGGCGTTCACGGTCGGTCGGGTCCGCTATGTGTTGACCGATGCGCGTTCGGCACGCAACGTCGACGGCGACGGCAAGCCCGGTCGCCCCTCGATGCTCGGCACCGAACAGAAGGCCTGGTTCAAGGACGAGATCGTCAGAGCATCGCAGGAGTACGAACTCGTCGTGTGGGTGAATCCGGTGCCCTGGGTGGCCGACGAACGACAGGGCGCCGACACCTGGGGAGGGTTCGCCGATGAGCGGCGTGAGCTCGCCGACCACATCGCGGACCACGACATCGACAACTTGCTCATGGTCAGCGGCGACGCCCACATGGTGGCGATCGACGACGGCACGAACACCGACTTCTCGACCGATGGCCACCCCGGCTTTCCGCTCCTGCACTCGGCAGCACTCGATCGGCCGGGGAGCGTCAAGGGCGGTCCATACAGCGAGGGAGCGGTCGGCGAGGGCGGCCAGTTCGCCACCATCGACATCACCGACGACGGCGATGCCATCACCGTGGAGTTGACCGGGCGGACCTGGGACGGCAAGGAGCTGATGGCGTACGAGTTCTCGACGGCAGATCACCGGGGAGCAGACGAATGATCGAGCACACCGACCAACACACCAGCCAACACACCAGCCAACACACCAGCCAACACACCAGCCAACACACCAGCCAACAGTCCGACGGAAACGGGCAGCCGACTCCGGCCGAGGTTTTGCAGCGAGCAGCGCTCGGTCTGCTGGTGCTCGTGGTCGGGCTGAGCTTGCTCGGCGGAATCGGCGCGTTGTTCCTGTTCGATGGCACAGTCGGTGAGGCCGAGGCCGATGTGGTCGGATGGGTTGCCGACAATCGTGTCGGTGTGCTCGATTCCGTCTTCACCGTCGCATCGACGCTCTCTGACACCTGGACCGTCATCGGTGTCCTCGTCGGCGCTGCCTCCATGCTCTGGGTCACCGGACACGGCCGCCATGCGGCGACGATCCTGATCGCCGTGGCGCTCGAGTTCCTCACCTTTCTCGTCGTCGGCGCCGTGGTCGGTCGAGCGCGGCCCGATGTCGAGACGCTGCACTCCGTGCCATCCACGCCGAGTTTCCCGTCGGGTCACACCGCTGCCGCCTTCGTGCTCTACGGATCACTGGTGCTGGTGGCGCGGTCGATGTCGATGCGTCCGACGATGCGAGCGGCCCCCCGTTGGCTGTGGGCAGTCCCGGCGGTGATTGCTGTTCTGGTTGCCGTGGCTCGCGTCTACGAGGGAGTCCACCACCCCATCGATGTGACGGCGGGACTCCTCCTCGGCGTCGGAGCGCTCATGGCCGCCAGATTCGCGACAGGGATCGCACAACCGGGAGATCGAGACGAATGAAGCGTCGCGTCGTCGGGTACGTCGACGTTCCATGTCGAACACCGCGGTGGATGTCTTCGAACTTCCGGCTCGATGGCGCGCCGAGATCATCAAGGACTTCCGGCTGCGCGGCGAGGAGAGATGCGTCGCTGCGTCTCCCGGATCCGGCTTTCCTCAGTTGTTGGACACCACGCTCGTAGCGCTCGGACAGGCACCGCCCAGTCCGTGGGTCGACCTGGGCGGCGGACTCGGCGGCGTGGGAAGTTGGCTGCAGCGCCGAACACACCGTTCTGTCTTCCTCGTCGACCCAGCCGAGGGGTTCGCTGCGTTCGGCCAGCCAGCTGTTCGGCGAGTTGGAACCCGATACGAACGCGATCAACACCACATCGCCGACGCCATGACGGAAGGTCACCTCATCGCCGGAGCCGTGACGTTCAGCCGTCGATGACCAGGGCGCCTGAACCCGGCTACACGTCAGCAGGCGAGTTCGGAGTTCTCGAGCGTTTCGGTGGTGACGATGATCGGACTGGAGCGTCGACCCTCGGACACCGTCACGGCGCAATCGCACGTGTGCACCCACATCGCAGTCTGCGCTTCGCGAGCAAGGCCCACCACGACGTGCAACTGTTCGAAGAACTTGTCGCCGGCGCGCGCCCACGACCGGATCTCGAACCGCACACCGCCGTCTGCGGTGTCGATCGCCCGGAATCTGATGAAGCCCGCCTCCATGTGCCCGTCGAGTGTCGCCATCAACACATGCGTCGAGCCACGCTCGACGATCCTGACGAGTCCGTTCCAGGGGCCAGGCAGCTCGACCACGACTTCGTCGCCGGGGGTCAGATCGGTCGCCGGCCGGTCGTCGACGAAGAAGCCCGCGAGATGGTGCGGTGCAAAGTCATTCGGCCGACTTGCGAAGGCATCGATCAGTTCGCTCGCACCGATCTCGGCCGATTCGATCTGCACGACGTAGCCACGGCTGACGAACGGGCCGCACCCGTCATCGCTCGATTGGTAGATCCCGACGAGCTCCGGCGTCGGAGGGGGCTCCGAGAAGCGGAGCACGTTCGATGACGTTCTCTCCAGCTTGCGCAGTCGGAGACCGTGCTGGACGAGAAACGTCGGCGTACCGACCGCGGCTCGGGCCGTGTTGCGGATTGCTCGCAGTGTGGACATGCGATACCTGTACCCGGTGCGATCGATCCGAATCCGTGGACAGACATGAAAATCGTGCGCACGGGGTACACCCAGCCATGCACCGCTTCACCGACGCCGGCCCGATCGATCGCCTCGGCATCTACATCAACGACCATCGCGGCCTCCTGGCAGCAGAACACGACCTCGCTCGGCGATGCCACGCATCGAACAGTGAGCCCCTCGACGACCCCCTCGATGGCAGCGGTACCGATGACGGCGACCTCGTCACCCTGCTTGCTGCGGTGATCAGCCAGAACATCGACGACCGCGAGCGACTCGATGCCCTCCTCGACGTCCTCGGAGTGAGGGCGAACCCGATCAAGACGATCGGCGCCCGCATCGGCGAACGGCTGGGGCGTCTGAAGTTGAACGGTCAGCTGCGCGGATACTCACCGCTCAGCCGCGTCATCGAGATCGAAGCGTTGCTCGCCTCGACCGCTGTCCGACAGGCGATGTGGGAGTCGATCTCGGCCGGGCTCTTCGACTCCGACAGCAGGGACGACGCCGTTCGGCGGGCGGAAATCGTGGGCGACCATCACGAAAAGCTCACTGCACAGCACACATCAGCCACGGATCTCGCCTTCGCGACGGCAGTCAGTACCCCCGACTGAGGGAGGTCCGCTCGACTCCGTCGGTGGTCAACTCCCAACGACGACGTGTCTGACCGGCGGGTGAGAGCCCGGTGATCACGATGGATTCGGCGTCGATCTCGAGCAGCGTCGTGCCGTGCTCGTCGAGGTCCATGTCGATGATGTGCGGGTTGATCCGACGAAGCCATCGTGCGACGAGCCGCCACGCGTTCCATGCCTCCGGGAGCGGAAGCCGGCGCTGGATCAACGATGCGAACGTCGGCGCAGTCACCGACGGCGTCGTCACCTCGACGATGCGGCCGCCGTCGCTCCGCTCGATGGTGGTGACGAACCGGGAATGCAGGTCTCCACTGAGCACCAGCACCTTGTCGACGCCGTGGCGGTCGAGGAGACCGACCAGCCGTTCACGGTCTGCGGGATATCCGTCCCACTGATCCGGGTTGACGACCGGACGCCACCGGGGCGGCCATGATCGGCTCGGTAGCCAACCCAGCCGGAGCGGCGCCACCTGGACCTGCGAGGCAAGGATCACCCACCGCTGGCCAGCTGCACGCAACATCTCATCGAGCCATTCCCACTGCGCTTCGCAGAGCAGCGAGCGCTGCCCCGACGTCGTTTCGCCGGGCGACTCACCGACCTCCGTCGGACCGCTTCCAGCGGGCGCCTGGCGACCACCGAGGCGGGTGTCGATCATGATCAGATCAGCGACCCGGCCGAGCGGGACGTGACGATCGAACGCTGTGGGCCCGTTGCCGTGAGCTGCCTGTGGCATCCACCGCTCGTGCGCGGCGATCGCCGCTTCCTTGCGTCCGGCCGATGGAGGGTCGACGTCGGCGGGCAGATCCCCCGACTGATGCCCCGGCGGGAAGGCGTCGTCGGTGATCTCGTGATCGTCTGGGGTGACGAACCACGGGAAGGAACGGTGGAGCCCCTGCAGGCTCTCGTCACTCCGGTACTGCGCATAGCGAGCCGAATAGTCGGCGAGTGTCCGGCACTCCCGCGGCGGTTCCGGAGAGGGGCCGTCGTCATCGGGGCCACCACCGTCTTCGTAGATGTAGTCGCCCAGGTGGACGACCATGTCCGGCTCGGCGAGCCGCAACCCCTCGTATGCGTCGAGCGTTCCGCTCGCCAGTCGAGCACAGCATGCGATCCCGAGTCGGACCGTGTCGCTGTCGGGATCGAGTGTCGAAGTGCATCCGGTGACCGACCACTGACCAAGCACACCGAACCGGTACGCGTACCGCGTTCCCGGCGCCAGGTCTGCGACGTGTACGTGCACGATGCCGTCGTCAGCAGCCTCGGTGGCACCGTCGACGACGGCCTCCGCTGCAGCTCCGGCCGCCCCCACCAACGGGGTGTTCGTCCCCTCCGAGGTACTGCGATCCTCCCAGACCTGCCAGTCGATTGCTTGCCGCACCGCCGTTGGCAACGATCCCTTCGCGCCGGACTCGACCCGTGTCCACAGCACGATCGACGACGCCGTGGCGTCGCCGCTCGCGATGCCCCATGGAAACAGATGCTGCGTCGTCTCGATCATGCCGTGGCCGGATCCGACGTCGTCGACACCGAGGCGCCCTCATCGGAGTCGGGCGGACTGTCCAGATCGCGAACTGCGCTGACCGCGGACGTGATGGCTGCTGTCAACGGCACCGACACCAGTGCGCCGACAATGCCGCCCACGGCGGCGCCGATCGCCAGGGCCAACAAGATCACTGCCGGATGGAGCGACACCTGACGGTACATGATCAGCGGAAGCAGCAGATCGCCTTCGACCTGCTGGACGACCAAGACGACGACGATCACGATGAGCGCTGTCTGCGGGCCCGAGTCGGCGAGGGCGACGCCTGCCGCGAGTGCCCCCGCGATCGTCGCACCGACGATCGGGAAGAACGCCCCGAAGAACGTGAACAGTGCGAGCGGGAGTGCGGCAGGAACGCCGAGGATCCACAATGCTGCGCCGATGATCACGCCGTCGACGACGCCGGTGATCGCCGTCCCGCGCACCCAACCTTGCAGGCTCGAGATCGCCGCCCGTCCTGCGGCGTCGAGCGGTTCCCGCCGAGCCGAACGCACGCGTCCCAGGAACCACGACCACATCTGTGGACCATCTTTCAGGAAGAAGAAACCCAGCACGAGTGAGAGAAGAAACGCACCGACGATCTCCGCCGCGAACAATGCTGTCGAGGTCGGGCTCTCGGTGAACCCGGAGGCACCGGCGCGGATCGCCTCGCTCGCTCGGTCGAAGAGTTCATCGACGTCGTTGTCGTCGAGTCCGACGGGACCATCGAGAAGCCAGTCTCTGATGCGGTCGAGTGCCTCTTCAGAACGGCCGGAAAGATCCCGTACCGAATCGATGATCGGCCCGGACGCGAAGAACAGCAACGCACCGATCGAAATCGCGGCAGACAGGACGACCGCCCAGGTGGCGAGCAGGCGCGGCATGAACTTGGACAACCATCCGACGACGGGACCGAGCAGCGCCGAGACGATCACCGCCAGGAAGATCGGGATGACGACGAAGCGCAGGACCGAGGCGACGCGCAGCGCCACATAGAGGGCAGCGGCCACGACGAGTCCACGCCATGCCCACTGGGCGCTGACCACCAGGAACTTTGGTACGAGCGCCGCTGCCGGTTCGGCTCGCTCCGGTGCTTCGACATGTGCTGACTCCGTGGGCCCCATCGCAACGCTGTACCCCGGCCGGTGGGTGTCCACACCTTCGTCAAGCAGGCGTCCGTCGTGGCCGGGTACTCCTCCAGCTCCGAATCAAGCCGCCTGGCGGCGAGCGAGGAAGCGACGAATCAGGAGGATGACGACGGCACCGAAGATCGAACCGAGGAACCCGGCCACCTGGACGACGCCGTCGTCAGTGTCGAATCCGAAGAGCACTGCGCCGATGAAACCGCCGACGAAGGAACCGCCGACACCGAGGGCCCATGTCCCCAGGAAGCCCATCGGGTCGGGCCCGGGCACGATGAGCCGGGCAATGGCGCCGGCGATGACGCCGACGAACAGCAGGATGAGGAGGAACCAGATCATGGCTCGGTCATTCCCCTGTCATGCGTCCACCAAACGCTCTTCTGTCGATCTTCGAGGTGACGACCTGCTGTCACCCGTGCCGGCCGCCCCTCCGACGTCCCCTCCGACGTATCGTGCGGTCATGGCTGTTCTGGTGCTCGCCGACACCCATCTGACCGATGCTCGCGCCGACTCGCTCATCGTTCTGCTCGGTGATCGACTGGATCGGGCCGACGCCATCGTCCACGCAGGCGACGTCACGAGTCGATCGGTTCTCGAACTTCTGGAGCGCTTTGCTCCGGTCTCCGCTGTCCTCGGGAACAACGACAACCAACTCGATCTTCCCGAACGTCTCCTGCTCGACATCGAAGGCGTCCTCCTTCAATCCCGGATCACCCACGCAGCGACGGCGCGCACCGACCCGCTCGATCGGGTGGATCGAAGTCGTCGACGGCGGGATCCACTGTCATCACGAGCACCTCTGACACGAAACGGGGCGAGCACACCGTTACGAACGGCGGCCGCTGGGTATCGCCCTGACGTGAACAGATCTGCAGTGGAACGCTTCATCGAGCGCCACCCGTGGATCGATCGGGTCGCGAAGACGGGTTGGCTGTCCCGCGGCATCGTCTACCTGGTGTTCGGATTGCTTGCTGTGCCGATCGCGTTCCAGGAGTCCGCTCCGCAGGACGAAGCGTCTCCGTCCGGTGCACTCGGACGCATCGTCGACGTTCCCGCTGGCCGTCTCCTGCTCGCCGTCCTCGTGGTCGGCATGGTGCTCTACATCGCCTTCCAACTGCTCAGCCTCGCGCTCATCGTCGAGACGACGATCGGCGCCTGGTGGCGCCGTGGGGGACACCTCATGGCTGCGCTGCTGTATTCGACCTTCGCCTGGAGTGCGGCGAAGCTCGCTATCTCGGGGCAGAAGAGCTCCGACGGAAGCCTCATCGAGCGTGTGTCGAAGGCGGTGCTGGACGCACCCGGCGGGCGGTGGCTCGTCGGAATCGCCGGCGTGGTGACCATCGGAGTGGGCGGCTACTTCTTCTTCCGCCACGTCATCCAGCGGGGTTTCGTCGAGGGGCTCACCTCTCTCGAGGACGAACCGGCCGACAACAGCATGTCGGGTGGGACGCTGATCGTGATCGGGCTGATCGGTTGGACCGGTCGGTCGATCGTGGTCGCGCTCATCGGATTCTTCCTGGTTCGGTCGGCGTGGACCTACGACCCGAAGGATGCACGGGGCTTCGACCGAGCGCTCCGCGAAGCAGCGAGCTCGGGGGTCGGCTCCCTCCTCGTCCTGGTCGCTGCACTCGGGCTGGCGGCGTACGGGACGTTCTGCGTTGCCAGCCACCGCCATCGCACCGTCCGCGACAACGAATCGGATCAGCGCAGTGACTCGATCGGCCGATGACGTGAAAGACTTCCCACAACCCGACAGCTCCTCCGACGGGGCACGACGACAACGAGAGAAGGACACCCAGATGGCACAGATGAACGAGGACGACGTCACACTGACGGGGAGCGACGGCATGTCGATCCGGGGATACCGCTGGAGCGGCGACGGCGCCCCTCGAGCGATCATCAACCTGGCCCACGGCATGGGCGAGCACGCCGCCCGGTACCGACGTTTCGCCCAGGCCCTCGTCGACGCTGGCTACATCGTGTACGCGAACGACCACCGAGGCCACGGCCGGACGGCGGGTGATGCAGAGAACCATGGCAACCTCGGACCGGCCGGCTGGCGTGGCCTCGTCGACGATCTCGGCGCACTCAACGAGTACGCCCGTTCTGAGTACCCGGACACACCGTTGGTGATGTTCGGTCATTCGATGGGTTCATTCGCACTGCAGCAGTACCTCGTCGAGAAGTCCGCCGATCCCGACGCAGCGATCCTGTCGGGCACGTCGGCCATCGACGTGATCGGGGCGGGTATCGACCCGGACGCCGAGGTCGACCTCAGTGCGTTCAACGCTCCCTTCGAGCCCGCTCCGACCGAGTACGAATGGCTCAGTCGCGACCGGGCAGAGGTCGACGCCTACGTCGCCGACGATGCATGCGGCTTCGGCATCGACGCGGCCGCAGCGCGTTCCATGCTGGAGGGAACCGCTGTGGCCGGTGACCCCGCCGAGATCGCACGGGTCCGATCCGACCTGCCGATCTACCTGATGTCCGGCGACGCCGACCCGCTGGCCGGTGGCGGTGAACTGATCGAGCTCGTTGCGCAGCGCTATCGGGACGCCGGCGTCTCCGACGTGACCGTCGCCCGCTACCCCGACGCCCGCCACGAGATTTTGAACGAGACGAATCGTGACGCCGTCACCGATGACGTTCTCGCATGGCTCGACCGGACGCTCGCCTGACATGAACGAACCACGACCGGGTGAGGTGACGATCACGACGCCCGAGACGAAGGCCGCCGGGCTCGCTGCAGTCGCCGTCAGCATCAAGCGGACCGTCGCACAAGCTGGTGTCAGCACCTCGATTCGGTCGCTCCTCAAGATCAATCAGGTCGAAGGATTCGACTGTCCGGGATGTGCCTGGCCGGACGAGGCAGCCGAGGACCGCAAGCACGGAGCGTTCTGCGAGAACGGTGTCAAGGCCGTCGCCGAGGAGGCGATGTCCGAGCACCTCGATCGCGACTTCTTCGCCCGGCACTCGGTCGAGGACCTGCGGGAGCGATCCGACTTCTGGCTCGGTCGGGCCGGGCGCCTGACCGAGCCATTGCTGAAGCCGGCCGGCGCCACTCACTTCGTACCGGTCGACTGGGACACCGCCTACCGCGTCGCAGGCGATGCGTTGACGAGCCTCGACAGCCCCGACGAGGCCGTCTTCTACACATCAGGCCGGGCGAGCAACGAAGCCGCCTACGTGTACCAGTTGTTCGCGCGCAGCTTCGGAACCAACAACCTGCCCGACTGCTCGAACATGTGCCACGAACCGACCAGCGTCGCGCTCGCCAAGTCGATCGGCATCGGCAAGGGGACGGTGCGGCTCGACGACATCGCCGCCGCCGACCTGATCATCGTCGCCGGGCAGAACCCGGGCACGAATCATCCCCGCATGCTGACGGCCCTGGAGAAGACCAAGCGCAACGGCGGCAAGATCATCGCCGTCAACCCGCTTCCCGAAGCGGGCCTGCTGCGCTTCAAGAACCCGCAACGTCCCCGCGGCATCGTCGGTGACGGCGTCGAGATCGCCGACCTCCACCTGCCGATCCGTCTCGGCGCCGACCAGGCGCTCTTCCAACTGTGGAACCGCTGGTTGCTCGACGACGAGGCCGACCGAGGCGACGTCATCGACCGCTCCTTCATCGACCGGTACACGTCGGGCTTCGACGACATGGCCGGTCACATCAACAGCGTCGACCCCGACGCGCTGCTCGCCGCAACCGGCCTCGACCGGTCGGATGTGCGGCGCGCGTACGAGATGATCAAGGGCGCGGGTCGCGTGATCATCTGTTGGGCGATGGGCATCACCCAGCACCTCGGTGCCACCGACACGATCGACGAAATCGTCAATCTCGCATTGCTTGGTGGCCACATCGGGCGCCCCGGGGCCGGCCTCTGCCCCGTCCGCGGCCACAGCAACGTGCAGGGCGACCGTACCGTCGGCGTCTGGGAGCACGCCGTCCCGGAATTCATCGACGCACTCGATGCAGAGTTCGGACTGGCGTTCCCCCGGGACGACGGCCACAACACGGTCGACGCCGTCCGCGCCTTCCGAGACGGCCGGGCGCGCGTCTTCGTGAGCCTCGGTGGCAACTTCCTACGGGCTACACCGGACACTGCCGTGACCGAGGACGCCTTCCGGCACGCACTGCTGACGGTCAACCTGTCCACGAAGCTCAACCGCTCACAACTCGTCACCGAGGGTGCCTCGCTCGTACTTCCCGTGCGGGGCCGAACCGAGCGCGACGAGCAGCACGGTGTCGAGCAGTTCATCAGCGTCGAGGACTCGATGAGCATGGTGCACCGCTCGACCGGATCGCTCCAGCCGCCGTCCGTCCACTGTGACAGCGAAGTGGCGATCATCTGCAACCTCGCCCGACAGGTGCTCGGCGACGACCACGCCGTCGAGTGGCGACGACTCGGCTCCGACTACGACCTGATCCGCGACCACATCGCCAACACCGTCGACGGCTTCGCGGACTACAACCGCCGAGTCCGGCGACCCGAGGGATTCGAACTCCCCAACCCACCGCGTGACTCGAGGACGTTCACGACCGCGACCGGCTCGGCGAACTTCAGCGTGACGACGTTCGCTCCCCCGGACACCGGACCCGCCGAACTGCTCCTCCAGACGATGCGCTCCCATGACCAGTACAACACCACCATCTACGGCCACGACGACCGCTACCGCGGCATCGAGGGTGACCGACACGTCATCATGCTGAACTCGGCCGACATCGAGCGCCTCGGATTCAGCGATGGTGACACCGTGGACATCGTGACGACGATCGATGCGAGCACCGAGCGTCGCGCGTGCGGCTTTCGCATCGTCGACTACCCGACCCCAGCGGGGAGCGCAGCGGCGTACTACCCCGAGACGAACGTCCTGATACCGCTGGACCATCACGACGCCACGTCAGGCACTCCGGCCTCGAAATCGATTGCGATCCGGCTCGAACCGCACGCCGGACGCCCCTGACCTGGCGGTCGAATCCCAATGCATCATCCACGCACGACGAGGCCATCGAGCGAGTCGTGCCACCCGTCCACCGAGTCGACGGTCTCGTCTTCGACCAGTAACATCCCGGTATGGAAACGCACCCGGCGCAGCGCCTGGAAATCACCCTCGGCGGGCCGCACCAGCTCAGCGTCGCCGGCGAACTCGATGCGCACACCGCTCCCGTCCTCGACGAAGCGGTGGGCAACGTCACCAGAGATGCCGACCTCGTCATCAACGGGTCAGCGCTCACCTTCGTCGACTCGAGCGGCCTCCGTGTGCTCCTCGACGCCCGATCCACGTGGATCGATGCAGGGCACCGAGTCATCGTCGAACAACCGTCCCCGAACCTGCGGCGCATCCTCGAAGTCACTGGCCTCACCGATCACTTCGTCGGTTCCGACTGAAACCCCGATTCGTCTCATCGGTACACGATCGTCATGACTGATTCGCCGTCACCCGACCTCCGCATCACCGTCGAGGCCGACACTGCACAGTTGGGAACGCTGCGTGAGCAGGTCGGCATGGCAGCGAAGGCCGGCGGCGCCGATGCCGACACGGTGAACGACTTCGAGCTCGTCGTCAGCGAGCTCGCCACGAATGTCATTCTGCACACCCAGGCGAGGCAACTGACCCTCGTCTTCACGGGGACCGCCGATGCGTGGATCCTCGACGTCTCGAATGCCGACGAGATCATCGATCTCGATCAGGCATCGCTTCCGTCGCCGGAAGAAATCGCCGGCCGTGGGCTCGCCATCGTCTCGGCGATCATGGACGCAGTGGTGCTCGTCGATGTCGAGGGCGATCAACACATCCGGTGCTTCAAGCGCCGCACGCCCGGCAACGGGTGACGGTCAGACGAACTTGACGATGACGAGAGCGATGTCGTCGACGTGGCGTGACGTCGGGTGGAACTCGGCGAACAGGTCCTCCGGCGTCAGAGCATCTCGTCGTGCTTCGATCACTTCGACAAGTCGTTCGAGCGAGTCATCGAAGGACATCGTCGACTTCTCGATGAGACCATCGGTGTACAACACGATCCGGTCGCCTGATCCAACGATCCTCTCGCTCGATCCGAAGCTTGATCCGACGCCCAAAGGTGGACCGTGAGGTGCAGCCAGGAACTCGACCGGCGCTGATCGGTCACCCGGAATCCAGACCGCCGGCGGGTGACCGGCGCTCGTCCATTCCAAGCGCCTGGAAGCATGCTCGTAGAGCGCGATGGTGGCGGTGGCGTGGGTGTCGCCGAAGCGCTCGATGGCCTGCGACGTGTAGGCCGCGATATCACCGCAGCGACGCCCGTCGAGTGCAACGGCGCGCTTGACGGAGCGTGCGTGCGCCATCTCGCCGACCGCTCCGGGCCCGTGATTTGCCACGTCGCCGATGGCGATCAGGCTCACACCGTCACCCAGGCCGACGACGTCGTACCAATCTCCACCGGCGGTGATTGCCTGACTGGAGGGTTTGTAGAACCCCGACACCTCGAGCCCGTCGACCTCCTCGACGATCATGGCGAGCAGTGTTCGATCGATCGATTCCATTGCAGCGCTCTGCTCGGCGAGCAGGTGCGCACGGGACATCGCCTGGCTCGCGAGACTGGCCACCGTGTACAGCGCCAGCCGTCGCGTCGAGTCGAAGTCGACACAGGTTCCGTAGATCAGGCCGAGTACACCGTACGTCTGCTCCCCGTCACGCAAGGGCAGCACGGCCCATGCCTCGTCCCCGTCGGACAGATGCTCCGCGAGGAGCGGGTACGCCGCCAGGAAGTCCGCTCTCGTCCCGAAGAAGAGTGGCTCTCCCGTGGCGAGGGCATCGGAGAAGGGCTCGGCGCCGACCGACAGCGGAAACCTGCTCCAGAACGTCGCCGTATCGGAGGCAACACCTTCGGTCGCCGCGATCCGGAACTGGTCGCCGTCTTCACTCACGAGCGACCCGGCTCGCGCCCCGACGACACCGAGCCCGTCGCGCAGCAGGGCGCGAGCCACCTCCTCGGTCGTACGTGCCCCGACCAGCGCACCGGTCAGATCGTTCAGGCTCTGCAGGCGTGACAGCGCTGCGGTGAACACCGTCGAGACGGCACGGGCTTCACCGGCCGACGATGGCTGGATGCCGTCCGGCCCACGGTCGAGCCGCTGCTGCACGAACGAGGTGACCTCTTCGGGATGAATCAGGATGAAACGACGCCCGGTCGCGCTGTCGGTGAACGGCGTGTTCGTGATCGACCAGTAGCGCTCTGACGGCCCGGGGCCACCGTCGACGTCGTAGCGCTGCAGCGGCATCACCATGGCTCGGTCGGTGGCGAGCGCCTCCTCGAACGATGCGCGCACGGCCCGTTCGCCGCCGACGGTCTCGTCGCCGGGAAACGCCTCGAAGAGACCCTTGCCGAGCAGTTGGGAGCGCGGTCGCCCGAGGGTCTCGCAATACGCATCGTTGACCGACACGAGCACGAAGTCGGACGATGCGTCCAGGAGTGCCATCGGGAGCGGCGTCGCCAGGAACAACCGCTCGAAGTCGACGATCGCGGACAGGTCCGAGTGCCCGGTCATGGCTGAGGCCAGCGGTGGTCAGGGGCGGGGATGAGCAAGCTCAGAACATAGTTGCTCACCCAGACCACCGCCAGTCAATCTTGCGCAGGTCGCCCTTCGTTCGACGAGGGCCGACGAGGACCTGATGAATCGTCGACGATCCAGGCCCGGATCGGGACATACTCTCGCGACATCCATGGCTCGCTCGACGTTTCCCGACCGGGTCCCACGGGAACGCCCACAGACCAGGAGGTTCATCAACATGACCGACACGAACACCGCCGCCAACGAGACCGACGCCGCCGAAGCGCACGGGAGCGCCAGCGAATTCGACGCCGAGCAGGTCGTCGACCACGTCCGCGCCGGTTTCGACCGCGGGCTCACCCGTCCGCTCGAGTGGCGATTCAACCAACTCGACGCCCTCGAAGCCATGCTGCGTGAGAACTCCGACCAACTGCTCGCCGCCCTCGCGACGGACTTGCACAAATCGGCAACCGAAGCATGGACGACCGAGATCGGCTTCACGCTCGCCGACATCGACCATCAGAAGTCGAACCTGGAGAAGTGGTCCGAGCCCCGCAAGGTCAAGGTCCCACTGGCCTACCAACCGGCCACCGGGCGCATCGTGCCCGAGCCGAAGGGCGTCGTCCTCATCATTGCTCCGTGGAACTATCCGCTCCAGTTGTTGGTCTCGCCGATGGCTGCAGCGATCGCTGCGGGCAACGCCATCGTCGCCAAGCCATCCGAACTCGCTCCGGCGACGTCCGCTGCCCTCGTGGAACTGTGCGACCGCTATCTCGATGCTGCCACGATCTCCGTGGTCGGTGGTGGGGTCGATGAGTCGAGTGCGCTGCTCGAGGAACGCTTCGACCACATCTTCTTCACCGGCGGCACGCGCGTCGGCAAGATCGTCATGCGCGCCGCCGCGGAGCATCTCACGCCAGTGACCTTGGAGTTGGGTGGCAAGAGCCCGGCCATCGTCGCTGCGGATGCCGACGTCGAGGTCACCGCCCGACGGATCGCCTGGGGCAAGTTCGTCAACTCGGGACAGACCTGCATCGCACCGGACTACGTGCTCGTCGCCCGGCCGCTGCGTGACCGACTCGTCGCCGCGATCGAGAAATCGGTGACCGATTTCTACGGTGCCGACCCACAGGCCAGCGACGACTACGGACGAATCATCAGCCAGGATCACTTCGATCGCATCTCGGAACTGATCCGTGGTGAGGGCAGTGGCGACATCGCCTTCGGCGGAACGACCGACCCGTCGGACCGCTACATCGCCCCGACCGTGCTCACCGATCCGGACCCCGACTCAGCGGTGATGAGTGACGAGATCTTCGGGCCGGTGCTGCCCGTGATCACCGTCGATGATCTCGACGAAGCGATCGACTTCGTGAACGAGCGGGACAAGCCGCTTGCCCTGTACATCTTCACCGATGACGATGCGTCGGCGAAGCGAACGATCGCACGCACGTCCTCCGGCGGAGTCGGCGTCAACGGAACGCTCCTGCACATCGGGCCACCCGAACTGCCGTTCGGCGGCGTCGGACCCAGCGGCATGGGCGCCTACCACGGCGAAGCGGGCTTCGAGACCTTCAGCCACCTCAAGTCGGTCTACGACAAGCGGATCAAGCCGGACCTCAAGGTGCTGTACCCGCCGTACACGAACATGAAGGAACGCCTGATCAAACTGCTGCAGTGACCCGCTGCGATCCTCGCCCGGTCGTGGTGTCGAGCACACAACCGGGCGAAGATTGCTTTCAGCGACGTCAGCTCTTGGGAGCGTCTGCGAAGCGCAGGTACGGCTTGACCACTTCGACGTTCTCGAAGGTCTTCATCGCGTCCTCGGTCGACATGCCAGGCGACACGATCACGCGGTCACCGGGACGCCAGTCGGCGGGCGTCGCGATCGGGTCCCGATCGGTGGCCTGCAGCGCATCGAGGACACGGACGATCTCGTCGAAGTTGCGGCCGACCGACTTGGGGTAGGTCAACGACAGGCGGAGCTTGTTGTCCGGGTCGACGATGAACACCGAACGCACGGTGGAGGTGTCGCCCTCGCCGGGGTGGATCATGTCGTACAACTCGGCGACCTTGCGATCGGGGTCGGCGACGATCGGGAAGTTCAGCGGGGTACCGGAGACCTCACCGATGTCGGGCGCCCATCCGCGGTGATCCTCGATCGGATCGACCGAGAGCGCCAGCGCCTTCGTGTTGCGGGCGGCGAACTCACTGTGCAGCGCCGCGGTCCGCCCGAGTTCGGTCGTGCAGACCGGGGTGAAGTCGGCCGGGTGGCTGAAGAAGACCGCCCACGAACCCTTCTTCCAGTCGTGGAACGAGATCTCGCCGTCTGTGGTGTCAGCGGTGAAATCGGGAGCGATGTCTCCGAGGTGGAGTGACATGTCGGTTGCCTTTCGGTGGGGAGCAGTAGTGCCCCGTTCATCGTACGGACGATCAGTGCAACGGGGTCGCTGCGAGCGGTATTCCCCGTCTGTCCGTCGGTCCGTCCGGCTCGGGCGCCGCTACTTTCGGACTCGTTCGAGGTAACGAGCAGCAAGTCGTCGCGATTCCGGGTCGCCGAGCGCCACGACGAGACTGTCGGCGTCGGACCAGGACCCGCTCGCCGGCACCATTGCTTCGAGGGCCGCGTTGATCCCGGTCTTGGTGGCGTAGAGGGCCAACCCAGACTTCTCCCCGAGGTCGCTGGCGAGTTGCTCGGCGGCGGGCAGGACATCGGCTGCGTCGAGCACCTGGTTCAGGAATCCGAGGGACGCCGCTTCGTCCGCGGTGAACGGGCGGCAGGTCATGACGAGGTCTCGTGTCGCCGCGGCCCCGATCTCGCGCACCAGGCGCGGGATCCCACCCCACGCGAGTGGGATGCCGAGGTCGACTTCCGGGATCGAGAAGTACGTGTCACGCGCAGCGATCCGGAAGTCGCACGCGCCGGCGAGCACGATGCCGCCACCGACACACGGACCCCAGATCGCCGCGATGGTGACCGCACGCATCTCTTCGATCGCCCGGGCCATCAGCCATCCGGTCTCCGCCGAGTCACGCGGGCTGAGCCCGTCATTGCTCGCGACATCACCGAAACTGGAGATGTCGGCACCGGCGGAGAACGCTCTGCCCTTCCCCGACACGATCACCGTCTTGACCTGACGTTGCGTGTCGAACCAGCGAGCAGCATCGGCCAACTCACGCAGCGTGCGGGTCGACAACGGGTTGAGCTTGTCGGGCCGGTTCAACGTGAGGCGGCCGTTCGTCCCCGCCACGGAGACCTCCAGCGTGTCGAACGTCGGCGTGCTGTCGTGCGTCATCGGGTCCTCTTCGTCGAGTCACTGGCTTCGCGCCGGCGCAGTTCGACGGTACTGCGCCTGCCGGCTCTGCTCGTCACCGCAGGCGAGCGTCTGCCGAACGTGTTCGAAACCGTCAGCGAGTTCCTGAACCGCTTCGAGGAGCAACCGATAGAACGCGAGGTCTAGAACGCGAGGTCCTCGGGGGGAGCGACGTCGGGTGCCGGATCGACGATGGACGGACATGCAACATTGCGCCGCGATGGACGTCGGGATGGGAGGTCGCGAAGTCAACGTACGCTACCTCTACTCACTCTGACGGCCCGATGCGGACCCGGACCCTCCCGGGGCAGGACGCTCCGTTGAGTTCGTCGCCGGCCGAGGTCTGTACGTTTCGACGATGAGCGCCATCGCAGATCGCCTGTCCGAGTTGGGCTTCGTGCTTCCGCCACCGATGCTGGCCCCGGCCGGCGTCGTGCTGCCGTTCAGCACTGTCCTGGTGCGCGGCAACCGGGTGCTGGTGTCCGGGCACGGACCGCAAGACCCTGACGGGTCGATTGCGCGGCCCCTCGGCAAGGTCGGCGCCGAACTGACTGCCGAACAGGGCCGGCATGCTGCGCACCTGACCGCCCTCGGAATCCTCGGGTCGCTCGAGCGAGCGATCGGCGACCTCGACCGGATCACCGGCTGGACGCGCGTGTTCGGCATGGTCAACGCCGCGCCCGGATTCGAAGCCATGCCAAGTGTGATCAACGGATTCACCGACGTGATCATCGAGGTGTTCGGCCCCGACATCGGGGCGCATGCGCGCAGCGCCATCGGCGTCGCCGAGCTGCCCTTCTCCATCCCCGTCGAGATCGAATGCGAGGTCGAGATCCGATGACCCACACCCGAGCCCCACGCGTCGACGTCCACGCTCATCCCGGCAGGTGTTTCCTCGCCGGCATCGCTGACGGCGATCCGGCGCGAGCCGTGCTCGGCAGCGACGACGCCGTTGCAGGCTTTCGCGGAGCGCAGGACGCCGGGATGTCGGCGGTGAGCTTTGCGACGGTCGCCGACCTGCGCGTGCTCCAGCTCGTCGGGAGCAGATTCGCAGCCGGACGACAGTTCGCTCCTGGGGAGGCCTACGCCGACCATCAGCGCCAACTCGCTGGGATCCTCGACCTCGCCCGACAGGTCGACGCGACGGTCGTCTCTGGCGCCGACGACATCCTTCGCCTGCACCGTGCCGGCGCGACCGGATTCCTGGTCACGTGTGAGGGTGCCGACTTCGTCGAGGACGGCCCCGACGCTGATGCCTTCGAACGCGTTCGCGAGGCGCATGTCGCAGGCGTCCGATCGATCACCATCGTCCACTACCGCCAGAACCGCTATGGCGATCTCCAGACCGAGCCGCCGCTCCACGGCGGGCTGTCGGCGGCCGGGCGCGAACTCGTCGAGGTCATGAACGAGGTCGGCATGATCGTCGACTTGGCGCACGCTTCGTTCGAGACGACCGTCGACGCGGTCGCCGCCTCGCGCCACCCGGTGATGATCTCCCATTCGCACCTCGCCGGGCCGCGCAGCGACCATCCTCGGCTCGTGACCGACGAGCACGCGCTCGCCGTGAGTGAGGCCGGCGGTCTGATCGGCGCCTGGCCGTCCGGCGTGGCCTCGGAGACGCTCGACGACTTCATCGACGAGGTCGTTCGGCTCGTCGAACTCGTGGGTGTCGAACACGTCGCCATCGGCACCGATCTCGATGCCAACTTCCGGCCGGTGCTCACCGAATATCGGCAGTTCGATGACCTCGACGAGGGTCTGACACGACGCGGGTTCGGGGTTGACGACATCGATCGGGTTCTCGGCGGCAACGCGGTCGACCTCCTCCGCGCCGTCTGCGGTTCCTGACCGAGCGAGGCCTGATCGCTGCGGCGGCGGCGCCTGCTGGTTCGATACTCTGACCTGGATGAAGGAATCCTGGGGTAGCGAAACGCGCAAAGCCATCGCCAACTTCCCGATCTCCGGGGAACAGGTGCCGGCCTCGGTCATTCGGTGGCTCGGCCGGATCAAATCCGCCGCCGCCACGGTGAATGCCGAGTTGGGTGTCCTGGACGACGACATCGCACGCCGCGTGTCGGCGGCCGCCGACGAGATCGGTGCCGGGAAGCACGCCGACCAGTTCCCTGTCGACGTGTTCCAGACCGGCTCGGGAACGTCGACGAACATGAACGTCAACGAAGTCGTCGCCCATCTCGCCGGCGCTGACGTTCATCCCAACGATCACGTCAACCTGGGACAGAGTTCGAACGATGTGTTCCCGACCGCCGTGCATCTCGCAGCGTTGGAGATGACGTCCAGTGACCTCATTCCGTCGCTGCGCTCCCTCGAAGTGTCGTTGGCGGCGAAGGCCACCGAGTTCGCTGACCTCGCAAAGGCCGGACGAACGCACCTGATGGACGCCGTCCCGATCACCCTCGGTCAGGAGTTCGGGGCCTTCGCCCAACAGGTCCGACTCGGCATCGACCGGGTGCAGGATTCGCTCGGGCGGGTCGCAGTCGTTCCACTCGGGGGCACGGCCGTGGGCAGCGGGTTGAACACGCACCCCGACTTCGCCCGACGCGTTCGGGAACTTCTCGCTGATCGGACCGGAATCGAGGCAATCGAACCCGAGGACCGATTCGAGGCCCAGGCAGGCCGAGACTCCCTCGTCGAGCTCTCTGGTGCACTCAAGGTCGTCGCCGTCTCGCTGACGAAGATCGCCAACGACGTCGCCCTGCTGTCCAGTGGCCCGCGCACCGGGCTGGGAGAGATCACGCTGCCGGAGTTGCAGAAGGGTTCGTCGATCATGCCCGGCAAGGTGAATCCGGTGCTCGCCGAGGTGGTGCTCCAGGTCGCGGCCCAGGTGATCGGCAACGACACCGCCATCACGATCGGTGGCATGCAGGGAAACTTCCAGCTGAACGTCCGGGTCCCGCTGATCGCTCGAAATCTGCTCGGCTCGATCCACATCCTGTCGACGTCCACGAAGCAGTTCTCCGAGCAGTGCGTCGACGGCATCGTTGCGAACACCGAACGCCTGAGCTGGTTGGCCGACCACACACTGGCCTCGGCGACGGCGTTGAACCCGATCGTCGGATACGACCGCGCCGGCGAGATCGTGCGACTCGCCGAACGTGACGACATCTCGCTGCAAGCTGCCGCTCGGGCGCTCGATCTCGACGATGAACGGATCAGTGAAGCGCTGAACGCACGACAGATTGCTCGAGGCAATCAGACCGACTGAGCACCCGGACTCACCCGGGCCTCTCGGTCAGACGATGCGGCCGTCGACCATCTGCAACGTGCGGTCGCCGAAGTCGACGACGCGCTCGTCGTGGGTGACCACGATGCCGGCGATCCCGCGTCGCTTGACCTCGGTGCGGATCAATTCCATCACCTGCCGACCGAGTTCGCTGTCGAGCGCAGACGTGGGTTCGTCGATGAGCAGCATCGTCGGCTCGTTCATCAGCGCTCGGCCGATGGCGACCCGCTGCTGTTGACCGCCGGAGAGTTGGGCCGGCAGGTTGTCACCGCGATCACCCAAGCCGAGTTCGTCGAGGAGGGAGTCCGCCCGCTGCTTCGCTGCGTCGTCGACGCGCCCGCCGCCGAGGCTGCGGACCACCAACAGATTTTCCCGGGCGGTCAGGAACGGGATGAGGTTGACGGCCTGGAAGACGAAGCCGATCTTGTCGTTGCGGAACTTCGCGAGTTGCTTGTCGCTCAGTTCACTCAACTCCGACCCACCGACCTGGATCGAGCCGCTCGTCGGGCGCAGCAGCGCTCCGGCGATGGTGAGCAGGGTCGTCTTGCCGGACCCCGACGGCCCCATCAGCAACAGCAGCTCATCGCTCGAGACGTGCATCGACACCCGGTCGAGTGCCGTGACCTGCTGGTCCCCTGCTCCGTAGATCTTGGTGACGTCGTCGACGACGAGTGTGTTCATCGGGGGGCTCCGATCTAGCCGATTGCTTCGGCAGGGTCGATCCGGTTGATGCGACGGAACGTGAAAAGGCTGCCCAGGAGGGCCGTGACCAGGGTCCCGGTGGCGATGACGACGAGACGGCTCGGCTCGATTCGAAGCGGAAGGTCCGGGGGAAGCAAGGAGATGAAGACGAACGAGATCGCCACACCCGCGGCGACGGCGACTGCGCTGATCGCCACCGCCTGGGTGACGAGCGTGCCGAGCAGGTCGCGGGTGCTCGCTCCGATCGCCTTGAGGACGGCGTACTGCAGGACGCGCTCGAGGGTGAGTAACGCGAAGAACAGCGCCACCACGATCAACGTCACGATGAAGGTCACGCCGATGATTCCTTCGAACGTGGACGACTGCTGCTGGACAACGGCAAGGGCATCGATCACCTCGTCGGTGTCGACCACTTGGATGCCGTCAGGTGCTCGCACGTCAGCGGCGTCACCCTCGATGATCACGACCTGTGATGAACCTTGCGGCGGGAGATCGATGGCGAGCGCCGCAGCGACCGTGCGCCAGTTCTCCGTCGATGCCCAGACCGTCGGCGACCCCTGGGACACGTCGTCGATGAAAGCCACGATCTCGACCGGCTCCGCATCCGGACCGATCACGAGCGTGTCGCCGACCTCGATGTCCAATAGTTCGGCGAGCGCCGCGTCGACGATCACGCCGTCGGCGGGGGGCTCCGGGAGGACACCGGTCGCCAGGTCGTAGCCGATGAAGACGACGTCACGCAGCGCATCGGGGTCCTGGCCGCCGGTCTCGGTCCCGGCAGTGGTCGCGACCTGACTCAACTGGCCCACAGCGGTGACGACCGGGTCTGCGGCAAGCGCCTCACGCGCCGTGCCGTCGACGACGGAACGCCTGACCTGGAGTTCGCTCGGCGTCGAAAACGCCCAACTCTGCCCGGCCTGGGCACGATACGAACCGGTCTGCGACAATTCGAGCCCGTCGAGGAAGCCACCGAGCACCGTCAGGAGCACCACGAGCAGCGTCATCGCCACGGTGACCGGCAGGAACCTGCCGGGGGTTCGTTGCAGTTCTCTGAGCCCGAGGTTCACAGCTGCACTCCGCCCTTGGTCGTCGCACCCAACGGGTCGATGGCCAGCACTCTGCGAAGTGCGCCGATCGAAGCCGCGAAGCCGAGCAACACCACGGCACCGATCGAAACGATGATCGTCTGGGCACCGAGTTGTGCGCCGAAAACGTCGCGCGACAGGAACAGCAGGCCCCACGCCACGGCGGAGCCGGCCAGCGCGCCGACGCCGACGACGAATGCGACTTCGATCAACACCGGCTTCACGACGTCGAGCTTCGAGGCGCCGATGGCGCGCAGCAGCACCAGCGATTGGGCCTTCTGGACCGTCAGTATCAGGAAGAAGACGCCGGTCACGATCGTCACGACGATGTAGAGCAGCACGTACAGGATGTTGAACGACTGTGTGATCGTCCCGACGCCGGGAAGGGCGCTGACGGCATCGGATCGGGTCAGTGCCGTCACTCCGTCGACGTCGCGTTCGATCGCGTCGACCACCGCCCCCACGTCGGCGCCGTCGTCGACATACACCCCGACGACCGAAGCCGGCACGTCGAAGTCGGTGCCGGCGCGCTCCGTCACTGCTGCCGCGTACGTGTCGAACGAGACGTAGAACGTCGGCAGCACGTTGAACGCCGCGTCGTCGGCAACGCCGACCACGGTGATCACCTCGCTGCCGACCTCGATGCGGTCTCCGAGGTCGTACCCATCCCCCGCCAGCGAGGCACCGCCGAAGATCGCTTCATCGCTGTCGGCGGGCCGAGTTCCCTGAGAAAGCTCGCCAGGTGCGGCCGGGCCATCCTGGTCGCCGCCGACGAGCACCGCTTCGACTTCGATGCCCTCGGCGGTCACTGCGAAGACCGAGAGTCCGATCGGACCCGCCTCGGCGACACCGTCGACTGCGGCCACCTGCTCGGCGACGTCGACGGGCAGCACGCTTGCGGACGGGTTGCTGCGAGCGCGGGCGTCGTACACCCAGATGTCCGAGCTGTTCTTCTCCGTGCCCCCGGTGAGGCCGAGCGTGAGGCTGCCGGCCACCGCCTGGAAGAAGAGCAGCAGGAGGACGAGCAGCGAGACGGCGGCGATGAGCAGCACGAAACGTCCCTTGGCCTGACGGATCTCTCGAATCGCGACGAACATGAGCGCCTGTTGTCTACCAGCGGTGACGCCGAGGACGTCAGGCGGTGAAACCGTCCATCCGAGCGAGGACCTGCAGCATGACCTCGTCGGCGCCTCCGCCGATGCTGGTCAGTCGGTTGTCGCGCAGGAACCGGGCCGTCCAGGTCTCCTCGACGTAGCCGATGCCGCCGTGGAACTGCATGCACTCATCGGCCACGCGACGGGCGAGGCGCCCGGCGGTGAGCTTGGCGATCGTGGCCTGGCGAGTCGTGTCCTGACCGGCCTGATATGCCTCGGCCGTCGACCGGTTGTACATCCGCAGCAGGTCGACCTCGGCAGACAACTCGGCCAATCTGAACTGGACGTGCTGTTTGGCGAGCAGCGGCCCACCGAACAGGTTCCGTTCCCGCAGGTACTCCACCGTGCGCTCGATCGCTCGATCACAGGCACCGACCGTCGTGTATGCCGCCCACATCCGTTCGACGACGAACTGGGTCATCTGTTGCTGGAAGCCCTTGCCGACGGTGCCGATCGTGTTGGCGACCGGCACCCTGCAGTCGTCGAAGCTCAGCAGCGCAGTGTCCGAGGCTCGCATTCCCAACTTGTCCAGCTTCTTCGACACGCTGAAGCCCGGCGCGGTCGTCGGCACGATGATCTGGCTCATCCCGTGCGCCCCGGTCTCGGCGGAGGTGCGCGCGAGGAGGCACAGCCAATCGGCCTGCAGGGAGTTGGTGATCCACATCTTCGATCCGTTGATCACCCATTCGTCGCCGTCACGCACGGCACGGGTCCGCAGCCCGGCGACATCGGAGCCGGCGTCGGGTTCACTCACCGCGATCGCCGCGACCATCTCGCCGCGCAGCGCAGGTGCGAGGAACTGCTCCTTCTGTTCGGGGGTCCCGAACGTCGCCAGCGACGGTGTCGCCATGTCGACCTGGACCCCGAGTGCCATCGGCAGCGATCCGTGGTCGCAGCGCCCGAACTCCTCGGCCAGGATCAGCGTGAACATGTGGTCGGCACCCTGGCCGCCGTACTCGGTCTGGTACTCGAGGCCCAGCATGCCGAGCCCGGCCATGTCCGAGAAGATGTCGTGCAGCGGCATGATCTCCGCCGCTTCCCACTCGTCGATGCGGGGGTTGATCTCGCGCTCGACGTAGTCGCGCACCATCGCTCGAAACGCGTCGTGTTCGTTGTTCAGAATCATGTGTCTCCCTGGAGTTCCCGTCGTCGGTCCTGCGTGACGTCACGGTAGTTCCGACGCCGACGTACCTGCTGAGTGGAAGCATGCCCGCTGCGCTGTCGTACGACCGCCACTTCGACGAGCTGAACGGGCAAGACTGACCCGATGGCTGTCACCGCTGCACTCCTCGACATGAACGTCGACCCCGTCGTCCATGATGTCGACGAACGCTGGACGATGGCCTACGCCGCAGGCTTGGGCGACCGCTCTGATCACTACTTCGACACGACCGGCGCCAACGGAGTCGTCGCTCACCCGCTGTTCGCCGTCTGTCCGGAGTGGGAGGCGATCGTTCGATCACGCGCGCTGTCCGAGGAGTTCGGCATGGCCCATGCCGAGGTCCTCACCGGCGTGCACGCCACGCACGACCTCACGATCCACCGCCTCATCCGCCCAGGCGATCGACTGACCACCCATCTCTCGATCGTCGCGATCACCGAGATCTCTCCCGGTGCTCGAGTCACGACACGGTTGACGACCATCGACGCCCACGGCGCGACCGTCGCCACCACCACGCAGCACGCGATCTACCTCGGCACCCCGACCGATGGAACCGAGCACGCCGACCCCTCACCACCGACGGAGATCGACGGCACCGAACGGCGCGGCACGCCCGTGACGACGACAGTCGACCTTGCCGCCGGGGCAGCCCACGTCTACACCGAGTGCGCACGGATCTGGAATCCCATTCACACCGACCGCGCCGTCGCCCGAGCTGCGGGACTCCCGGACATCATCCTGCACGGCACAGCGACGCTCGCCCTCGGTGTCTCGGCCGTGATCTCTGATCGCGCCGACGGTGACCCTGACCTGGTCCGCCGGATCTGCGGTCGCTTCTCGGCAATGGTGGAGCTGCCGTCGATCATCGCCATCGATGTCTGGCCCGGCAACCCGACGGCTGACGGGCGCACGACGGTGCCCTTCGTCGTCCGCAACGAGCACGGAGTCTCAGCGGTCGACAACGGATTCATCGTGCTCGGTCGTCGCGACCGCGCAGGAGTCAACTCAGCGCGTTGATGTACGTGCCCAGGTCGAAGTAGTCACGCCAGACCTTGATCTTGCCGTCCTCCATCTCGAAGACACCGGTGCACGGCAGGTCGACCGACTTGTCACCTGCCTGTGTCCGGTCGAGTCGCTCGGCGACGACGAGGTCGCCGGCACCCACGATGTTCAGCAGGTCCCACTGCGTTTCGGTCCAGTCCGCAGAGAACGCTGCGATCATGTCTCGGACGTTGTCCCGACCGACGACGGCGCCGACGGGCATGTTGTGGTAGCTGCCGTTCGGTGCGAAGTAGCTCGCCAGTTCGACCGGATCGAGCCTGGACCAGGCCGCGACGAACTCGGTGATGATCTCGACATTGTCATGTGCTGTCATGTGTTCGGTCCTGTGTTCGTGCAGAGGCTTCGAGTGGTCACGCCGGTTTCGGTTCCCTCGGCAAGCCGAGGAGACGCTCGCCGATGATGTTGCGTTGGACTTCACTCGTTCCGCCGCCGATCGTGAGCGCCCGGCTGAACAGGTACCCCCAGTGGTACACGTCGTCGTGCTCCGACTGGGAGTCCTGCGTGCCGAGCATTCCGGCGGCGCCGCGACGGTCTTTCACGAGCGACAGGACGTCCTGGCCGAACACGTCGGCCAGACACTTGCGAATCGAGGCGAACGATGACGGGTCGGCACCCGCGACCGCGGAGGACAACATCCGCAGGCTCAACAGTCGAATGATCTCGGCATCGGTCCAGAGCGAGGCCAGACGTTGCCGATCGATCGGGTCGTCCCACGTTCCGGTGGTGCGCAGATGCTCGAGGCACTCCTGCGCGGTCGGGCCCATCCCCCACAGCACGCCGCCCTCGGAGAGCGACATCCGTTCGGCTCCGAGGGTGACCTTGGCGAGTCGCCAGCCGTCGCCCTCGTCACCGATCAAGCAGTCGATCGGAATCCGCACCTCGTCGAACCAGGTCTCGTTGAAGTGGTTGCCGCCGGTCATCTCGATGATCGGACGGACCTCGATGCCGGGGAGGGACATGTCGACGCAGAAGTACGAGATGCCACGCTGCTTCTGGCCGGACTCCCCCGTGCGAGCCAACAGGATGCCCCACTCCGACGAGTTCGCCCACGTCGACCACACCTTCTGTCCGTTGACGACGTATGCATCGCCGTCGAGCCGCGCAGTGATGCGCAGCGACGCCAGGTCGGAACCCGCTTCGGGCTCGGAGAAGAGTTGTGACCACGTCTCGCTCCCGTCGAGGATTCCGGGAAGCCACCGCTCCTGCTGCTCTGGCGTGCCGCCGGCGAGGATCGTCGGCCCCGCCCAGCCGAGCGCGATCTGCGACGGCTCGAAGGTCGTGTCGATCTCGCTGAGTTCGTCGTCGATGATCACCTGATGCACCGGGTCCGCCTCGAGACCCCACGGCGCAGGCCAGTGCGGGGTCAGGTAACCGCTGGCACCCAGCTGTTCTCGGGTGGGCTCGGGGTGTTCGGCGAGCCAGGTTCGTACCGCCTCTCGTCGCGGGTCGTCATCAGGCGGCAGGTCCATGTCCATGGTGCTGCCCAGTATGTTCGCCCGCGATCAATCTGCCGTGATCAGAGTGATTCCGGAGTCGGCTGCATGCTCGAAGTCGTCGTCGATGAGCACGGCGTCGTGACCGGCCCGGTCGAGGAGCGACGCGGCGATGCTGGCTCGATACCCGCTCTGGCAGTGCACGAAGAACCGTCCATCGGGTACTTCGTCGAGCCGGTCGAGCAGTTCATGGAGGGGAATGTGGGTCGATCCGTCCAGATGGCTCTCGGCGTACTCGCCGTTCCGGCGAGTGTCGAGCACTGACGGATGCTCGACGTCGCGGAGTCCGGCAAAGGCGATCACGTCGTAGCGACTGCGATCAGCATCCGGAGCCCAGGTGTCGTGCGGCCCGTTGGCTGCGCCGGCCGGACGGTCGACACCGATGCGAGCAAGTTGGCGTTGCGCCTCGGCGATCTCCTCGCGGGAGTCGGCGAGCAGCGTGACCGGCATGCCCCACGGCAGCAGCCAGCCGAGGTAGGTGGAGAAGCTCGAGCCGAGTTCGATGCCGATCGTGCCGGCGATGTGTGACGCCGCGAAGTCTCGCCGACCTCGCAGATCCACGACCCATTCGCCACGATGGATTCGCCGGGCGAGTTCGACGGGGTCCACATCGGCGGGCGCCGACAGGTCGATGGCTGTCGCCCCGGCGGTGTTGATCGGCCCCATCTGGGCGTAGTACTTCGGGAAGGCATCGAGGCCGGCGATCAGTTGCTCGACGAAGCGCTGTTCGCTCGCAGCGGTGAGTGCGATGTTGGCAGTGCGCTCCGTGGCGAGGGTCCCGTCGGACTCTTCGTCGCTGGACGCCGACGCGCAGAAGCTGCCAAACCCGTGCGTCGGATAGATCATGGTGTCGTCGGTAAGGGAGTCGGCGAGGGCGTGCACCGAGCGGTACTGGGCGTGCGTCAGTTCGTCGGTCGCCTCCGAGCTGATCAGGTCCGTGCGTCCGACCGTGCCGTACAGCATCGAACCGCCGGTGAACGCCGCTGGGGCAGCACCCTCGGACGTCACGATGTAGGACAGGTGGTGTGGGGTGTGACCCGGCGTGTGACGAACCTCGACGCGCATCGTCCCGACGTCGATGACATCACCGTCACGAACGGCGTGGTGATCGAATCGAAGCGGCTCATCGGCGGCATGGAGGTACGTCGCCCCGGTGACTCGCGCCAGGGTCAACCCACCGCTCACGTAGTCGTTGTGGACGTGCGTCTCGGCGACGTGCGTGATGTCGACACCTGCCGAAGCCGCGTGTTCGAGGACTCGGTCGATGTCGCGCTGCGGATCGATGACGAGACCGACCGAACCGTCGTGGACGATGTACGTCCGGTCTCCTAGCGAAGGGGTCTCGATGGTGATGACGTGCATGGTGACGTGCATGGTGTCCTCCTGAAAGCTGCGAACACCATTGTACGGACTATTCGTCGTTGGCCGTCAACTCCGTCCGTCTGGCGGTCGGACTCGCAGCCGGTCTGGTCCCGGCGCTGGTGATGAGGCGGGAGTTGCGGCGGCCCGTCCAGTACTGCCAGCCCCACCCCGACATCGTCCGGAGCTTCGAGCGGAAGTCGACGAGCGACCAGATGTGGACGACCCACCAGATCAGCCAGGCGAAGTAGCCGCCGAACCGCAGTTTCGGGCCGAGGTCCGCCACCGCCTTCGAACGGCCGATCGTCGCGAGTGAGCCCTTGTCCTTGTACACGAAAGTCGGACGCGCACCCGACGCGAGGTCGGCTTCGATGCAGTGGGCGACGTGTTGGCCACCCTGTTGCGCTGCAGGGGCGACACCCGGGACGGGTTCACCGTCGACGAGTGCTCTGGCCAGGTCGCCGATGACGAACACGTTCCGGTGGCCGTCGACGGTCAACTCCTTCGTCACCGGCACCCGGCCGGCGCGATCGGTGTCGTCGGCGACCTCTCGACCGAGGGGTGAGGCCGCAACACCTGCACCCCACAGCACCGTTGCTGCCGGGATCGACCCGGCCGTCGTCGTCACGCCGTGATCGTCGATGTCGGTGACCGGTGTCGACGTCCTGACGTCGACGCCGAGCTTGGTGAGCTGCCGTTCGGCCGAGGCCGACAACTTCTCCGGGAAGGCACCGAGCACTCGATCGCCGGCCTCGAGCAGTACGACCATGCTCATCGTCGTGTCGATCGCTCGGAAGTCCTTCCGCAACGTCTTGGTGGCGATCTCCTTCACTGCCCCGGCGAGTTCGACGCCGGTCGGCCCGGCACCGACGACGACGAACGTCATCTGCCGTTCGCGCTCGGCAGGGTCATCGCTTCCCTCGGCCCGCTCGAAGGCGGTGAGGATGCGGCGACGGATGTCGAGCGCATCGTCGATCGTCTTGAGGCCGGGTGCGTGTGCGGCCCAGTCGTCGTGACCGAAGTAGGAGTGCGTGGCTCCTGTGGCCAGCACGAGATAGTCGAAGTCGATGGTGCGATCGGCGGTGCGGATCGACTGGGCGTCGAGGTCGACCGCCACGACATCGTCGAGCAGCACGCTGGCGTTGGACTGTTTGCGCACGATGTGGCGGATCGGCTGAGCGATGTCCGACGGGTTCAACCCTGCCGTGGCCACCTGGTAGAGCAGCGGCTGGAACGTGTGGTGGTTGGCCCGATCGACGACGGTGATGTCGACATCTGCATCGGCCAACGACTGCACCGCGGCCAGTCCGCCGAACCCGCATCCGACGATGACGACGTGTGGTCGGGCCGTGGTCGGTTCGGTCACGTTCGCGGTCACGTTCATGGTCCTGGTCACTCCCCTGCGATGGCGTCGAGCACGTTGAGCTTGCCTGCCCGGCGTGCCCGCAGCAACCCCGCGACGAGTCCGGCGACGACACCGACGACGGCGATGACGATCTCGTTCGCTGCGACGGGAGCGCGTTCGTCCTCTGCCCGAAGATCTTCGGGTCATGTCGACGCGAGTCTCGACGGGATGAGGAGGTGTGCGAGGGTTTCCGATGGCGTATCCGGGGACACATGCCGCCACGCGACCCGAACATCGCGCGGTGGTGATGGCGGGCAGCGGTGAAACGCTGACGTACCGCGAGCTGGACGAACGCTCGAACCGCGTGGCCCACCTGTTTCGTGCCGAAGGCCTCGTGCGTGGCGATCACGTGGCGATCTTCATGGAGAACCAGATCCGCTTCATGGAGATCGTCTGGGGCGCATTGCGCAGCGGCTTGCACATCACGGCGGTGAACAGCTTCTTGGTCGCCGACGAGGCGGCCTACATCATCGACGACTGCGATGCAGCGCTCGTGATCTCGTCTGCGGCCAAGGCGACCGTCGCCAACTCCATCGAGCCGGCCACCTGCCCGCAGGTCCGCCGCTGGTTGATGACGGACCAGGGAGATGATGTACCTCGCGGCGGGGAGGGTCGTTGGGAGTCGTTCGAAGCAGCAGTGGACGCGCACCCGTCGACGCCGATCAGCGACGAGAGTCCGGGCTTCACCATGCTCTACTCATCGGGCACCACCGGGCGGCCCAAGGGTGTGAAGCGGCCCCTTCCGACGCACCCGATCGATGAGGTCGAGCCGATCGGGCGAGCGATCTTCACCGGGCAGTACCAGTACAGCCCCGAGATGGTCTACCTGTCGCCGGCGCCGATGTACCACGCCGCGCCGCTCGCCTTCTCCACGGCGGTGCACCGCATCGGTGGCACCCTCGTCGTCATGGAGCGGTTCGATGCCGCGACGTGCCTTGCCACCATCGATCGGTTCGAGGTCACCCACAGCCAGTTCGTGCCCACGATGTTCGTCCGCATGCTCAAACTCACCGACGACGAGCGCAACGCACACGATGTGTCGAGCCTGCGCGTGGCGATTCACGCTGCTGCGCCGTGCCCGGTCAGTGTGAAGCAGCAGATGATCGACTGGTGGGGTCCGATCATCCTCGAGTACTACGCGGGTTCGGAGGGCAACGGCTCGACGTTCATCACGAGCGAGGAGTGGCTCGAACACCCCGGTTCGGTCGGCCGCGCCGGCCGCGGTTCGATCCACATCTGCGACGACGACGGCAACGATCTCACCGCCGGTGAGATCGGCACCATCTACTTCGCGGGTGGCGGGAAGTACGAGTACTACAAGGCACCGGAGAAGACCGCCGCAGCGGCACTGACGGGGGGCCGCACCACGTTGGGCGACATCGGGTACCTCGACGAAGACGGCTACCTCTACCTCACCGATCGCAAAGCGCACATGATCATCAGCGGTGGCGTCAACATCTACCCACAGGAGATCGAGAACGTTCTCATCGAACACCCTGCGGTGATCGATGTCGCGGTCTTCGGCATCCCCGACGAGGAGATGGGTGAGGAGGTGAAGGCCGCCGTGCAGCTCGCTGATGGGTTCGACGAGTCGCCCGAACTGGAAACCGAACTCATCGGCTACCTGCGCGAACGCATTGCACACTTCAAGTGTCCGAAGAGCGTCGACTTCGAAGCCGAGCTGCCACGACTTCCCACCGGCAAGCTCTACAAACGACTGCTGCGCGACCGCTACCTCGAACCCTGACCCCTGACCCCTGACCCCTGACCCCTGACCCCTGACGGTGACGAGTGCGGTCCCGCCGAACGATCCGGGCCCGACTTCACACGAGTGGTCGTCCCGAAGGCCGAAGGCCGCCAGCCGCCCTCGACCTACGCCGCAGCAACAGGTTGCGTCGATGCCTCTTCGCAGCGGTGTCGGGCGCGATGGCACGGAGCGCAGCGCGGTTCGAGCTCAGAGGTGACGGTGCGGCCCGTCCGTTCGAATGGTGGGTTGTGGTCGAGTTCGAGGAGGTCGGTGCTCTGACAATCGACGCACTCATGCCCGTGGGCTTCCATCACCACGCGCTTCTGTCGGGCCGTGGGGTGGCGACGGCGGCTCGATGCGTTGATGGGTCGACGTTCGGCATCGTGCAGCAACAGGCGAATGAACGACTCGTCGAGTTGGCGCAGCACCACATGGCTCGTTGTGGGTGTGCCGTCATCGAAGGTGATGCCGTCGCCGCGCACATGGATCACCACCTCGGTGGCCAGAGAGACGTCACATCCGAGAAACAGTGCCACGAACGCATCGGCACGCTGCTGCGCCAACGTGGGAAACACCCAGTCGTCGACGATGTCGGGCTGCCACCGCCGACGCAGTTCACGCAACGTCATCGACAACGACTCATCCACGTCCTCCGACGCCACGACCGACAGAGAAGCGACGCTGGGTGACGGTTCACCCACGCTGGGTTCACCGAGGCTGTCCGCGGACAGGTCCACCCGGTACTCATCGTCCTCGTCGATCGCATCTTCGACCGAGGACTCGTCCTCCAGTGGCGTCTCCGCAATCCGGCGCACCAGCTCATCGACCGCAGCAACGACGCTCTTCGCCACATCGGGTGGCAGCACCGCCCGGATCACGGTCATGCCATCGCCGTCGGTCCACGTGGTGAGCGAACGCTCCTGGTGCAGACGAACATCGCGCTCCGCATCGGTCTCACCGTCATCGGCCAACGCCTTGGCAACGGCAACCGTCAGTCGACCGGCCGCACGCGAGCGGGCCAATTCCAACAGCCGCTCCTCGTTGTCGTCGTCAGCCCAGCGGGTCAGGATGCGCACCTTCGCATACGAAATCTCCTGGTTGGCGAACGCCGCATCGATCAGCGGCAGGTATCTCAGCGCATGACCCACACGAATCCACTCGCAGGCCGTCGCCGCCAGAACCTGCAGGCGTGACGCGATCCAACTCGCCGCACTCTTGTGGCCGAGCCGGAACCAGTCGAACCCCTCGTCGAACCGGGCAGCGAGGTGTACCACCCGATACTGGTTCGCGTTGATCTCCCATCCCAGGGCGGCGAGTTCCTCACCCGCCGACGGCGCGGGCGAAGCCGGTGATGGGGGTGATGGGGGTGATGGGGGTGATGGGGGTGATGGGATGGTGGGCGTACTTGCCGACATGACGATGCCTCCGGAGAACGTCGCCCGATCAGCGGGCGCGGTGGACTTCGAGAGGACCGCCGAAAAGGTGTGGCAATCGAACACCGCCAGCAAGACCGCCGACACCACCGATGCTACGCCACCCCTGTCACAGAGATGGGAGACGGCCCTGGCCGAAGAACGACGCGCCGTGCTGGCGTGTTCGGGAACCGCCGACCGGTTCGAGGGCATGCAGGCATTCATCGAGCAGCGGTACCGGGCGCGTCAGATGGTGGGGCGCACTGCGGCCTGATCTGCGACGCGAGCTTCCCGACCTACCTGCTCACCCACTGGGCCCGCGACCGCAGTCGCGGCGAGAAGCTGCCGCTCGAACGCGTCGTGCAACTGCAGACATCCAAGACGGCCGACGCGTACGGACTGACCGATCGGGGCCGTCTCGAACCGGGCAAGCTCGCAGACATCAACGTGATCGACTTCGAAGGTCTGCATCTCCACGCCCCGAAGATGGTCCACGACCTGCCCGCCGGTGGGCGCCGGCTGCTCCAAGACGTGGACGGCTACCGTTACACGATCAAGTCCGGCGAGGTGACCTTCGAAGACGGCGAACCGACGGGCGCCCGGCCCGGCGGCGTGCTCCGTTCGGGCCGTTCCTGATCATGGCCCACGACGACGACAGCGACACGTACGTGGATGGAACGGTCCGCATCGACGCCACGACGGTGACGATCCTGCGGTACTACTTTCCGTGGGGCGGTGCGAAGACCATTGCACGCAGCGACATCGTGGCGGTCTCGGTGCGCCCGACCACCTGGTCGATCAAGTGGAGGATCTGAGGGTCGACCAACCTGAGCAACTGGCTGCCGCTCGACATGAAGCGTCCGCGCCGCAAGCAACTCGTCGAGTTCGACGTCGGCAAGCGAATCCGACCCACGATCACCCCGGACGATCCAGCCCGAGTCGAGCGCCTTCTCCGACTCTGAGTCCACGTCTCGTTCCAGAAACTTTCGCGAACTCCGTCGTACACGGCGAAGGCCCGCAACCGTCGCGAACGACAGTTGCGAGCCCGGTTTCGCCGAGGCGGTCGGCGATCAGACGCCGACGAGTTCGCGATCTGCTTCGGACTCGGGTTCGCCTTCGTCACCGTCATCTGCGGCGGCGGCCGCTGCGTCAGCTGCTTCGAGCTGTTCCATCAGCTGATCGCCCTCGATGTCGACGTTCGGGATGATCTTGGCAAGTCCCTTCGGGAACCACCATGCCGCCTTGTCGAACAGGGTCATCGCAGCGGGCACGATGATCATGCGGACGATGGTCGCATCGAGGAACACAGCGACGGCGAGGCCGACACCGAACATCTTGATGATCGGATCGTCACCGAGGACGAAGGCGGCGAACACGCTGATCATGATCATCGCCGCAGCGGTGATGACTCGGGCGGAGCTGGTGAGCCCGGACACGACAGCCTCGACGGGCTTGCCGGTGCCGTTCCTCACGGTCCTGGAGTAGTCCTCCTTGATGCGGCTCATGATGAAGACCTCGTAGTCCATCGACAGCCCGAACAGGATGGCGAAGAGGAAGATCGGCATGAAGCTGATGATCGGCACAGTGGTGTCCAGACCGATCAGGTCCTTCATCCAACCCCACTGGAAGACTGCGACGACCACCCCGAAGCTCGAGCCGATGCTGAGCAGGATCGCCAGCGACGCCTTGAGCGGAACGAGGATCGACCGGAAGGCGACCATCAGCAGGAGGAACGTGAGACCCAGCACGACGACCATGAAGACCGGGAGGGCGCTCAGCAGCTTGTCGCTGACGTCGATGTTCGACGCCGTGACACCCGTGAGGGAGATCTGCGTGCCGGTCTCGGCCTCGATGGCCGGGAAGACGTCGGATCGAAGGTGGCCGACGAGATCGTCGGTTTCTGCCTCGGCCGGACCGGTGGTCGGAATGGCCGAGAGCACCGCAGTGTCGCCGGCTTCGTTGAAGTTGGCCGGAGTGACCTGGACGATGCCGGGGTCAGCGGCAATGGCATCGCTGTACTGGGCGACCACGGCGGCCGGGTCCGCTGCACCTGCAGCGTCGACGACGACGGTGAGCGGGCCGTTGAAGCCGGCGCCGAAGCCCTCACCGAGGAGGTCGTACGCCTGCCGCTCGGTCATCTCTTCGGAGACCGAACCCGCATCGGTCATACCGAGGCGCATGTCGAGCACCGGGACGGCGAGCGTGCCCATGATCGCGAGCCCGGCGACCAGAGCGACGACGGGTCGCTTGGTGACCGCAACGGCCCACTTGTGACCCATCGTCTCCTTGTCGACTTCGCTGGTCCGGGTCTTGGTGAACGGCGCCTTCCAGCGATCGATGTTCGTCCCGATCATTCCGAGCAGTGCCGGCAGCAGGGTGACGGCGATCAGCACGGCGATGAGCACCATGAACGCCGTGGCGAACCCCATGGCCGTGAGGAAGGGGATGCCGACGATGGCGAGTCCGGCGATGGCGATCACCACGGTCCCACCGGCGAAGACGACGGCGGACCCCGCTGTTGCATTGGCACGAGCAACCGACTCTTCGACGCTGAGACCCTCGGCCAGGTTCGCGCGGTGACGGGTGACGATGAACAGGGCGTAGTCGATGCCGACGGCGAGGCCGATCATCGTGGCCAGGGTGGGTGCCGACGACGACAGGTCGATGAAGGCCGAGGCGAGCGTGATGCTCGTCAGGCCGATGCTCAGGCCGAGGATCGCGGTGAAGAGCGGCAGGCCCATGGCGAGCACGGAACCGAAGGAGAAGAGCAGCACGAGGACGGCGACGCCCATGCCGATGAGCTCAGACGTCGGAGGGTGCTGCTCGATGTTGCCGGTGATGACTTCACCGCCGAACTCGACCTGGACTCCGGCGGACTCGGCGATCGCGCCGGTCTCCACGAGGAGCTCCTTGCCCTCGAGCCCCACATCGGTCGTCTCCAGGCTGTAGCGGATGTCGGCGTAGCCGATGTCGCCACCGGCGCTGATCGTGCCGGTCTCGAACGGGTTGGTCACCAGGATGACACCGTCGAGTTCGGCGGCTTCGGCCAGCGAGGCATTCACGGCATCGGCCGACTCTGAGAGCGGTGAGCCGTCCTCGGTGGCGAAGACGATCTGGCCGGATGTGCCGGACTGGGATGGGAAGCGCTCGTCGAGGAGGTCGAATGCCTCCTGGGACTCGGTACCCGGAATCGTGAAGGCGTCGCTGGTCTCGGTGTTGGCGACCTGGGAACCGACGGCGATGGCGATGAAGATGCCGATCCAGGTGGCGAGCATCGCCCTGCGATGCCGGACGGCGAATCGCCCGAGGTTGTAGAAGAAGATGGACATCAGAGGTGCTCCTCGAGCGGTGGGGGGTGTTGCACATTCAGTCGGCTCAAGCTCAGAAATCCCTGAGAGTCACCCGAAAAGCGGCTGGGACTGAGTGAGAACCCAACGTCCGGGTATTCACACGAAATTCTCAGGTTCCCCTGAGCTTCGTACGACAGGATTGCTCGCCATGACACTGATGGAGCCGCATCGATCACCGCCTGATCGCTCAGCCCGGTCGTCGCGCTACTCGGTTTCCGCCATCGCGCTCCAGACGCTCGCCATCACCGCAGCGTTCTTCGCCTATCTCGGTGTCCGGTCGGTCGCCAATGCGTCTGAGTCCGCCGCGTTCGGTCACGCGCGACGACTGCTCGAGTTCGAATCGCGCCTCGGCATCGACATCGAGCAACGAGACGCGAAGGACGACATGCTGTCCGGCTTCACGAAGGGCGGCGACGACTACATCACCAAACCGTTCAGCCTCGAAGAGGTCCTTGCCCGAATCAACGCTGTTCTGCGCCGCACCGGCGCCGCTGCGACGGGGACGACGATCCATGCATACGCCGACCTCACCATGGACGAAGATGCCCACCGCGCCACTCGCGCCGGCGTGGCCATCGACCTGTCGCCCACCGAATGGAAGCTGCTCCGCTACCTGCTGATGAACGCCGAGCGCGTGCTGTCGAAGACACAGATCCTCGACCACGTCTGGCAGTACGACTTCGGCGGCGACGCCAGCTCGGTCGAGACCTACATCAGCTACCTCCGCAAGAAGGTCGACCACGTCGAGCCGAAGCTCATCCAGACAGTGCGTGGTGTCGGTTACACCATTCGCACCGGGAACTGACCGGTGACACGGCGACGCGCGCTCGCCCTGGTGTTCGGCGCGCTTGCGCTCGTGTTCGTCCTCGGCTCGATCGTGACGATCAACGGCGCACGCAACCAGCTCATCGCCGACATCGACGCCGACCTGGCGAACCAACTCGATCTCAACCAGCAGTTCTACAACTCGTTCACGCTCGACGCCCTGGACGACATCGTGATCAGCGACAATCCGTTCGCCACGATCATCATCGACGACATCGGTGGACTCGAACTCGAGATTCCTGCTGGGCCAGTCGCCGATCCGCTCCCTGGGCCAGACCTTCCCGTCAGCCGCATCATCGACCGGGTCGACGAGAAGTTCACCGTCGATGGCACCGACAACGGCCCCAGCTATCGAGTCACCGTCGGGACACTCGACGATGGTCGATTCATCGCCCTGGCTGCCCCGCTCGACGACGTCCGCAACACGCTCGACGCGCTCGCACGCACTCTGCTGATCACCCTCTTCGCCATGATGGCCGTCCTCGGCGTGATCTTCTGGCTGCTGCTCCGCGCCAGCCTGCGACCATACGACGAGCTCGTCGACACCGCCGAGGCGATTGCCCGAGGCGACATGAATCGTCGAGCGGTCCGGACGACACCTGACCCCGAGATCGGGCGACTCACCGATTCGCTCAACACGATGCTGGATCGCCTGCAGGACTCCTTCGAGGAACGCGAGGCCGCCGAGCACCGGGTCAAGCAGTTCGCCTCCGATGCGTCGCACGAACTCCGCACGCCCATCTCGACGATCGCCGGCTACTCCGAGCTGTATCTCTCGGGTGCAGCGACCGACGCCGACGCGGTCGAGAAGCAGATGATGCGAATCAACCGTGAGGCCGGCCGGATGGGCCGGTTGGTGAACGATCTCCTCACCCTTGCGCGACTCGACCAGGGCAAGGGGCTGGATTTCCAGCCGGTCGATCTTGGCGCCATCGTCTCCGATGCCACCGCCGACGCGCACGCCATCGACGCCGACCACGACCTCCACCTCGAGGTCGACGCGAGCGGGGCGCCTCCGATCGTCATGGGCGACCGTGATGCGCTGCATCAGGTGTGCGTCAACCTCATCGCCAACACGAGGGTGCATGCACCCGGCGCCCGGGTCGACATCGGAGTCAGCAACGAACTCACCAACGACGCCGATTGCGTCACCGTGACCGTTGCAGACGACGGACCCGGCATGGAAGACGACGTCTCCGCCCACGTCTTCGACCGCTTCTACCGAGCCGAGGAATCGAGAACCTCCAGCGTGCGCAGCTCGGGGCTCGGACTCTCGATCGTGGCCGCCATCGTCGAAGCACACGGCGGAACCATCGCCGTCGCATCCGACCTCGGTCACGGCGCGACGTTCACCGTCCAGCTGCCGTCGGTCCCGAGTCCGACGTGCCGTGACTGATCTGCCGACATCACCGACGCTCCCTGTCGGATCCGACGGGTAGACACACGTCGTGAACATCGTGCAGGCAGCTTTCGTGGCGTTCGGGGTGGTGTTCGTTGCGGAGCTGGGCGACAAGACACAGTTGCTGGCACTCGGGTTCGGTGCTCGTCATTCCCTTCGCCGGGTCGCACTCGGACTGTCGCTCGGCTATGGCGCCGCCAGTTTCATTGCCGTGGTGGTCGGTGGGGTGTTGGGCGCCGCGTTCCCGCAACGGCCGATCGAGGTCGTCGGCGGATTGGTGTTCATCGCATTCGCCCTCCTCACGCTTCGGCAGGGCGACGACAGCGACACCGACGAGGCGGCCCAGAGCCTCGGGCGGCAGGTCGCAGTGTCATCGGTGATCGCCTCGATCGCCCTGACGATCCTGATCGCCGAGATGGGCGACAAGACCCAGATCGCCACCGCCACGTTGGCTGCACGATCGAACCCGGTCGGCACGTGGATCGGCGCAACGGCCGGTGAGGTCGCGAGCGGAATGATCGGAGCCGTCGCCGGGTCGATGGTGGGCGATCGCATCCCTCAGGGAGTGCTGCGTTGGGTCTCGTCACTCTTGTTCGCAGCATTCGGGGTGCTGATGCTGATCGGTGTCGGGTGACGACCGAGACCGATCGATCGATGGATCCCAGGCATGAAGGGTACGGTTCGAGGCATGACCGGAGGCGATCCAATGGAAACGTTGAGCCAGGCGACGACTCGGCTGTCGCTCGCGGGCTACGACGAGAACTACCGGGCCGCCGACGGGCACCTCGTGTGCGGTCGGTGCGGAACCGGGCATGATCCGGCTGCGATGACGATCGACGAGATCGTCCGCTTCGAAGGCGAGAGCAATCCCGACGACGAAGCCATCCTCTACGCGCTCGACGCCGGTTGCGGACACCGAGGTCTCTACATCGCGGCGTACGGGCCCGATGCCACCGCCGACGACATCGTCATCGCCGCAGCGCTGCCCGACGCCACGCCCTGACATCGACGGCCTGCCGAGGGCTCGCCGATCATGGCCACTCGGGCTCCGACCAAGGCCCGGCCGAATCGACTCGGCGTCACGACCAGCGAGCTCGTCGATGTCGCAGGCCTCACCATCACCGTTCGCGGTCTCGATGCGATCGACGCCACGCCTGTCCTCGACATCAAGCCGCACGCCATCGAATTCCAGGCCCGTACCCAGGTCCATCAGCCTGCCTGGATCGGTGAACTCATGGCCGACTACTGGTGAGCTACCTCGACGGGAGGATCTGATCGAGGAGGCGAGCGACGAAGCGTTCGTCGACGGTGTCGCGTGTCAGGAGTCGACGGTAGATGAACGGTCCGATCGTCAAGTCGATGAGCACGTCGATGTCGGCGTCACCGTCGAGATCGCCACGTTCTCGCGCACGTTCGAAGATCTCCCGCAGCGGTGTCCGCCGGAACTGCACGTAGTCGTCGAGCGACGATTGGATTCCGGAATCGTGACAGGCCGCCTCGATGAGGTGCGGCAGGACGTCGTTCATCGGGTTGCGGTCGAACCGGCCGAGCAGTTCGCCGAGGTAGCGCTCGAGGTCCGTGCGCAGGTTCCCGGTGTCAGCCGACTCGATGGGGCCCATTGCAGAGCGGAGCGCCTCGATGACCAGCGCCTCCTTGTTCGACCAGCGTCGGTAGATCGTGGCCTTGGCGACGCCGGCCCGCTTGGCGAGCTCGTCCATCGCCATCCCGGAGATCCCGACCTCGCTCACGAGTTCGAGCGTCGCCGCGAGGATCGCATCGTCGACTTCGATCGACCGCGGTCGTCCACGGCGCGGGGGCGACTCGGTCATGGCCATCATCATGGCCGCATCACCCAGTGTGCGGTGGGACCGGCGCCGATGCCGCCGTACGGTGGCTCGCTCCAGCCGGAGCAGCAGCGCCGACGGCCGACGGAGGTCCACCCGGAGCACTGACCGCGCCGGGAGTCGGCAGGCGCCGCTCCTCGGGCGAGGCGGCGGGCGTCGTCGCATGCGATGGGAGGTAGCGCCACGCCATGATCGCCGCGAAGCCGACGACTGCGACGGAAACGCGCAACCCGATCGACATCGCGTCGACGAATGCCTCGTTCGCGGCCTGGAGGAAACCGGCGGCGTTGGTGGTCAGTGCCGCGCCGACGCTCTGAGCTCCACCGAGGGACGACTGGGCAGCAGTCACCGACGCCTGGTCCAGTCCGAAGTCGCCCGCAGCCGAAGCGATGCGGCTGGCGTAGGCGCTCGACACGGCTGACCCGATGATCGCGACACCCAGGGCGCCGCCGACCTGGCGGGTGGTGTCGTTGATCGCTGACCCGACGCCGGCCTTCTCCCGCGGGAGCGAGCCCATCACGGACTCGGTCGCCGGCGCCATCGTCATGCCCATGCCGGCCGACATGATGATCATGAAGGAGATCACGACGACGTACGGCGTTGCCGGTGCGATGAACGACAGCAGGCCGAGCCCGACCATGATCAGCGTCAGACCGGTGAGCACGACGCGCTTGGTTCCGGCCAGCTCGACGAGTCGAGCGGAGAGCGGCGCGACGATCATCATCGTCATCGCCTGCGGGAGGAGCCGGACACCGGCCTGGAGCGGAGAGTAGCCGTGCACGAGCTGCCAGTACTGCGTCATGAGGAACAACGAGCCGAACAGTGCGAAGAACGTCAGCGTGATCGTTCCGCTGGCAGCGCTGAACCTGGCGTTCCGGAACACGGTCATGTCCAGCATCGGGTGCTCGGTGTGGAGTTCCCATGCGACGAATCCGGCGAGCGCGATCGCGCCGATCACGAAACCGGCGACGACCGTGCCGTGCGTCCAACCGTCGGACGGGCCTTCGATGATGCCGAACAGCAGGGCGGCGAGTCCGACGATCGAGAGCAGTGCGCCGACGGGGTCGAGCTTGCCCTGCTTCGGGTCACGGGAGGTCGGCACGAAGAATGCACCGAGCAGCAACGCTGCGGCACCGAGCGGGATGTTGATCCAGAACACCGAGTGCCAGGAGAAGTGCTCGAGGAGGAAGCCGCCGGCCATCGGGCCGATCGCCACACCGAGTCCGGAGAACCCGGCCCAGACCGCAATCGCCCGGCCCCGTTCCTTCGGGTCCCGGAAGACGTTCGTCAGGATCGACAGCGTGGCGGGCATGATCAACGCGCCACCGATACCCATGAATGCCCGAGTGGCGATCAGCTGCGTCGCCGACGTGGAGAGTGCGGCGCCGACCGAGCCCATGCCGAACAGCACGATGCCGATCTGGAGTGCGCCCTTGCGACCGAAGCGGTCAGACAGGCTGCCGGCGGTGAGGAGCAGTCCGGCGAAGACGATCACGTAGGAGTCGATGATCCACTGGATCTGTGCGTTGGATGCACCCAGATCGCGGATGAGCGACGGGATGGCCACGTTCAGAATCGTGTTGTCCATCACGATGATCAACAGGCTCATGCACAGCACGCCGAGGATCAACCATCGTCGCTCGTGGACGATGGGGTCGATGTCGTCGTCCGCGTTGGCGACGCTTGCGGCGTCTGGGGTGTCGAGAGCTGTCATGGCTTCCTTCGAATCTTTACGATACTGCACTGTCTCGTATCGTAAAGGTGTGAGCGGGACGATGTCCACGGGAGTCTTGGTGACCTCCGCCACCACTCCGACGACGTACTTCTCGGTGGCCGAAGCCGCCGACGAACTTGGGGTGTCCAAGGTGCGGGTCCGTGCCCTGATCAATTCCCGCATCCCCTCCGCCGACAAGGTCGTCGGTCGCTGGTTCGTCTCGCCGCCTTGGTCGACGACTGGCGCACTTCCTCGACTCGGTCGGCTACCGGTTTCTGGATGGGATCGAACACACGTCGAGAACTCAAGGTGTCTCAGCAACGCTCCCCGAACACCTCACGAGCAATCGCCGCTATCAAGTACGGTGGCGTCATGAATCGGATCACAGTTGACCCGAACGTCATGGGCGGCGTTCCGTGTCTTCGCGGCCTTCGCATCCCGGTGGCCACTGTTGTCAACATGGTTGCGGGCGGTCTCTCGGTGCAGGAGATCGTCGACGAGCTTCCGCCGTTGGAAGCCGACGACGTCGCCGCTGCGCTGCGTTTCGCCGCTGATGCAGTCTCGGACCGCGAGATTCTTCTTCAGCCCACGGCGTGAAGTTCCTCATCGATCAGAATCGCTCACCCCGATTGGCATCGTTGCTGCGCGATCGGGGGCACGATGCTGTTCACACTCAGGAGCTCGGGCTCGAGCGAGCCGAAGACATCGAGCTGCTGTTGCTTGCCGAGCGTGAGGATCGAGTCATCGTTTCTGGCGATACCGATTTCGGGACCCTCCTCGCGATGTCCCAACGCACCAGCCCGTCGGTCATCCTGTTTCGTTCACGCAATCTGCTGACCGCGGATCAGCATGCCGATCTGATCCTGAGCCACCTCGACGACCTGACGCCGGACTTGTCCGAAGGTGCTGTTGTCGTGGTGAGCGACGATCGGATTCGAATCCGCCGGCTCCCGCTGATCCACGACGCCTGATTGGTTCCAGGGTTCAAGAGCCTCAATCGTCGTTCGCTCAACATCCAGCGCCCCTGGCAGGGATCGAACCTGCGACACACGGTTTAGGAAACCGTTCCAAGCCGTCCGTGCGGCGGAATTCCGTCCGCTGAATGCCGCCTGATCAGGGTTGTCGTCCGACTGGTTCCGTTCGGTGCTACCTACGCCGCCGGATATATGGGACAACGTATGGGACAGATCACCGTCGGCCCGACGGGGATTGTCGAGCCCGGGAACTACCGACCGGAGGATCGGGGTTTAAGCTGGTTGGAATCGTCCAATGCGTCCATCGCGGTCCAGGAAGGCCCATTCCGTACGGGCCTCGTGTCCGGGCTGTCCAGCTCAGACCGAGTCGTATGGCCGAATCCCTGCCAGTCTGGAGAATCCTGTGATCTTTTCGTGATCTTCGGAAGTCAGATTGGTCGAGACCCACGCGTTCACTGTTGGGGCGAACGCGCCTGGCAACGTGACGGACTGCAAACGCTGCTCCACGCCCGCACACTCATGCTATGGCGGCGCCAGTGCGCGCAGTTACCCGGCGAGATGATCGAAAACCTGCAGCACTGGTTGTACAACTGGAAGCCCTCTGCTGCAGATATGCGCGAGTTCATTGGTTGTTATCTGACGGAACCCAAGGCCAGCGTCTGGTTTGAACGCCCGGAGCATGTTCGAATTCGCCACTTCCAAAAGCAAAGCAAACGCAACGGCGTGAAACTTGATCGCAGAACTCGTATCAGTTTTTCAGGGCGTGTGATTTATGTCAACGGTGAACCCTGGGTCTCCGATCGCCCCCTGAGCCGGGGCTTGAAACAGCTGGCAAACCAGCGCCGACTGGATGGCAGCGCATTTTCAGCGCTTGCCACCGACGATCAGGACAGTCTTGCAATGTGGCACGAAGCCGGCTGGCTGCATCCGCTCTCGTGAGGTCTTGTCGAGCTAACTCATCAATGGTTACACCGGGCTGGCGCTTCTCGTCCGATACTGAACGCGGCAACACAGATCACTTCGCGCTCAATTGGAGGTATCCATGAACAAGACATTGTTAACCGGGTTGTTCACGACGGTTTTACTGGCCGCGTGCAACCAGCAGGAAGATCCCACGGCAACCGCAAATGATGCGGCGGTTAAATCGACCGAAACCGTCGAGCAGGCGATGCAACGCGCCCGCAAGGAAGCGAATATTGAGCAAGCTCCGGCAGTTTCAGCAAACCAGGAAGCTGCCGCCGATATGGCGCCCGAAAAAGCAGAAGCCACCGCTCAGGCCGCCGCAGATGCGGTGCAAAAAGCCGATGCCCAGATTAAGGAAGCCGATGAGAAGGTTCGCGATGCGCTGAAAAAGGCCGAGTAAAGCGCACGCCGGATTGCTTGCCAGAAGCGGCTTCAGGCCGTGATGCTTGACCAGCGCAATCCCTTTTCCTGATCGGCAACCCGGATATCGCCGGCTTCAAGCGCTTGAACCCCTACCAGGGCCTGTATCGCCAGCTCCGGCCGATTGTTGTCGGCCGACAGATGAGCGGCTACAAGCATCTTGAGGCGGCTGCAATCGAGACCGGCCAGTATTTCCGCCGCCGCGCCATTGGACAGATGCCCGAATGGCCCACCTACCCGCCGCTTTAAAGACGGCGGATAGCGGTCGTTGCCGGCCAGCAGGCCAGGGTCATGATTGCACTCAAGCATGAGTGCATCCAGCCCGGAATAAGACTTGATAACGTGCGCCGTACCGTGGCCGAGGTCGGTAAGTACGCCCAGGCGGCAACGACCGTTATCAAGGACAAACTGAACGGGCTCGCGGGCATCGTGCGGAACCGGAACCGGCATGATCGACAGATCACCGATCGTAAAGGCGTGATCAGCCGCTACAAACTCCATATTGACCGTACGCGTTAAGGGCATCCGTGTACCGCGTTGCGTACCCCGGGTGAGATAAACCGGCATGCCGAAGGCTCCGGCCATACTGTAGACACCCTTGAAATGGTCGCCATGCTCATGAGTGACCAGGATAGCGTCGATCTCGGTCGGTTCAATATCGAGAGCCTTGAGGCGCAGCGCAGCCTCTTTAGGTCCAAATCCGCAATCGATCAGGACGGTCGTGGTAGCGCCTCCCTCGCGACTGCGCACGAGTAAACCGTTTCCCTTACTTCCACTTCCGAGGCTGGCGAACTGCATCAGTACCCGTCAATTGTTTTAATGTTAATAGCGCCGCCCGCACGCGGACGGCGCTTCGTTCCGTCAGACAGCCTAGCGTCGCAGTTGCTGCTCAATAAGTCCGAGCATCCGGCCGGCCGTCGCTGCACTTTCAGTGGAAAATT
>RCMY010000176.1_pt1 | contig 57987 bp, 60 predicted proteins | sample 2041341 | NCBI WGS metagenome assembly RCMY01 (sample SAMN09708234, study PRJNA481090) | Marine sediment metagenome, whole genome shotgun sequencing project.
GCAGCCGTCCCCGTGTTCGACATTCCGAATCGAAGTGAGAATGGGGTATCGATCGCCACGACAGCCGGCGTGTTTAAGGCGGCCGCAGCGGTGGCGCCGGCTTCGGATCCCGAATTGAAGATCCGGAACGATGTCTGATTCACAATCGCGTTCGTTGCAATCGTCGTCGGTGGCGTTGTAGTTGGTGGGGGAGTGCCCTGCTTGAGCGCCCGGGCCAGGAACGAGGCCATCTGGTCACGCTTGACGGTCTGGTTCGGGCAGAAGTTGGTGTTGGCAGGCGGGTTACAGCCCAGGGTGATCCCCGAGGCAGCCAACCGGTTGATGTCTCCCTCGAAGATCGACGTCTCATCGTCAACGAAGAAGTCTTTGGTCGCCCCTGGCAGATTGAATCCGCGCTTGAGGAAGGCAGCCATCTGCCCGCGTGTTACCTTGCCGTCTGGACAGAAGTTGGTGTTGGCGGGTGGATTACAACCCGACGTAACCCCGGCGGCGGCCAGGCGGTTGATGTCGCTCTGGAAGATAGACGAGCTGTCGTCTGTGAAGAAGTCGACCGAGGTCTGAGGCAGTCCGAGGGCACGCACGAGAAAGGCCGCCATCTGTCCGCGGGTCACGGTGCCTGACGGGCAGTAGTTGGTATTAGCCGGCGGATTACAACCTTTGGTGATGCCGAACGATGCGATGTACTCGATGTTGGCTTCGTGGATATTTCCGTCGTCGTCGCCGAACGTGTTGGCCGCCCAGGCTCCGTTAATACTGACGACCGCAATAAGCGATACCAATGATAGAACGATGACTCCTGCCAACGATCCACGCAATAACCGTGTTTTCACAATGCCCCCAGGCGCATGTAGGTTTTCGTACGGTTCGGCCGCCAGCGCGGCAGCTTTCCACTCGACGGCAATGTAGCGTGATCCAGGGTATTAACCATATCCTGGGGAGGTTTTTTCATAACGTTCCCCAGCCCTCGATGAGTCTTGTACTATGACGAGCACAACATGGATCAGACAGAATCAACACAGCCAGGGAATGCAGACAGTGAAGCCGCCACCGCGGTGGGCGTTGCTGCGCCCAGCGAGCAGGTTAAGTTCATGGATGTTGCGTCGACGGTCCGCCTGAATAAGTGGAAATTCCTCGTCCTGGTAGTTGCCGTCATCGCCGGTTTGAACGTCGTCTCAATGGCCCGTGAGCCTGATGTGCCTCTGTACAAAACGAAGGCGCTCGTGCTCGCGTCAGAATTGGCCATACGCGTTGACGCGTTTCCCCGAACGGCGGTGGCGATCTTCAACGGAGGCACCGTCGCCCGACTCGCCGCCAACTACGCAGGCACCGGCATTTCGCCTGATGACCTGATCCCGGCCGTCGTGGACATCACGCCGGTTGAAAACACCGGGGTGGTCGAGATCGACGCCATCCACCCGGATCCAGAACTTGCTGCCGTGTATGCCAATGCCGCCGGCCGAGCGCTCGCCGAAGAACTTAATCGCGTCGGCCCTGGCCTTGGATCCTTTGCGCTTCAGATCGAGGCCCCCGTGCCGGTCATCCCGCTTGAAGTGTCACGACTACCGACCGTCGTCTTCAGCGTTGTAGCGGCGCTGCTCCTGGCGGCGGGCCTTGCAGCCCTGGTCGCCTTTGTGCAGAGTTCGGGCCGCAAGGTCCCGCTATTCGCCGGTCCGCTCCGGGTGCCGCGTATGAAAAAACCCGTCCAAGAAACATCCGAACCGACCGCCGACATCATCGGCACCGTCAAGATGGGCGGCCAGGTCAGCCAGCCGGCGATTGCGGCCAACGAACGCCGTGAACCGACCGCGGTGGAGCCGCGCCGGTCGGAGGTTCCCGCAATCGAGAGATCGCTTACCCCGCCGCCGCCGCCTCGGGCCGAGCCGCAAGAGCGTCTGGGTGCTTCAACCAGCGATCATCTCGATCCCTTTCAGCCCCTCATTACTCCGCTCGAGAAGATCGCTCAGCCGTCGCCGCTTCATCCGTTACTTTTCGTCGACGAAGAAGCCGCCCACGTCTTGGAAGAGATTGAAGGTGTAGACGCCGTGTTTGCTGCCAGGCTGGTGGCTGCCGGAATAACCTCACTGGACGAAATGGGCTCGGCCGACGGTAAGTGGCTATCTGATGCCATCGAAGTACGGCGAGACATCGTGGTCGACTGGATTAGCCAGGCCGGCCGTATGTCGCAGGTCAGTGACACTGCTGACGAAGGCTTCGGTGCCGTCTCTGACGACATCTCGACTCCAGATGTCGAACAGGAACCGGGTCTTGGTGAGGGTCGACCATCGTCTGATCAGGCGTCATACGTGCAGTCGTCAGGCCGTCCAAGCGAAAAGACTGGATTACCCGATGACGGATCCGGAGCGCGGGGAGTGCCGCCCATGGCGCCCGAGGGGAAGACCAACGGGTACCGGAAACCACCGCCCAGTAAGCCCTCGTCAACTGCCAACTCGGACGAAGATTTGACACTTCGCTCGATCAGGGGAATCGGGGCCGTGTTTGCTGAGCGTCTTATTTCGGTGGGGATTACGACGGTCGAGGATTTGGCGGATGCCAACGCCAGCAGCCTCGCCTACACGATGGAAGTGCGCTACGGAACGGTTGCCGACTGGATCAAGCAGGCCCGGGCGCTCGGTACGTCACCTGATGTGGGGTCAGAGGCCCGCTAGGTTGCTCACTCTGGGCCACGCTGACGACCAGCACGGCATAAATAAGTCCCAGCCAGAAGTACTTAAACGTGAGGTTCGAGAGGAACGTGTTGGCAAAAAGCAGGGCGGTTAGTCCTGCGAAGCCGCCGCCTCGTTCCCTGACTGGAAGTCGCCACAGATCACGCATCGTGACATAGGTCGCCGCGACGAGCAGGAAAAAGCCGAGTACACCGACCTCGATGAGCGATTCGAACCAGATCGAATGCGCCTGGTAGCGAATCTTGGTGCCGGTAGCTCCCTGGGTCTCCAGGAATGCGATCTCGTGAACATCGGCGAAGGTGCCGAATCCGCTCCCGATCGGGCAGTACTCGGGACAACTCTCGATCGCCAGGCGCCAGATGGCGGTCCGTCCCGTCGTGCCGGTGTTATCAACACGTTCTTGGAACGTGGCAGGGACGAGTAGGGCGGCAGGGAGCACCATGAGTCCGATGAGGATCATTGAGCCCAACCCGCGACGTTGTGACAGAAGGGTGATCACAACGACGATGACGATTGACAGGATCCCGCCGCGCGACGCAGTGAGAAGTACGGCCACTCCCGCCAGTCCGGCCGAGGCTAGGAACAACATCCTGGAGCGTCGGGACCGCTCGGGGTTGAGTCCCTCCCAAAGGGCGATTGCGATCGGCATGATGAGAGCGGCTGCAGTGATGTTCGGATCGCCGCCTTCCCCGCCACCCGCTCCGGTTATCTCAAAGCGGGCCACTCCTGCCCCGGTCTTTGTCAAAGTCCCGGTGATGGCGAGTGCGAGGGCATAGAGTCCCGTCAGGCCGCCACCGGCCGCAATCCAAGCTCGTATCTCGCGTAGTTCGTCGCGCGTAATGGGAGTCAGCACGATGACCGCGAACAGAACGATGAGTACGCCGAGGACCATCAGGTTGTTGGTGGTGACCCGGCTCTTTATCGTCCAGACCGAGGTAGCGACAGCCCAGGCGAAATAGAGGATCCAGATGGGGAGGCTCAGGGATGGAATTCTGAGAGCAGGCCGGTCGCTGATCCAACGCCACACGTACAGGCCACCGACGAGAACGCCGAGGAGCGACGAAACAGTCGAAAAGGCTCGGGGAAGTCCGATCGGTATGGCAATCGATGAGCCGAACGGCAATACGGCAAGGTAGGCGGCCAGGAATCGCACCGGGCGCCTAGCCATCCATAGGAAGGCGGTGAGGACCGCCGGGAGGGAGGCCAGGGCGAGGATAAGGCCCGGATTCATCTCCAGCGCTCGTAGACCGCCATGGCTTTGTCGACGAGCGCCTTATTGCCTGGCCGCTGCAGCTCCAACTCGGGTCCTTTCCGCAGTTGCTGGCGGGTGGCCGATGGTCTCGCCACCCGGAGTTCATCGACCTGTCCGTCACTCACTGACTCGGCACGGTTCATCTCCTCGACAAGGGCAGTCACTTCTTGTCGGAACTGATCGTCTAGGACTCTACTTGCGAAGTCAGTTCCGAACTTGGAATTGAGAGCGTTGATGACAGCTGGGAAGTCAGAGATGAGCGTGTCGAAGTCGATCGCGACGATACGGTCCCGAACGGGGTCGAGCGTCTGAAAAAAGTCGATGTAGTCGGCCAGGCTGTCCCGGACGGTGAGGGCCGGGCGCCGCAGTACATGCGAGATCGCCACGGCCTTAGGATCACGGACTAGCACCAGTGCCGGTACCTGAAGACGTACCGCTTCTAAGACGTGAGCTGCGGTGTGAATGTGACGTGCGACGTGCTGGCTTCGACCGTTCGTGAGCCAGAACGCGGCCACGGCATAGGTGTTTCCTGATCGCATTGGAGCCTCGATGAGCAGCACGCTATCAGGACGGACGAGCAGCTCCGATCGGCTGCCCCGTCGCCTGCTCAGCCAGATGAATAGCGCCCGATTGCGGGTGAGCGGCCGCCGGAGCCGGTGCCACACGCGCGTAACGATCAATCGGGTTGGCACAGTAGGCATTCGCTACCCCCTGAAGCCGAGCGGATTCGCCAACGACGCCGCCAACAGTTGCGTGGCGCGGCTACCGAGCCAGGTAGGACGGCCGTGGCTGGCGGCTTCACGAACTGCCTGCTGAACCCAGCACATCACAAACAGGTCGTCAACAACCTCTACAGGGATGTCTACCTGTCGGCGATACAGTCTGATGTGGGCGAATAGCGCGGTCCGCAGATCTGATTCTCCGAGGAGCTGACGAGTGAATACCTTCGGGGAGTATCGGCTCCCGGATGCATCGGCGAGGAAAACCCCCAGAGTTCTGGCATAGACGAACAAATCCCAGAGCGGAATCCCCACCGCGTCGTAGTTTTCCCAATCCAAAACTCCGACATGTCCGTCGGCCGTACCAAGCATATTCCAAACGCCCAGGTCGCCATGCATAGACACCGAGGGTAAATCGAACTGCCCGGTCCGGGCGGCAGCTTTCCGGACCGCCGAGCTGACCGGGCTAGGAGGCTGATAAATGTTGATCAAGTCGTCGGCCAGAGCGGTCATGGCTGCACGGGTTTCGCCGGCGGACGGATCTCTGACGGTGGCGGTCGACAGACTTATTGTCGCTTCAAAACCGGAGCGGGCGATCGGATCATCTGGATCGCGGCTGAGCAGGGTTCGCAGAGGCACGCCGGTCAGTCGGGTCTGGCAGATCACCGCCACCGACTCATACTCGTCGGCAAATAGCAGCTCAGGAACCTCCAACTCCAGATCGGGGGCGTCTTGCAAGGCTGTTAGTGCACCGGCTTCAGCCATGAGGCGCGGGTTGAAGCGGTGATGTTGGGTGAGCTTCACGATCACGTCTGTGTCAGCGTCGATCCTGCCCAACCCAAAAATGACCTTCTGAGAGGCGAACCCTCGTGGGGGCCCGAACGCCCAGACCGCCGGATCGAAGTCCACCCCGTGGGCAGTTCCGAGCTCCATCAAGTAGCGCGGAGGGGTGGGCGTCGACAAAGAAACGTTCGTTGTTCCCGTGATGGCGGCGTTGGTCTGGTCATCAGGCAACCGTACAAACGCGACGTCCGAAGCGTGCTTGCGCACCGTTGCTGGAACGCTAAATGGCAGCCAACGTGCCGACCTCGCCAGGCCAAGGGTGGTCAATCTGCGGATCCTTTTGGAAGTGGTCGACCTTTTGCGCCCGCCAAGCGAAATCCACGAGTGGTTTCCCGGGACTACGGCGCTTCCTGGCAACTGCACGATCACACATCCGACCGTCAGCACTTTCTGGGCGGTCGTGTAAGTGTCTGCAACCCACCTGGAGTCAGCGCTTTCTACCACCAAAGCATCAAACGGGCCGGTTTGGGCGAATGTATCATTTGGGCCGACCACCGTTAGATGGCCACCCACTTGGGTTATCGACTCTGTCGCTCGATCAACAGTTCCGAGCCATAGGACGCGAGCCTGTCTTGGCAACAGATACACCCAGGCAGCATCCATCGTTTGGGGCGGATTGGACGATGGTGGCATTACCAGCCGCCGAGTCCCGGCGAGCATCGTCACTTGACGAGATACTTGATGAGGGGGAGCTTGCCAAGGGCGGGGAAGGTGTCTTCGAGGTCAAGTACGTTTCGGCTGGCCGAGAGAACACCCACGGAGAGCAGAATCCACATGGCAATGCGTAGCGCCAATGATATGTCGCTCACGTAACCGATAAGACCGGCAACGATGATCGCAACCAAGACCACTCCGTAGGTTCGCCAGGTCGATGCCGGCGGGCCGGTCACATCCGTTTTACGAATGAGGCCGTATTGTTTAACGAGGTTGTGCACGACGAATGTGGTTGCCGTGCCAACCGCTGCGCCGAGGGGACCGTACTTGGGGATGAGCAGTATGTTCAGTCCGATGTTGGTCACGAGCGCAGCTCCGTTCACTCCGACCAGGAAGCCGATCTTCCGATAGACGTTGAGGGTCATGCCGTTGAACCCAAACATGGCGTGAACGAAGTATCCGAACGCCAGGATCCCGAGCAAGCTGGCCGACTCGGCGTATTCGGCACCGAGAAGGTTGGTCGTCAACTCGCGGTTGAACATCAGACAGAGCATGAGAACCGGAAGGGTCAGAACCATGATCCAATTGGTGGTTTGCCAGTAGCGGTGGCTGACGGCCTTGTGGTCGCCACGGGCAAAAAGCCGGGCTACATATGGTATATACAGCACTCCGAAGGCTGACAGGACCAGCTGGGTGAGTTTGGCTGTTGGTTGAACCGCCCGCAGAGCCGCAACGTCGGTGACAGATCCGAAGAACTCCAACAGGATCGAGTCCGAAGCGTTGGTTGCCATGAACACCAAGTCGGTAGTGAGCAGCGGGAGTGAGAACGTAACCAGTTCACGGATCGGAAAGCGACGTTCCGAGCTGGGATCCTCAATCCGGCGGGCCGACAGATACTTGACGAGGACTGACGTGAAGACCACCAAGCCGAGGACTCCAGCGATCGTGTACCCGACTGCCAGGAATTCGACGCTGCTCTTGGTCTGAATGAGTAGAACAACGGCGATGAGCTTGAGCAAAGGGGCGACCACATGACGCCGCAGAAAGATGGCTCCAGTCTTGCGAAAAGCTGCCAGAACCGTCACCAGCAAGTTGTCGAGAGCTTCGATAGGCACGAGGACGATGAGGATGGCTAGTACGGCAACGGCCAAAGGATCGTTGATCAGCGTTCCTTCGATAAACGATCTGCTTCCCCAAAAAGCGACGGCTGCCAGCGTCCCGAAGGCGGCGGTGAATCCTCCAACGAACGTGATGGCCCCAACCATCGAGCCGGTGTCCTTGGTTTCGTCGTAGATGGGCAGGTAACGCGACAGACCGCGATCCAGGCCGAGTTGGACGAAGATTTGTAGAACGGCGACTACTGACAGGGCATACGCGAAGGCTCCGTAGTCACTCTTGGAGAGGTATCGGATGATGAGGATCTGCGTTACATAGGCAAGGGCGGACGACAGAAGTCGTCCGCCCAATAACAGGCTCGATCCGCGGACCTGGCTACGAGACTCCGAATCAACCGCCTCGCCAGTCGACGCGTCGATCCCCCCAATTTCGTTGTTACTCAAGTCACTCCGGCTTAGTTCAGCCGTCCATAGCCCTTCTCAAGAACGCAGCCATCTGGCCCCGTGTTACATACTTTTTTGGGCAAAAAGTCTTGGCTGTGCAGCCGTGCGTGATTCCCGCTTGTTCCAACTTCACGATATCAGCAGCAAATACGCTGTCAGCGATATCGGTGAAGGGCGATGACCCCCCGGTCTTGAGCTTGAAACCCCGCACGAGAAATGCAGCCATTTCTCCTCGCGTAACAAGTCTATCAGGGCAGAAACGGTTCGTGGCACAGCCTTTGGTGATCCCGGCGGCATAGAGACGGTCGATGTCGCTCCGGAAGAGATGGCCTTTTGTGTCAGAGAAATTCGCCGAACCTGCACCTGGCAAGTTGAGCGCCCGGTTCAAGAAGGCTGCCATCTGTCCACGAGTGACGGACTTGTTAGGGCAGAACTTACTTGAACCACATCCAGAGGTGATACCTTCTTCTACAAGCCAGGTTATGTCTGACTCGAACACGTGCCCGGCTACGTCGGCAAAACCGCTCGGCGAAGAAGGGGGAGGGGCGGCTGGAGCTCCGGGTGTCACCAAGACCTCCCAATGCTGTCCCTTGATGGCGCAAAGGCTTTGGCGATCCAGGTTCCAGAGATCGCCGCGACCGCTCGCTTCGGTGTCTTCTAGCTTGAGGACCATGGCGCCGCCAGTGCTGTCCCCGACGATCATGCCGTATTCCTGCAGCCCCTTGGCGATCGTCAACGCTTGTCCTGATAGTCCGAGGGCAGCGAGATTTACTCCGGGCTTGATACGGATCCGGGTCCCTTGCCGCGGCGCATTCGCGTTGTTTGTGTCACCGTCACTGTTCAGCATCGGGAAAACAAAGCCGGAGTTGGCAGTATTCACGCCGATCTTGACGACGTTGTCTAGTTTGCCGTTGGCGATGTCGTCGTAGTGAACCATCGAGACAGAACCAGGGTATCCCCGGAAGGTTCCCTTGTTCTTGGATTGGTCCGACGCTGAGAGGCGGCCATCGAGGCCGTTCGAATCGAGGTAGGCGATACTGCCGCCGCTCACGGTCCACTTGTTCGTCGACGAGTTGTACGTTGCCTTGGACAGCTGGGCGACGACACCATTGGAACCCTTGGTCATGTCATAGACGACCATCTCGCCATCCGACGTGTCGGCGGCAATGGCTCCGTTTGGAATGCGTAGCGAACCAAACTCTGGGGGGACCGAATTGTTGGTCGACACGACGTTGTACAAGGGGTCTGACGCATCGGCTACGAAAGAGGGCATGCCCCATGAATTACCGGGGTGTCCTGCCAAGGTCAGGCAACCGTTGAGGTCGTTGTCGGACATCAAGAAATTGATGATCCCTGCTGAGTTGGGATCAACCGCTGCGTTCGAGGCGACCGGCGTGTTCCAATAAGAACTCGATTTGAAAGCGTCCGGTGTGGGGGTGTTCGCTGAGGCGACCGAGCCCACCGTGATGATCGTTGCTACTCCAATTGCCAATATCAAGCGCGTGATTCGACGACTCAGCATCGACATCAACTCCTCTTCGCGTCGTTCCAGCCCGACCCATTACTCACTGTATCGGCGCTCGCGTCACTACCCAAAGTGAGTTTTTCGCGTTGTCTAGGGAGTGGCGGTTTCGACGATCTGGTAATCGGAGGCGGGAATGGAACACAGACTGGTCGGCTGGAGGTCCCATTGGCCCTCCGTTCCTGCTCGTTTCATGTCCTCGAGTTTGAGAACGATCCGGCCGCCCGTGCTATCGCCGATGATGGCGCCGAACTCCTGAAGACCCCGAGCGATGACGAGCGCCTGTGGAGAAAGACCGTACGAACCCAGGTCGGCATCCGGTCGGATTCGGAGTCGCATGCCCTGGCTCGGTGCATCAGGATCCAGTGAGTCTCCGTCGCTGTTGGTCATCGGGAACACAACTGCCTCCTGGGAAGCGTTCACGCCAACTTTCAGAACGTTGTCGATCCGACCTGCCACGACGTCGTCGTAGCTGACTGCCGCTACGGCTCCGTTGTATCCACGGAACGAACCGGTGTTGCGGGGCTCGTCGCTGCCAGGTACCTCACCGTACAGCCCATTGGAATCGAGATAGACGACGCTGCCGCCGGTGACTGTCCAGGTGCTCGTGTCGGTATCAAAGGCGGCTTTGGAAAGCTGAGCGACGTAGCCCTTTTCGACGTCGTAGATCACCATCTCGGCGTCTGAGGTGGCGGCCGGCAGGGCGTCGGCGGGTATTCGCAACGAGTCGAATTCCGCTGGAACGTTGTACTTAGTAGAGGTGACCACATATTCTGGTGACGAGGAATCGGCCAAGTAGATCGGCATGCCCCATTCGTCCTCTCCCGCTCCGGCGAGGATGATGCATCCATCTCGGCGGTTGTCAGCAGCGAGGAATGAGACGATTTCGGCGGATTTTAAGTTGAGCGCGGCATCGTCCGGCAATGGAGTGGTCCAGTACGAGTCCGCGCTGAAAGCGTCGGGAACGCCGGTTCGGGTCGGCTGGCGAGTGGCAATCACCAGCACTATGGCGGCGACGACCACTACGCCGGCGATTGTTGCGAATCTTTTCACCCTGGCGTTACTCCCGGTAGGCCGACTTGATTTCAGACGCGACGCTAGTCGCTACGCTTTCCAACGTGTCGGGGACTCCATTCAACGCGATCGTGATTTCCGAGGGGCGATCCAATGACCGTTCCGCGCTGGCGACGGTGCGCGCTCTAAGCGCCGCAGGGCGTCGGGCCCTCGTCTTGGCCAGCGATCGAGATTCGCTGGCCGGAGCCTCACGACACGCAGGCGAAGTCATCATGATTGGCCCTTCGGATCGACCCGAGTACGCAGATGAAGTCCGTGGGATCGCCTCCCAGCATGGGGCATCGGTTATCTTTGCCACATCTGACGCATCACTTCGGTCCCTTCAACCTGAGACGAACGATCTCATGGACAAAGCGAGTCTTGTCGGGGCTGCTGAGGCAGCTGGACTTGCCGTCCCGTCGTCGCGGGAGATGACGACCGACGACATCAACGCAACTTTCAGGTCCGATCGGTTCCCGATGATCGTCAAGCCGCGCACCAAACGACCCGGCGGGCGGGCCGCGGTCCGTGTCGACACCATCGCCGAGTTGAGGGAGGCGGTCGGCGACGGGGGTCTGGTGCAACCATTTATTGAAGGTACGACTCGAGCGGTCGGTGGTGTCATGTGGGACGGCGTTATGGTCGCGGGAATACAGCAGCGTTACCTGCGGACCTTTCCGGCTGGCGCGGGTACGGCTTCGGCGGCGATCAGTGAGCCGATCGATGCGGTTTGGGAAACGGCGCTGACCAAGCTGCTTGCGACGACGAACGGCATTTTTCAGGGTCAGTTCGTCGGTTCACAGCTGATTGACCTGAACCTCAGGCCGTACGGATCGATGCCTTTGGCACTCGCCGCCGGCCTCAACCTCCCTGATCTCGTTTGTCGGCTGACCGACGGCGAATCGGTAGCTTCGGAACGTGCCGAGATCGGAGTCCGCTATCGCTGGATCGATGGCGACTTGCGCACGCTTTGGTCAGACGTCAGAAGCCGGCAGAGGTCGATCGGCAGTACGTTGGCCGCTCTCGTGCCGAGGCCCCGCACAGCGCACAGCATCACGATGCTGAGCGACCCTCGACCGGGACTGGTTCGGTTGCGCCGGAGGGGCAACTCATGACCAATCCCGCTTTTGGGGGCCTTTCAGTACCTGAGGAGGCCAATCCTTCGGCTGAGCGCATATCTCGCATGGAGCAGGCTCGCCAGGAGCTACTTGAGACGTTGGCCCCTGCCAACCCGACCCTGAGCACCTCCCCGCTCGGCGTCGGCTGGTCATCGGATCTCGATGTGTACGTATCCGACCGGGAGCTCGCCAAGCGTTTAGCCAGCGGAGCCGGATGGGTTGCGCTTGAGTCGGTACTCCGTCACCTCGGATACCCCGGGGAAAGCAGCTATGCCATCACGAATCAGGGCAACGTACTGACGAAGGCTGACATCAATCTCGGCAGAGCTCCTGCCCAGTCCGAGCGCGTGATTGCCCGTGCCGAGCGCCTCGCCCGACCCGATGTCCGGGCAGTTCTCGAGATCCGCCAGCTGGTTGCCGAAGGGCTGGAATTGTCGGGTTTGAGTCCAGAATTGAAACAGCGAATAGCTCAAGCTGAAGATGAGATGAGGAGACCGCGGTCCGATTCGGTCGCCGCTCCCGCAACGCAACCGGTTGAGGGGGGTCCACAACACCCGCGCCTGCGCCGCCCACAGGTCCGGCTGGCAATATCGGGTGTCGACGGCTCCGGCAAGTCAACGCTGGTCAGTGGTTTGGAGGAGTCGCTCGACAGATTGGGGATTCCCCACACGACGATTTGGACCCGTCCAGGGATGGGCCTGGCCCGCCTCGACCGGATAGCCAGCTGGATTAGGAGATTGCGTAAGGAAGAAACCACCGGCCTCAGACGATTGGCGGAAGGCGAGTCGACGCAGACCATTTCGTCGCGCAAGGGACTCGTTGGCTGGGTGTGGTTGATGCTGGTGTCCGTGGCCTATTTGGCCGACGTTCGGGGCCAGGCTCGGCGGGCGAAAGGCGTGGTGATTTTCGACCGGCATCTGCTCGACGCCCTCGGCACAATCGAGGCGATCTACGAAGGCGTCCCGAGTGGCGTTCATCGTTGGTTGGTTCGCCGCTTCGTGCCAGAGGCGGACCTCACTGTCTGGTTGGACATTGATCCTGAGGAGGCTGCCGCCCGCAAGCCTGATGATCTTATCGGAGCAGACTTGGTCGCCAAACAAGCGCTTGCCTACCGCAAGTACGCCGACCGGATTCCACATCTATTCAGGCACGCCGCAAGCAATGAGGCCTATTTGACGAGCGTCGATGTTCTCAACGAGTTGAATGGCGCCCTCGGCCGGAGGCGTCTCAGACTGCGAAACGCCGCGTTTACCCTGGTCCGGCGGCGCTGATCAGTTCGGTGTAAACCTCATCGAATCGTTTGGCCACAGAGGACCACGAGTGGTGATCCTCGACGTACGCTCGACCGGCACTGCTCATGCGTCGGCGCAGGTCTTCGTCGGCCAGGAGGCGTAGAGCGAGGTCGGCCACATCGGTGGCAGTTTCACCGACCAACACGTCGGTGCCATTACTGAGACTGGTACCTCGGATCGCCAGCGGGCTGGCCACGCACGGTAGCCCATTGGCGAGTGCTTCAAGAAGCTTGTTCTTGATGCCGGTGCCGCTCACCATTGGACACACGTAGACGCTCCCGGTTGCAAGTGCATCGCCCATGTCCTCGACCGGGCCGACCAGGTCGATACCAGGCATCGCCCCAAGCTTGTTCACCCGCTCACCGGGATCTCTGCCAACGAGACTAAGACGGGTGGCCGGTCGGTTCTCGAGGATATGCGGCATCACCTCTTCGCAAAGAAACACGGCGGTGGCCACATTGGGTGGGTAGTTGAGTGCACCGGTAAACAGCAGTCGGTCCGGTTGACGAGCGATGTCGGGACGGGGGCCAAACCCGGCCAGATCCACCCCGTTAGGTATGACCGAAACCGCCAGGTCAGACTTGACTTCTCGGAGGGCAGTACCGTCCTCATCGCTCACGACCACTACCCGGTCGGCGCGCCCGTACTGGGTTCGAATCGCCCGCAGTGACAGCCATCGTCTGGCGTTCTTGCGCATTCGTTGCGTCACGCTACGGGTCTGGACGGCATCGACGTTGAGATGAGGTGCATCGAGTGCGCCGAGAACCTTCGGGATCGAGGGATCAAGCGTGCCGAGCACCCGGGCGAGCGGAGCGCCAACCGCGTGAATCACCTGTGGGCGCGTCGACCGAATGGTGGCCTGGAGAGTGGACTTCAGGTCGGCTGTAGACGTCACAGTCACGGGCAGGCCGTCGATGTCATCGAAAGGGGCACCCCCGTCGTCCACGGCAACGAATGTGACCTCATGGTTGAGGTGGAGTTCGTTTAGGACGTGATAGAGGTGTAGTACGTATCCGTCCCTGAGGGGGAGACGAGGCGGACGCATACCGACGACCAATATTCGGTGTCGTTCAATGATCGGGTCGTCTGTCAACGTACTCAGGCTTTCTCGATGGCGGCTAGGTTCACTCATCACACGCCAACCTAAGGAACGCGACGTGGGGGATAGCGAGCAGGGACAGACTACGCCATTGGTATCGGTTGTCATTCCGATCCTCAATGAGGTCCGAACCATCGACAGGACGCTCGAATCCGTCCTGAATCAGAGCTATTCCAACCTCGAAGTGCTGGCTGTCGACGGGATGTCAGACGATGGGACTCTCGCCAGATTGGCTGAGTGGGTCGACCGCGAAGACCGATTACGGGTCATTCCCAATCCTGCCAAGGCGATTCCCGCCGCATTGAATCTTGCTCTGGCTTCGGCGGCGGGTGAGTTCCTAGTCAGGGTCGACGCCCACTCAACTATTCCCTCTGACTACGTCGAACGATTGGTCAGCCACCTGAGCACAGGAGGCATGGCCGGGGTCGGCGGCAAAAAGACCGCGGTGGGAGGCCCTCCGAATGGGATTGCCATCGCGGCGGTTCTGGGATCGCCATTTGGAGTGGGTGGCTCGGCCTATCACTACGCGACTGAGCCGATGGAGACGGACCATATTCCGTTCGGTGCCTATCGAGTCGACCTAGCCCGACAGCTCGGGGGATGGGATGAGCGCCTCCTTGCCAACGAGGACTTCGAATTCGATGTACGGGTGAGGCAAGCGGGCGGCAAGCTCTTTCTTGATCCGACGGTCGAGGTCTTGTGGAAGTGTCGGAGCCGCATCAGGGACCTGGCCGCTCAGTACCGCAGATACGGTCGGGGCAAAGCCGATGTAGCTTTTTTGCACCCGTCTGAGGTTCGGATTCGGCATTTGGCACCGCCGATAGCAGTGGCTGCCCTGACCGGTTCGGCCGTTCTGGTTCCCTGGTTTCCCATTCTCTTGCTGGTGGCTAGCGGTGGCTATGCCTTGGCGGTTCTCGGACTTGCCATTCCGATTGGACGGCCCCTTGGTCCAAGGGACAGATTGCGGGTACCGGGTGCGCTTGGTGCCATGCAGCTGGCCTGGGGTTGGGGTATGTGGGAAGGACTGGCTCGCATCGCCCGACACGGGTTTGCCCTTCCCGATGTCTCGGACGCTGACGCGTCGCGCTGGGGGAGCCCCGAGTGGCAGGTTGAGTCAGATGACGACCGTGCTTCGGAGTAGCGCGCTGCGGACCCGCGGCATAGCTGAGCGCCAACGGTAGGTGAGGTCAGCCGAACCGACGGGCAGGTCGGTGAACATTACGATCCATCCAGACAGGATTGTCAGCGAGGGTCGGCGTTCTCCGGAGAGCACCCGTCGATGCAGTCATCCACCAGGCGGCCGCCAATTCCTCTGAACGGGTTTCCTGCCATTCCAGACCCAGCTTGGCGAAGTGCCTGGCCAGCGTCTGGGTGAGCGGCTCGCTCGACCAAAACGACTGATCAACGAGATCTCCATAGGAGATTCCCTGGCTGCGTCGCACGTCTTCGGCGTAGAGGTGGATCAGATCGATCCCGGGCAGCCCTCTCGGCTGCCAAGAGTCCCAGTCAATAACGCCGACCAGTCGATCGTCGTCGACCAGGAGGTTGCCAGCCCAAACATCACCGTGGTTAACTGCGGAAGGCAGAGTCTGAAACGTAGCGGCTAACCGCTCTGAGACGGCGCTGACGTCAACGGAGAATCCGGCAAGTTCATCTACGGCGTCGGCAACAAGGTCTGATGGTTTCTTCGGAGGAGGCAGTTTGGTCAGGAAGTCCGAGACCTGGTCGACGACGCTGTCGGTGAGCTGGCGCAGCGGGTATCCGTCCCGAAACGATTCAATGGTCCACGCGACGCCGTCCACCTCACCTTGCCCAATGGGTTCTGGCACTTCTACGAAACGGAACTGTTCGAGAGCCCGGTAGTGCCAGGATGGATCGCCTGGAGAGCCGTTAGCTCCGAGCCGGGCAATCACCGGCTTGTTGTGCCAGGTACCGCGTTGGCGTACCCCGCCGCCGCTGCCGATATGGAGGGCATCGGTGGGAATGAAGTCGCTGGCCGCCCGCATGATGACGACCGGTGAATCAGACGCCAGAGTCAACCAGATGTAGCCAGAGAGGACCGACTGACGGAGGGCTGGGTAGCGGGGTCGTTTGCCTGACGATGCGGCCCAGGTCACCCGTTCGACAGAATTTTGTGACCGAGCGCGCATTCGATTGAGCTCGCGCTTTGTCAGAGCCTTCGGGGCACTGCGCCAGCCAGTGGCCGGAGCACTGATCAGTATCGACTCACGACCAGACGCTGATCCGAGCAAGGGTCTCAATGCGTCGTCTGAGATCACGAGCCTCGCCTGGCAAGGAGTGGCCTCCAGATTTCGAGCTGGATGTCACGACAAACGTCATCCGGGGGTCGATTCACGTCGATGACGACCCCATGTCGCTTCTCTACCAGGGCCGCCCACGTCGACGTAATACGGTCGAGGTATTCGGGAGAGTGTTCGCCTTTTCGCTCAAAGAGCACCTCCCCAGGAGCACTGAGCAAAATAATCAGATCGGGGGCCGGAGTCAGCCCATGAACCACAGCGCGTTTCAGATACTTGACGCTTCGTGGCTCGTCTCCGAGTCGGCCCGCTTCGAGGGGATGCCGATCACAAACAACGACCGATCCGCGTCGAGCCGCCCACTCAACTGACCAAAGCTGCTGGAGCGTGCGGACCGTCCATCTCGCCAACCCGGCATAGCTTCGCCACGAAGGAGCGGGCCCGGGGCCTGGCTGGCGAGTCACCGAGGGCGAGGTGGGCGACACCGGCCGGCGTCGTGCTCCCAGGTATCGGGTGGCGACGTCGATGGGCATTGCGTCAGCCACGCACGCCACGGCCGTTGACTTGCCGGCTCCATCGGCGCCGAGCAAGGCTACGACGAGACCTCGTTGACGCCTCAGGAGCCACAGCGCGTCACTAATCAGGGAACCGGTGGGTTCTGGATCGGTGAGTTTGGCATCTACCTTCACCCACCTGGAGCGGGAGAATCCCATGAAGAAGCGATGGCCTGATCGACGGGAAGGTTGAAATGGAGTCAGGCCGAACCCGTTCAACACCTTTGTCAGTCGTGGGAGGGCGTCCCGGCTGGTCCACAAGTCAATTTCAGTCAGGTGTTCCGACTGAAACGTTGGTTTACGCTCACCGAAGCCCGCCTCCCGAAGCGCGGCTTGCACGGCATCCGCATCGAGCATGCTGTCGTCCGGGTCGCCGTTCTCGGCGTCTGTGTGGCCCATGGGCCGGAACGCTACCATCGCGGTTTCGTGACGCAGCCATCAATCCTTCTCGTCGGTAAGGGACCGCCCGATTCTGGCGGCATTTCCTCCATGCTCAGCACCCTGCAGAGAGAACTTGCGGCCCGCCACGACGTGCAATTGCTTAACCTCACACGGCAATCGGAGTATCGGGCCGGGGTCCTTAGCTCAACGAACATCACCCGTACGGTCGTCGACTTCTGGCGAGTGCTCAAGGGCGCGGGTCAGTTCGACGTTGTGCACCTCCACAGCTCGTTTGTGCCGACGGTGACCCTCATCCGGGCAGGCCTCCTTCTGGTCGCCGCCCGGCTCCGTGCTGCGGCAACCGTGCTGCATGTACATGGTGGTGGCCTGCCGGAATGGACTGATGCCGGCTGGAAGCGCCTGCTCCTGCGGTTAGCTCTGTTGCCGGCCAACCAGGTCGTGTCAGTGTCCGACGGCATCACAGCCGCACTCGGATCGCCCCGCATCCATACGATCTACAACGGAGTGGATACCGTCGCATTCGCACCCGATCCGCAGCGCAACGCCGACGTGCCGGTCGTGGTGTTTGCCGGGATTCTCACGAGGAGAAAAGGTGTTGTAGACCTGATCGAAGCTTCTCATCTTCTGCTCGCTCGCGGGGTGCAGCATCGGCTGGTCGTGGTCGGCGGAAGGCCAGACGAAGGAATCGATGAGGAAACTATCGTCAGGGAAGCGGCTACCGGTCCTGAGGAATTAGTAGGGGCCGTCGCTCACGCTGAAATGGCCCGCTATATGAGGGAGGCGGACGTCTTCTGTCTGCCCTCCTGGTTCGAAGCGATGCCGCTGTCAATCTTGGAGGCACTGGCGAGTGCCCTACCAGTCGTTGCTACCCGGGTCGGCCAGATACCGTCGATTATCGATGACTCCGTTGGTCGCTTGGTCGAGCCGCAGGACCCTGCCGGTCTCGCCGACGCCTTGCAGGAACTCATTGAGGACAAGGTGCTTCGAGCCCGACTAGCCGCGAACGCTCGATCACGTGCGCTCGATCGGTATTCGCTGGCCCAGACCATCACGGAAATCGAGACAGTGATCGACCTCGCCTGTCAGCCGCGGAGCATTTCGTAGGCCTTCGACGTCCGGACGGTTTGGTACGCCCGCAGGTTTTTGAGTCGAAATTCGACATCCCCGTTCTGACGCCAGATGCCGACCCGGGGAAGGGAAAACTGTCCGATTGGTTCGGGTCCGGTTGGAAGGCTGAAGGCCGCCGAATAGCCAGCTGTTTCAGCCGCTTTGGCAACGGTGTCATTCCAAAAGCCCCGTGGATATGCCAGGTAGGGCACCGGCCCGTTCACCACTTCTTCGAGTATCAGCCGACTGGTGGTCAGGTCGTCCACGCAGTCCTCGTAACTGAGTTTGGTGAGATCCTTGTGGAACAACGAGTGTGAGCCGATGTGAATACCTTCAGTGACCATCGCCTGAATCTGGTCCCGGGTCAAGGTCTCGAGCGGGAATTTCGGAGGATCATCAACCCAATCGACGCTATGGCCACGATCGAGCGTGGCGGCAACCACAAAGATTGCCGCGGTTAGCCCCGCTCGTCGCAAGGACGGGAGGGCGGTATCGAAGTTGTCGGCAAAGCCGTCATCGAATGTCAGCGATACTGCACGGTGGGGGAGGTTTCCCCGCCGGTTGACAGCGGCGACTGCCGTCGCCAAATCGATGCTGTCTTTTCGGCGGGCGAGCCACGCACATTGGGCGGCGAAACGCCCAGAATTCATCGCTAGTGGGCTATCCCACGCATCGCACACAGAGTGATAACACAGCACGGCCACGGTGATGCTCCTTCTTCCGGCTCGGCCCTTAGGCGTGGGCATTATAGGGCACGATATAAATCCACCCACCACGGAGAGTGTGATGTTAGAGTGGTGTTGCAACATGTAAGTGGCCAACCATCGAAGCCCATGGTTTGAACGCAGTAATGCGCTCGGGGGACCAGAGTTTCGGGGGACGGTTGGCCAGTCAGGGTCACTACCGCTGGGAGGCAATGTGGCGGGGGGAAACTGGGCATCTCCGTATGTCCGAACGTGGGCGAAATTCGCCACGCAACAGGGGGAAACAACTGAGCTAGATCTAGCCGACGATTCGGCGATCCACTCAGTCCGACTTCAACTACCGTTCGCGGCCATTGGGCCGCGCACCGTTGAGCTGCGGGTTCGTACCCGAATCTCACCGATGGTCGAGCGGGCAGGTTTAATGGCCAAGCGTTTCGTCGATATCGTCGGAGCGTTGGTGATACTGCTGCTCGCAACGCCGGTGATGATTCCGGTGGCCGTGGCCATCAAGGGGACATCTCCCGGACCGGTTTTTTACCGGCACGAACGAGTAGGGCGTCGAGGCGAGCGTTTTGACGTTTGGAAGTTCCGATCCATGCGCAACGACATCACCAAAGACGATATCGCCGACCAGATCGCCATTGACGAGCACAAAACAAGCTCGCCGGTCTACAAATCACCTAATGATCCGCGGGTGACGTCGATCGGCAAAATCATCCGGAGAACTGGCCTCGATGAGCTACCGCAGCTTTTCAACGTCATCGGAAACACAATGTCGCTTGTCGGGCCTCGGCCGCTCGTCGACGAAGAGATCGCCGAGTTGAGCGTGGAAGCGTTCAAACATCGCAACTCGGTCGCTCCAGGAGTAACTGGTTTGTGGCAGGTGTTTCGTCGCTCCGAGACCTCATTCGAAGAGCGAATGCGACTCGATCTCACCTATGTCGGCTGTCGCAGCTTCTGGCTTGATCTGTATCTAATGGTTATGACTCCGCTGGCTCTCGTCAAGGGAGAACGGTCCTTCTAGTTGGTGCTGCGCCGTAGGCCCCCCACGAGCGAAGAGAACGTGCCCGAACCCACGATTCGGGCACGTTCTTCTTCGGGTGGGGTTAGCCGCATCGAAGGGCCTGCCTGGCCGAGCCGCTGATCCCGTCGCGCTACCGTATTGGCATGTTCTCTCCCAATACCCCTGAACTCCGCACCAATAACGCCGCCTACGCCGACGACCTCGCCAAGGTCCATCTTGAGGTGGAGCCGAGTCGGAAGTTGGCGATCGTAACCTGTATGGACTCCCGCATGGATATTTTCGAGATGTTGGGTCTTCGCAACGGAGAAGCCCACGTGATCCGAAACGCCGGCGGAGTGATCACTGATGACGTGATTAGGTCGCTGTGTCTGTCTCAGCGGGTGCTTGGAACCGAGGAGATCGTTCTTATTCACCACACTGATTGCGGCCTTGAGAAGGTCACTGACGATGGATTCAAGTCGGCGCTCGAGGCCGAATTGGGCGTACGTCCCCAATGGGCAGTCGAGTCGTTTACTGACCCATACGCTGACACTCGTCAATCGATCCGCCGACTGCATCAGACACCATTCGTTCCGAACCAGGAGCACATAAGCGGCTTCGTCTACGACGTCGACACCGGAATTCTTCATCAGGTTCACCTGGCAGATTCTTAGTCAGGCCGGGCTCACCAGCGCACATCCGCCGAAGAATGGCTGGTCAGAATCGACAAAAACGGCACGACAACGAGCATTGGGTGCGGGTTGCGTTGTGCTTGGCCGGACCTGTCAAAAAATAGTCTGAAATACCCGAACCTTTTACCGTCTTATTGCGTCTGATGCTTGGTACATAGGCGGGAGCGACGTGCAGTCACTCCCCATAGTCTGAGGAGAGTTGAAGTGGCACTCACTGGTTTGTTGTCGATTGTCGTGCTGTTCGGTCTGGTGGGCCTCGCCCTGATGGTGTGGGCTTTGGTACAGATTCTGACGACTGATGAAAGTACCTGGAAGGCGGCTGGGATGCTGCAGCTGGTATGGGTGGCCGTAGTGCTGGTTCTACCAATCCTCGGTTCCATACTCTTCATTGCAATCGCCCGACCCAGGCTCATCGCCCACCCGGCGTGAGCAGGGGCAGAAGCTCACGTTGTCAGGTGCCAGTCTCGATTGTCCGGTAGCTTCCCGCACCCGAGAGCGTGCGAAGGCACCAGCAATGTTTGCGGACATAGCGTTCTGACTGCCAATGGGGTACGAGATATGGAGACAGGCAGGCCTGGTGGGGCCTGTTTTTCTCGCTGGGAGTCGGACGTATCCTTAGTTTCCTTGGTAAGAACGGCGCGCCGGCGAAACGACCGCAATCCGCAATCCGCATTCTCACCACGACTAAGGAGCCTGCTGGTTCTCTCTTAGCGTGGCTGGAACCGAAACGACTGATACGCACGCCTTTAGAACGTGGATCGGTGTGCTCCCTGCGAGTCTCGGATTCCTCAAGTGGAACACCACTATCGAGTACTTGACGTACTTCGGCCAGTACGACGGACGATCGCAGTCTCAGAAACGCGGTGCCCATCTGCTGTTCTTGGGATGGATGCTTGTCGCTGTCGTCCGCAGGCCTAGCCGCCTTATCGACGACGAGGCGGCCGTCTTTCGCTATCGGTGGGAGTAGCGGGCTTCGGTCGTGCCGGACACGAGATCCAGGACACGTCGGGTCGGCCTATTGGCGTGCCCGATTCCAACCCCGTCACGCCACGCAGATGATCCGTGTTCTAGCGACGTCCGTCCCGGATGGGGGGTTGTTGCGCCTGCAAGGAAACGCCCACGGACGTTCTTACGGCGGGCAAAGGGTCGAGCCATAGTGGCCTCCGATTTATGAGAACTGATATTTGTTTCTATAAGTATATCAGTTGTTCGAACAAATTCGAGCGCCCGATTGGATTTCACCCAACCGAGGTTGCGGCCATCAGCATGGCCGCGCCTAGCGCGAGCGCAACACCGCTCAGCTGACGCCCATTCAGCTTTTCGTGGTGGATAAATCGAGCCATGACGACGGTGGAAACCGGAAACAGCGCATAGATGGCGGTACTCACCACGATGGGGCCGACTCCGACCGCCAGGTAGTACAGCAGAACACCGACCCCGGTAAGCAGGCCGGCGAGCATGCTGATCGGGCGAGCTTGTCGTGTAGGCATTACTCGATGCTTGGATATGAGCAGATAGCCGCCCACGAGGCAGAAGCTAACGACCCGGCTGATGACGACCGGGTTCAAACCTGCGTTCGCTCCGACGAGAGCCAGGGCCAACAACTGGACGCCGAATCCGAGCCCGGTAACAACGCCGTGTGAGACGCCAGCGACGCGCTCCTGACGGCTTAGTCCCGCGGCGGGCGTCGCAGACACCAGCACAATTGCCACCAGTCCGAGGCTAAGGCCCAACGCAACAGTCGTCGTGAGTTCTTCCCCGAGAGCCAGCCCTCCCACGACTGGAACGGAGGCAGCAACCAGCCCAGCGATCGGCGAAACGAGACCCATCGGCGCACTCGCCAAGCCGCGATACAGGGTAAATGTGCCAACCGCTCCGCCGATCCCTGACACCGCCCCCCAGCCAAGATCACTGGCATTGGCGGTCCCTCCGAAGAAGGGGCTAAGTGCCAACAGCACCAATGCACCAACGAGGAAGCTGAGCGCCGCGACGGGGTGAGGTAGGTCCCGACGGCTTGCCGTCCCACCCGAGAAGTCACCCGCCCCTACGACGATCGCCCCTAAACCAGCTAACACAAGATGCATTGGGGTCCTAACGGAGCGAGCGTGGGGTGCAGGCAGTCCATCGTACCTGTGCCGACTGGCGAGGTCGACCACGAGAGTGGACTAGGGGGAGTCGGCGAACCTGAATTGTGAAGCCACTCCGAGGGTTCTGTCTGCGGGCAACTGGAAGGCGTCCGCCGGATTGCGGGCGTTGCGATGCAGGACAATGAAGAGCCGGTCCCGAAGGGCGAGAATCCAGTGACGATTCCCCGCTTCGAGTGTCTCGCGCCCGAGGAAGTAGGTCGTCTGTTGGGGAGCAAAGCTCAGGTGGGAGTTAACGATCGATTGCAGGTCGGCTGGAACGTCGATTCGGTCAGCGAACCCGTAGTGCAATTCGACCTCGTGGAAACCTAGGTCAAGATGCCGAATGGTGTCGCGTCGCGCTCTCGGCACATGGGCATCATCGGAAATCATGACGCTGAGGATGACCATCTCCTCATGGAGGACCTGGAATGTGTGCACGTTGGCCAGCAGAGCTGGTGGAACCACGCCGGGCCGTCGATGGAGATAGACGGCAGTACCGGGGACCCGGGCAGGCGGGCGTGCCTGGAGCGACCTGACGTACCGTTTGAGCGGCAACCGGCGTGGCAGGGCTTCATCCCGGAGGGCGAGGCGACCTGTCCGCCAGGTAACCATAAGTGTGAAGACCCCGATACCGATGACAAGCGGGAACCATCCTCCCTGGGGGATCTTGAACATATTCGCACCGACAAAGGCCGAGTCGACTACGAAGAAGGGGAGCGTGACCGCTAGTGCCTTTGGCCAGGACCATTGCCACCTCAGCCGTGCCATGACGAGGAAAAGGATCGTTGTGATCAACATCGTCAACGTCACGGCCACGCCATAGGCAGCTGCGAGCGCAGATGAATCGCCAAAGGCGATAACCAACCCAACCGCGGCGACCATAAGGACCAGGTTGATATGAGGTACATACACCTGCCCTCGTTCGGTATCGGAGGTATGGAGGACTCGGAATCGAGGTGCATAATCAAGGTTGATTGCTTGCGTTGTAATTGAAAACGCCCCTGAGATCAGCGCCTGTGAGGCGATGACCGATGCCACTGTTGCCAGCACCGTCATCGGCCACTGCGCCCAGGAAGGTGCAAGTAGGAAGAAGGGATTCTCGACGGCTTCCGGCGACCGGAGGAGTAACGCGCCTTGCCCGAAGTAGTTGAGAATGAGAGAGGGAAAAACAACGAGGAACCATCCGAGCTGGATGGGCTTGCGTCCGAAGTGTCCGAGGTCGGCGTAGAGCGCCTCACCTCCCGTAACCACCAGGAATACCGAGCCCAACACCAAGAAACCTCGGAAGCCGTTGTTGATGAAGAACTGAACCCCGTACAGCGGCGACAGCGCACGGAAGACGCCCGGATTCTGGAGGATGGAGAAGACGCCGAGTATGGCCAGGACGCTGAACCAGACTGCCATGGCTGGGCCGAAGACGGCGCCGACGCTCCTCGTCCCGAAACGCTGCACCGAAAATAGTGCCACCAGAATGATTACAGCCAGCGGGATTACCCAGTGCGACAGGCCTGGCGCCGCCAGGCTCACGCCCTCCACAGCCGACAGTACCGAAATGGCCGGGGTGATCATTCCGTCGCCGTACAGAAGAGCGGTTCCAAACAGCCCAATCACGACAAAAATTAGGCGACTCGTTCTCGTTCGCGTAGTCCGGGGAAGAATCAGCGCCGTTAATGCCAGGATCCCGCCCTCCCCGTGGTTGTCCGCCCGCATCACGAAGACGAGATACTTGATGGTGATGACGATGATCAGAGACCACACCATGAGCGATAGAACGCCGAGGATGTTCGCCTCTATGACCGGGACACCTTCACCCGCTCGGAATGCCTCTCTGAACGCGTAAAGGGGACTGGTGCCAATATCGCCGTAAACGACGCCCAACGCGGCAAGGGAGAGAGCCGCCCGGCTTCCACCGCTGTGGCCACTTTTATTGGACAATCCTCTCGCCTCCGGCTTTCACGACAACCGGAGAATAATAGCGGTCTCCGCAGACGGCCTCGTCAACCGTCGAGGTCCAGGACGAGGTTTATCTCAGCCTCCAGCCGCGACATCTCGTGGTAGGCGTCGGCGAAGCTACTGATGAGCTCGCTACGCGGAGGGCACTCGAAAAAAGCGTCCTCAGCGATTTGAAACCACTCTTGAACGGCATCGTCGATGGCAAGATCTGGGGTGGGTGTGAGCAGGGGACGTAATTCTCTGAGCGTCGTCAGAACTTCCGTACAAAGTTCGTTGGCCGGAGCCTCACCAACTGCCGCTTCTTCTGGGATTGAAGTGACGACTTCGTCCCACTGCGCCTGCCACGACGCCACGCTAGGTCGCGACTGATCGGCGCACGCACCCAGGAGCAGAGCCAAAACGACGAACAGCATGACCGGACGTTGGGCATAGGATCGAATGGAGATGTTCACCCTTTCAAGCTAAACGAATTACCCGACAAATCATGGTTCTGCGGGCAGACTTCCGCTAGTGGCCCTGGTCATTGCAGCCGACCTGCCGCATCCTCAGCTGCGCGGCGCACAGTTCCAGATGCAACGATGTTGGTGGCTATCTGCAGTTCGGGTGCCAGGTGCCGATCGGCACCGAGGTGGGCCACCTGTTCTCGAACGGCTTGTCGGACGCTGGTAGCAACCGACCCCGGTTTAAGCGGATCACGAAAATCGAGTGCCTGGCAGGCAGCCAACAACTCGACTGCAAGAATCCTGGTCACATTGTCAATAACGGTTCGAAGCTTTCGGGCGGCACCCCATCCCATAGAAACATGGTCCTCTTGCATGGCGGAGGTCGGCATGGAGTCGACACTGGCGGGAGCGGCCAGGCGGCGGTTTTCCGCAGCGATAGAGACAGCGGTGTAATGCGCAATCATGTATCCGGATGACACACCGGGGTCTTCGGTCAGAAATGCAGGCAAGCCGTGGGATCGTGCCGGATCCAGCATCCGATCGAGGCGCCGTTCAGCGATCGCACCAACCTCAGCGGCGGCAATGGCCAGGAAGTCGCACCCAAACGCCAGTGGAGCCCCATGGAAGTTGCCGCAGGATGCGACGGTGCCGTCGGGCAACACCATGGGATTGTCGATAGCCGCCCGGAGTTCATTGTCGGCGACCTGCGCGACGTACGTGAGCGTGTCGCGGGCCGCGCCGTGAACCTGGGGAGTGCAACGGAGTGAATACGCGTCCTGTACTCGAACGTCGTCGTGGCGATGTGATGCAACGATGTTGGATCCGGCCAGGACCTTGGTCATGTTGGCTGCCGCGACCTGTTGCCCCGGCTGGGGACGAAGCGCTACAAGGTCTGCGCGGAAGGCCTGGTCGGTTCCGAGCAGGGATTCGACCGTCATGCCGGCAATAACATCGGCCGAAACGAGCAGGTTTTCAAGATCATCCAGCGCCAGGATCAACATCCCCAAAATGCCGTCGGTCCCGTTGATAAGAGCGAGTCCCTCCTTGGCCCGCAGTACGACTGGATCCAGTCCGGCTTCGAGGAGGGCGTCGGCAGCTGGACGGTCGATGCCATCAACAGTGACCGTGCCCTCGCCGATCAGTGCCAGGGCGATATGGGCTAGGGGAGCGAGGTCGCCGGAGGCGCCGAGCGAACCGTACTCGTGGACAACCGGGGTGAGGCCGGCGTCCAACATGCCGAGATAGGCCTCAACTAGTTCCGGGCGAGCTCCGGAGAAACCCATGGCCAGCGAACGCGCCCGGAGGAGCATCATCGCTCGCACCACTTCCGGCTCGACCCGGGGGCCCATACCCGCAGCATGTGACCTGATGAGCGACAGCTGCAGCTCCTGTCGGCGATCTTCCGGTATGTACGTCGCAGCCAGAGCGCCGAACCCGGTTGACACTCCATAGACAGGCGTCTCGGAGGCCGCATAGGCCTCGATTATGGCCGCAGATGCTTCCATGGCGGCTCGGCCCGATTCACCCAGCGACACCGTGGCCGCGTGTCGGGCCACCCGGACGACTTCGGCCCGGGACAGTCCCTGGTCTTCAAGTGTGACATCGGTCATGTTGGCTCCGTTCGTGGCTCGGTGATATCGATCACCGGTTGAATGCGTCGCACGAACTCGTCGTACTGGTGCGTCTTGAAGTTCTCCCAAGTTGTGAACGACATCGGGTCCTCGACCCTGTCGAGAATCAGCTTGCCGTCAAGATGGTCGACTTCATGTTGGACCGTCCCGGCGGTCAGTCCCCGGTAGGTCTGAACGAACGCCAGGCCTTGGCGGTCGAGGCAGCGGACCGAAATGTGCGTGAATCGGAGAAGGTCACCGCGGATGGGGACGCTTAGGCAGCCTTCGTTGTTCAGGTAGGTGTCCTCGCCGATCCGTTCGATCACCGGGTTGACCAGCACCGTGAGCGGAATGGCCGGCTTGTAGGGGTACCGCGCGTTCGTTTCCACTCCGATAACGCAGATTCTCAGGTTCACCCCGACCTGGTTGGCTGCGATGCCAGCCCCCTGCGCATCACGCATTGTGTCGATCATGTCATCGATGAGTGTCTGAGTGGACCTGTCCTTGAGTTCTTCGGGGGTGAGTTCCCGATTGGTGGCTCTGAGAACCGGGTCGCCGATTTGGGGTATCGATCTAATCATGGGCTGTCGCCTCGTGAGCCAGGGTCCCGCCGATCCAAACGGCTGAGCAGAGAGGCGCGCCCATCCAATACGAGAGAGCAGCCGGATCATCGGTCGACCACTGGGCAAGATCAGCGCGTAAGCCAACCTGGATGATGCCGGTGTCTGATAGGCCGAGAGCGGCGGCTGCGTTGCGCGTGGCCCCGACCAGGGCTTCCTCAGGCGTGAGTCGGAACCGAGAGGTGGCGAGCCACATGGCGGCCTGAAGAGAAGCTACCGGCGAGGTACCAGGGTTCAAATCAGTCGACACGGCGATCCGGACCTCGAGTTCCCGCATCGCTGCGACGTTTGGCTTGGCTTCTTCGTCGAGGAACACGGACGCTCCTGGGATGACCACAGCTACCGTCCCAGCCGCCGCCATGGCTTCGAGTCCGGCCTCACTGGCGTGCTCGAGATGGTCGGCAGAGAGCGCCCCGAACTCGGCAGCCAGCGCTGCACCTTTTCCGTCGGTTAACTGGTCGGCGTGCAAACGAACGGGCAGGCCTAAAGATCGGGCGGTCGAGAATACTTCTCGCACCTGTTCTGGGTTGAAGGCAATCGATTCTGCGAAGGCGTCGACTGAATCCACCAGGCCTTCCGCCAGGGCAGCGGGAAGGATCTGTTGGCAAATCTCCGAGATGTATGCGTTGGGGTTCGTTCGGAACTCTGGTGGGACCGTATGAGCTGCGAGGAGCGACGTGTGGACTCGCTGAGGTCCCATCGAACCTAGGCGACGGGCCACCCTCAGCATGCGTAGTTCGTCAGGGCCTGTGAGGCCGTAGCCCGACTTGATTTCGACGGTCCCGACGCCGCTGCGCAGCAGCCATTGCAATCTCTTGGCGGCCTTTTCGGTGAGTTCATCGTCGGATGTGGCTCGGGTTGCATTTACGGTCGAGAGGATGCCGCCCCCCTCAGCAGCAAGGTCTGCATAGGACTTTCCGCCCAGCCGCTCTTCAAATTCTGTTATCCGCGTTCCACCGAATACAGCATGCGTGTGGCAATCGATCAACGCAGGAGTAATAAGCATGCCGTCGACATCTCTAACGGTGGCGGCGGAAAGCTGTGGATCCGTCGGGCCGACATAGGAAATGAGTCCGGCAGTGACGCCGATCGAGGTTCTGGGCATCAGGCCATAGGGAACTCCGTCGGGAGCCATCGTTGCCACCGTTGCGTTGGCGAGAAGTAGGTCGTAGTTCACGCCAACAACTTCCTGATCGCCCGGTGCAAGCCAGCCGCAGACTGACCTCGCAAGCTCTTGCTCGCGGTAACGACGGGTTTCCCTGCTACGACGACGTCGGTGATTGCTGAGCCGCTAGCAGCGAAAAGCAGCGCTCCCGGTCCGTCAGGTGGCTCCAAGCCGATCATGGAGCTGTGAGAGAAAGAGACGGTCACAAAGTCAGCCGGTGACCCAACTCCGAGGGCATCGTGGGATCCCCAGCCGAGTGCCGAGAGACCGGCGGTCGTTGCGCTGGTCAGCAAGTCTGCCGGAGCGTGCACGCCACGTTGCTCAAGCCTGAGGCGGTCATTCAATTCCAGGGATCGGGCTTCTTCAAAAAGATCGATCACGGCGTTGCTGTCGGTTCCGAGTGATAGTGCAACGCCTCGGTCACGCAGTTCCCTGGCGGGTCCGATTCCATCGCCGAGTTCTCGTTCGGTCGTCGGACAAAAACATACGCCGGCTCCGGATGCTCCGAGGAGGTCTAGGTCAGTCGTGGTGAGGTGCGTGCCATGGATCGCTGTTGCTTGGGCACTCAGCAACCCGACGTCTGAAAGAAGCTGAGTCGGGGTGATCCCATATTGCTTCAAGCAGGCTTGGTTCTCTGCCTGCTGTTCGGATAGGTGTACATGGACTGGACTTTCTAACTTGCGGGCCGTATCGGCGACAACAGCCAGCGCTGGGGAGGGCACCGCTCGGACACTATGGGCGGCTGTGGCGATCTTCACAGTTGGCAGATTTACTCGATCAGCGAGATCGACAACCCGGGTTGACCATGCCTCGACATTCGGGTCAGCGAACCGAGCCTGTTCGGGTCGCGGCGGGGTCCCTTCAACGTCGGAAGCTAGATAGCAGGCATCGAGCAGCGTCAATCGGATCCCGGCGTCCGTGGCCGCCTCGACCAGCGCTAGTTCCATCGCATGAGCAACGGGATAGGGACGGCCGTTCGTCTGGTGGTGGACGTAGTGAAACTCGCCGACCGTCGTGATTCCTGCCCTGAGCATTTCACCGAACACTTCCGTAGCGAGGGCCCGGTACGTGTTGGGTTCGAGTCGTTGCGCGATCGAATACATTGCGTCGCGCCAGTGCCAGAAGTCCCCGGTGGCATCGTGTGTTCTACTCCGCAGAACCCGATGAAAGGCATGAGAATGGGCGTTGACGAAGCCGGGAAGCATTACTCCTTCAAGCTTGGTGGCCGTGGGCGGGGGAGCGGAGTCGGCGACTACACCGGCGATGTAACCGTCGGTGACTTCAAGGGTTACATCCCTAGCGAAGGTGGCTCCACCCAGCCAAGCGTGCGGAGCAAACCAGTGCGTCACGCCGGTCCCGTGATCATCGGCAGGTCGAGACCGCGACTCTGCGCCACGTCTATGGCAATCGGGTACCCGGCGTCCGCGTGACGCATCACGCCTGTACCTGGGTCTGCGGTCAACACCCGGTCGAGTCGCTTGGCGGCCAACTCGGTTCCGTCGGCGACGACGACCATCCCGGCATGAATCGACCGTCCGATCCCCACCCCACCGCCATGGTGCACACTGACCCATGATGCCCCGCTCGATGTGTTGATCAGAGCATTGAGGATCGGCCAGTCGGCAATTGCGTCCGATCCGTCGAGCATGGCCTCAGTTTCCCGATACGGAGACGCCACCGACCCAGAGTCAAGATGATCGCGTCCAATAACGATGGGAGCCGAGACTTCGCCCGACTTAACCATGTCGTTGAACCGCAGGCCGAGGCGGCGTCGTTCGCCGTACCCCAACCAGCAGATCCGGCTCGGCAGGCCCTGAAAGGCCACCCGTTCCGACGCAAGGTGGATCCACCGCGCCAATCCGGCGTCGTCGGGGAACTCATCGAGGACGGCCCGGTCGGTTGCTGCGATGTCGGCGGGATCGCCAGAAAGGGCTACCCATCTGAACGGTCCTTTGCCTTCACAAAACAGCGGACGAATGTAGGCGGGGGTAAACCCCGGGTAATCGAAGGCGCGGTCGAAGCCACCTAGCTTGGCTTCGGTTCGCAAGCTATTGCCGTAGTCGAAGACTTCAGCTCCCTGGTCGAGGTAGCCCACCATCGCCTCGCAATGGCGAGCCATGGCAAGGCGGGCGCGTCGGATGAGTTCGTCCGGCGCCTCGTTTGCCATTTGCGCGGCAGCGGCCACCGTCAGGTCGTTGGGGACGTAGCTCATTGGATCGTGCGCTGAGGTCTGGTCGGTAACAATGTCCGCAGGGAACTTGAGCTCAAGTAGTCGGGGAAGGACATCGGCGGCGTTCCCAACCACACCCACCGACAGCGGTTGCCGGGAGTCTCTGGCCGCCAGGCATCGAGTGATGGCATCGTCGAGGTCGTCAGCGATGACATCCAGGTAGCGCGTCTCCAGGCGCCGGTTGGCTCGATGGCGGTCGACCTCAATGCAAAGGGCCACGCCTTCATTCATGGTCACTGCGAGTGGCTGAGCACCGCCCATGCCTCCCAGCCCTGCTGTCACGGTGATGGTTCCTGCCAGGGAGCCGCCGAATCGCTTGTCCGCAATGGCTCCAAAGGTCTCATAGGTGCCTTGCAGAATCCCCTGGGTACCGATGTAGATCCAAGATCCGGCGGTCATCTGGCCGTACATGGTTAAGCCGGCGTCCTCGAGTCTCCGAAATTCGTCCCAGGTGGCCCATTCCGGGACGAGCAGCGAGTTCGCTAGAAGCACCCGGGGAGCCCACTCGTGGGTTCGAAAGACGCCCACCGGCTTGCCGGACTGAATGAGTAAGGTCTCGTCGTTTTCTAGCCGCCGCAAAGTGGCAACAATAGCGTCGAACGCTTCCCATGAGCGAGCCGCCTTTCCAGTGCCGCCGTAGACGACGAGGTCGTCGGGGCGTTCGGCAACTTCGGGATCCAGATTGTTCATGAGCATCCGGAGGGCTGCCTCTTGTCCCCATCCCTTGCACGAGAGTTCGGTGCCGCGTGGGGCTCTCACTGGCCGTGGTCCGCTCATAATGACGTCCTCTCAAGGTTGGGCTGGTGCTCACGATGGACCGATCGAAACCACACCGCCGGTCGGCGGGTCTCGTCCTCGTCTTCGGTATAGGTGAGCCGTTCGATCGTGAGCACAGGGGATCCCTCAGATATTTGGAGGGTCCGAGCGTCCTCGGCGTTGGCACGCTGACGTTCCACCGAGTGCTCGATTCTCGTCAGCGGTATCGCGTATTTGACGGTCAGTAGCCAATGCACCGATTGATGGGCCAGGTCCTCTTCGAGAAGTCCCGGGCAAAGGCTTTCGACGATCTGACGTTCTTCCACAGCCATTGCCTTCTCATCTGCAAGGCGGAGCCGGCGAAGCCGGATTAGTCGGGTATCTGCGGGTACACCGAGCGGGTTTCCCACCCCGGCTGGTCGTAACTCGGCGGCGAGCACGGTGGTGCTCGGCGTCCTTCCAGCCGCTCGCATGTCGTCGTCGAACGAACTGAGCGAAAAGTACCTGGTCATCGGTGAAGCCGCCGCGACGTAGCTTCCGCTGCCTTGAGCGCTGCGGACGAGACCCTCGGCGATCAGTTCAGCGAGGGCGGTGCGAATCGTCCCGCGACTAACGCCGAACTCGTCGCTCATCTCGTGTTCGGTCGGTAACTGGTCGAGGGGCATGAGGGTTCCGTTAAGAATATCCGAGCGAATCCGGTCGGCAATAACCTGGTACTTGGGAGTGACCATGCGGCTATCGACCTGGCTGCCGCAACCGGATCTCGACCGACAACCGGTGAGCGGTTAAACCCTCAGCGGTCGCCAAGGTCGAGATGGTCGGGGCGATACTCCGAAGGCCCGACTCTGACAGAGTTTGTACCTGGCGCCAGGTACCGAAGTCTTCAACCCCGAGTGGATTCATGGATCTCGCCAGACCGCCCGTAGGTAGGACATGGTTGGAGCCTGTTGCGTAATCTCCAGCTGATTCTGGGGACCAATGGCCAACATAGATTGACCCGGCCGCCACGATTTGCGCAGCATGGCGCTCCGGATCGTTGGTGAGCACCGTGACGTGTTCGGCGGCATAGGAATTGGCAAATCCCAGTGCTTCTTCGATGGTGTCGGTTTCAACGATGAGTCCGTGATTAGTGAGCGCTTGAGAAAGAATGTCTCTTCGTTCAAGCTGGGGGAGGAGCCGGTTGATATGGCCGACCACAGCCGACCCGAGGTTACGGTCGGTGGTGACGAGGATGGCCGGCGAGTCAGGACCATGCTCTGCTTGGCACAGCAGATCTGCTGCGACTGCTTCCGGGTCTGCCGAGTCGTCGGCTACTACGAGCACCTCACTCGGCCCGGCTGGCATGTCGATGGCACACGTCCCGAGCACGAGGAGCTTGGCGGCGGTGACATACGCATTGCCCGGACCGACAATTTTGTCGACTCTGGCGATGGATTCGGTACCGTAGGCCATAGCCGCCACCGCTTGGGCTCCGCCCATCGCATATAGCTCGGTGACGCCGAGATAGTGGGCCGTCGCCAACAGCGTGCTGTCCATGGTGCCATCGCCACGAGCGGGCGATGCCACCACTATTCGGGATACGTCTGCCTCCTTGGCGGGCACCACGGTCATGATGAGCGACGAAGGATAGGCCGCTTTGCCGCCGGGTACGTAGGCGCCAACGGATCCCAACGGGGACCATTTACGATCGATTCGAACGCCCGGTACCGGCATGGCCGTCAGGTCCGACGGGCGCTGAAGAGAGTGAAAATGGGCGACGTTTCGGACGGCATGCTGGATCGCCTGGCGAATCGGATCGCCACTCGCTGTCCAGGCGTCCTTCATATCGGTGCGGCTTACGAGGGGAATGGATCTTCCGCCACCATACGCGACGCTAGCTGCCGTGAGTGCCCCGTCGCCGCCGATCCGGACGGTTTCGCAGATCTGCCGTGCGCGTTCAAGTACTACTGGGTCTGACACCGCTGACCTGTGGATCAGGCGATCAGTCTCGGCGCGGTCCTGGTCTGCGAGCCGGATTGTCTTCAGTTCTAGTGGCATGTCTACGCCATTCGACATCGATCGTACCCTAGGTAAGCCGATTTGTTTATACCAATATATACAACTCGAGCCGGGGCCAAAACGGGGGGAGTTAGGCCAAGGACCCGTCGCTCGAAGCCAGCTCAGCGGATGGATGGCGTCTGTCCGTGTCAAAAAGCACCCGCGACAAGGGGCCTTCCTGGTCCGGATCGTTGAAGTTGCCTTGGGCCCGTCGAACGATCATGAGCGCTCCGAGGCCTGCACCAAGCAAAACGGTCTCAAGCGGGCGCCCCAGCCCGTATGCGGCAAGCCCGATGAAGGCCCAACCGAAGAAGCCGGAAATGCCCCCGCCGATCTTCCATCCCATCACCGACCACAGCGCCGGCCAGATCACAGCAACAGGGTCAAAGGCCAGCATGGCCAACGATGACGTGGCCAGGCCACGTCCTGAACGACCCCCGAGGAATACGGACCAGTCAGATCCGGCCACGGTCGCGAGGGTCCCGAAAACGACAACGCTTGAGGAGAACCCGAAGGAACGGCCAGCGATCACTGTGATGAGGCCTTTAAGGCCGTCTAACAAGGCCACGAGCGCGCCAGCTTTAGCTCCGAGAAGCCGGGTCGTATTGCCGGCCCCGAGGTTGCGAGAACCCGCGGTCGAGATGTCGGTGTGTCGGGCCCTGCCATACAGGTACGCGACCGGAATGGCTCCAAGGAAATAGGCTGCGACGACGTAGAGGCCCCCGAATGCTGCGTCCATCACGTCCTCCGCTTATCAACCGACCGTGCCTGATATGGCGGCCATGGATGAAGGTTAGCTGAGTGGGTCACGCCCATCGTTCGAATCGGGTAGAGCACGGCGGCTGGAACACGATGGTCTATGTACCAGCTACGTGGATGGGTTTCGCGAAGAGCGAAACAAACTGGGGAGACGATAACAACATGAACTTCGAGTGGTCGTGGACCAGCCCCGTCGGCTCGGCAATTTTTCTGACACGCGATGGCCACAACCAGTTGCAGTGGACTTGGCGGGCCTTGAGCGGGTTTCGATGGAGGATAATGGCAGTAGGCACGGCCCAGATGCCTTGGATTGGTTCGGCCGGGTAAATGAATAGCGCTTTACCGCCGGGCTTTAGTACCCGGGACATCTCCGAGAACGCGGCCTCGATGTCAGGGATGTGTTCGATTGCGTGGACCGAGACGATTTTGTCGAAGGTGTTGTCTGGGAACTCGAGAGCTTCAGCGTCGCCAGTCGAGACGCCTTCGGTCACGGCTTGTTCGGCAGCGTGGGGATTGGCGTCGATGCCGATGGCGTCTGCGCCGAGGTCGCGAAGTCGCTTAGTGAGGTGTCCCCGCCCACAACCGACTTCCAGTATGCGATCACCTGCACGTGGGTCAAGGTGTTCGGCGACCGTGACCATGTGGCGAGGGTCCCATCGATTCATCATCGCGTAACGGCTTGAGTCGTACAGGGCACCAGTCTTAGGACCCGATTGATGCCGATTTCTAAACAGAGATGTCACTATTCCGCCTATCGCAGTCCCATGGTCACCATGAGACTAACGGCCGCAAAGGTAGCCCCGTACGCGAGGGCAGGTCGGTGCCGCGCAATTGGCCGCGGAGTCGTCTCGAGCGCCATGACTATTCCAACAGCGAAAAATGAGACTGCCCACCCGGCCGCAACGTCAGAGAACCAGTGCACAGAAAGGAAAACACGGCTGTATCCGACCAAGAGCGCTGCAGGTATAAGCACGATCCCAGCAACGAGCCCAGGCGTCCGACCGATCCGAAAAAGGGCGATCGTCACCGCTAGCGCGAAAGTGAGCGCCCCAGCAGAATGTCCCGAGGGCCAGGCAAACGAGCTAAGAACTGCAGCTCCGGCCCCAGGCCGAGCGCGTGCTACCACCTCCTTCAGTACGGTCACTGTCAGAGCACTCACCAATATCGTGGCCCCGAACGTTGCCGCTCTGCGCAGGGAGGATGCGACGCCGATCCCAGCAGCGACACCAAGCGAGGCCACCCCGAGAGGAACTGTGTTCGTCCCGGCCGACATGGCAGCCAGGAAACCGCCGCTGCCCGGCAAGAGGCCCAGCGCAGCCAAGTCATGTATTCGTGAGTCGAGGCCGAGGACTTCGGGAGCCGTGAGAGCGATCCAGAGATACAGACCACCGAGTGCTCCGAGCGACGCCAGCACAAGGACCCATCCGATAGCCCATCCGATACGGCTGGCGGGTTCTGAGGCAGGCGGGACGGGTTGTCCGGGTTGGTCCTCTTGGCGAAAGGAATCTTTGGCTAGCGACACGCAGTGACCATAGCGACGAGAAGCTGAATGCCAGCTGAGAGTTCGCAACGTTCCGATCTACTGGCAGCCCCGGCGCTCGAGCATGTCGCCGATGGCTGGCTCGCGTAGGATCAGCCGATGGAGCACAATCGGTCTTCGCCAGCCACCTCAAACCCCATGTCAGTGGGGGATGTCGCCCCAGGTTTCGAGCTTCGTTGGACGTTTGGCAAGACGGTTACTCGAAAGCTGGGGAAGCCGATGGTGGTTGCTTTCTATGTCTTCGACTTCGGCGCGTTCTGAGGGGCCGAGCTGGCCCAGTTGGGTTCGCTCGCTGACCAGATCGGGTCGCTCGGAGCCGATATCGTTGGCATTGCAGTGACCGCCACATTCTCGCAGATGGCGTTCAGTCGTGAGCTCGGGATCGATTTCCCGCTGCTGTCCGATTGGGACGGTTCGGTCGCAGACGCGTTTGGAGTCCGGTACTCCATATGGAAGGGTCATGAAGGAGTCGCCAAACGGGCGATTTTCGTAGTCGCCGCCAATGGGACTATTGCCTATCGATGGAGTACCGACGATGCCGAGCTACTGCCGGACCTCATGCCGATGATGCGAGCTCTTGAAACACTCGCCTGATGTGCCGGGGAACTTCAGCCCATTCCAGCAACGCGCCTTGGATTTCGCCAAACTCAGCCGGGCCCACTTCCTCCTTGGTGGGGTGCTCACCTTCGCCCTGGGTGCGGCGAGCTCGCCGTCGATCCAGATCGGTCGATATTTGCTCGCCCAGCTGATGGTTTCGTCGGCTCAGTTGACAGCTCACTTCCTCAACGAATTCGCCGACCGGTTTGTCGACGCCGGCATCGTCACCCGGACGGCTTTCTCGGGTGGGAGTGGCGTCCTGGTGTCTGGACGTCTCGATCCGGCCGTGGCGCTACGGGCTGGACAGGTCACGTCGGTAGTCGCTGTCGGCAGCGCAGTTGTCGTTTGGCAGTTCAGTCCGCTCGCTTCCATCCTCGGCGTCGTGGCGCTGGCCGTTTCCTGGGCGTATTCGATGCCGCCCATCCGGCTCCTGGGTACTGGCTGGGGGGAGCTCGCCACCACCGTGGTCGTGGTTGGTGTCGTGCCGTCGATCGGAGCAGCCAGCCAGGGGAGTCCAGTTTCTCCTGCGCTCTACCTGTCGATCGCGATCCTGGTGCCAATCCACTTCGCCATGATGCTTGCATTTGAGATCCCCGATATCGCTTCCGATAGGGCAGCCGGAAAGCGGGTATTGGCAGTGCGGATTGGTCGAAGGAGCACGGAGGCCCTCGTCGTCGGATTGTTGACCGTGGCGGCGGTCGGGTTGGTGAGCGGGGTGCTCACCGGCGTCTTAGGCCGTGGGGCGGCATGGGCACTTGGCGCCGTACTACCGGCCTGGGTGACGGTCGTGAGTTTGAGGGCAGACCGGTTTAGTCCCGGAACATCTGGGGCAGTAGTGACCCTGACGTTCGTAGTCGTCGGGCTAATGGCGGGAGCTCGCCAGTGACGAGAGAGTTTGACCGCTAGCTGTAACGCCGAGCATGGTGGCGACTAGCACGGTGACCACTAAACGAGGAGCAAGATTGCGGCTCCGAGCGAAATGATGACACCGAGGGCTGCAAGTACCAGTGGGCCGCGACTAGCTGAGGCGAACTTTTGCTGGTTTAGGAGTGCGGTCACCCGTTCAAACCGAGTTATCCCGTAGATCAACATACCCGCTCCAAACGCGATCATCGCCAGACCGAGGACTTCCGCAATCACTCCATCCGGTTCGATCAGTTTGCCGACCAGGACGCCAAGCCCAACCACCGCCAACGCCGTCCGAACCCAGGCCAGAAAGGTACGTTCATTGGCCAGATGGTCTCGTGCGGTGCTTTCTATGTTCTCGACCACCGGGCGTTTGAAACCAGCCACACATTCCTCCACGTCGGCATTCTCTGCATAGTGTATGTCGACAGAGCGCCACTGCGGAACTACGAACACGAAAGAAGGTGAGGGCTGGGGAGCCCTCACCTTCTTTCTTGCTGACTGTTGATTCTCGTTCAGGCACCGAATGCTTCGTTGAAAAAGCCTCGCAATTGTGGTGTGGCGGGCCCGCTGTATCCGCAGAAGTTCACGGATCCTGCGTTAGCGGTGATCAGGTAGCTGCTGCCAACTTCAAGGGGGAATGCTCCGATGAGTGACACCATCTCTTCTGATCCGCCGGTGAGAACAACCTCGCCGGCATCTCCGCCTTTGTACCAATGGTCAACGGTCAGAGTTCCATTGGCTCCATCAACCGCAGTGACTGTTCCTTCGAATGCGAGTGGCATGTCTCGGAGGATCGCTGCGTCGAAGATGGCGCACGACGCCAGGGCGTTTTCCTCTCCGAGGGCTAGCTGCAGCGGCGGGCCTGCGACGGGGGCGGTGTCATTCGCACCCGAGTACAGGAAAGCTCCGACGGCTAGGGCGACGATGGCGAAAGCGGCGATAGCCGGGACCCATCGTTTGGGGGCTGGTGCAGGTACCTGGGCAGGTGCTTGCTGAGTGGTTGTGGACATAACACGCTCCATTCGGCGTATGGACGACGGTGTCGTCGGTGGTTCGGTCGGGACGCTGGAGTGCATCGGATCGAGGCTCCTTATGCTGTTGCGTAGGTCGTCAGTCACGATCGTTGTTCTCCATCGTCTTGAACCTGTTTATGTCCGGCATGCGATGGATCCTGTCCATCCATCAGTTTTTTTAGTTTCCTTTTTGATTTTGAGAGGCGCAGCGACGCCGCATTAGGCGTGACGCCGAGCACAGTGGCGATGGCCTGGGCCTCCAGACCCTCCCACGCCCACAGTCGCAAGACCTCTTGGTCCGCCTCGGCAAGCCGTTCGAAAATGGCGGCCAGGACCGGATAGTCGTCAAGGTCAACGTTTTCGACAGCCGCTGGCTGTGGCTCGCGCACCAGGCGCTCGAAAAGGCGCTGGCGCCTCTGGATGCTTCGTCGCCGGTTGGCCAGGACTCTTCTGGCCACCCCGTACGCCCAGGGAAGGTACTGGTCGGACCGAAGGTCGGGGAGTTTCTGCCAAAGGATCAGAAGGACGTCATCGAGAGCCTCCTCAGCTTCATCGTGGCCAACCCGCCGACGTAGATATCGCTGGAGAGGCTCATAGGTGGTGCGATAGACGGTCTCGAACAGCTCTCGCTGCTCGGCCTCGCTTCGCGGCGCAGACCGCAAAGGAATCTTGCTGGCCTGGCTTTCTCTAGCCGGAAACATCGGCTTTTTGGACACAATGGGAGGTGAGCATCTCCGGATCCGACGTATGGAAGTCCGAGAAGGTTCCCGCTAGATAATCGCCGATTCGATGAACGGCTCGTTGCGGAGCACGCGGTCGTATCCAAGCGGCGACAGATCGAGTGACCTATACGTGCCATACACGATGAGTTCGCTGACGGCTCGGCCGACTGCCGGCGATTGCTGAAGGCCGTGACCGGAGAAACCATTGGCAAAGAAGAAGTTTCCAAGGTCGGGTGCCGGACCAATGATCAGGTTGTGGTCCAGGACGTTGTAGGCGTAGTGGCCGCCCCAGGAGGCCATGATCGCGATCCGCTCGAATTGGGGCACGTACCTTGCCAGCACCGGCCAGATGATTTCTTCGAACTCGGCGGTTCGGGTTCTGAGGTCATCGTACGCGACCGCACGGTCATCGACCGGAACACCTCCCGTGACGTAGTGCTGTCGTTCCCGCCGAAAGTGAACGCCTTCTGGTGTAACGGTCAGCGGGACATTTTGCTCGATGGGCGCTCGACAATCGAACACAAAGGTTGTGCGCGAGCGAGGCTCGACCGGAAGGTCCAGCCCAACCATCTCGGCGATGAGTTTCGCCCGGGTCCCGGCGGCGTTTACGAGGTAGCCGCAGCTGACGTTCTGACCTGATTCGAGGCGGGCTGACGTCACCCGATCTCCGTCACGTTCGATTCCGACCACACGGTCCGCCACGTACGTGACACCGTTGGCCCTGGCCCGCTGACGAAACCCCAGCAAGAGCGCCCACCCATCGATGGATCCCTCACGTTCGCTACCAAAACGAGCTCCAACCAGAACGTCAACGTCCATGTAAGGGAACTTCTGCTTGATGTCGTCGTGACCGAGCATTTGCACGTTTGCCCCCTCGGCTAGCTGAATGAGGTGGTCGGCATGAAGGGTGTCAAGCTGTTCATCGGTAGTTGCGAGAAACAGATAGCCCGTGCCACGAAAGTTCAGATCAGGTGCGTCACCATTCACGGCAACCCGGTTTTCGAAGTCGTCGAGGAACTCCAGGCCAAATTGGCTTATCCGAATATTCAAGGGATTGGAAAACTGCTCCCGAAAACTGTTGCCTGACCGGGTGCTCTGCGCGTTTTCATACGTCGGATCGGGTTCAACTACTAGCACGGACCCGTCGAAGTCGGGGTTCTCGCTGATGAAATAGGCGATCGCGCTTCCCATCAACGCCCCGCCCACGATTACTACGTCGTATGAGTCTTTGATGCTCATCCAGGTGACCGTCTAAAGGTCTTCGATCTTGGGGAAGCCCGATGGCGGCATGATGTCTACTGTGGCGGAGCGTTGTTGAGCGGTCATCCCACCGTCAACTTTGATGACGTCGCCAGTGATGTACGAGGCATCTTCGGAGGCCAGGAATAGGGCCGCTCCAGTCATGTCGTAGGCCTCGCCGATCCGACCGAGGGGAACATTCTCGCCACGGAAGATGCGCTCGTCCATAGGCAGCCCGCTCGTATCGATTGATCCCGGCATAAGAGCATTAACCCTGATGTTGTAGGGGCCCAGATCGAGCGCCATCGCCCGAGTCAACGCCTCAATGCCCCCCTTGGTGGCATCGTAGGCCGTGAACGAACGATGCGACTGGGTCGCTCCTCCGGAGCTCATGTTGATGATGGCTCCTCCACCTGCTTTCGCCATGATCCGGGCAGCTTGGTGAGAACACAGGAAGTGACCGGTGAGGTTCACGTCCACGATCCGCCGCCACCATGCTTCGTCGGCTTCGAAAAAATGCAGCATCGGGCCTACCAATCCGGCGTTATTGACGAGCACGTCGACTCGACCGTGCTCCTCCATGACCGCCGCAAACATACCCGCCACGGCCACGCCATCGGAAACGTCAGCTTGGATCGCCATTGCCGTCCCGCCCGCCGCGACAATTTCGTCGGCAACGGCCAGAGCGCTCGATGCCTCAACGTCGTTGACGACAACGTGGGATCCGATGGATCCGAACCGCTCAGCGATGGCACGCCCGATCCCCGATCCTGCCCCGGTCACAAGGACTACTTTTCCGACCAATGAGTCATACATTGTGTATCGATTCCTGTCCGTGTCTTGGCGCAATTCTGGCACAACCTGCGCACGCAAGCGCGCTGGTAGACAACAAACTCAGAACCGACGATTAACCAGCCTCATCCCCGACTATATGTCGAGCGAATCAACGATCTGGCGTACACAGTCTTCTACGCCAAGCCGGGTGTCAACGCGTACCTCGGGATTCTCAGGTCGCTCGTAGGGGGCCGACACACCGCTGAAATCTTTTAGCTCGCCTGATCGTGCCTTGGCATAGAGCCCTTTGATGTCTCGCTGTTCACACAGCTCAAGTGGCGTATCGACGAAAACCTCGATAAAACGACCTGCCTCATGCAGACCTCGCACCTGGGACCGATCCGACGCATACGGCGAGATAAACGCAGTGAGCACGACTAAGCCGGCATCCTGGAACAGTCTGCACACTTCGCCGATCCTTCGAATGTTCTCGGTTCGATCCTCGGGAGCGAAGCCGAGATCTCGGTTGAGGCCGAATCTGACGTTATCGCCGTCGAGAACATAGGTGGCGATCCCTCGATCGAGAAGTTCTCGTTCGACGGCGTAGGCAAGTGTGGACTTGCCGGAGCCAGAGAGGCCAGTGAACCAGACTGTGCACGACCGATGTCCCAAGTTGCTGGCTCGGTCTTCGGGGGTGACCAGGCCGTGGCTGCGGACGATGTTCTGCGAGATGGGCTCGTCACCCACGGAGAAAACCTCGTTCGCCAAGAACCCGCAGGATCTCGCTAACGCATTCCCGCACGCTCTGGGTAGATGTGTCCAGGCGTAGGTCCATGTCAGTGGGGCGCTCGTAGGTTGCAGAAACTCCAGGGAAGTGGGAGATTTCGCCACGGTCAGCCGCCTCGTAGAGGCCGTTCGGGTCGCGCTGGCGACAGACCTCGACCGGGGTGTCCAGGAAGACCTCGATGTAGCGGTTCGGTCCGATGAGTTCTCTGGCCCGTCCCCGCACGTCGGAGTTCGGTGCCACCAAGGCAGCTACGGCCACGAGGCCTTGATTGTTGACCAACCGGGCGACTTCTGAGACCCGGCGAAGGTTCTCGGAACGATCCTCGGCACTAAAACCAAGGTCGCGACTGATGCCCATCCGAACATTCTCGCCGTCGAGTCGAATCGAAACCTTGCCTCGGTCAAAGAGCTCGCGCTCGAGTGCAGTGGCAATCGTGGACTTGCCAGCCGCAGTCAGACCAGTCAGCAAGACCGTGCAGGGCTGCTGACCGTATCGAATCGCTCGCTCAGCATCCTCGATCCCCGAAACATGGCGGACCAGGCCTACCTCCGGGGCCCGATCCCACGCGGAGGCCGCACCGACGATCATCCCTGCGCCGACCGTGGCGTTGGTGAGCCGGTCGATCAGAATGAAGGAACCGGTGTGACGGCTTTCGTCGTAGGCGTCGAAAAGCAATTCGCGGTCCGATCTCACGGAACACAGTGCGATGTCGTTGAGAGCGAGTTCCGAAGTCTGCTCGTGATCGAGCGAATTGATGTCTACTCGATGGCGGATGGACGAAACAGTTGCGTTGCTGGACCCATTGGTCGATTGCAGGAGGTACTGCTGTCCTGGCTTGAGGGCGGCGTCCGCCATCCAAACGATCATGGCGTCGATATCGTGGGCCTTCATGGGCAATTGCCCGGCTTTGACGAGCAGGTCGCCGCGACTCACGTCGATTTCATCGGTCAGCGTGACCGTTACCGCCCGACCAGGACCCGCCACCTCTAGGTCACCGTCGAAACTTACGATCCGCTCAATCGTCGATCCGACTCCCGACGGCAACGATACGATCTGGTCGCCCGGGCGAAGTATCCCCGAGGCAATGGTGCCTGCGAAACCCCGAAACCCGAGGTTCGGTCGCGCCACAAGCTGGACTGGCATCCGGAAGCGTTCAAAGTCGATCCCACTGGCGACGTCAACCGTCTCAAGGTGTTCCATCAACGCGGGGCCGTCGAACCAGTCGAGTTCGACACCGCGGTCAACTACGTTGTCTCCGAGCAGGGCAGACATCGGAAGAAAATAGGGATCCCCGATTTCAAGGCCGGCAGCGAACTGTTCATACTCGCCACGGATCTCGTTGAAGCGGTTTTCAGACCAATCAACGAGATCCATCTTGTTGATCGCCACCACGACGTTACGAATCCCCAGCAAGCTAGCGATGTAACTGTGGCGTTTCGTTTGGGGCAGTACCCCTCGGGTCGCATCGACCAGAATGATCGCCAACTGACAGGTGGAAGCACCGGTGACCATGTTGCGGGTGTATTGCTCGTGGCCTGGTGTATCGGCAATGATAAATTTCCGGCGGGCCGTCGAAAAGTAGCGATAGGCGACGTCGATCGTGATGCCTTGCTCACGTTCAGCCTTCAGACCATCCATGAGAAGTGCCAGGTCAACCTGGTCGCCAGCTGATCCTACGGTGGTGGAATCGGCATGCAACGTGGCGAGCTGATCCTCGTAGATCATCTTGGAGTCGTGCAAGAGCCGTCCGATGAGCGTCGACTTTCCGTCGTCGACGCTGCCGCAAGTCAGAAAGCGGAGCAGGTCTTTCCGTTCATGTTCGGCCAGATAGGCGTTGATGTCGGTGGCGATGAGGTCAGACTGGTGGCTCATTAGAAGTAGCCTTCCCGCTTTTTTTCTTCCATAGAGCCCGACTGGTCGTAATCGATGACTCGGCCCTCTCGCTCCGAGCGGGTGGCCAACAGCATTTCCTGGATGATCTGCGGCAAGGTGTCGGCGGTCGATTCGACCGCCCCCGACAGCGGGTAACAACCAAGGGTTCGGAACCGAACCGACTTCATCTCGGGGACTTCGCCCTCGGCGAACTGGAATCGGTCGTCATCGACCATGATAAGAACGCCGTCTCGATTGACGACCGGGCGCACTGCCGAGTAGTACAACGGCACAATCGGGATTTCTTCGAGATGTATGTACTGCCACACGTCAAGTTCGGTCCAGTTGCTAATGGGGAATACCCGGATGCTCTCGCCTTTGTGGACTCGACCGTTGTAGAGATTCCATAGCTCTGGACGTTGATTCTTCGGATCCCATCGATGGTGCTGATCGCGGAAGCTGAACACCCGTTCCTTGGCGCGAGATTTCTCTTCATCGCGTCGCGCCCCGCCGAAAGCGGCGTCGTATCCACCGGCGGTCAGGGCCTGCTTTAGCGCCTGCGTCTTCATGATGTCGGTGTAGTTTTTTGAGCCGTGGTCGAACGGATTGATGCCCTGGGCGACGCCTTCCTGGTTGGTGTGCACAAGAAGTTCGACCCCGATCGCCTCGGCCATCCGGTCACGGAAGGTGATCATCTCGCGAAACTTCCATGTCGTGTCGATATGCAACAACGGGAAGGGGATCTTTCCTGGAAAAAAGGCTTTGCGAGCCAGATGCAGCAGCACCGTTGAGTCTTTCCCGATCGAGTACAGCATGACCGGTTTCTCGAATTGGGCAGCGACTTCCCGGATGATGTGAATGCTCTCCGACTCGAGCTGTTGCAGGTGTGTCAGGCGTAATTCTGGCGGAGTCATTAGCTCAGACATGTAGCCATCCCGTCAGCCCAATAAGCCGGTGTTGACGTGCTCGACACCGAGCTAGTTTTCCAAAAACCTTCATATTCCCCCCTGAATTCGCGCCACATCCTACGTCACTGTCGGTCATTTGAACACTTCGGCGCGCCTGTATGGGATTCACACCCAGAGTGTTCAGCTGAAACCTCGCCGTGACCCGCTGTACTACCCGGCCAGAAACCGTTCTAGCCGAGGGCGGTAACCATCGCCCTTGCGACCCATTGGTCGATGTCGATGGGAACCGGCTGATCGCCTGCGAGACAACTGGACGGGTTGAGGGCGAGTCGTTCGAGGCACAGCGCCTGAAGACTGAAACCGAGGTCCATAATCTCGATCGAATTGCCCCTACTACCCGTGACGGCCAGATTTACCATCCGACCCTCCGCGACCACATCAATCGATTGCCCCGACGGCAACGTGTACTGGGTGATATCAGGCCCGCGCGGTGCAGGTGAAGCGACATTGCGTAACCCGACGATGTCAATCTCGTCGTCGAAATGACCGGCGTTAGCAACGACTGCGTTGGTTTTCATCAACCCAAGGTGATCCACCGAAAGAACGTGCCGATGCCCCGTCGCAGTCACAAAGATGTCACCAACTGGGGCTTCGACGTCGATGGTTGAAACGATAAATCCGTCGATGGCTGCCTCGAGCGCCTTGATAGCGTCTGGCTCTACGACGACGATCTCGGCGCCGGCCGCCCGACCGTACTGGGCGATCCCACGTCCGCACCACCCGTAGCCCATCACCACGAACCGGCGGCGGTGGAGTAGCAGATTGGTTGCCGACCGGATCGATTCGATGACTGACTGGCCGACGCCGTGCTTGTTCTCAACGATGGCCTTGAGCGGGCTGTCGTTGATAACGAGTACTGGGAAGCCGACCTGTCCGGCCAGTTCGTTGCGGAGCGTGAAAGCTCCCGAGGTGGTTTCTTCGGTCGCGCCCCGCACCGACTGACCGGCCTCGACAAGCAACTCGATGATCTCGGCACCATTGTCGAGCAGCAGATCGGGACGGGCGCCGACTAGCTTCTGGCAGTTCTCAGCGATAGTGGCGTCATCGTCAGCGCGACTTCCTAGAACGTCAAGCCCTTTCTGCCGCAGATAGTTGGCAACCCCATCATCAGTGGTGGCTTTGTTTCCCATCGCCATCACCCTCGCACCGCCACCGGCTAGGGCCTCGATAAGCACACCCGTTTTGGGTTCGACATGGATGCGGGTCGCGACCGTCAAACCTTTGAACGGTTGCTCGGTGACGAACCGATCCGCAATCGACCTCAAAATGGGCATATGGTCGGCAACGAAAGCCATACGACCAGCAGTCAAAAGTTCACTCATGGCGACACCCTACTGGTCACGCACTAGCGGGTCCCTTTCGCTCACCGGTCGCCGATGGCGTTCCTCCTGCGAGTCCGCCAGAAAGCCACACCGCCCCCGATCACGAGGCCACCGGGGATCAGGAATACGGTCATAACCGCTGCGACTGCCAGGTCACCGAAACCGTTCTCAGGAGCAAACGCCATCGCAACTAGGCCGACGACTAGGCCGACGATGGCTCCAACTAACGCTCCGATCAATACGCGCACGGGCGTTGATTGCATCAGCTACCTCCTTGGGACCCAACCACCGGACACTACGGCATCAACCAAACAGCAACCTCACGGACATCCAAGCGGGCGCCATCCTTCGGCGAGTCCCACCAAACTTGAAGGGTTCCGAGTTCGGGAACGGAGACCGAATAAGGGATGTCTATAGACATAGCCCCGAACTCAGGGCCGCTCCCACCCGTAGTTGCGAAGCCCGACGTCAACTCCAGTCCGTCGTTATCGAAGAGCGCCCATGACACGGTCGCTTCGAATGTTCGACTCAGACCGCGCACCTCGATCGGACTTTCAACGAACTCGAACCAGGCTGGGCTTTCGGGCGTCACCTCCGCGACGATCCCCGCACCGATGGCGTCAGACATCGTTGGGAGGAAGTAGGCCCGGTCGAGCCCCTCAGCGGGGAGAACCAGGCCCTCCGATGAAAATACGTCCACCGGGACCCCGTCCAGCATGATCTTGACCTTGTCGATCGTATCGAATGACGTGAGTGTGAACGTCAGCTCAGCGAGTCGTCCCGTCATGCTCGCCGATCCGCCTCCGTCATCAAAGTTCTCCGATAGGTCGACGGTTGCCGTGCCGGCAGCGACCGCCACGGATCCGTTGCGTACGACATCGGAGGGGATCGATGATGAAAACGAGGGAATCTGTGCTGTCTCAGCGGGCGTCGGGCCGGCCAACAGGAGATCGACCGCCGAATCAGGTGTGACCGGATCTGGCAGGTACCGAGCCGTGGTGGCAAGGAATGGTCCTCCAGAGGGCTGGTCAAGGAAGAAGAAGATTCTCGCCAGGTTCGATTCACTTACCGACGGTGGCGGCAGGGGGGTGAGCCCCATTGCCCTGGTCAGGAACGAAGCCATCTGTGCTCTTGTGACCGAAGCCTTGGGGCAGAAAAAATCGTTGGTCGGGGGGTTGCACCCGAAGGTTATTCCGGCCGCCGCTATCGCGTTGATGTCAGCCTCGTGGACCAGAGCCGTGTCGTCGTCGAAGGCGTCCGCCGTAGATGGGGCAACCAAGAACGCCCGAACGAGGAACGACGCCATCTGTGCTCGCGTAACCGGGACGGTTGGGCAGTACTGGTCGTTGTCGGGTGGATTGCAACCGAACGTGATGCCTGCCGCAGCGATGGCGTTGATATCGGCCTCATGGACCGAACTCGCGTCATCGGTGAACGCATCCGTCGTTGAGGGCGCCAGCCCCAGGGCTCGGGTGATAAAGGACGCCATCTGCGCTCTGGTAACCGGCGCAGATGGGCAGAAAAGGTCGTTGGCGGGCGGGTTGCACCCGAAGGTGACCCCGGCGGCGGCGATCGCCTCGATATCGGCTTCGTGGATGTTTCCGTTGTCGTCGTTGAACGTGCCGGTCGGGGTTAGTGGCTGAGCGCCAACCGCCGAGATAAAGAGTGTAAATACTGCGAATGCTGCCAGGAAAACAGTAGTCATGCGGCGCATGGCGAAACCCCCTCATTCAGTTGCCCCTCCGGCCGAGCGGCCAGGGCGTAACTTCGATTGTATCAACTACGACCAGATCCGAACAGGGACCAAAGTAGTCGCGCTAGCGGTGTATTGTGACTTCCTAATACTTGACCGTTCAACGAATAAACGAGTATAGTGTAGTCAAGTGAATCAGCTGTGAGACAGGAGATGGCATGTCCATTATGCGTCCGATTCGCCCTGGTGAAGCCTTCGATCGGTTCCTCACCAACCGAGCCCCTTTGAGCGCCACGCAACCGATGTGGACACCGGAGGCAGGACCACTGCCTTCTTTGTATCTCAGCCACGGAGCCCCTCCGGTCTTTGACGATCCGCATTGGATTGAGCAGTTGTTTAGCTGGTCGCTATCCCTGCCAAAGCCACGCGCGGTGTTGATAGTCAGTGCGCATTGGGAATCGGCGCCTTTGAGTTTGTCGGCTAGCGGGGCCGGCACCCCTCTCGTATACGACTTTGGCGGCTTTGCGCCTCGGTACTTTTCGATGAAGTACGACACACCCGACGGATCGAAGCTCGCCAAACAGGTGGTGGCCCTCATGCCAGATACCGAACCCGTCCACGAGCATGCCAGTCGCGGACTCGACCATGGCGCATGGGTTCCGCTGAAGATCATGTACCCATTCGCAGACATTCCGGTGCTCCAACTGAGCATGCCGACTCATGATCCAGAGCGTTTGTTCGACCTCGGCCGTCGACTCAGGCCGCTCCGAGATGAGGGCGTACTCATCATCGGTTCCGGGTTCATGACACACGGCCTGCAATTCGCTACTCGGGAGATGTTTGAGGACAACGCCATCCCAGGATGGTCGAAAGAATTCGATGCCTGGGCAGCCGATGCCCTGGCCAAGGGAGATCTCGATGAACTGGCCAACTACGGTCAGGCTCCCGGGATGCCATATGCCCATCCCACCGTCGAACACTTCACCCCATTGTTCATCGGTCTGGGCGCCGCCACTGACCCGGAAGTGGCACCCGAAACAATCATCGACGACTACCAGTTCGGCTTCGCAAAACGATCGGTACAGTTCGCCTGATGTCGGTTTATCTGTGAGGTTGAGTTATCGGTAAGGGCAGAATCAGATGAGACCCCGCTAGGCGGAGTCTCATCCTTCGACCGGTCATCTCTCAGACCGGTCCTTCGTTAAGCCACGCGAGTGGATACCACCAGGTTAGCCGGCCCCGCCACCCAGTAACGAACCGGAACCGGCGTTCTGAGTCTCTAGTTCGACGGGAGGGCCGACTCGGGCCGCGGGAGCCAAAAAGCCCTTCCGGCGTTGTGCTGGCCGCACTAGCAAACCTCCTCGGCTGAAACTCGAAGCACGTGAGGAAGCGGGAGCAGCGGAGATAACTCAGCACACGTCGTAGGATCGCTGCGTTATATTGCTGCGTTCGTTCAACTGATGATGTTCGCGTTCAAATGGGAGCACGCTAATGGTGAGATTCGAAGCGCCAAGATTCATTTGGATAGCCATCATCGTGTGGTTGATCTGGCGGTTGATCATCTGGAGGCGCCGCGGCGGGGATCCGGTCCGTGAGTTAGTTGTCGCCTCTCTGTTCGGGTGGACGCTGATCGTCTTCTACTTTACGTTTTTTCCTATGACCATCATCTTCTACTCCTGGTTCGGACGGATCAATCTTGTTCCGTTCGCCAGTATTCTCCAGCTCATCCGGGAGACGAGCGCAGGTCTGGCATCGTTCAATATCGTGGGGAATCTGTTGCTGCTTGCGCCGTTGGGGATCCTGCTCCCGTTGCTCTTTGAACAACTGCAACGGCCATGGCCGTTGATCTGGCGGGTGGCCGTCATCTCCGCCTTCATCGAAACGTCACAGTTTGTGACTCGGGCAAGGGCTGTCGATGTCGACGACATAATCTTGAATACGCTGGGAGCGGCGATGGGTTTTGGGATTTATCGGTTGCTGGCCGCCAGGGTGAAGCGTTCCACCAGCAGGGCGAAGCTGCTTGAACGAGTAGGCATCTCGACGAGTCGTGAACCCCTGCTGCTCGCTGCAATGCCTATAGCTCTGACAGCCGCCCTCGCTCTTCCGATGATTGGCTATTCGCTAGTAGGCGCCACCCTCGGGGACGGTAGCTCGGGCATCATCGGGCATGCGATCGAGTCGATGCCGGCCGGCAAGGTCGTCGGCCGGTTCGATGTGAACGAATACACAATGCTCATACTCGAATCCGAGTCGGGGAGTTCTCCAGAGGTCGGCATGTGGATGTACCAGAAGGTGCTGCCAGGGAGGTTTACCTGGATCTCCAGTGGCACATATGAACCCTTCGCTCCTTCCGGATATCGGAGCGCACTCACCTCGTACAACGTTGACGCAGGTGAGTTACCTACCTACATCGTGTGGGGGCGCAACGGGGTTGGGGCGACCACCGTTGTGGTCGACGGAAACGAGGCCCACGAGGAACTGCCACTGGCGGATGGCGAGTATTTTGCGACAGGCTTCTACTACGAGCCGGACTTCAGTTCCGGATCCCTCGAAACCTTTGAGTTTCGGTTCACCGACGCGAGCGGAAACGACGTCACTGGTCAGTTCGCTGCCCAGGACGGGTAGCAGACCCGACCAAGTTCGGTCGTCCTGATGGCAGACTGAACTTGCTTGAGGACGGTAACTTAGGGTGCTGGGAGGACTGCATGACCGAAGAGTTAGCCGAGGGTATGGGAGCCATCCCGGGTGAAGGTGGTACGACGTTTCGCGTGTGGGCACCCAATGCCGAATCGGTTTCAGTGATTGGGACGTTCAACGATTGGGCCGACACGGCGGATCCACTCAAGCGTCAGGAGAATGGCTATTGGGCTGGAACTGTCCCGGGCGCTCGGGTGGGCCATGAGTACAAATTCTCGATCACTGCCGCCGAACCGCTATTGCGCATGGACCCATACGTGCGACAGGTAACGAGCAGCGTCGGCAACGGCGTGATCTACCCGCACGATGGCGACCCCTGGCTTGTGCCTGATGACTATCGAACCCCTCCCTGGAATGAGATGGTGATATACGAACTCCACCTCGGTACGTTCACCGATCAGCCCGGTGACAGCCCCGGCAACTTCGCCTCGGCCATTGAACGACTGGAACATTTGAAGCGCCTCGGTATCAATGTCATCGAGCTGATGCCGCCGATGGAGTTCGCTGGCGAAAGGTCCTGGGGTTACAACCCCGCTCACCCATTCGCGATCGAGTCGAACTACGGGGGACCCGATGCGTTCAAGCAGTTCATACAAGCTGCCCATCAGCTGGGCATCGCCGTCTTCATGGACGTGGTCTACAACCACTTCGGTCCCTCCGATTTGGATCTGTGGAGGTTCGACGGATGGAGCGAGAACGATGGCGGCGGCATCTACTTCTACAACGACTGGCGCGCTCAGACTCCGTGGGGTCATACGCGACCCGACTATGCCCGCCCAGAGGTGCGTACCTTTCTGCGCGACAACGCGCTCATGTGGCTCGAAGAGTACCGGCTCGACGGACTGCGATGGGATGCGACTGCCCACATTCGTAACGTGTGGGGAGGGTCAGATCCCGGCGCCAACCTCGAAGACGGATGGACCCTCATGCAGTGGATCAACGACGAGATCAATGGGCGCCAGCCTTGGAAGGTGTCGATTGCCGAAGACCTGCTCGGTGAGCAGGCCATTACCGAACCTACATCGGCCGGTGGAGCCGGGTTCGATGCTCAATGGGATGCTCGTTTCGTCCACCCGGTCCGATCGGTGCTGACCGTTCGCGAAGACCAAAGCCGCGACATGACCGCAGTAGCCCGAGCCATCGACCATCGATACGGCGCCGATGCATTCCGGCGGGTTATCTACACCGAGTCTCACGATGAGGTAGCCAACGGAAGTGCCCGTCTTCCCGAAGAAATCTGGCCAGGCAACGCCAGCGGGTGGCACGCCCGCAAACGCGCCGCGCTTGGCGCCGCGCTTGTCTTCACCTCTCCAGGAATACCGATGATCTTCCAAGGTCAGGAGCTCCTCGAGGACCAGTGGTTCCGTGACGATCATCCGATTGACTGGGCGCGGCTTGACAGCGAGTCCGGAGTGGTTCGCATGTACCGGGACTTGATCGCCCTGCGACGCAACCTGGATGGTCGATCTGCGGGGCTGACCGGGCAACATGTTCGAGTTCATCACGTGAACCAGGTCGACAAGGTGGTGGCCTTTTACCGATGGGATGCAGCCGGACCCGGTGATGATGTGATCGTTATCGCCAACTTTGCGGAACGCCGACACGAGGCGTACTCGATCGGTGCCCCTGTCGGGGGCACCTGGGAGGTTGTGTTCGACGGAGATGCTCCGGTCTATCACGAGTCGTATGAGGGAAGTGGTGCCACCGAAGCCGAGGCAACTCCCACGCCACTCGATGGCATGCCAGCTTCGTTAACGGTTGGCCTGGCCCCATACAGCGCCCTCATTCTCGTCAACCCTGGGCAGTCTGAATAGCCGCCGACTATTGAGGTCCAGAGGCAAGGACGTCAAGCCACTCGGACCAAAAGAACTTCCACTCCTCGACTTCCTCAGACTTGCCGAGCCGCTCGTGAGCGATCGAGATCTTGGTACGGCCATCGCCGGTCGCGTCGAGGGCGATCTGCACGGTGGCACCGGCCAGATCGAGCCGGACCACTTTGGCGGTGAGCCCGGAGCGCAGCGTTGTCCTGAGGCCACCGAATAGGTCGGCACGGTCCGACTCGTTGAGCAACATCTCTCGGATAACGTCAGCGTCGATGGCCACCGTTCGTGACTTGCTGGCCGTGAAGGTGCCATCGGGACGCTGGTAGGGCAGGCGAATACCAACGATCCGCTCGTAGCCAACTGTCACCCCCTGAGCCCACCAGCTATCGACCCCGTGCTGCTCGACCAGGTAGGCGGCGATAGCAGTGTGCCCATCGGTATGGCCTGGCCAGGCGTCGATAAGGTCGGTCCAATCGTCCCACCCTTTGCCAGTAGCGGTGCGCATTGCGTCGTCCGACAAGTCCGGCTCGGCCGACCGGTGGCGCCGACGAGTGTCAGCATGTTTGGCGATCAACACTCTCCGAGCGGCGGCGTATCGCTCGCCAGTCGTTTCCATGCGCTCGCGTATTCGTCGTTTGAATGATTCCTGCTGGGTCATGTCTTCTACTTCCCCGTGTCCGAGGCCACCGCAACCCACGCTTGCTGACGGGCGCCGTGAGACACGTCAGTAGGTCCATCCCGGCCGAGCACTCAAGGTCCCCTTTGCCTTCCTGGTCGGCGGCGTGGGCGCCGAGACGAAAGTGTGGCGTGACAGGCCGCCAGGATCAAATGTACTAAGGGCGTTGCCCGATGACAACCCCCCTATTCGAGGTCGTTCACCTGCAGCCGGGCCAGGTGTAGCGTTGAGGAGAACCGAGCGAGAGAAGTTTGACATGAGAGTGTTGATAGCCGCCAATCGGGGAGGCAGCTCCCAGAAGGTGATTGAGTTTGGCGTACAGTTGGCTTCTGCCACAGGTGGCTCCGTCCACGTTCTTCATGTGATCTCGAACGAGGAACGCCAAGCTCGTGAGCAGGTTCCCGGCCAAAGCCGCTACGTCGATGTGATGATGGACGAAGCAAGGCGAGACTTCGCTGTCAAACTCGTCGGCTTAAACGTGGCTGACGCAGCCGAAATCGTGTCGATCCGCGTGGGCGAACCAGTGGCCGAAATCGAAAAAGCGGTGGGAGAGATCGAACATGACATCCTCGTCCTCGGAATGCGGCGGAGGTCACGCGTAGGGAAGTTCCTGCTCGGGAGCCAACTTCAAGAGATACTTTTGGCCAGTAAACAACCCGTGGTGGCGGTGCCAACCGACGCCCTCGTTTGAACGCTCCTACCGTCATGACTTCATACCCGCTGTGCCGTCTCGAAACGGAGGCCGGGTGACGAGGGAAAAGTCTTCGAAGATCGCCTTCATCGGCTCTCATTCCGTGCGTAAAACCAACGCCGTCCACTCATTTGCGGGGGCAGTAGGTCGAAGTGGCCTGAGCGTCGAAGTCGGTCGAGAAGTTATCCGTTTCAACCCCTTGGGACTCAATGAAGGGTCCACACCGGAGGCACAACTCTGGGTGATCATGGCTCAGATCCAACAGGAACTTGAGCTTCGCACCCGTGCCGACGTATTGGTAACCGACCGTGCCGTCGTTGACAATTTCGCCTACTTCTTGCGTGCCACCGGGGGAGAGGACCCCTTCGACGTGAAGCCGTTGATAGCTCGCTGGTCGCAGACGTACGACTTGTTTGTCCGTCTTTTGCCTGATGTCCCACTCAAAGTTGACGGGGTTCGGAGCGTTAATCAGCGGTTTCGAGAGGAGATAGAGACAATCCTCGAACTCATCTTGCCTGTCTACGTGCCCGCAGATCGGCTCGTCCAGATCCGTGCCTCAGAGATTACCGACGGTTTCGACTGGGCCAGCCTTGTCGAACGACTCGTTGGGCCCCCCACACCGGGCGAACAACCAACCGTCCAGCCGGTATCGCTTCATCCGACCCTTTGGGATTGAGGCGATCGGGGTAGGCGCTGTCGTCGGTTTTCGGCTTGAACGCCTTGCCTCGCTCGAACGTCTGCGACGGGAAGATCATGTTCTTAACGACGATCATCTCGTCAATCGATGGGAGATATCGGGGAGTTGAGATGGCTCCGAGCGTACTGGGTAGGCGGGAATCTGGTTCGTTCCAGTGGCTCGGCCAACGGTATCGTCCGGTGAGTTGAGTCCAGGAGGTCATGGTGTTTGTAGTCACAGGGGCGTCGTCTGGCATCGGACGCGCAGTAACCGTGGCTCTCTCCGACCGAAACGAATCGGTTATGGCTGTAGCTCGAAGTTCAGCCCCTCTCATCGACCTCGCAGAAAAACATCCTGGAGTGACCGCTCTCGCTGTCGATCTTTCGCTCGCGGAGGGAGTCCGGCAGGTTGTCGAAGCCTGCAGCGCGTATCCCACTATTGGCGGAATCGTCCACGCGGCGGGCACGTTGATCGAGCCCCAGGCCTTTACTCACATCGACTCCGATCTCCTGCTCGCCAAGATGCGGGTGCACGTCATGGTTCCGATCGACCTCAACCAAAAACTCGAATCGCAGCTTGGCCGGATCGTGTTTCTCGACAGTTACTCGTCGAACGATCTCAGAGTCGGCTGGGCGTCCTATTCGATCGTGAAAGCTGCCGCTCAGATGGCAGCGAGATCCGCGGCCGAAGAACTCAAAGGCGTGCAGGTGATACGGGCTTTTCCTGGCGCCGTTCGTACGCCTCTGGTTGATGCCGTTTTGAACTCGCCGGACGACTCACCGACCAGACAGGCCTTTCGCAGGCTCCAGAGAGAAGGAAAGCTCGCTCCGCCAGACGAAATCGGCCGATGGATCGCCAAACTCCTGTTGGACGTCTCGAATTCTGACCTCGATGCTGCCCCTACGTGGCAGTACGGCGAGTCCTTCTAACGAAGCATCGACGATGCTTTCATCTCGGCTGGCCGGTCGATGCAGATAGGCTGAGAGAGAACTCTCCAAGGGGAACCAATGCCGATGCCGAGATGGTGGGGCCACGTCAACAAGAGACTCTTCAACCCGATGGAACTCAGGAGAGGAAAGCGCCCCGTATTGACCCATGTAGGACGTTCGTCGGGCGAGATCTACCAAACTCCGCTCGACGCCCACTCCGTGGGGGGTGGATACATCTTCATACTCGTGTATGGATCAGCAGCGGACTGGGTACAGAACATCTTGAAGTCTGGATCAGCTGTCCTGAAAGTTGACGGATTCCAGATCGAACTGGTCAATCCACGCGTGATCAAGAAAGCGGATGCCTGGGCCCAGGTGGATTCCGCTACCAAGGAACCGCCGGGGATGCTACGAATCGATGAGTTCCTTCAAATGGATCTTGCCGGCTGAATGACGTAGCGATCGGTCGGATTTCAGTCGCAAATCTGGAGCGTTTTGTTGTCTCGCTCCCTTCAGGTTGGCACGGCAGACCAGACAGCATCGATCACAGCCGCAGCGATGACGGTGGCGGGCACTGCTAGCGCAGCGGCGATCAGTCGGCCTCTGGGAGAATTGACCATGATCCCGATCGTGATCATGGAAAAGACGACGGCGACGCCAGCTTGGACAGGATGGAACGGGAACCCTTCGGGTAATCCGATCGTGAGCTCATTCCAGTATTGCTGGATAGGCCCGTCTGCCAGCATGAACCCGGAGACTCCGGTCGCGCCGAGCACAGACAACGTTCCGCCTTGATCTCGGGCTAGCCGAATCACCGCTACGAATGCGGGAGCGACAAAGACGGCAACACCCATCCACAATACCGGGAAGAGACCAACCGAAAACCCCAGCACGAGCCAAGACCAGAGGTAGTAGGACGCTATGGCAGCGATTGAGAACGCACCGCCGAGGATCGACACCTGCTGTACAGAAGGTGTCGATCGCGGCTATTACGACGAGAGCGAGCAGCCATGCAGACGGATACGTTCTGAGATCCGTCGCCCAACGCCACGTCGACTGGTCGCCGATCTTGGCCAGCACTCCAGCCAGGAGCCCGCATGATACGGCGATCGCCAACCGACGCGTCAATGAGCCTGAAACCATCGCTTTGCCAGGCATCTTCACGCGACGACGTGACCGGTCCTCTATGACTCAGACCGACTCGAGGAATGCGATCATGCGGTCGAGCACGAGTTCGCTGGCGGCCTCGTCGTAGGACGGCAGCGAGTTGTCAGTGAAGTAATGCTGGTCACCGCTGTAGAGGAATAGCGTTCCGTCATCTGCGGCTTCAACAATGTCCCGGGCGGCCTCGATGTCGCCCTCGTCGACAAAGTAGGGGTCGGCATCCATGCCATGAATTTGGACAGGTAGCCCCTTCGGCCATGTACCGAATTCAGACGCGGGTACGCATGAGTACAGGAATATGGCTCCGCGCGTGCCCGGGCGCGTTTGGGCGAGTTTCTGGGCCGGTACGACGCCGAGCGACAGTCCGACGAAGACGAGATCGTCGCTCATGCCTTCGACCGACCGATCCCCACGCTCCATTAGTTCGCCAAATCCGACAGAACCGACATACTCCATCCCTTCCGGGATCGAGCCAAACGTCCGTCCCTCGAACAGGTCCGGCGTGTGGACTGTGTGTCCGGCCTTGCGAAGCCGATCTGCGAACTCAACCAGGCCTGCAGTCAATCCCTGGGCGTGATGAAACTGCACAATCTCGGCCATCTTTACTCCTTACGTCAGTGTCGACATCCATGCCCTCTTGCGGAGCATACGATTGCGCCGAGAATAACGGTGTCCGGCAATCTTGGAGGCGAGCTCCCGAGGATATTTCAGTCAGACCTGGTTTTCATGGCTGACAGGAGACCAGCTCACGGATGACGGTTGCGGAAAGGACCTGGCGATTCCCTGCTGCCGTCAACCACAGGGTGCCGTCAATGTCGTTAACGGTCACCCGAGCCTCACCGCAGTCGGTTGTTACAGTGCCGTCGCCACTGCGGGGTCCAGCGTTTGACCAGTCCACGTCGAGGCCGGTATCGGCTACCCGAGTCTTGAACTGTTGCGGCGTGCCGACGGAGCCATCGGCGAACCAATAGATGGTCGAGCCAACGAGGATCACGAGCAGAAGTCCAGCGACGATTGCCGCGAACCACAGCTTCCCATCTCGACGGGTCGACACGCGCCTACTTCGGTCCTCGACGCAGCGAGGCAAGGTCAGTCAGCTGGTCGCCCTCTGGATCAAAATTGGTGTGGCTCAGCCACAGCTCGAAGCCACGGCGCAGACCGGGCCAATCCTCGTCGGTGATGGCGTACCAGGCCGTGTCCCGGTTGCGACCTTTATAGTGAGTAGCCTGGCGGAAAACGCCCTCGTACTGGAAGCCGAGCCGTCGAGCAGCAGCGTGCGATGGTGCATTCAGGTCGTCGCATTTCCATTCGCACCTTCGATAGCCGAGCTCAAAACAACTCTTGATCAGCAAGTACAACGCCTCCGTTGCCGCTGCGGTTCTCTGCAAAGCCGGTGAGAAGGCCAGCGATCCGATTTCGAGCACGCCATTGACCGGATCGATCCGAAGGTACGAGGCGATCCCAACCGCTACATTTGCAACGGTGATGGCGTATGGTTGCCAGCCCTCCATACCTACCAGTGATTCCAGTGTTTGTTTTAGCTCCCCGGCATCGGCGAAGGGTCCAAAGCTCATATAGGTCCACATCTCGTCTGAAGCCGGCTGAAATGCCGAAAAAAGCGGCCCTGCATGTGCGGCCCCGCTGAGAGGCACCAGCTCTACGCGGCTCCCAATGAGAGGTT
>RCMY010000177.1_pt1 | contig 57608 bp, 56 predicted proteins | sample 2041341 | NCBI WGS metagenome assembly RCMY01 (sample SAMN09708234, study PRJNA481090) | Marine sediment metagenome, whole genome shotgun sequencing project.
GTCAACAATATCAACGCCCATTTCAGAGAACGCGTTCATCACCCTGATCACGCCACGCTCATTGCCGGGGATGGTCTTGGACGAGAACAAGAACATGTCCCCTTCCTTCATCTCAAGACCCATGTATTTCCCACGCGCCAGTTGTGCCGACGCTGCACGGCGTTCGCCCTGCGATCCGGTCACCAGCAGCATCAGGTTTTCACGAGGGACGCCACGGGCCTCCTCGGGGCTGATCACCGCCGGAAAGTCTTTCATCACACCCGTCTCAAGCGAGGCCTCAACCATCCGCTTCATCGCGCGCCCCAGCAGTACGACCGACCGCCCGGCCCGTTCACCCGCATCCGCAAGGGTCTTCACCCTTGCCACGTTGGACGCAAACGTCGTCGCGACGACCATGCCTTGCGCTGAACCCAAAAGCTTTTCAATCTCTGGCCCAACGGTCGCCTCGGACCGGCCTGCGGTCTGCGAGAACACGTTGGTACTGTCACAGATCAACGCCTTGACGCCGCCCTTGGACACATCGGCCCAAAGCTCGGGATCATAGGCTTCGCCCACTCCCGGTGTCACGTCGATTTTGAAATCGCCCGAATGGATCAAACGGTCGCCGGCCACGTCAATCACAAGGGAAGACGATTCAGGGATCGAGTGGGACATCGGCAAAAAGCCAACCGTGAACGGACCGACGGTGGTCGTTGCAGGCCACGATGCCACGGTCGTAATCGCGTCATCGGGATGGTTGTATTCGCTCATCTTGCGCTTGGCGATGTTGGCGGTAAATTTCCGCGTATAAATCGGTGCGCGCAGACGGTCATAGGTATGCGCAACCGCGCCCACGTGGTCTTCGTGCGCGTGGGTGATGAAGATGGCTTCAATCTGGTTGCGACGTTCTTCCAGCCAAGCGATATCGGGGATGATCAAATCCACGCCTGGGCTGGTGTCCATGTCGGGGAATGCAACGCCAAGGTCGACTACAATCAGTCTTTCCTTGCCGGGTTTCCCATAGCCATAAACATAGGCATTCATGCCAATTTCACCTGCCCCACCGAGGGGCAGATAGATCAATCTTTCGCTGCTCATATGATTAAGCGGTGTCCTTGTTATAATTATAAATCACGGTCAAGCCGTGCATTGTCAGATCATCTTGGTAGGCATCGAACAGGTCCACTGCCTGTTGAAACAACGGGGCCAGCCCGCCGGTGGCGATCACACGCATTTCGCGTTCACGCTCCGCCTTTATCCGCGCACATATCTCACGAACGAGGCCAACATAACCCCAAAAAATACCTGATTGGATGCAGGCCACGGTATTTGTACCGATCACGGTCAACGGTTTCGAAATATCTACATGAGGTAAGGCCGCAGCGGCATTATGCAATGCCTCAAGGCTTAAGTTCACCCCCGGCGCGATTACGCCGCCGATATAGGCCCCATCACTGGCGACTACATCAAAGGTCGTCGCTGTCCCGAAATCCACCACGATCAGATCACCGCCAAACAGATCAAAGCCCGCGACGGTATTTACCAAGCGGTCCGGCCCCACGGCGGTGCCCGCATCAACGCGCACATCGACCGGTAGTTTGCATTCAGGTTTGCCAACAACGATGGGCCGTGTGTGGAAATACCGATCCGCCAACACGCGCAGGTTAAATACCACCCGTGGAACGGTGGAGCTTATGATCATGTCGGTGATGTCCGCCTCGACCTTTTCGAATTTCATCAGCGTGCTTAGCCAAACATAATACTGGTCCGCCGTGCGTTGCCATTCGGTAGAGGTGCGCCATGTTCCGATGAACTGGGTCCCGTCCCATATCGAAAAAACCGTATTCGTATTGCCGCAATCAATCGCCAAAAGCATCGAACGGCCCTCCCTCACATTCTAGAAAAATACATCCGCCGCGGTGATCGGCACCCGCCCTTTGGGGGTCCGTAAAATCAGACTACCGTTTTCATCGACATCTTCAAACACGCCGCGTGTCTCATCACGCATTGTTCGCGCGACGATCTCCTCTCCCAACCGTGCCGCATGGGCCAACCACGCGTTGCGGATCGGGGCAAAGCCGAAGGTTAGAAATTGTGTCTCAAGCTCTGCGTATTCCGATGCAAGCGCATCTAGGAATGCTGCGGGTGAAACAGAAATACCGGTTTCACCGATCACAGACACGGGACGCAGTGCACCCGCCTCTACCTGATCAACACCGGGCGCATGGGCAAGATTGACGCCAATGCCAATCGCCAGATGATCCCCGATCGTCTCAAGCAGTATCCCGGCGACCTTGCCGCCGTTTAGCAGCACATCGTTCGGCCACTTCAAGGCAAAGGGACCTTCGTCCCCCGTCACTCGGACAAAGGCACGGCGCAATGCCAGCGACGCGACAAAGCTACGCAAAGCAGCAACGCCGGGTGCCTCGGCCCGCCGCATAATCAATGTCCCTGCGAAGTTTCCTTTTGGCGTTGCCCATGACCGGCCGCGCCGACCGCGTGCTGCGGTCTGTTCCTCGGCCAAAATCCAAAGTGGTCCCGTTAAATCAGGCGCGCGCCGCGCCGCTTCGCTTAGTGTAGAATCAATGCTCTCAAACACTAGCCGACCGTAGCCATCTGGCCACGACGCACCCTGCTTTTCTGGTTCGTAATCATTCCCGCCGGAGGCACCCTCGCTCACCGGGCCCACCATCGGATCAGTTGACCAATGTCGCCGCCGCCGTAATGGCAGCACCCTCGACACCGAACATATTGGCAATACCGACCACCATGATCACAGCCGAGGCAATCAGGAACCCAGTCAGCAAACCGCTTTTGCTACTGTCCAGACGATCATCGCCTTCTTCACCGAAATACATCAGGAACACGATGCGCAAATAGTAATAGGCACCGATCGCCGAGGCCACAGCGCTAGCCGTGACCAGCCAGATCAGACCCGCATCAACGCCCGCTTGCCACACACCGAACTTGGCAAAAAAGCCCAACATCGGCGGCACACCAGCCAGCGAGAATAGCAGAACCAGCATCGCCAGTGCCTTACCCGGTGCGCGCTTGGAATACATGTTCAGCGCAGAAATATCTGTCACGGGCTGCCCGTCTTTTTCCATGCTAAGGATAAACGCAAAGGTACCGATGTTCATGGTCACATAGATCGCCATGTAGACCAGCATCGCTTTGACGCCCAACTGGGTTCCTGCGGCCAATCCGATCAAGGCATATCCCATGTGGGCGATCGACGAGTAAGCCATCAGACGCTTGATATTGGTTTGCGCAATCGCGGCAATCGCCCCAAGGAACATGGAGAGCACCGACAGCAACGCGATGATCTGGCTCCATTCAGCTACTGCATTGCCAAACGCATCATGCATAACACGTGCAAACAACGCCATTGCAGCGACTTTCGGTGCCGTCGCGAAAAATGCTGTCACGGGTGTGGGGGCCCCTTCGTAGACATCAGGTGTCCACATATGAAACGGTACTGCGGATACCTTAAAGGCCAGACCCGACATCAAGAATACGATCCCGAACAGCATCCCCAAAGACGTTTGCCCGGTTTGCGCAACGGTCATGACACCTGCAAATTGTGTAGTGCCAGCATAGCCGTACACAAGCGACGTACCATATAGCAACATCCCCGAAGACAAGGCACCCAGAACGAAATATTTCAGGCCTGCCTCAGTCGATTTCAGGCTGTCACGGCGCAAGGATGCAACCACATACAGCGCCAGCGATTGCAGTTCGAGGCCCATATACAGAGACATCAGATCACCGGCGCTGACCATCATCATCATGCCTACAACGCTCAGAGCGACCAAAACAGGATACTCAAACCGCAGCAGACCACGTGACCGCATATAATCATTCGACATAATCAGGACTGCGGCAGCGCTTAGCAGGATCGTCACCTTGGCAAAGCGGGCAAAACCATCTTCGATAAACATACCATTAAAGGCAATGCGTGTTTCGCCTGTGCCGGTCATCCCGATCCAGATTGCCAGAAAAACCATCACTGCCGACGTCGCCCAGACCAGCAATGTGCCGGTTTTATCCTTTGACGTATAGACCGCCCCTAACAAGGCTAGGATCGCAAACAGCGACAGCACTATTTCGGGCAGGATGACATTCAGATCAGCGGAAATCATCGCGCGGTCCTTTATTCTGAGGCCATCTGGACGGCGGCACCTGCCGCCTCCATGGCCGTATCATAGCTAGTAACAAGGGCGGAAACGGAAGGTCCGATGATATCAAGAACCAGTGCCGGATAGACGCCCAAAAGAAGGGTCATGGCGATCAGCGGCGCAAAAATCCAACGCTCGCGCGTCGTCATATCGGTGATTGTGCGCAGGCTTTCCTTGATCAAGTCACCCATAACGACGCGGCGGTACAGCCACAACGCATACGCCGCAGAAAGGATCACACCCGTTGCGGCAACAGCAGCAACCCATGTGTTCACTTGGAAGACCCCCATCAAGGTCAGGAATTCACCCACAAAACCAGAGGTGCCCGGCAGGCCGACATTGGCCATGGTAAAGAACATGAACACCAGCGCATAGGCAGGCATCCGGTTCACCAGACCGCCATAGGCGTCAATCTCGCGAGTGTGTATCCGGTCGTAAATCACGCCAACACACAGGAACAACGCAGCCGAGATAAATCCGTGGCTGACCATCTGGAAAATCGCCCCGTCCAGCCCCTGCTGGTTAAAGGCAAAGATACCCATCGTCACGAAACCCATGTGCGCGACTGATGAATAGGCGATCAGCTTTTTCATGTCTTCCTGAACCAGCGCCACCAGCGAGGTATAGACAATCGCGATCGCGGACATCCACAGCACCAGCGATGCAAGCACATCGGACCCGACCGGGAACATCGGCAGCGAGAACCGCAAGAAGCCATAACCGCCCATTTTCAAAAGGATTGCGGCCAGCACGACCGAACCGGCCGTCGGGGCCTGAACGTGTGCGTCAGGTAACCAAGTGTGAACGGGCCACATCGGCATTTTAACTGCAAAGCTGGCAAAGAACGCAAGGAAAAGCATGGTCTGCAAGCCGCCGACCACAGTTATTCCCGCGATTGAGAATGTCTCGGATGCAAAGGTGTGTGTCAGCAGGCTGACCTCGCAACCGCCAATACAGGTGGTGCCCGCGTCGGCATACATTGCAACCATCGCCACCAGCATCAAGACCGAGCCGAGGAACGTATACAGAAAGAATTTAAAGCTGGCGTAAATCCGGTTCGCGCCGCCCCAAATACCGATGATCAGGAACATCGGAATCAGGCCTGCTTCGAAGAACAGATAGAACAGGACCATGTCCAATGCCATGAACACGCCCAGCATCAGCGTTTCCAGCAGCAAGAAGGCGATCATGTATTCCTTGACCCGGGTTGTCACGTTCCAGCTGGCGGCGATTACCAGCGGCATCATGAACGTGGTCAGCATCACAAACAGGATCGAAATGCCATCGACACCCATCCGGTATTTAAGACCCATGATCCAGCTCGCCTCGTCTACGAACTGAAATCCGGTGTTGGACGGATCAAAGTCGAACAGGATGAACAATGAAATCAGGAAGGTGACCGTTGTCGTAATCAGTGCCAGCCATTTCGCATTGCGTGCTGCTGCTTCGTCGTTGCCCCGCAGGAATACGGCCAAGATCAGCGCCGCAAAGCTTGGCATAAAGGTAATGATGGAAAGCAAGTGATGATCCATTAGTTTGCCCCCCCGCTCATCGTCATCCAGGTCACAAGGATTGCGATTCCGATCACCATTGCGAAGGCGTAGGTAAAGATGTAGCCAGATTGGGCCCGACCCGCGAGCCTTGTGAGGATGGGAATGATGCCCATGGCGATGCCATTAAGCATCCCGTCGATGACGTTCCCGTCGCCGCGCTTCCAAAGGAACCGACCGATGGCCGAAGCTGGTTTGACGAAAATCACGTTATAGATTTCATCAAAATACCACTTGTTCAGCAAAAACAGATAAAGCGGTCGTTGGTTCGCCGCAAGGCGACCGGGCAGCGTTGGGTTCCAGATATAGAACCACAGCGCCATCAGAAGACCGGACAGCATCGCTAGGAACGGGCTGACTTTGACCAACCAATGCACCGAATGTGCATCCTCAAGTACCGTATTATCAGGCGCGAAATACAAAGCCCCCTCGCCTGGTGCGCCGGAAAAGCTGGGGCCGTGATGAGCATCGTCGCCGTGGCCCGCGTCAGCGTGCCCTTCATCTGCTGCAGCATGCGTCTCTTCGGCAGGTGCTTCTTCAGTTGCAGCTACACTATGACTGTCCTCGGCACCCTCGACCTTTGCATCACCGGCTGCGGCCGTTTCCGTCATCGGGATACCATAGAATTTCCCGACGTATTCCGCTTTGCCAAAGAAACCGTTGTAAAACACCATGCCGGCCAAAACCGCGCCAAGGCTTAGGACCCCAAGCGGAACCAACATAACCATCGGGCTTTCGTGAGCGTGCTCGTGGGTGTGCTTGTTGCCGCGCGGCTTGCCAAAGAATGTCAGGAACATCAGGCGCCAGCTATAGAAACTGGTCATCGCAGCGGCAATCACCAACAGCCAGAAACCATACATGGAACCAGCACCATAGGCGCTCTCGATTATAGCGTCCTTGGACAGGAAACCCGCAAAACCGATATGTGTGAGCGGAATACCGACCCCGGTAATTGCAAGTGTGCCGATCATCATCGCCCAGAACGTATACGGGATCTTTTTGCGCAAACCACCGTAGTTAGTCATATCCTGCTCGTGGTGCATCCCGTGAATGACCGATCCGGCCCCAAGGAACAATAACGCTTTGAAGAACGCGTGGGTCAGCAGGTGGAACATGGCAGCTGAGTACATACCGACGCCAGCAGCAACGAACATATAGCCCAACTGCGACATCGTCGAATACGCAATAACCCGTTTGATATCGGTCTGAACCAGACCGATTGAGGCGGCAACAAAAGCTGTTGTCGCACCGATAACGGTGACAAACGTCATCGCCTCGGGTGCGAATTCCATTAGTGGCGACATACGGCAGACCAAGAATACACCCGCAGTAACCATCGTCGCGGCGTGGATCAGGGCAGACACAGGGGTCGGACCTTCCATCGCGTCGGGCAACCAAGTGTGCAGGAACAACTGTGCCGATTTACCCATGGCACCGACAAACAACAGGAAGGCCAGCAGGTTCGCCGCGTTCCAGTCAGCCCACAAGAAATGCAGTGTCGTGTTTGCCAACTCGGGCGCAGCCGCGAAAATATCGTCAAATTTGATACTGTCAGTCAAATAGAACAGACCAATAATCCCAAGCATGAAGCCAAAGTCACCCACGCGGTTGACGACGAAAGCCTTGATCGCCGCGGCATTTGCTGACGGTTTCTTGTAATAAAAACCGATCAAGAGATATGAGGCAACGCCCACACCTTCCCAGCCAAAGAACATCTGGACCAAGTTATCCGCTGTCACCAGCATCAACATCGCAAAGGTGAAGAACGACAGGTACGCAAAGAAACGGGCCCGATATGGCTCGTTGTCTTTGAAATTGTCGTCATGGGCCATGTAGCCAAAGGAATATAGGTGCACGAGGCTCGAGACCGTAGTGATCACGATCAACATGATGGCGGTCAAACGGTCCATCCGGATCGCCCAATCTGTCGACAGGCTGCCGCTTTCGATCCAGCGCATCAGCTGGATATGTTCGGTTACGCCGTCAAACGTCAGGAAAACGATCCAGCTGAGCAGGGCAGCCAGGAACAACATTGCGGTGGCAAACCACTGGGCCGGCTTTTCGCCGATCAGCTTCCAGCCAAAACCCGTGATCAATGCGCCAACAAGCGGCGCGAAAAGAATAATGCTTTCCATGGTCTTAGCCCTTCATCACGTTGACATCTTCAACAGCAATCGAACCACGATTACGGTTAAAGCAGACTAGAATGGCCAGACCAATCGCGGCTTCTGCAGCAGCAACAGTCAGAACAAACAAGGTAAAGACCTGCCCCACCAGATCGCCAAGGAAATGCGAGAACGCGACGAAGTTAATGTTCACCGCCAAAAGCATCAGCTCGATAGACATCAACATGATGATAATGTTCTTGCGGTTCAGGAATAGCCCGAAAATGCCAATGACAAAAAGCGTCGCCGCCACTGTCAGGTAGTGTTCAATTCCGATCATGTCGTCCCTCGGTTCTGTGCCCGTTCCGGGCGTTCTTTAGTTCTTGGCGGTCAGGGTTTCCACCCCGATCCTGTCGTTATCCGATGAGGTTATAGCCGCCGAAAACAACAATCAGCACGACAACCAACACAACAATAGTAGTTCTCGACATGGGTCATATCCTTGTTCGGGCAGCCCTTACAGGCCCTGCCCCGGTTTCACATCATTCAATTTCATGGCCTTGGCCGGATCGCGCATCATCTGCGCCACCACGTCTTGGCGTTTCACATCGACACGGTGGCGAAGTGTCAGCACAATCGCCCCAATCATCGCGACCAGCAGGATCAAACCAGACAGTTGGAACAGCAGGAAATACTCATCATACAGGATCAAACCCAAGGCAGCGGTATTCTGCACCTCGTCTGTGACCACCTGCGTACGTAGCCCTTCCGCGGCGGCATTTGCATCCCATGCGCCAAAGGCCATCACGAACTGCATCAACACGATTAACCCGATCAACAGCCCCAGCGGCATATAGCGTGCCATTTCTGCCCTTAGTTCAGCGAAATCAACGTCCAGCATCATCACTACGAACAAGAACAATACCGCAACCGCCCCCACGTAAACGATGATCAACAACATCGCCACGAACTCAGCGTTCAGCATCACGAACAATCCGGCAGCGCTTAGGAATGACAGGATCAGCCAAAGCACCGAATGCACCGGGTTGCGGCTAATAACGGTAAAAAGCCCGCCTGCAATCACGCTGACTGCAAAAAGATAAAATGCAAATACGCTCATGCGTCACCTTCCTTGTCATCCAACACCGCCTGCGCGATTTGCATCGCACGGGTCATGGCAGGGAGCCCGGCAAAAACCGCCATCTGTCCGATCGTATCGATCACTTGCTGCTTGTGCGCGCCCGCCTCGATGGCGTGGATCACGGCCTGCTTCAACGCGATGTCATTTTGGGCACCCTGCATGGTCAGACCCGCAATCGTTAGCAGCATCCGCGTTTTGGCATCCAACCCGTCGGGGTTCAGCGTGTTGCCAAAGAACGTTTCCATCATGTCTTTGGGCATCTTGCCCATCATGGCCTCGAAACCTTTGGGCGAAAACGCATCCATCCCCGGAAAGGCTTTGGCCATTTCCTGCATCTGACGCATCATATCTTCGAAGGGATTTGAGGAATTGGTCATCTGTAAGGTGCATCCATCTCAAGGTTGCGTGCAATTTCGGCTTCCCAGCGGTCACCGTTTTCAAGCAATTTGGTTTTGTCGTAATACAGCTCTTCGCGCGTCTCGGTCGAGAATTCAAAATTCGGACCCTCGACAATCGCGTCAACGGGGCAGGCTTCTTGGCAGAAACCGCAGTAGATGCATTTCGTCATGTCGATGTCATACCGCGTGGTGCGACGGCTGCCATCTTCACGAGGTTCCGCGTCAATCGTAATCGCTTGCGCAGGGCAAACCGCTTCGCACAATTTGCACGCAATGCAGCGTTCTTCGCCATTCGCATAGCGGCGCAACGCATGTTCACCGCGGAAACGCGGGGACAAAGGCCCCTTTTCATGCGGATAGTTGATGGTCGCCTTGGGCTTAAACATGTACTTAATACCCAGCTTTAGACCGTGATAGAAGTCCTGCAACAGGAAATACTTGGCGTGACGGGTGTAGTCTGTCATCGGATCAGCCCCCTACTGTCCAGCGTGCATACACACCCCAGAACCATTCGAATTTTGCCGCAAATGCCACGAAAACTACCCAGAACAACGAGAATGGCAGGAATACCTTCCAGCCCAAACGCATCAGCTGGTCATAACGGTAGCGTGGCGTGATCGCTTTGACCAAGGAGAAGAAGAAGAACACCAAACCCATTTTTGCGATCATCCAGAAGATGCCATCAGGCAAGCCCGGGATCGGGGACAACCAACCGCCAAAGAACATCAGCGAAATCAGTGCGCACATCAATACAACTGCCACCAGTTCACCGATCATGAACAGCAGGAATGGAGTGGATGAGTATTCAACCTGATACCCGGCCACCAATTCGGATTCCGCTTCGGGCAGATCGAACGGGGGGCGGTTGGTTTCAGCCAATGCACTGATAAAGAACAGGATCAGCATCGGAAAGTGGGGCAACCAGTACCAGCCTAACAGTCCGTAGTTACTGTCTTGTGCTGCAACGATCCCGCTAAAGTTCATCGACCCGGTCGAGATAATTACACCGATGATGATCAAACCGATTGAGACCTCGTAAGAGATCATTTGCGCGGCAGAGCGCAAGCTACCCAAGAATGGATATTTGGAGTTAGAGGCCCACCCGCCCATGATCACGCCGTATACCTCGAGCGAGGAAACCGCGAAGACGAACAGGATGGCCACGTTGATGTCGGACAACACCCAACCGTCGTTGAACGGGATCACCGCCCAAGCGACCAGTGCCATAACCAGACTGACCATCGGGGCCATAAAAAACACAGCCCGGTCGGCACCCGCTGGCACGACGACCTCTTTCACGATGTACTTGCCGAAATCCGCAAAGGATTGCAGCAATCCATAAATACCAACCACGTTCGGACCCCGGCGCAACTGAACGCTCGCCCAGATCTTGCGGTCTGCATACATAAGGAAGGCCAGTGCCAGAAGCAAAGGAACCACGATCAAGAGAATCTGCCCAATTATCAGCAGGATCGTGCCAAGCGTGGTGTTAAAAAAGAAGTCAGCCATAGGTCCTCACACCGTCGGTATGCCGCGTTCCATGCAATTTTGCACGGTTACTTCGGCATCAATTGTCTTCAAGCCCCGTGGCAGGCTTGGCGAGATGGTGTAAACAGCATCTGCGTGCCAGACGCCACCCACGATCTCAACATTTGTGCGCACGTGGCGGGCAAATCCAAAGCCTCGGATCAAAGTATACCGCGCCGCCGCACATTCTGCGTATTCTGCCACGTTCTCAGCTGACCGCGCCTTGGTCATTGCCACGTTGAACTGAACCAAGTCGCCGTCAAGCAACTTGGTTTCTACGCCTTGGTAGTCGGGAATAAAATCCTCTGCCATGGGCACCTGCGCTTCGCAGCCAGCCAAGATTGCAGGGAACATCATCATTCCCAAAACCCTCACTCCGCCGCCAAGGGCGCTTCGCGACGGGCTTTGGCATTCGCCGAAAGCTCTGCCATCAACTGGCTGGCCCGCGCGATTGGGTTGGACAAATAGAAATCAGCGATAGCTGGCTGGAATGCAGCATTGCCCATTTTGGCCTGTGCCAACGGGGTCCAGTCATTCTCAGCGACTTCATCGATTTTGCCCAGATGTGGTACATCAGCGACCAGCACTTTGCGCAGGGCAGCCAAAGAATCAAACGGCAGCGTTGCCCCGATCTCGGCGCTAAGCGCGCGCAGAATGGCCCAGTTTTCCTTGGCCTGTCCGGGGGCAAAGCTGGCCCGAGCGGCCAATTGTGGACGCCCTTCTGTGTTCACAAAAAGCCCGGCTTCTTCGGTATAGGCGGCCGCTGGCAGGATGATATCCGCGCGATGTGCACCACGATCGCCATGCGAACCTTGGTAAATCACGAAAGGACCTGCAGGAATATCGCCTTCATCTGCACCAAGGTTATACACCACGTCGGCAGACACGACATCACCAACGCCACCCTCAGTGACAGCACCGATATCCATCGCACCGACACGAGAAGCGGCAGTGTGCAGCACCATAAAGCCTGATTTTGTTGCTTCGGCCAACGCCATCGCAGATGCCAGAACCGCGGAACCGTCTTCGCGGGCCAATGCCCCCATACCGACAATAATAATAGACTGCTTTTCCGCGACATCGGAATGGTCACGCTTAAGCAAGTCGGTCAAAACCGATGGGCCGTCACCCAAATGCGCGTGATCATAGGTCAGATCAGCGGCTGGACCAACGTGACCGATATCGGCACCGCGTGACCAAGCCTTGCGAATACGTGCGTTTAGAACCGGTGCCTCGACGGCGGGGTTCGTGCCGATCAACATGATCGCTTTCGCAGTATCAATGTCTTCGATAGTGGCCGTGCCAACATAACCCGACCGGTTGCCCGCTGGCAGTTTCGCACCATCGGTGCGGCATTCAACAACACCGCCCTGCCCTTCAATCATCTGCTTCAAGGCAAATGCGGCCTCAACCGGCACAAGATCACCGATCAAGCCGGCGACTTTTTTACCCTTCAACGCAGCAGCGGCAGCGGCCAGTGCTTCGGGCCATTCTGCTTTGCGCAGCTTGCCGTTTTCGCGGATGTAGGGCGTGTCCAGACGTTGGCGGCGCAAACCGTCCCAGACGAAACGCGTTTTGTCGGAAATCCATTCTTCGTTTACGCCATCATGGTTGCGTGGCAACATGCGCATGACTTCGCGACCTTTGGTATCGACGCGGATATTCGACCCAAGCGCATCCATCACATCAATGGATTCGGTCTTGGACAATTCCCATGGCCGCGCCGTAAAGGCATATGGCTTCGACACCAAAGCGCCGACGGGACACAGATCAATGATGTTGCCCTGCAGGTTCGAATCAAGCGTCTGACCAAGATATGCGGTAATCTCAGCGTCTTCACCACGGCCCGTCTGGCCCATCTGGTGAATGCCCGCAACTTCAGTAGTAAAGCGCACACAACGGGTGCAGGAAATACAGCGCGTCATGTGGGTTTCGACCAATGGCCCCAGATCAAGGTCTTCAGTCGCGCGTTTGGGTTCACGGTAGCGGCTGAAATCGACGCCGTACGCCATGGCCTGATCTTGCAAATCACATTCGCCGCCCTGATCGCAAATCGGACAATCCAGCGGGTGATTGATCAACAAGAATTCCATTACGCCCTCGCGGGCCTTTTTGACCATGGGCGAGTTGGTTTTTACGACGGGCGGCTGGCCTTCGGGACCGGGGCGCAAATCGCGGACCTGCATCGCGCAAGACGCGGCAGGCTTGGGCGGGCCGCCCACGACTTCGACAAGACACATCCGGCAGTTACCTGCAATCGACAGACGCTCGTGATAGCAGAAACGTGGAATTTCCACGCCGACTTCCTCGCACGCTTGAATAAGAGTCATCGCCCCTTCGACTTCGACTTCTTTACCGTCAATGATGATCTTGCGGATATCGCTCATATGCTTATTTCGCTCTCAGTAACGAACCGATACGGCTCGATTTTTGGATTTCTGCACGCCCAAGCGCACAATAGCTTTGCGGGTCCGAAGTATCGACCCCATTCGCCTGTAAATATGCAGCACCACGGGCTTTCATGCGCGCTTTTTCTTCAGGGCTTTTCCGATATGCATCAATTTCGGCATCTGTATAGCCCAAAGACCGCGCAGTCTGCTGGATATTATGTAAATAACTGATCGCCCGGATCATTCGCGCCGAGATATCAGGGCATTCCTTACGAATCCTATCAGCCAGTCCCATATCCAAAAGCGCACCATCAACAGCGGCCACATCACGCAGCGGCGGTTTGGCGGCGACGGGGCTGGCCAGCAGCGCCACAGATATCACGGCAATCAATACGTTACGCATCTTCATCTCCTCATGCAGGGGGCGGAATGCCCCGTCTGCATATGGGAACCGACATCGTTGTTATGCAATAACATCCCGAAATCAGCCATTTGCATCCGGTGTGTCGCTCAATCCGTCAAGAAGGGCAAGACCCAGAAAAGGTCAAACTATCACCATTGAGGCGCAAATTCTCGGCGGGAGCATCAGGGCCCACAGCCCACATAATGTCAGAACTGCCATAGGTGTTCACACAATACACCGTCGCCTCATAACGGGCGGCCTCACGGGCTCCGTCGATCGACTGCGAGGCGTTTTTCACCAACAGCGTGAACACGTCACGTTGACCGTCAACTTTGCTCAGCTTGGTTCTGAAATATTTGCCGTCAAAGGCAATCTTGTCCTCTTGGGCCGTACAGCCAGCCAAGACCGCGGCCACCGTGCAAATAACTACTAAAAACTTCATCTTCTTACTCCGCCGCTGTGGCCTGGCAACCGTCGCTGCGCCAGCGCGTTGCCTGTTTCAGATGCGCCCAGCCGAACGCATGGTCACTGTCGCCGTTTTCGCGCAAATGGTCCAGACGTGCCAGTGCTTCTTCCAAAGCAGGCTGATGCCCCTTTGGCACCCACCACATTACAAAATGCGTCTTTCCCAGAACCTCGAACCATTCGGTGCGCCGCGCATAGAATTGCTTGTGAATAGTGCCCCAAACAAATTGCTCAAGGGTTTCGACATTTTCCCAGACCGTCAGGTTTGACACATGCTGCGGGTCACCGCCGATCTTGGCATCTGTGTTGCCCGTTCCCGCTTTGCCCGACCCTTCCATCATCCAGACAAAACCGGGCATCCGTTTGCCCATGCCATTTATCCGGTCAAGGTTTTCCATAAATTCGGCTACACGTGGGTCATCCGTGGGGGACAAAAGCCGTCCGACGTTCAGCTCGGCTAGATACATGTCTTTCATCGCCGTCTCCGATCGCGCAAGGGGGCCACGCCGTCCAATGCTTTGCGCAGAAATGCGATTGCCAGATTACCCCCGATATAGATCAACCCGACCAAAGCAAGATATGTCCAGATCGGCACTATCTTGGCGGAAATCGCCTGATGCGTGGCCCAAACGGGTGTCGCGAAAACAGCGAAAGTAACCAAAGCCGCAGCAAGGCTAAGCAGACCGTCCCAGATATTACGGATAAAACCCATCGGCACCCCTTACTTCGCCAAAACGGCTCTAAAGTCACGCGTGCCTAGAATGCCGCGACGACCGTCATGATGATCAACGCTAGTATGCAAATCAGGCCCGCGACAAAACACAGTGACCGCGCTGGTTGATGCGTTGTGCGAATATGGACGAACGCCATAGCTAGGCGCGCGACGATAAAGGCCGACGCGAATAGATTTACCCAGAAGGGCGACGCACCGATTAGAATGGCCGCAACAGTTGCCCCGATGAACGGGCCGGATGTTTCAACGGCATTCATGAACGCACGTTCACTGCGATACCAAGGATCGTCGTAATTACGCTTGGGCTTGCCACAGTCGCACCGATTTTCTGGGGTGCGCCCACGGGTCGATAACGCACCTAGGACGCTGATCAGCAGCGCCCAAAGGGCAAGGGATGTAATTGCGTGGCTATAGGCGGCAAATGCTTCCATGATCATTCCGCCGCCACGGCACTGACGCGACCGGTGCGCTTGTGCTTGATACGGTCTTCGATTTCGTCACGGAAGTGACGGATCAAGCCTTGGATTGGCCAAGCGGCGGCATCACCAAGGGCACAGATTGTGTGACCTTCAACTTGCTTGGTGACATCCAGCAACATGTCGATCTCTTCGGGTTCGGCATCCCCTGTCACCAGACGGTCCATCACGCGCATCATCCAGCCGGTGCCTTCGCGACATGGCGTACACTGGCCACAGCTTTCGTGTTTATAAAATTTGGCCAAACGCCAGATCGCTTTGATCACATCGGTGGAATTGTCCATGACGATAACCGCAGCCGTGCCCAGACCCGACCGCTGCTCGCGCAGGTAATCGAAATCCATGATTGCATCACGCATTTGCGCGCCGGGGATCATCGGTACAGACGACCCGCCCGGAATGACTGCTTTGAGATTGTCCCAACCACCGCGAATACCGCCGCAATGCTTTTCAATCAGTTCCTCGAAACCGATGCTCATCGCCTCTTCAACGACGCAAGGGTTGTTGACGTGCCCCGAAATCGCAAACAGCTTGGTACCCGCATTGTTGGGACGACCAAAGCTCGAGAACCACTCGGGCCCACGGCGCAGGATTGTTGGCACAACAGCAATCGATTCAACGTTGTTCACCGTGGTCGGGCAACCATACAGTCCAGCCCCCGCCGGAAATGGCGGCTTCATGCGCGGCATGCCTTTTTTGCCCTCAAGGCTTTCCAGCAGCGCGGTTTCTTCGCCGCAAATATAAGCACCTGCCCCGTGGTGCAGGTATATGTCAAAATCATAGCCGGATTTGCAGGCGTTCTTGCCAACCAGACCTGCATCATAGGCCTCATCAATCGCGGCCTGAAGCGCCTCTTTCTCGCGGATATATTCGCCGCGAATATAGATATAGCAGGCGTTGGCTTGCATGGCGAAGCTGGCGATCAGGCAACCCTCGATCAGCGTGTGCGGATCATGACGCATGATTTCGCGGTCTTTACAGGTACCCGGTTCGGATTCATCCGCGTTCACCACCAGATAGCTTGGGCGGCCGTCACTTTCCTTGGGCATGAACGACCATTTCAAGCCAGTCGGGAAACCCGCGCCACCGCGACCACGCAGGCCCGATGTCTTCATCTGGTCAATGATCCAGTCACGGCCATTCTTCAGGATATTCGCCGTACCATCCCAATGGCCACGCGCCTGCGCGCCTTTCAGCGTCCGGTCGTGCATACCGTAGATATTGGTAAAGATGCGGTCTTGATCCTGGAGCATGTCGCTTCCCTTTATGTCTCGCAGCACTGCTGCGCTTACTGTTCTATTCTTGTGCGGCGTACCGCGTTTTCTTTTACTCGTTACGGCTTGCCGCGCGGGCTTTGCGCATCTGATAGATATTAATCATCGCCCAGATCAGGGCACCCAAAGCCGCAAAATCGAACAACAAAGCATAGCGCCCAGGCAGTCCGAATTGCGGTGCAATCCACTGCACCGCGATCCAAAGCAACATGGTGCCTGCAATGACCAACGCCACCATCCGACCCTTGCGGGCAAGTGCGATGTTTTCTTCTTCGGTCATCTGTCAGACACCATATCCGGTTTTAGGTTTTGGGTTTGCGGGCAGCGACTTGGGGCTCACCGCCAGCGGCCAAAGTGGCCGCCTGCCCCATCCAGTTGTCCCGCGCAATGCGGCCCTTAAAGCGAACCCGTGCGTCAACCCACGCAATTTCCTGCGGACCCCATTTGGCGATCTGGTCAAAGTGATAGAACCCAAGCTCGTTCAAGGTCTGTTCCAACCTAGGGCCCACACCGCTGATCAGCTTCAGGTCATCCGCGCCACCGGCACGTGCTTTCGTCAGTGTTTCGGGTTGGCTTTCGACTGTGTCCGCAGGGACATCCACAAATGTCGCTGGCGCTGTGGGTGCCGCAGCAGGTGCAGCAGGTTTGGCCGCATTCTTTTTCGGTGCAGCGGCCTTTTTCGGCGCTGCTGCCTTATTGACCGGAACTATTTCGGCCTTGGGCGCTTCGTATTTATAGGTGCCTTTGCGACCGGCCAGTTCTTGTTGACCTTTCAACGGCGCACTTGGCTTCATGCCAGAAAACACGGATTTTTCCGATGCTGCGGCAGCGGATGTGCCTGCCGTCGCCTCTGTTGCGGCACCGCCAACATCAGCAGATGCTTTCCCACCCGAAGCGGACTTAGGTGCCTGAGTGGCAGGTGCTTCTTTTGCAGCTGTTGCTTCTGGTGCGGTTGTCTTTGCAGGTGCGGCGGTTGCCTTTGCAGGAGTTCCGGAAGCTGCTGCGCTAGAGGTCGGCGCAGAAGTAGCTAAAGGTGCATCAGAAATCTTGTCACACCACATATTTGACAGAACGAAGAACGCGGCCACACCAAAGATGACGCCGAGAATCAAAGACAGGAAAAAGCCCCATCCAAAGATCAGCCAAAACAAGATAGCTGCACCAAGGCCGATACCAGCCCCCCAACGTGTGCACCCTTGTTTACATTGCTCTTTTTCTGTCAAAATTGTCATGTTCGTCCCTTTGCTGCCATTCAAGATGATCTATTATGCTTGTTAGATACCATCTTTTTTGGCGCGGGACGAGAATTCTGTTTCATAGCCTGCTGCCAGCCTTTTGGCCTGTGCAACCCAAGTATCGCGGGTGGCACGCCCCTTGAACCCTGCAAGGTTCTCATCAACCCATGCCAGTTCATCTGCGCTCCAGTTGGCGACCTGATCGAAATGGAAGAAACCCAGTGAGTTGACCAGCTTTTCAAGCTTCGGACCGATGCCCTTGATCAGCTTGAGATCATCCGCAGTTCCGCCCCGTGGCGCGTCAAGTGTTGCAGGTTTTGTACCGGCAGCTTCTGCGTTTTTCTCGGCCGAGGCAGCAATACCTGGCTTGGACTTGGGTGTCTTGGGCGCAGGTGCGACGCTGCCCTGAGCAGGCTTGGCAATCGCCTCGACACCCTTTGCTTCGCCGGGAGCTTCTGACTTTTTGTCCGAACTGTCACCTACATCACGCGGTGCCGCTTGCTCTGCCGGGGTCCGGCCGCCTTGTGCACCATCGGGGCCAGCAGGGGGCATCTGATCATCGCGCTTGGCTGCCTTGGGAGATTTTTTGCCAGTATCTTTGCCTTGCCAAGGTGCGGTAAAAGGGACTTCTGTCCCGTCAATCCGCTTGATGCTGTCACCGATCTCGACGGCCAACTGGGCGCTGGCGTTATATTGGGTCTTGCCGCTGTCGTATTCCTTGAGACTGGTCAATCCCGACAACGGCTCAGAGGCATAGCGGCCATTCTGCGGACCCGGAACAGGCACCTTGCCCGCTGCCAGATCGTCGATCATCGCGGCAAAACCGTCGGTGGTCAGATCTTCGAAATAGTCTTTGCCGATCTGGGCCATAGGCGCATTTGAACAGGCCCCAAGACATTCGACTTCTTCCCACGAGAACTTACCATCGGCGCTGATTTCATGCGGCTTAGCAGCGATCTTGTCTTTGCAGACCGCAATCAGGTCTTCTGCGCCGCAGATCATGCAGGAGGTAGTGCCGCATACCTGAATATGCGCAACGCTGCCCACCGGCTGAAGCTGGAACATGAAATAGAATGTCGCGACCTCAAGACCACGAATATAGGCAAGGCCCAGCATCTCCGAAACATGTTCAATCGCAGGGCGGCTTAGCCAACCTTCTTGTTCCTGCGCGCGCCACAAAAGCGGGATAATCGCGCTGGCCTGACGGCCTTCGGGGTATTTCGTGATCTGCGCTTCGGCCCATACCTGATTGTCGGGGGTAAAGGCAAAGCTTGTCGGTTGGTCAGGGTGTAGACGGCGCAGCATCAGGTCAGGCTTTCGTTCTGGCAGAGACGACAGGTGCCTCCGGCGGGAGTTTATTTGGCAAAATGAAAACGGCGGGTCGGCTCAACGGTCGACCTCGCCAAAGACGATGTCCATCGTTCCGATGATCGCCGCAACATCCGCCAGCTGGTGGCCTTTGGCCAAGTAATCCATTGCTTGCAGGTGCAGATACCCCGGCGCGCGCAATTTTGCGCGGTAGGGCTTGTTGGAACCGTCGGCGACAAGATACACACCGAATTCGCCCTTGGGCGCTTCAACCGCGCAATAGACTTCGCCGGCGGGAACGTGGAACCCTTCGGTATAAAGCTTGAAGTGATGGATCAGGCTCTCCATGTCGGTCTTCATCGCGGACCTGCTGGGGGGTGTGATCTTGCCCCGTGCCAGGATATCGCCCTGCCCTTCGGGTTCGCGCAGTTTCGCGATGGCCTGCTGGATAATGTAGGTCGACTGACGCATCTCTTCCATGCGGACGAGGTAGCGGTCATAGCAATCGCCATTCACACCGGTCGGGATCTGGAACTCAAACTCATCGTAGCATTCATAGGGCTGCGCGCGGCGCAAATCCCACGCCATGCCGGATCCACGCACCATCACGCCCGAAAAACCCCAATCTTGGATGTCTTGCGCCGTGACAACGCCGATGTCGGCATTGCGCTGTTTAAAGATACGGTTTTCGGTCAGCAATTCGTCGATATCGACCATGAATCCGGACAAAAACTTATGCGACCACGTTTCGATATCGTCCAGCAAAGCTGGCGGCAGATCTTGGTGAACACCACCGGGGCGGAAATAGGCCGCGTGCAGACGCGCACCACTGGCGCGTTCGTAAAAGATCATGAGATCTTCGCGTTCTTCAAAACCCCAAAGCGGCGGCGTCAAAGCGCCCACATCCATCGCCTGCGTGGTGACGTTCAGCAAGTGCGACAGGATACGGCCGATTTCGGAATAGAGCACGCGGATCAGTGATGCGCGGCGGGGAACTTCGACGCCGGTCAGCTTTTCGATCGCCAAACACCAAGCATGTTCCTGGTTCATCGGGGCCACGTAATCCAGCCGATCGAAATACGGCAGGTTTTGCAGATAGGTCCGGCTTTCCATCAGCTTTTCAGTGCCACGGTGCAGCAGGCCAATATGCGGGTCGCAGCGTTCAACAATCTCGCCGTCCAGCTCAAGCACCAGACGCAAAACGCCATGGGCCGCAGGGTGTTGCGGGCCAAAGTTAATGTTGAAATTGCGGATCTTCTGTTCGCCCGTCAGGGCGTCTTCGAAACCTTTGGTACCGTCCATCATTTACGCTCCAACTCGGCCAGTTTGACGCCCATCCACCACAGCAAGGCTATGACGCCAAAGGGGACAACGCAGGCCACAGACCAGTATTTGTTGATCCCGAAGAACGGCAAAAGCCGGACCATCGGAATGATTGTCAGGGCTGAAAGTATAAACCACCAGATGCCACCCATTACTTGGCCTCCTGCTTTTCGTCACCCGGAAGGATGTATTCGGCCCCTTCCCACGGTGACATGAAATCGAACTGGCGGTATTCCTGAACGAGGGACACAGGTTCATATACAACGCGCTTTTCTACTTCGTCATAGCGGACTTCGGTATAGCCCGTGGTCGGAAAATCCTTGCGCAGCGGGTGGCCGCGGAAACCATAGTCAGTCAGCAAGCGGCGCAAATCCGGGTGACCTGCGAACAGGATACCGAACATGTCGAATACTTCACGCTCGAACCAGTTGGCTGACGGGTGGATATCGACGATCGACGGCACCATGTCTTCTTCGCGGGCCGCGACCCGAAGGCGGATCCGGTGGTTCTGGAACATCGACAAGAAGTGGTAAACCACGTCGAACCGTTTCGCACGGCCAGGGTAATCTACGGCGGTAATATCAACCAGCGACGTAAAGCGGCAGGTTGCGTCGCCTCTGATGAATTCCACGAGTCCCGGCAAATTCGCTTGGGTCACGTCCATGTTCAACTCACCAAAGTTAATATCCCAGCCCAAGATGCAGTCGGGACGTTTGGCTTCGATGTAGGAACCCAGTTCGTTCAGTTGTTCTGACATATCAGCCCCTTAGCGAACAATTGTGCCGGTGCGGCGCATTTTGCGCTGCAATTGCATGATGCCGTACAACAGCGCCTCTGCCGTAGGGGGGCAGCCGGGTACATAAACGTCGACGGGCACGATCCGGTCACAGCCACGCACCACAGAATAGCTGTAATGGTAATATCCACCGCCATTGGCGCACGATCCCATCGAGATCACATAACGCGGCTCGGGCATCTGGTCGTACACCTTGCGCAGGGCCGGTGCCATCTTGTTGGTCAGTGTGCCCGCCACGATCATCAGATCAGACTGGCGCGGGGATGCACGTGGCGCTGTGCCGAACCGTTCAAGGTCATAACGCGGCATCGAGGTGTGCATCATTTCGACAGCACAGCACGCCAGACCGAATGTCATCCAGTGCAACGATCCAGTACGCGCCCAGTTGATCAAATCTTCGGTCGAGGTCAGCAAGAACCCTTTGTCTTGCAGTTCCTTGTTCAGGTTTTGGGTGGCCACATCGCGGTCCATCCCGGCCACATTGGCCCCGGCGGCTGCTACTGCCATTCCAATGCTCCCTTTTTCCACTCATACGCAAAACCGGCGGTCAGCACGGCCAAGAAAACCATCATCGACCAGAAACCTGCCATGCTCACATCCTGAAAGGCGACCGCCCAGGGAAAGAGAAATGCAATTTCGAGATCAAAAATAATAAAAAGAATCGACACGAGATAGAACCGTACGTCGAATTTCATCCGCGCATCGTCAAATGCGTTAAAGCCACACTCGTAGGCAGATACTTTTTCCGGGTCCGGATTGCGCACCGCGATCACCACGGCAGCCAACATTAAAACAAGGCCAAGACCAATGGCCACAGCCAAGAAAATAAGGATCGGCAGGTATTCCCGCATCATCTCGTCCAAGGGGAAGCTCCTTTGCGTATGTGGCGCGGCTATGCGCCTTACCTGTCAGGCGGCAAACCTAACTGAATGGGGTTTACTCCGCTGCCTCGTCAGGGTCAACCGAACCCGCCACATTTGAAGCGTTCCGTTTCACCGCTGCACTGCGGGCCAATCACCGGCTGTACGGCTGCCTAATTCCGAGCCGCGTCGATATAATCCCGCCAGCTATGTTCCGGCGCAAAGCCAAGCAGCTTGCGCGCCTTTTTGTTGGTAAAGAATGTCTCGTTTTCGCCCATATCGCGGGTTTGCGGGACACCTGCATAATACTGCGCTATCAGGTCCGACGTTGTCCGGTCCACCGAGTGATCGTCATTCGCAACATTGAATACCTCATAGCCCAACCCATCAGTCTCAAGACAGCGGGCCACCATCTGCCCAAGATCGCGCGCATCGATATAGGCAAAGATATTGCGGCGGCGCTGGTCCGGGTCATCAATAAAGTCGGGAAAAATTTGCGCATATTCATCAGGTTCGATCACGTTGTTGATTCGAAGCCCATAAATGTCAGCCCCGGTACGCGCCTGAAAACTCTGCGCTGTCGCTTCGTTGCAGACCTTTGACATGGCATAGCTGTCTTGCGGGACAGTCGGGTGCGCCTCATCCACCGGAACATACTGCGGCTTCACCTCACCATCGGCAAAGCAGATGCCGTATGTCGTCTCGGAGGAAGCAAAGATCACCTTGCGCACCCCTGCCTTTAGCGCGGCATCAATGACGTTATAGGTGCCAAGTGTGTTCACACGAAACACTTCGTTGTCGGACCGGATCAGAATGCGCGGGATTGCTGCAAAATGCACAACGGCGTCAAAACGCGGCACACCCCGGCCCAGTTCCAGTTCTCCCAGATTGGCATAGCTTTGCATGACGTCGAACATCTGCCCTGCATCGGTCATGTCAGCGATGCGATTATCGACGCCGGGATGGTTCAGCGGTTCAAGATCGACATTCAACACCTGATGCCCTTGGTCAATCAGATAGGGAACGACATGCCGCCCCGCCTTGCCGCTTCCGCCCGTAAATAAAATTCGCATCATGCCCTCTCAGGGGTTCGTTAACGTCCGAGGTTACCCGGTATGGGTCGCGGTCAAGCCTTGATCCATTCTGGTTTGCGTTTGTCGAAAAAAGCACCAATTCCCTCGGCAGCCTCGTCAGTCTCCCATCTTGCGGCAAGTGCCGCGATGGTGTGAGCGACAACCTCGGCGTCAATCCTTGGCCCCAGATCTCGCGCCAGTTGCTTTGCCGCCGCTACAGCGCCGGGGGCACATGATAGATAGGGCACGATTTCGGCTTCAATCGCGGCATCAAGGTCGTCTGCTGCCACAATCCGCGCCAGCAGGCCCAGTTCCACCGCTTCCCCAGCGCCAAACAGACGCGCGGACATGAATACCCGCCGCGCACGCCCTTCGCCCATGCGGGCCAACACATAGGGGCCGATCGTGGCGGGAATGATGCCCAGCCGCGTCTCGGTAAACCCCATCTTGAGGGTATCCACACCAATGGCGACATCACACACCGCGGCCATGCCGACGCCGCCGCCGAACGCATTGCCCTGCACCCGCCCGATCAACGGCTTGGGCAGCGCATTCAACGCCCCCAGCATCGCGGCCAGCTTGCCAGCCTCGGCTGACCGTGTTGCCGCATCCATATCGCGCTGCGCCTGCATCCAGCCCAGATCGCCACCTGCACAAAACGATTTGCCAGCACCGGTCAAGACAACGACCCTCACCGCGTCATCTGCCGCAAGCTGCGCCGCCGCTTCTGTCAGCTCAGCTATCATTTGCGCAGACATGGCGTTGTGCTTTTCCTCGCGCGCCAATGTCAAAGTGGCGACCCCGCGTGGATCTGTCTCGAGCCTTATCGTCTCGAACATCAGCCGTTCCTCATCTGCTGTGCCATTGCGGCCGCTTCCTCGATCAAGGTCTGATCCAGGCCCGTTTTATACCCAAGCGCGGTCAGATGCGCATTCACCGTTTCAGTCGCGACGTTGCCCGCCGCCCCAGGCGCAAAGGGACACCCCCCAAGACCGCCCACAGCCGCATCAAACACCCGCACACCCATGGACAAGGACGCATCGATATTGTCGATCGCCCGCCCGTTGGTGTCGTGAAAATGGCCCGCCAGACGGCCAACCGGTACGACATCGCGCACCGCCAAAAGCATCTTGGCAATACTGTCAGGCGTGCCGGCACCGATGGTATCGCCCAGCGACACCTCATAACAGCCCATCGAAAACAGCCGGTCCGCAACCTCGGCAACTTTTGCGGGGGAGACGGTGCCGTCATAGGGGCATTTGATGACGCAAGACACGTACCCGCGCACCGGAATATCAACATGCCGTGCCTCTTCTAGAATGGGGGCGAAGCGTTCAAAGGCCTCTTCGATGCTGGCATTGATGTTTTTCTGGCTGAACCCCTCGCTGGCCGAGGCAAAGATCGCAATCTCGTCCGCCTTCGCAGCGACTGCATCCTCATAGCCGCGCATATTGGGGGTCAACGCGGCATAGCGGACACCATCAGCGCGCTTGATCCCTGCCAACACATCGGCCGAACCTGCCATCTGAGGCACCCATTTCGGGCTGACAAAGCTGGCGACTTCGATCCGTGAGAACCCGGCCCGGCTTAGCAAATCGACCAGCGCGATCTTTTCGGCCACCGGAATTTCCCGCGCCTCGTTCTGAAGCCCGTCCCGTGGCCCCACTTCGAAAATCTCGCAAACGCCTTTGTCCATGTTCGTCCCTCCCCTTCATTTCGCCAAGTAAACTCAAGATAATGCCGTCGGCCTTACACAACCGGCCAAGGTTCGAAAAACGTCTGCGCAAACAATGGTGCCCCTTGGGGCAGTGATTTCTGGAAACCTTCCCGTCTGGAAATGCGCCCGTACCAATCAGCCACCCGTGGATGCGCGTCTAGCTTGGCAAAATGTTGCGCCATGTAAACCGCTTGCCCCACTCCGATGTCTGCCGCCGTAAAACCGCTGCTGAGTAAATGGTCGCGCCCCTCCAACTGCGCTTCGATCGCGTCATAGCATTTCACCACCCTAGCGGCTTCCAGCTTCATTACAATCGGGCTGCGCATGGCGTCTTCCCGCAGTGCTATATGTTGCTGGGTCAGCGCCGCGCAGTGCTGTGACAGCGTTTCGGCAAAATGCATCCAAACCAGCCACGCCATCCGGTCATCAGAACCGGGCATCCGGCCAAGGCCCTCGGGGCTGAACCGTTCGCACAGGTATTCGCCGATGGCCCCTGTCTCGAACATAGTTTGCCCGTCGATTTCCAAGGATGGCACCCTGCCTGCAGGCGATATCGCCAGATAGCTGGGGTCGCGCAGGGATTTGTCGAACGGGTGCACGACCACCTCGAACGGCACGTCCAACTCGTTCAGCAGCCACAGCGTGCGCATTGAGCGGGTCTGCTCCGCATGATGCAGCGTGATCATGCGGCTTCCTCCTCGGCTTCGGCTTCTAGCCGGACAAGGGCTGCCCCTGCTTCGACCTGATCGCCTGCAACAGCCAAAACTTCGGCCACGATACCATCGCGCGCGGCCAACAGGCTGTGTTCCATCTTCATAGCCTCTAGCACCGCCAGACGGTCCCCTTTGGCAACAGCTTGCCCCACGACAGCATCAACACTGCGCACCAGCCCCGGCATCGGCGCTTCGACCAAATTGCCATCGCCATGACCACCGGCAGCGCGGGCCAGCGGATCGATGACATCAAACACCAGACCATAGCCATCAAAGACAGTGACCTGCCCCGCATGCACCGCGACTGCGGCCGCAGTTTGCCCGCCGACTTGCCAGCCGCCCCCGACACGCCTTGCCGTAACCTCGGTCCCGTCCACCTGCCAAAGCTGTTTGGTCGGTGACATTACCTGCACCTTCAATAGGTAATCCTCGCCGCCCCACGTCAGGCCGACCTGATGCAGCAAAGGTTCCCACAAGGTGAACCCCGCATCCTCTGCCGGGTCAAGCAGACCCAAAGCCGCCATGCCTGCCAAGGCCCCGTGTCGCGGCTGCACATCAGGTGCGACGGTCAGACTGTCGATCTCGCGCCCGATCAGCCCGGTATCCACGTCGCCTTCGCCGAACCCCTGATGCCCCGCCAGCGCGCCCAGAAATGCTAGGTTGGTGACGGTGCCCCCAACTTCGCAATGTTTCAACGCCGACCGCAGCTTGGACAGGGCGATTTCCCGCGTTGGTCCATGCACAATGATCTTGGCAATCATCGGGTCGTAGAACGGGCTGATTGTGTCGCCTGCCCGCACGCCGCTATCTGCACGGCACCCCTGCTGGAATTCCAGATGGGTCAGTGTGCCGGTCGCGGGCAAGAACCCTTTTGGCACGTCCTCGGCATACAATCGCGCCTCGAAGGCGTGACCGTTAATGCCCAGCTCATCTTGTTGCTGGGGCAAACTTTCCCCCGCCGCGACGCGCAATTGCCATTCGACCAGATCAACGCCGGTGATCGCCTCGGTCACCGGATGTTCGACCTGCAACCGCGTGTTCATTTCCATGAAAAAGAACCCGTCAGGGCGCAGTCCGTCAGACCCGTCTACGATAAATTCGATTGTACCAGCGCCAGCGTAACCGATCGCCTCGGCCGCTGTGACCGCCGCCTGCCCCATGGCTGTGCGCATCTCAGCTGTCATGCCGGGGGCTGGTGCTTCCTCGATCACCTTTTGGTGGCGCCGCTGAAGCGAGCAATCGCGTTCAAAAAGATGCACCGCGTTCGTGCCGTCCCCGAACACCTGCACCTCGATGTGACGCGGCTTGGTCACAAATTTCTCGACCAGCACGTCGGCGTTGCCAAAGGCGGTCTTGGCCTCTGATCGCGCGCTGTCCAATGCCGCTTGAAAGCCGTCCGCCGCTTCGACCAGACGCATACCTTTGCCGCCACCGCCCGCAACGGCCTTGATCAAAACCGGATAGCCGATCTTGTCCGCCTCAGTCGCCAACAAACCATCGTCCTGATCCGCACCATGATAACCCGGCACAACAGGAACACCCGCCTTTATCATCAATGCTTTAGCGGCGTCTTTTAATCCCATTGCTCGGATCGCTTTTGCGGATGGTCCGATAAACACCAGCCCCGCTGCCGCGACTGCGTCAACGAAATCAGGGTTCTCAGACAGAAAGCCATAGCCCGGATGGATCGCCTGCGCGCCTGTGTCCAGTGCTGCCTGAATAATCACATCCCCGCGCAAATAGCTGTCCGCAGGGGCCGATCCACCAATATGCACGGCCGTATCTGCCATCGCGACATGCTTGGCCGACCTGTCCGCATCCGAATAGACCGCCACACAGCGCACGCCCATAGATTGGGCCGTTTCCATCACACGGCAGGCGATTTCGCCGCGGTTCGCAATCAGTATGGTGTCAAACATCGGCGTAATCCTCGATTAAAGTGAAGCGTTCGCACATCAGCTTCATGTCTGGCGCGAACCCGCCGTTCCGTTTGAAATAAGCCTCGTAGCTTGCACGCCAGTGGTCCAGATCACGGAATTCACCCTGTGCCGCGACGAATTCGGCGTCCATCTCATTGAAGCGGCGGGTCGACACCTCGACTGTTTCGATCATAAAGGCGGGCGTACCATCCCAATTCAGCGCGATATCCCGGCGGCCCACTTCGGGGTAAGCATCGCCACCCGCGCCATAGGCCGACGCGGCTTCGCAGGTGGCTGTTTTGGTGCCGCCACGCACCAAAGCGATGATCTCGGCGCAAAGCTTTGGGTTGTCGCCAAAGCGGAATGTTTCCGCGTCTGGGTTGGCATCGACGATCTGTTGTAATGTTTTTGTCATGGCGATCCCCTTACATCCGGAACACGCCAAAGCGTGTATCCTCGATTGGTGCATTCAAACTGGCCTTCAGCGACAGCGACAGCACATCGCGGCTTTTGCGCGGGTCTATGACACCGTCATCCCACAGCCGTGCCGAGGCATAAAGCGGATGGGATTGTTCCTCGAACATATCGATAGTGGGCTGCTTGAACGCGGCTTCGTCCTCAGCGCTCCAGCTTTCGCCTGCACGCTCGATCGCGTCCCGTTTGACGGTTGCCAAAACGCCCGCCGCTTGGGCACCGCCCATCACCGATATGCGCGAATTCGGCCATGTCCACATAAAGCGCGGGGAATAGGCCCGCCCCGCCATGCCATAATTGCCCGCGCCAAATGACCCGCCGACCAGCATGGTGATTTTCGGCACATTGGTCGATGCGACGGCCGTGACCATCTTGGCCCCGTGACGTGCGATGCCTTCGTTCTCGTATTTCCGGCCCACCATGAAGCCAGTGATATTTTGCAAGAACACCAGCGGGATTTTCCGCTGCGAACACAGTTCGACGAAATGCGCACCCTTTTGGGCCGATTCCGAAAACAACACCCCGTTATTGGCGACGATCCCCACGGGGCAGCCTTTGACATGGGCAAAACCGCAGACCAGCGTTTCGCCAAACCGAGCTTTGAATTCATCAAAACGGCTGCCGTCGACCAACCGCATGATGACCTCGCGAATGTCATAGGGCGTGCGCAGATCAGCAGGTACCACGCCAAGCATTTCAGCGGGGTCATAAGCCGGTTCTTCGCTTGGTTGCCACTGGACGGTCGCAGGTTTGGCACGGTTCAACCCGGCGACCGCGCGGCGCGCAAGGGCCAGTGCATGGGCGTCATCTTCGGCCAGATAATCCGCCACGCCGGACAGACGGGTATGCACATCCCCGCCGCCAAGGTCTTCGGCTGTCACGACTTCGCCAGTTGCGGCTTTGACCAGCGGCGGTCCCGCCAGAAAGATGGTGCCCTGTTCTTTGACGATGATCGACACATCGGACATGGCGGGCACATAAGCGCCGCCCGCCGTGCAAGAGCCCATGACCACAGCGATCTGGGGGATGCCCTTGCCGCTCATCCGCGCTTGGTTATAGAAAATCCGGCCAAAGTGATCGCGGTCGGGAAACACCTCGTCCTGATTGGGCAGGTTCGCGCCGCCGCTATCGACCAGATAGATGCAGGGCAGATGGTTTTCCTCGGCAATCTCTTGGGCGCGCAGGTGTTTTTTGACGCTCATCGGGAAATAGGTGCCACCCTTTACCGTCGCATCATTGCACACGATCATGCAGTCGATGCCATGCACCTGCCCCACGCCCGCGATCACACCGGCACAAGGGGCAGCCCCACCGTAGAGCCCGTGTGCGGCCAGCCCGCCAACTTCAAGAAATGGCGATCCGGGGTCCAACAGGTTCGCCACCCGTTCACGCGGCAACATTTTGCCACGGCTTTCATGGCGGGCGCGGGATTTTTCGCCGCCTCCGAAGGCGGCGGCCTCGGACGCGTTGCGCACGGCCTGCAACGCGTCAAGATGGGCGGCTTCGTTGGCTTTGAAGCCTGTCGATGAGGGCAGCGCCTGCGAGGTCAGCTTCATGTGGGTCTCCTTGATTGGGTAGGTGTGGCAGCAGTCATATGTGCAGCTCACGAATGGATAGTGCCTTGAGGTCTTTGCGGATGACTTTGCCGGTGACGGTCATCGGCAAGGCATCCAGAAAGGCAATTTCGCGCGGGTAGGAATAATTGGCCAGACGGGTTTTGCACCAGTCTTGCAGGGTCTCTGCGGTCACCGCACTGTCTGGTTTACGCACTACATAGGCTTTGACGATTTCGGTGCGAACCGCATCGGGTTTGCCGACAACGCCGCAGGTGGCAACGTCCGGGTGGGTCATCAGGCAATCTTCGATCTCGGCAGGGCCAATGCGATAGCCGCTCGAGGTGATTACGTCATCCTCGCGGCCGACAAAGCGCAGATAGTCACTTTCCCAAATGCCGCGATCGCCGGTGATCATCCAGTCGCCACGGAATTTATCTGCGGTGTCCTGTGGGCGCTGCCAATAACCCAGCATCATCGAAGCCGATCCGCGCCGGATCGCGACATCGCCCTCCTCGGTTGTTGGCACGCCCTCCTTGGACAGTACGGCAAGTTGATGTCCGGGCACCGCTTTACCGATACACCCCGCACGGGGAGGAAACCACACGCCACAGCTTGACGCGACCATGTTGCATTCTGTCTGGCCGTAAAATTCATTGATCGAAAGGCCAAATGCCCTCTGACCCCATGCCAGCATTTCCGCGCCCAAAGGTTCGCCACCTGATGCGACGGTGCGTAGGTTTTCTATCTGTGCGTCCGCTGCTTTGAGCATGCGCAGTGCTGTAGGCGGGAAGAACACGTTTCGGACGCCGCCATCTTTGATGATGCGGATGCACTCTTGCGGTGAAAACTTGGCCATCCGTGCCGCGACCACCGGCACGCCCAAAGCCAATCCCGGCATCAGCACATCGAAAAGCCCGCCAATCCATGCCCAATCTGCGGGGGTCCAGAGGCAGTCATCAGTTTCGCCCAAAATATCGTGGCTCAGCGATACGCCCGGCAGGTGGCCGGTCAAAACACGATGGCCATGCAGCGCGCCCTTTGGGGTGCCGGTCGTGCCGGACGTATAGATCAATACCGCCGGATCGTCGGGACCGGTGTCGGAAAAGGGTACAGGGTCGCCGGCGATGCCAACGGTGTCCGTCAACCATGCCTCGGCCAGATCACCCAGCAATTTGCGGCCTTCGATGTCTGTTAAGACCAATGTCACGCCCGCATCCTTGACGCGAGGCTTAAGCGCGTCATGCTTGAAGAGTTTGAACAAAGGCACTGATATTGCACCGATTTTCCAAACAGCCAAATGGGCAGCCGCACACCACGGGCTTTGACTAAGCAAGACGCCAACACGGTCGCCCGGCTGAACCCGTTGCGTCAAAGCGCGCGCCAAAGCGTCGGTCATGTCAGCCAGATCGCCATAGGTCACGTCGCGCCGCGTATCGCCCGTCAGATCAATGATCGCGGTCCGCCTCGCATCGTGCGAAAGGCATTGCGCTGCCATGTTCAACCGCGCGGGGATATCCCACGCGTCGACTGCATCTAGCCCTGGCAACGGGCCTTTCATCACATCAACCGTATCGTTGGCATTTGCTCCGGTGCGCTGGCTGTCAAGTTCACGGCCAGCATCACCCCATCGATCCCATCATCTCGCGACCGACCAGCATGCGGCGAATTTCCGAGGTGCCAGCGCCGATCTCCATCAGCTTTGCGTCGCGGAAAATGCGGCCTACGGGGTTGTCGGACAGATAGCCCGCGCCCCCCATCGCTTGGACAGCTTGGTGCGCCTGCTTCATCGCCTCTTCTGATGCATACAAGCAGCACGCCGCCGCATCTGCGCGGGTTACATCGCCGCGGTCGCAGGCCTTGGCGACCTCGTACACATAAGCGCGGGCAGAGTTCATCGCGGTGTACATATCCGCCATCTTGCCCTGCATCAGTTGAAAGCTGCCGATGGGTTGGCCGAATTGCTTGCGTTCGGCCATATAGGGCATGATTTCATCCAAACACGCCGCCATGATGCCCAATCCGATACCGGCAAGCACAACGCGTTCGTAGTCCAGACCCGACATCAGGACGCGCACGCCGCGCCCCTCTTCTCCAAGCACATTTTCGAACGGGACTTCGACATCGTCAAAGATCAGTTCGGCCGTGTTTGACCCGCGCATGCCCAGTTTGTCGAAATGCGGGCTGGTGGTGAAACCCTTCATCGACTTCTCGATCAGGAACGCGGTGATCCCCTTGGACCCCGCTTCAGGATCGGTTTTGGCATAGACGACCAGCGTATCTGCGTCAGGGCCGTTGGTGATCCAGTATTTATTGCCGGACAGACGATAGTGATCGTTGCGTTTTTCGGCACGCAGTTTCATCGACACCACGTCGCTGCCAGCAGACGGTTCAGACATCGCCAACGCACCGACATGGGTCCCTGAACACAGGCCCGGCAGAAACTTTGCCCGCTGTTCGGGGGTACCGTTCAGGCTGATCTGGTTGACGCACAGGTTGGAATGCGCCCCATAGGACAAGGATACGGACGCCGATGCACGCGCGATTTCCTCGACCGCAACGGTGTGAGCGAGATAGCCCATACCGGTGCCGCCGAATTCTTCGTCAACGGTCATGCCCAACAGACCAAGGCTGCCCATCTCTTGCCAAAGCTCTGGTGGGAATTCGTTTTTCAGGTCGATGCCAGCGGCCATCGGTTTGACCCGCTCTTGCGCCCAGCGGTGGACCATATCGCGCAGATCATTCACATCGTCGCCCAAATCGAATTTCATGCTGGCGTTGAACATGGACCCCTCCCAGAGTTTATTGAACAGTTGTTCATTACTTTACACCCTCAGAGGATTCGGTCAAGCAAATCCAAGTCGAATGGAACCCGATCCCCCACACCGTCGTTAGGACATTGAACTAGTCGGAAAGGACGCGTTGGAAATGAATACGTCATTGAAAGAAGAATTCTGGGACCGCATCGAAGACATTCGCACCGGCATGCTGGGCACCGACAAGGCGCGCGCTGTCCCAATGACCCATTATGTCGACAAGGATGCAAACGCGCTGTGGTTTATCACGGCGAATGGCACCGATCTTGCAAAGACAGCTCAGACGGGCGCGTCAGCGGAATATATTGTCATCAGCAATGACGAACATCTTTACGCGCGCATCGATGGCAAGGTCCAAGCAGTCACCGACCCTGCAAAGCTGGACGAGTTGTGGAATGCCATTGCAGGCGCTTGGTTCGAGGATGGACGTCAGGATGATGACATCCAATTGCTGCGCATGGACCTGTTGGAGGCTGAAGTTTGGGCAACCGGCGGAAGCCTGTCGTTTTTGTATCAAGTCGCCAAGGCCCACATTACTGACGAAAAACCCGATATGGGCCAGCATGGCACGATCCGGTTCTAGTTCGCCTCAAGAAATCCAAAGAAGTAAGGGCGCTTTCCAACGCCCATACTTTCTTGCGCTACGCTTGTTGAAAAACGGCGCTGACTTCTTCACGGATAATGCGGGCGATCAAAGTGCAGTCCTCTATGCTGAATGTCAGCGGCACACGCATATCGATCAGCCCGGCGAGCAAAGCGTCGCTTTTGGGCAGCGGTGCTGACGGGGCATAGCGCCAACTGTCATAGCGGCTGGTAAACCCTACAGGCTCTTCCGCGCCGAACCATTTCAACTCGACTCCGCGGGCAGAACAGCAGTCCAAGACGTCCCGAACCTTGTCTGGTGCCCAGCCTTGCAGAAGAAATTGAATGGATGATCCCACGATGCTTTCCCCTGCTGCCCGTTCAATCACGGTTAAGCCGGGGGTATTGCGCAATCCGGTCTCGACCGCGAAATAGCGTTCGTTCCAGCGCGCCACCTGTGCATCAAGGTTGCGCAGTTGGGGGCGCAGCAGTGCTGCGCGCAGATTGTCCATGCGTCCTGATATGTTGGGGGTCTCATATTTGATCTTATCGAAAGTCTCTGGCGGTGGACCGGCCAGATGCTTGCCAAATAGCATATAAGAACCAGACAGCATTATCGCACGGGCGGCGATTTCCGCATCATCGGTGACCAACAGCCCTCCTTCGCCCGAATTGACGTGTTTATAGGTTTGACACGAATAGCACCCGATAGCCCCGTGCCGACCTGACGGCACACCGTTCCACGCGGCCCCCATTGTGTGGGCGCAATCTTCGATCACGGTGACACCGGCGGCATCGCACAAGGCCATCAGCGCATCCATATCGCAGATATGCCCCCGCATGTGGCTTAGCAGCAAGACTTTTGCCTGATCCAGCTTGCCCTTCAGATCTTCAAGATCAATCACTAGCCCGTCAGTCGCATCGACAAAGACGGGTTGAGCCCCGACGGCAGCGATCGCCCCCGGTACAGGGGCCAAAGTAAAGGCGTTCGACAACACCTTATCGCCCGGTTGCACGCCCACAGCTCGCAGGGCAGTCGCCATCGCATACCCACCCGATGCCACGGCCAAGCAATATTTTGCCCCAACCAGGGCCGCAAATCCTTGCTCAAGCAGCGCGGTTTCAGCGATTTCGTTGCCCAACGTGTTGTAGCGGTGCAACCTGCCGTGACGCATGACAGCAACCGCCGCCTCAATTGCGTCATCGGGGATGGGTTCCTGCTGGGTGAAACTGCCCCTGAATACCTCTGGCAAAGTCATGCGGCCCCGATCAAGGTCGGCACCAGGGCTGGAAGATGCGCGAAATCTTCAAGCAAAGCCTCGGGGTTGAGGGCAGCCATATCCTCGCCAGAGGGGCCGAACGTCACCAAAATACAGGGCACCCCAGCGGCAGCGGCGGTCTTGCGGTCGGTGCTAGTGTCGCCAACCAAGCAGCATTGCGCCGGATCACCACCGGCACGCCGGGTTGTTTCAAACAGATGTTCAGGGTCAGGTTTACGTACGGCCAAACTATCGGCCCCCAACATCGCCCCGAATGCATCCCGGATGCCTAGCCGTGTCAGCAAGGTATGCGCCAATCCTTCGGGCTTGTTGGTACAGATCGCCACGCGGTAGCCCGCGATTTTTAACGCCTCAACCGCGTCCATAGCGCCGGGGTATAGCACGGTGTGTGTGTCAATATCTTGGGCGTACGCCTTGAGTAAGACAGGATAATACCGGTCAATCGTCATCTCTTCGCCCGCACGGTCCAACCGTTCCATCCCTAGCCGCAGCATCGCACGCCCGCCTTTTAGCGCCGTGCCCGCGTCAAGACGCGCATCCAGCAGATCGCCTTCCCCCATGTCGCGAAAACACGTGTTGGCTGCTGCAATCAGATCACCGCTGGTGTCCGCCAATGTGCCGTCCAGATCGAATACAACCGTTTTCATCGGCGTTCCTTTGCTTAGAGATGTTGCAGCCCGAAATCATCTTTGATGGCTGCCAGACTTGCGCATAAACGCTAACAAGGTAAAGAGAGCCCAAGTCAATTTATTAAAGAGATTTTATATGGAAGTCGCACTGATCCTATTGGCCGCAGGCAAAGGCACGCGGATGCAATCGGATTTGCCCAAGGTTCTGCACACTGTCGCTCATGCCCCATTGTTGGAACATGCGATGGCGTCCGGTGCTGCCCTGTCGCCTGCCCGAACCGTCGTCGTTGCGGGCCACGGTGCCGACTTGGTTCGCGCTGCGGCAGAGGCGTTTGATGACGACGCCCAAGTTGTTGTTCAAAAGGAGCAGTTGGGCACAGCCCATGCCGTCGGTCAGGCCCGCGAAGCGCTGGCAGGCTTTGAGGGCACGGCGATTGTTCTTTATGGCGACACACCATTTGTACAGACAGAAACCCTTGAGGCGATGTGTGACGCGCTGCAGCAAAATGATGTTGTTGTGCTGGGATTCGAGGCAGCCGACCCTGGTCGCTATGGCCGTTTGGTGATGCAAGGCGGCAGCCTGGACCGGATTGTCGAATTCAAGGACGCCACAGATCAAGAACGCGCCATAACCCTCTGTAATAGCGGCGTTGTTGCCTGCAAATCAGACCTTCTTTTTGATCTGATTGATGCCGTTGGAAACGACAATGCGTCCAAAGAATACTATCTAACCGACATCATTGGCATTGCACGGACACGCGGTTTGAGCGCCACTTCTGTCACCTGCCCTGAGGCAGAAACCATGGGCGTGAATTCCCGTGCTGATCTTGCTGCCGCCGATGCTTCGTTTCAGGCCCGTGCACGGGCTGCCATGCTGGAAGACGGCGTAACGCTTATGGCACCCGATACCGTCTATTTTGCACGCGACACCTATATTGGTCGCGACACAGTGATTGAACCTAACGTGGTTTTCGGCCCCGGTGTGACCGTCGAGACCGGAGCCACAATTCGTGCGTTCAGCCACCTTGAAGGGTGCCATGTCTCGCGTGGCGGCATCATCGGGCCATATGCCCGCCTGCGCCCCGGTGCCGAATTGGCCGAAGATGTTCGTATCGGCAATTTTGTCGAGGTCAAGAATGCTCAAATCGCCGAAGGGGCCAAGGTCAATCACCTCAGCTATATCGGCGATGCGACGATCGGGGCGAAAGCCAACATTGGCGCGGGGACAATCACGTGCAATTATGACGGCGTGATGAAGCACCATACACATATCGGTGCGAATGCCTTTATCGGGTCAAATACCATGCTTGTCGCCCCTGTTCATATTGGTGACGGCGCAATGACCGGGTCGGGGTCTGTCATTACATCTGACGTAGAAGCCGACGCCTTGGCGTTGGCCCGTGCGCCACAGGTTGAAAAACCAGGCATGGCGCGAAAATTGTTGGAAATGTTGAAGGCCAAGAAGGCCAAACAGCAGAGAGGCAGCTAACTATGTGCGGTATTGTTGGAGTTCTTGGGCAGCACGAAGCAGCGCCCATTCTTGTAGAAGCGCTGAAACGTCTGGAATATCGCGGCTATGACAGCGCTGGTATTGCCACGATCAATGAAGGCCACCTTGACCGCCGCCGCGCGGTGGGCAAACTGGTGAACCTGTCGGATCTGCTGGTCCATGAACCGCTGGCTGGAAAGTCCGGTATCGGCCACACCCGCTGGGCCACCCACGGCGCACCTTCAGTTACAAACGCGCACCCGCATCTGGCCGGTCCCGTGGCGGTCGTGCACAATGGCATCATCGAAAACTTTCGCGAATTGCGCGTCGAACTGGCCGAACTTGGTGCCCAATTTGTTACTGAGACCGATACAGAAACCGTGGCCTTGCTGACGCAACACTATATGTCCCAAGGCTTGGGCCCGATTGAAGCCGCCACCAAGACGCTGACGCGCCTGCACGGCGCGTTTGCACTGGCATTCCTGTTCGACGGCGAGGACGATCTGATGATTGGTGCCCGCAAGGGTGCCCCCTTGGCTGTTGGATATGGCGACAACGAAATGTATCTGGGCAGCGATGCAATTGCCTTGTCGCCCATGACCAACCGCATCACCTACCTCGAAGAAGGCGACCACGCGATCCTTACGCGCAACTCCGTCGAAATATTTGATGCCAATGGTGCGCGCGCCAACCGCGCGATCAAAACCATCAGCCTTGATACAACACGCGTGGACAAAGCCGGCCACAAACACTTTATGGCCAAAGAAATCGCCGAACAGCCCGGCGTTATCGGCGAGGCCCTCAGCCACTATCTCAACTCTAAGGGTGAGATTTCACTGCCCGATCAAGGCCTTGACTTCAACGCCTTTGACCGGATCACAATGGTCGCCTGTGGCACAGCATATTACGCCTGCCTGACTGCGAAATACTGGTTCGAACAAATCGCGCGCCTGCCGGTCGAGGTCGATTTCGCCTCTGAATTCCGCTATCGTGAACCGCCGATCCCCGGCCGCACGCTCGCACTTTTCGTCAGCCAGTCCGGCGAAACCGCCGATACCCTTGCCGCCCTGCGCTATTGCGAGGGCAAGGCGGACCAAATCGCGGCTGTCGTCAACGTCGCTGAATCCTCGATCGCACGTGAAAGCGATCTGGCGCTGCCAATTTACGCTGGCGTCGAAGTCGGCGTTGCCTCGACCAAGGCGTTTACCTGCCAATTGACTGTGCTGTTCCTGATGGTTCTCAAGGCCGCCTATGACCGGGGTGCCATCAACAATGAACAACTGGCCGATCACATTTCCGGGCTTCGGTCCATACCGTCCCTTATCAACACCGCGCTCGAGCAGAACGCAGCGATCCGCGAAGCCGCCAACAAGCTGTCATCGGCCCGCGATGTTCTGTTTCTTGGGCGTGGTGCGATGTTCCCACTCGCCCTTGAGGGGGCGCTAAAACTAAAAGAAATCAGCTATATACATGCCGAAGCTTATGCATCCGGAGAGCTGAAACACGGCCCAATCGCTTTGATCGACGAAAATGTACCGGTGGTGGTAATGGCCCCCAAGGACACCTTGTTCGACAAGACCGTCAGCAACATGCAAGAGGTCATGGCGCGCAAGGGAAAGGTCATTTTGATCTCGGACCGTTCGGGTCTGAACGAGGCCGCTGAAGGCACATGGGGTCAGATAGAAATGCCCCCCGTCGCCAATGCGCTGGCACCAATCCTGTATGCGATCCCTGCACAATTGTTGGCCTATCATACCGCGATTGCAAAGGGCACCGATGTCGACCAGCCCCGCAATTTGGCCAAGTCTGTCACGGTTGAATAATGGCCAAACAGTTTGGCCAGATCAACGATGACCACCGCGATTTCATTCAGGCGCAGCATATGTTTTTTTGCGGCACCGCGGCGGATGAAGGGCGGGTAAACATCTCTCCCAAGGGGATGGACAGTCTGCGGGTCATAGGGCCTAACCGTATCGTTTGGCGCAACATGACGGGATCGGGCAATGAAACCGCTGGCCATCTGGCACGTATCAACCGGATGACGCTGATGTGGTGCGGCTTCGAGGCGCGCCCGATGATCATGCGGGCCTACGGTACCGCGCGGGTCCTGCATCCCCGCGATGCCGATTTTGCCGCATTGCAAGCGCTGTTTCCCTCGGCGCTTGGTACCCGACAAATCTATGACATGTCCGTCGACATGCTCCAGACAAGTTGCGGCTATGCCGTGCCGTTTTACGACCACGCAGGCGACCGCGACGTTCTTAAGAAATGGGCCGACGACAAAGGCGAAGCTGCGATTGAAACCTATTGGGACGACCGCAACCGCACAACGATCGACGGCCTGCCCACCTTTATTATTCAGGACCCTTCCAATGCATGAGCCCTATTTGGCGCAACTGACAGCGCTTGCCGATCCAGAACGCGCAGCCCAGATGCTGGCCTATCACAAGATCGACCGGCCCTATCTTGGGGTGACAAACCCTGAAATAAACGACCTGACCAAAACCTGGCGTGCCGAACTTGATCTGGCGAACCGCATAAGCGTCGCTGATGGGCTTTGGCAGACCGACATTTTCGAGGCCCGCGTCGCCGCCGCCAAGTTGCTGACCCAGGCACGCCTGCGCCCCGACGATGAAGCCGCCTGGCAAATGTTGCAAAGCTGGGTGCCCGATTTCGACAGCTGGGCCATCGCCGATCATGTTTGCATGGCGGCTCAAAAACGCTTGATTGCCGATCCATCGCGTCTCGACACCGTCGAAAACTGGACAACCTCCGATCACCTTTGGACCAAACGCGCTGCACTTGTCGCGACTTTGCCTTGGACCAAACAGAACAACCCAAAACCCGAAGAACTTGCCGCACGTGAGCGCATCCTTGGCTGGGCCGCAGGCTATTTACCCGTCAAGAACGGCATCATGCAAAAAGCGATTGCTTGGTGGGTCCGCGACCTAAGCCGGCATGACCCGGCCCGCGCGCAGCAGTTCATCGACGAAAACAGCCACCAAATGAAGCCCTACGCTATCAAAGAGGCCTCACGCCATCTCCCTCAGGTCGAGGAAGATACCCCCGACGCCCCAAGCGCCTGATCCGTCTACTCTGGTTCGAAAATATCTGGTGGGTGCTCGGGGCGGGGACTGGCCCCCATTCCATCAAGATCAATCAGCGCAAATGCCCCGCTATTTCTCAGGGTAGCGGGGCCAATAGCCCGACGGCCTTGCGTGAACTTATCCCGAAGTCGACACTTCAACGCTGGTCAGATCCGTCAAAGATGCCCCGATCAAACGCAAAGCGGACAGGGACATGCGGCTTCCCGCTGTTGTAGGCCCATCAATCGGGATCAACATGACCGTCGATGATTTGCCCGTGGCGGGGTTCGTCACACGGCCTTGCATTTCAGTCTTTACCAACGGCGTTTTCATCCAAAGCCCCGGCTCTGTCGCACTTCCCAAGGACACAACTGTCGTGCCCAATACGCGCGCCCCGGCAGCCGCAGGTGCCACTGCTGCGGCGCGCTGTTCAGCGGTGGTGGTGTCCAATGCTTCGGCTGTACGGGCGGCGGGGGGCGGTGGTGGCGCAGACGTCACCGGATCAAGCACTGTCTGCTCGATTTTCACGGCTTCCGGCAACGCGGCAGCGGTTGTTGCTGCCTCACTGGCAGCCCCTGGCCGCGCCAGCCCCAAGCGCTCTGAAATGGTCCCGCAAGCGGAAAGTCCCAGCCCCATGGCGCAAATAATGATATAATGTTTCATGAACATATAGCTACCTGTCCAAACGTGCTGCTTCAATAACCTTATTGTGGCTTGCCCCGCGATGGGCCGATGTTTACCTATGTCGTATGAATGCTCCATTGATTGACCCTTTCGCCCGCGCCATTACCTATCTGCGTGTTTCTGTCACGGACCGCTGCGATTTCCGCTGTGTCTATTGTATGTCGGAAAACATGAATTTCCTTCCTAAAAAGGAACTTCTCACGCTCGAGGAACTGGACAGACTCTGCACCAATTTCGTTGATCTTGGTGTGCAGAAATTGCGCATCACAGGGGGGGAGCCGTTGGTCCGCAAGGGCATCATGACGTTCTTTGACAGCATGACCCGCCATCTCGATGCAGGTGCGCTCAAGGAACTGACGCTGACCACGAACGGCAGCCAGCTTGAACGCTTTGCTGCCGATCTTTATGCCGCTGGTGTGCGGCGCGTGAATGTATCGCTTGATACGCTGGACGACCAGAAATTTGCCGACATCACCCGCTGGGGCCGTCTGCCCCAAGTTTTGCGTGGCATTGATGCGGCACAAGCTGCGGGCCTTCGGGTGAAAATCAATGCTGTTGCCCTCAAGGGTTTCAATGAATCCGAACTGCCCAGCATGACCGCATGGTGTGCTGATCGCGACATTGACCTGACCTGGATCGAAGTAATGCCAATGGGTGATTTGGGCAACGAAGACCGCCTTGCCCAGTATTGGTCCCTCAAGGATGTGCGTAAATCCTACGAAGATCATTATACTGTCACCGATCTAGCGGAAAACTCCGGTGGCCCTGCCCGCTATGTGCGGCTTGAGGAAACCGGCCAAAAGATCGGATTCATCACGCCCCTTAGCCATAATTTCTGCGAAAGCTGCAACCGTGTGCGGATCACCTGCACGGGTGAAATTTATATGTGTCTGGGCCAAGAAGATGTCGCTGATTTGCGCGCGCCCTTGCGCAATCATCCAGATGATGATGCCCCGTTGAAAGACGCCATTCGCGCCGCAATCAACCTAAAGCCCAAAGGCCATGATTTCGATTATTCCCGCCAAAAGCTTGACGGGCAAATGCCCCGCCACATGAGCCACACAGGCGGCTGACGCGGTCATGTCCGCCCCCTTTCTGTACCGTACGTGGGTCGTCGCAAGCATCGGGCTGGTCCCGTTTTTTGCCCGTTCGCAAACCGCCAAGCTGCGCGAACAAGGCGTGTCCGTCAGGCGTGCCCATGAAAAGCTGGGTCATGCCACCCAAGACCGTCAGGGTTCAGGCACCCTGATTTGGCTGCATGCCGCGTCTGTCGGCGAAAGCCTGTCCGTGTTGGCACTGATCACCCGGATGGGGCTCTTGTTGCCGAAGGCACAGTTCCTGATCACATCGGGCACTGCGACTTCGGCCAAACTGGTGGCCCAACGCATGCCGCCGCGCACCGTCCACCAGTTTGCACCGCTGGACGCACCCGGCCCGCTGAAACGGTTTTTGCGCCATTGGCGACCAGATGCGGCCATCTTTGTTGAAAGCGAACTTTGGCCGCAGATGCTGCGCCGGACCCACGCAAGCGGCTCGAAAATGGCTTTGGTTAACGCACGTTTGTCTGACAAATCGGTCGCGACATGGCGCAAGCACCCGAAATTGGCTGCCTATCTGTTTGACGTGTTCGATCTGATCCTGACCCAGAATGATGCGATGGCCCATAACATGGTCAGCATGCATGCGCCTTCGGATCGCGTAGCGCGGGGTATCAACCTCAAATCCATGGCAGGCCCGTTGCCCGTTGACGAAGACGCCCTGTTCGAGGCGCGCGCAGCCCTTGGGCACCGTCCTGTCTGGGTCGCATCCTCGACCCACGAAGGCGAAGAGAATGCTGTTTTGCAGGCGCATCAGGCGCTGTTGAAACAGTTTCCCGATTTGTGTCTGATCCTTGCCCCGCGCCATCCTGAACGCGGTGACAAGGTCGAAGAGTTGATTGCCGACGCGGGCCTGACCTGCACCCGACGCAGCCGAGGCGAAAAACCGAATGCGCAGGTCTATCTGGCTGATACTCTGGGCGAGTTAGGGCTGTGGTATGCCGTGACCGATATCGTGTTTCTGGGTGGATCGCTTTTGCCAATTGGTGGACACAATCCATTCGAAGTGGCCCAATCAGGTGCCGCGGTCCTGTCAGGCAACCATGTCTCGGCTTTTGCCGAAACCTATGCCCAGCTTGAAACCGAAGGGGCGGCGCGGATTGTGGCGGATGGCGACGACCTAGCCCAACGCATTGCCAGCTTGCTATCGCACCCGAAACAACTAGCCGATATGACAAATGCCGCAAAACGTTTTGTCGGGGCCCAGGATGATCACCTTGACGGTATTGCCGCACGTTTGCTGTCTGTCTTGGGGCTAAAGAACGGATGAAAAGAAAGCTTTTCGTCACGAACTTTAACAAAAACTTTACCGGCGTATCCGCGACAGCTGCCAATGTGATCCGCGCCCAAATGGACCGTTATGATCTAGCCCTTGTTGGCCGCCCCTTGCCCGGTTGCCCTGACCCTATTACCGTAAAGCAAGCCCGCGCCAGATCGACCGAAGGGACGATTTGGCACGTCCGGCGCAATACTGAAATGCGCGCCGCCCTTTGGGCCCGCGACATCCTGCGTCTGCCCATCAAAATCGTCTTTACCTCGGCAGCACAGCGCAGGCATTCGGCTTATCCGCGCTGGCTGATCAGCCGCATGGATGCCGTGATCGCCACAACCGACAAGGCCGCCAGTTTTGTCCCGCATGTTCGCGCGGTGGTACCGCATGGCGTGGATACCGCCCTGTTTCGCCCCGCCCAAGACCGTGCAACGGAGTGGAAAGCGTTGGGGTATGGCGGCAAGACAGGCATTGCGACCATCGGTCGTATTCGCCCCGAGAAAGGCACCGATCACTTCGTCAAGGCGATGATCGATCTGCTGCCAGATCACCCCGATACAGTCGCCTTGGTTCTGGGCAAAGCAACCCGCGACCACCGTGCGTTTCTTGCAGATCTAAAAGGTCGGATCAATGCTGCCGGCTTGACCGACCGCATCCTGTTTCCCGGCGAAATCCCGGCCCAAGACCTGCCCGCTTTGATGCGGGGCTTGTCCCTCGTTGTGCAGCTACCGCAATACGAGGGCTATGGCATGGTCCCGTTGGAAGCGATGGCGTCGGGCGTGCCGTTTGTTGGCTATGACGCAGGATATTACCGCGCCTTTAGCGCCGAAGGACGCACAGGTGTGATCGTTGACACCCCCAAAGCCGCCGCACAGGCCGCGCGGCATATCCTTGCAGGTAAGGTTGAAACGATGGGCCATGCCGCCCGTGCCCATGTGATCGAAAATTTCAGCGCCAAAGCCGAGGCTGACGGAATCGACGCCGTCTATCAGATGATTTGGGCGCAAGGTTAACCCCCGCGCCCGCACCGTCATTTAACTCATTGGCATGCGTTGTTCCGCGAGCCCTGCCCACCAGCTGCACCCCGCCGGAATGACGTCATCGTTGAAGTTGTACATCGGGTGATGCACCATCGCGGTGTCGCCGTTGCCAACCAGAATATAGGCACCGGGGCGTTCTTCGAGCATGAACGCGAAATCTTCGCCACCCATCACCAACGAGGCCTCGTCACATTGACCGGAAATACCGCGCGCCACATCGGCGGCGAATTCGGTCTGTTCATCGTGGTTCACCATCACCGGATAATTGCGGATATAATTCACCTTGGCCGTGGCTCCGAATGTCGTGGCGATACCTTCGCAAATCTCGGTCACGCGCTTTTCAGCCAAATCGCGCAGGTCGTTCGATAAAGTCCGGACGGTACCCAGCAGATTGACGCGCTGCGGGATCACGTTGAAAGCCTTGGACGAGGATTCAATCGAGGTGATCGACACAACGATGTTCCCAATCGGGTCGGCATTGCGGCTGACGATGGTCTGCAACGCGGTGATCATTTGGGCGGTCACAACCATGGTATCGATGGTCTCGTTCGGCTTGGCCGCGTGGCCGCCCAAACCTTCAACTTCGATCTCAAGCAGATCAGTCGCGGCAAAAAACGGCCCCGGACGGATGCCAAAGCTGCCCGCTGGCATGCCAGGCCAATTGTGCATGCCGTACACTTCTTGTATGCTCCAACGGTCCATCATGCCGTCTTTGCACATCTCGCGGCCGCCACCGCCACCTTCTTCGGCGGGCTGAAAGATCACGACGACAGTGCCATCGAAATTGCGGGTCTCGGCCAGGTATTGCGCGGCACCCAGCAACATCGCGGTGTGGCCGTCATGGCCGCAGGCATGCATCGCATTGGGTGTCTTTGATGCATATTCAACGCCGGTTTGTTCATGGATTGGCAGCGCGTCCATATCGGCGCGTAAGCCGATAACTTTGCCCGACTTGGTTGCGTTGCCCTTGATAACGCCGACAACGCCCGTGCGGCCGATGCCCTCAACCACCTCATCACACCCAAAGGCGCGCAGTTTTTCGGCGACTGTGGCTGATGTCCGGTGAGTTTCAAACAGAATTTCTGGATGTTCGTGCAGATCGCGACGCCATGCGGTGATCTCTGGGTGCAGTTCGGCAAAGCGATTCTTAACAGGCATAGTGGGTCCTTTTTGGGAAAGTTCTGGCCGGGCGTGAGGGCAATCTACCCCGCGCTTGGCAATCGTGTTTCGACCATCTCGGCAAACCAGCTGCAGCCGGCGGGGATGGCCTCATCGTTAAAATTATACTCCGGGTGGTGAACAGTGGCACCGTCCCCGTTACCCAGCATGATATAGGCACCGGGTCGCTTGTTCAGCATATAGGAAAAATCCTCGCCGGCCATGATTGGCGGGGTGTCACGGTCCACACCGGGGGTCACGTTTTCGGCAACTTCGGCAGCATATTGCGTGTTTTCCTCGGCGTTCACAGTAACTGGATAGCCCCTGCGATAGTCAATCTGCGCACTGCATTGATAGGCCGCACAAGTATGCGTGACGATCGATTCCAGACGTTCTTGGGCCAGGTCACGGATACCCGCGTCAAGCGTTCGGACGGTGCCGCGCAGACGGGCCGTCTGAGGCAACACATTGTAGCTGTCAGTGTCGGACCGCAAAGTACAGACCGAAACTACAACCTGCTTGATCGGATCAACATTGCGGCTGGCGATGGATTGCAGCGCGATCACAACATGGGCGGCGGCAAGGTTGGTATCAATCGCTTCGTGAGGCGCGGCAGCATGGCCACCCTGCCCTGTGATGACGATATCGAATTCATCAGCTGCGGCCAGCAGGGCACCCGTGCGGATTGCAAATTCGCCGACCGGATGACCGGGCATATTGTGCAACCCGTATACCTCGTCGATGGACCAGCGATCCATCAAGCCCTCTTCGACCATAACATTGCCGCCACCGCCGCCTTCTTCGGCGGGCTGAAAGATCAGCACCGCGCGGCCATCAAAATTGCGCGTCTCGGCCAGATACTGTGCGGCCCCCAGCAGGATCGCCGTGTGCCCGTCATGCCCGCAGGCATGCATCTTTCCCGGATGGGTCGAGGCATAATCAAGCCCTGTTGCTTCTTCGATTGGCAGGGCGTCCATGTCTGCGCGCAACCCGATGCTGCGGCCCGAGATATTGGTTTTGCCTTCGATGACCGCAACGATGCCGGTTTCGGCAATGCCTGTGGTGATGTCAGTGATGCCAAAGCTGCGCAGCTTTTCAGCCACGAACGCCGCGGTCTTGGGCAGGTCGAATTGCAGTTCCGGTATTGTGTGCAAGTGGCGACGCCATGCGGTGATATCGGCATGGGTCTCGGCAAAGCGATTCTTGATCGGCATGGGAAGCTCCGGTAATAAATTCAGACGTTGGGGCCCAAAACCATCGGGCTGCCGTCGCTAAATCGCGACAGGCGAAATCTGGTCAGATCATGCCCCACATCGCCGCCGGTTGCCAGTGCAGCCAACACGCGGCCCATCCCCGGACCGATGCCAAATCCGTGCCCGGACATGCCCGTGCCAATGGTAAGTCCCGGTATTTTCGGCGCGTGGTCCACGACTGGAACGATGTCGGGCATCGTATCGATCATGCCGGCCCATGCCGCCTTGAGCCGAACCGGTGGCAGATCCGGGAAAAGTTCTGCAAAGTTGCGTAAAAGGCGGTTGATCTTGCCCATATTCAGGGCCGGATCGAGAATGCGCATTGCCTCGAATGGCGAGATTTCATCACCACGCCACTTGCGCTTGGTGCCCCAAGCATCGGGAAACCCTTTGGGCGCAAAGGGATGCAGGACCTGACCAAACGGATTTGCCCTAAGCTGGGTCAAGTAATGCGGAAAGTTGCGAAAGGCGTCAGGGCCGATGAATAATTCGGGCGCGCCCGGAGGGGCCAGCGTATAGCCGCCATCCTCTCGCCGTCTGAACGCCACTTTGCGATTTGCGGCGGCCCCTGCGTAAATTCCAGGCAAGGGTTCGGTCGCCGCCACGTTTTCGCGCACCGAAAGTTGGGGGATTTTGACGCCGTGGTTGCGCAGAAACAGGGACGACCAAGCGCCCCCCGCCAAGACAACCTGTGATGCGGCAATGCGTCCGGTTTCGGTGACCACACCAGCAACGCGGCCCGCGGCAATATCCAGCGCCCGCACAGCACAGTTTTCAACGATCTGCACCCCTTCGCGCGCTGCAATTGCAGCCAAGGCGGGCACCGCGACCCACGGTTCGGCACGCAGATCCGACGCCGTCACCAGCGCACCAAGCGCAGGTGACGCCATGCCGGGAAACATTGCGGCGGTTTCGGCGGAGGACAGGATTTTACTGTCCACACCATTGGCCCTCGCGTTGGGCAGCCATGCCTCGTAGTCGGCGAGCTGGCGTTGGGTGTTCGCAAAATAAGTGATTCCGCCCTGACGCAAACCAATGTCGATATTAGTCTGGCCGGCTAGTTCATGCCACAGGTGCTGTGCTTCGGTCATGATCGGCATTTCGTCGGGGTCGCGGCCCTGTTGGCGAATCCAGCCCCAGTTTCGGCTGGATTGTTCACCAGCGATGCGGCCCTTTTCCAGCAAAGTGACGCTGTGACCTTCACGGGCCAGAAACAGCGCCGTACAAACGCCGATGATGCCGCCGCCGATGACCACAACATCTGCCTGATTGGCGTGTGGGCCGGGATAGGTGATGGGTGTCGTTTTGTTGATGGGGAATTGCATGAAAGGTTGGCTCAGTCTGTGGTTAGAACGGGTTGGGAGCCAGCCTCCGGTGCTGCTTTGCGGCCCCTCCCCCAAGATTTTAATTCGATTGGAACATGGCGATTGGGGAAGGTGCTAGGGGTCATTTCAAGCGTTCGATCAAATCGCGCATGAACTGGTGTCCGGCTTCGAACTGCGAGACTTCGATATATTCATTGGGCTGATGGGCCTGAGCGATGTCGCCGGGTCCGCAGATCACAGCGCTATAGCCTGCTTCCTGAAATTGCCCTGCTTCAGTCCCATAGCTGACCTTGTGACTGGCATTGTCTCCGGTGATCTGGCGAACTAAAGTTTCGGCCAATCCGTCCTTTTCAGGTTGCAACGCGGGGACATCGAAACGTGGCGTGACTTCGATATAGGTCTCGGGCACGACTTCTTGCATTTGCTTTTCAACTTCCCGTACCTTTTTCAGGTACGCGGTTCCCCACGCGTCTTTATTTTCGCCGGGGACAACACGGAAATCCATCGCGAAATAGCAATCCTTGGCGGTGATGTTATGCGCTGTGCCGCCTGAAATCTGACCGACGTGGCAGGTGGTAAAGGGCGGGTCGAACATCGCGGCCAGATCCGAAGGCTTGTGTGCGAAGTTTTCGGTGTTCATCTCGTTGGCCCATTCGATCAACTTGGCCGCTGCCATGATCGCATTCACACCGGTATGCATAAGGGAGGAATGGACCTCGAAGCCGACCACATGTGTGTTGAAGCCAGAGCCGCCTTTGTGACCCGTGACAGCCTGCATCGTTGAGGGTTCGCCGACGATCACCAGATCGCCTTTGGGCAGCACCGGCTGCATGGCGGCGATCATCGGGGGCGCACCGGTGCAACCGACTTCCTCGTCAAAGCTGAGTGCGATCTGCAACGGTTGTTTGATATCGCTGTATTTTGCTTCGACCATGGCCCAGATGGCCATGGCGTCAAAGCCTTTCATGTCGCAGGTACCACGCCCGTAGTAACGACCGTCGCGTTCAACAACGGTGAACGGGTCGGTGTCCCATGGTTGGCCATCAACAGGCACCACATCTGTGTGCCCGGAGAGAACGACCGCCCCTTCTTCCCACGGGCCGACATGGGCGAACAGCGCATGCTTGGGCTGTTCGGGGTCCACATAGCGGTGGCTTTCGATGCCATGGCTTGCCAGATAGTCAGCCACCCAATCGATCAAGGGGATATTCGTATCCCGCGAGACAGTGGGAAAGCTGACGAGCTTTTCCATGAGGGCGAAGGGGGTCATGCGTTCTGCCATGGGGGCGATCCTTTAGTATCCGCTATCGGTCAAAAGCACCTGATGGCCGGGGGATACGGTTTTATATACGGAGGTTTCGGGCATGTAGCTGACCGGGTGGATCGGCGACGGAATCGGTTTGAAATTCAGCTCGCTCTCTTTTTTGCGTTTGCGCGGGTCGGCGATGGGCACCGCTTTCATCAGGGCCTGCGTATAGGGGTGCTGCGGGTTCTCGAACACCTGCTGACGTGATCCCAGCTCAACAATGCGGCCCAGATACATAACGCCGACCTGATGGCTGACACGTTCGACAACGGCCATATCATGGCTGATAAACAGGAACGACAATTCCAACTCTTGTTGCAGTTCGAGCATTAGGTTCACGACCTGCGCCTGCACTGACACATCCAATGCGGACACGGCCTCGTCTGCGATAATCAGCTTGGGGTTCAGGGCCAAGGCACGGGCAATCGCGACGCGCTGGCGTTGCCCACCAGAGAGTTCGTGCGGAAACCGGCGCATAAAACTGCGGGGCAATTCTACGCGATCAAACAGCATCTCGATACGTTTGGTCAGCTCTGCCCCTTTTAGAGTGCCGTAATTGTGGATCGGTTCGGCAACTTGATCAGACAGCTGCATTTGCGGGTTGAGCGAGGCAAACGGGTCTTGAAAAATCATCTGCATATCAAGCCGTGCTTCGCGCAAATCACGCGTGTTCAGCGCCATGATGTCCTTGCCCGCAATATCGATTTCACCCGACAGCGGTTCAACAAGTCGCAGGATCGACCGGCCGGCGGTTGACTTGCCACAACCGGACTCGCCAACAAGGCTTAGGGTCTGGCCCTTGTTGATGGTAAAAGACAGGTCTTCGACGGCGTGAACATTGGCGATGGTCCTGCGGAAAAACCCGCCCTTGACCGGAAAGCGCGTGGTTAGGTTTTTCACGGTCAGCAAGATTTCGGTCGTGCCCTTGATCGGCACGATTTCCTCGTCCTTGGTGCCCAGCAGCTTCATCGGTTCGGGATAGGCTTTGCCGGTCATTTCGCCCAGCTTTGGGACGGCAGCCAGCAACGCCTTTGTATATGGGTGCTGCGGGTTCTCGAATATTTCCTCGACCGTGCCTTCTTCGACTTTGTTGCCCCGGAACATAACGACAACGCGGTCGGCCATTTGCGCCACGACGGCCATGTCATGGGTAATAAACATCACAGCGGTGCCGGTTTCACGTTTCAACCGGTCAATCAGTGCAAGGATTTCGGCCTGAATGGTCACATCCAAAGCGGTTGTGGGTTCGTCGGCAATCAACAAGCGTGGCGAACAGGCCAAGGCCATTGCAATCACCACGCGCTGGCGCATGCCGCCGGACAATTCATGGGGATACTGCTTAAGCCGTTGATCGGGCTGTGGGATACGCACTTGGGTCAGCAATTCCAATGCGCGGGCTTCAGCCTCGGCCTTGGTCATGCCTTTGTGCAGGCGCAAGCCTTCGGTCAGTTGGCGACCGACGGTGAAAACCGGGTTCAGCGCGGTCATCGGTTCCTGAAATATCATGCCTATTTCATTGCCGCGAATTTCGCGCATCAGGTCTTGGTCTGTCTGGGCCAAATCAACCGCAGGGTTGTTCTGGCGCTCAAATAACAGACGCCCGCCGGTAATTTTCCCGCCGCCGAATTCCACCAAACGCATCAAAGACAACGACGATACCGATTTTCCGGAACCGGATTCGCCAACCACACAAACAGTTTCGCCGGATTTGATGTCGAAACTGACATTCTCGACCCCTACAACCGGGCCGTCCTGAGTTTGAAATTCGACCCTAAGCTCTTGAATTTGTGCGATTGGTGTAGATGTGCTGTCGTCAAGCATGAGATTATCCAGCGCTGGTAATGTATCTGTTCCGCGAACGCTAAGACCATTCGTTACCCAGTGTCAAACACGACGGGCCCTAGGGTGTTACCGCTCTCACGGTGCTTGCATTTCGCGCAGATTCTGTTTCGATGTGCGGATGCGTGCTTTGGGGAGCGGCGTGAGGAACCGCAACTGGAATATTAATTGAACAGTTGTGTTTCCTGCTCTTGACCTTCCGGGCGCGATAATAAGAAAGTTGGGGTCATGTCGACCATTTGACATCCAATGATAAAAAACGCGGCACCATCGAAGAAATCACCGGTGCCCAACAAGGAGTAAGTTATGACGTTGAAAACCCTATTGATGGGTGCAGTTGCCTTTACGGCTCTTGCCCCCGCTGCATTCGCAGCCGCCCACGAAGGCGAGCGCGGGCGCGACGGCGAGGTCAAGATCATTTATTGGCAAGCGCCGTCGATCCTCAACCCGTATCTGTCCGGCGGCACAAAGGATCTTGAAGCCTCCAGCCTCGTAATTGAACCACTGGGCCGCTATGACGAGACCGGTGCGCTGGTTCCGTTCTTGGCCGAAGAAATCCCGACAGTTGAAAACGGCGGCGTTTCCGAAGACCTGAAATCCATCACATGGAAACTGAAAGAAGGCCTGCAGTGGTCTGACGGTACACCTGTGACAACAGCGGACGTCAAGTTCACTGCTGAATACTGTATGCACCCCGAAGGTGGCTGCGCACAGGGGTCCAAATATGACGGCGTGGAAAGCATCGATATTATCGACGAACTGTCGCTGACCGTAAATTTCACCGAAGCAAAACCAAACCCTTACGGCCCGTTCATGGGCGCACAGGCACCTATCATTCAGGCGGCTCAATTCGCAGAATGTCTGGGGGCCAAAGCACCTGAATGCACCGAAGCCAACTTTAACCCGATCGGCACCGGCCCGTTCATGGTTACGGATTTCCGTCCAAACGACGTGATCCAGATGGTTGCAAACCCGAACTACCGTGATCCGAACAAACCCGCTTTTGCATCGCTGACCTTCAAAGGTGGCGGCGACGCTGCAGCAGCTGGCCGTGCGGTTATGGAAACCGGCGAATACGATTACGCTTGGAACATGCAGTTGGCACCCGACGTGCTGGCGAAAATGGCCGAAGGCGGCAAAGGCACGCCAATTTCAGCATTCGGCACCCTTGTCGAACGTATCGAAATGAACATGACCAACCCGTCGGCAGATCTGCCCGAAGGCGAACGTTCGACTGTGATGCACCCGCATCCATTCCTGTCGGATTTCAAAGTCCGCAAGGCACTTTCCATGGCAATCGACCGTCCGCTTTTGGTTGAAGTCGGCTATGGTCAGGCCGGTCGCCCGACGTGTAACCTTGTTCCTGCTCCGGCGCTTTATGCATCAGACAACACAGAATGTCTGACGCAGGATCTGGAAGGCGCAAAGGCGCTTTTGGAAGAAGCAGGTTACACCGATAGCGATGGTGATGGCGTGCGCGAAAAAGACGGTGTCAAGCTATCCGTTTTGTACCAAACCTCGACCAACGCCGTCCGTCAGGATTTCCAAGCGTTGATCAAAGACTGGTGGAACCAAATCGGTGTCGAAGTCGAACTGCGCAACCTTGATGCGTCGGTCTTCTTTGGTGGTGACCCAGGTTCGCCTGACACGTTCCAAAAGTTCTATGCGGACGTTGAAATGTACGCAAACAACTTTGACGGCACAGACCCACAGTCCTATCTGTCGGCCTACCGTTGTGGCAACGAGCCAAAGCCATCCAGCCAGTGGCAGGGTGAAAACATCAACCGTTTCTGTAGCGAAGAGTATGATACGCTGCTGGACGAATTGTCCCGCACAGGTGAATTGTCCAAGCGTGGCGAAATCGCCAAGCGTCTGAACGACATCATCACCAAAGAAACCATGACAATCGTTCCATTGGTTGACCGTGGTCGTGTATCGGCTGCGTCCTCCACTTTGGGTGGCGTTGTGCTGAACACATGGGATTCCGAACTTTGGAATGCAGCGGACTGGTACCGCATGAAGGAATAATACTTTCCTTCTTTGGGGGAGCGTGTTTTACGCTCCCCCTTCATCAACCGACCACCGCCAACAACACCACAGACTGACCTGCAAAGGCGCCGCGCATGCTGACTTTCACCATTCGACGACTGCTATTGTCGATCCCGACGCTCTTGTTCATCAGTTTGGTTATTTTCCTGCTGCTTCAGCTCGCCCCGGGCGATCCGATGGCGCAGGTGCCGCTAACCGTGCCCCCCGAAGTCAAACAAAAGATGCGCGAGGCACTTGGCCTTGGTCAGCCGATCTATGTGCAATACTACAAATGGCTGATCCAGTTTTTCTGGATTGAACCGCAGGTATTTCTGGATTGGGCGACCCGCGACAGTTTCCTGCTAGGCTGGCTGCCAGACACACATTTGTCCACGTTCATCGACCCTGACAGCGGTGCCGTGCGCCCTGTGCAGCGCATCATCAGCTGGCAGACCCGCAGCCCCGTGATGGACATCGTCGTCCAGCGGATGCCGCAGACCCTATGGGTCGTGGGGCTAAGCTATATCGTGGGCATTCTGATCGCCATTCCGATCGGCATCTATTCCGCCTACCGCCATTATTCGCTGTTCGATCAGGCGGGTACGTTCATTACCATGGTCGGCTTTTCGATCCCGCCATTCTTTACTGGCCCGCTGCTGATTGTGGTATTTTCAGTTACGCTGGGCTGGTTGCCTTCGATTTATGATACCACCCATGTCGTGACCGACTGGGCCAGCTTCAAGATCCAGTTCATGCAGATGGTCATGCCTGTTATGGTGCTGGCGCTGCAAACAACCGCGCAGATCAGCCGCTATATGCGCGGGGCGATGCTGGACAACCTGAACCAGGATTACGTGCGCACCGCCCGGGCGAAAGGCCTCAAGGAATCTTCGGTTGTGTTGGTGCATGTCTTGCGCAACTCGATGATCCCCGTTGTGACCGTGATTGCCCTTGGGATGCCCGCGATTTTCGGCGGCGCGATCATCACCGAAAACGTGTTCAAAGTGAACGGCATTGGCCAGCTTTTGCTCACAGCCTTGTTTGCCAATGACTTGCCGATGGTCATGACGCTGACCTTTATCTTTGCCATCCTGATCGTTCTATTTAACCTGATTGCCGATGTTCTATACGGCCTGCTTGACCCAAGGATCCGCTATGACTGAGCAAGCCATTCCCGCAAGCCCAATCGAGGCCGACATCGAAACCTTTGGCGCGTTGGTGGACAAAGAACCCTCTCGGCCACCGCGCAGCCAGTGGATTGACGTCTGGCAACAGTTCCGCAAACACAAAGGCGCTGTATTCGGCGGTGGGTTCTTGCTGTTTATTACGCTCGCCGTCATCTTTGGCCCCTTCCTGTGGGATGTGGACCCCAAGTCACTGGATATCCGCAACAAGAACTGGCGCCCCGTTTATCAGTTGTTGTTTGACAGCGAGGCCAAGGCCGGTTGGGCGCATCCCTTTGGCACCGATCAATTGGGCCGTGATATCATGGCGCAGATGATTGCAGGCGGTCAGGTTTCAATGGCCGTTGGCTGGTTGGCAATGGCGCTGGCGCTGGTGATTGGGTCTGCAATCGGCGTGATCTCGGGCTATTTCAAAAAGCTCGACTTTTGGCTGATGCGGTTCACCGATCTGGTGTTGTCTCTGCCGATCCTGCCCTTAACGCTTCTTGCGGTGACGCTGTTCCGCCAGCCTTTGAATTCACGCTTTGGCCCCGAAGGCGGGATGTTCATCCTGATCGTGGGCATCATCGGCCTGACGTCCTGGATGCAAACCGCGCGGATTGTGCGCGGTGACATTCTGGCGCTGAAGGAACGGGAATTCATTCTGGCCGCGCGGTCCATTGGGACGCGGCCGGGTAAAATCATTCGGCGGCACCTTTTGCCCAATGTCATCTCGCCTATCATGGTATCCGCGACTTTGGGGCTGGCAACCGCGATCATCACAGAAAGCGCGCTGAGCTTTCTTGGTGTGGGCTTTCCTTCTGATTTCCCGACATGGGGCAAGTTGTTGTCCGACGCGGTCAGCCGGATGCAGGAATTCCCCGAGCGGGTTTTGCTGCCTGGCATCGCAATTTCGCTCACGGTGCTGAGTGTAAACTATTTGGGAGATGGTTTGCGTGATGCGCTGGATCCGCGTTTGCGGGGACGGTGATTGACCTCCGGCTTTGATCTATGTGGCGACTGCCGGATTTGAGTATTTATGAAAGGGTGAAAGGGGGGATGGTAGTCCTCCCTTTTTTGTTTTGTAAATAAGGATACGGTGGGGGTGCGCGGCACCTTACGTGGAACACGGCAAACGAGGCGGCGCAATATTGGGAACCTGTTTCCTGCGCTGCGATCTGCTGTGGGAAATTATTCCGGCAATAGCCCATTCAAACACATACGCACCGCTTGATTTAAGCGATTTTTCGCGCCAATTGGGAAATTATTCCATTTCCAAGAGGATTAGGCGATGTTTGAGTCATTCGGTTTTGAAAACACAACCCCGCAACAGGCATCTGTTCTACTTGCCATCATCATCGGCCTGTTATTTGGCGTCTTTGGCCAGATTACCAAGTTTTGTCTCCGAAGATCCCTGATCGGTGAGGATCGTGTTTCCGCAGCAGGTGTCTGGCTGACAGCGCTCGCCTTTGCCGTTGTTGGGACGCAAGCGGCGGTTTCTATGGGATGGATCACCTTTGACGAACATCGCTATATGATATCGGACCTACCGATTGCGGCGATTGTGGTTGGCGGGCTTTTGTTCGGGGCCGGTATGGTATTGACCCGTGGCTGTGTGTCCCGTCTGACCATTCTGGCGGGGTCCGGTAACTTGCGTGCTGCCCTTGTCGTTGTAGTTTTTGCTATCGTCGCCCATGCCACGCTTAAGGGGTTTTTGGCCCCCTTGCGGGTCGCCTTGGGCAGCGTGACGGTCGACATGGGAGAGAGCGTAAGTCTTGCTGCATTGCCGGGTGGCGCGTGGCTGTGGACGGCTGTGATTGCCGTGCCTGCGCTGGTCTATGGACTGCGGTCGGGCAATGGCGTGGGTACGCTGGCAATGGCAGCCATCATTGGCTTGCTTGCACCGCTGGCATGGGTTGGCACCGGATTTATCCTATTTGACGACTTTGACCCCATTGCGATGGAAAGCCTGTCTTTCACCTCCCCCGCTGCCGAGAGCCTGTTCTGGGTAGTAGCAAGCAGTGCTGTGCCTGCCGGTTTCGGTGTTGGCCTTGTTGGCGGCGTTTTGGCCGGCGCATTGATCGCAAGCCTGACCTTTGGCGGGTTTGGCTGGCAGAGCTTTGAGAGCCCTGCCCAGACGGGCCGCTATATGGCGGGCGCTGCTTTGATGGGCGTCGGTGGTGTTCTGGCGGGCGGCTGCACGTTGGGGGCTGGCTTGTCGGGTGTCCCGACCCTGTCGCTGGCAGCAATTCTGGCCATCGTGATGATCGGCGTTGGCGTTCTGGCCACGAACGCCGCCTTGCGCGCTGCCCCTGCTGGCCGCTTGGCACACGGCTAAAACAGTTAGTGGATTTTGCTGCGGAGCCGCCGCAACATCCACCATACCAAGCCAACGGCAACCGGCACAGCGAGGGCAGTCAATATGCCCTTGCTGATGCCAAGAGGTTCGGCCAAAGGGTACAGTGCGTAGCTGGCAAGCGACACGGCGTAATAGCTGATTGCCACCACCGACAGCCCTTCGACCGTGTGTTGCAGACGCAGCTGTAGGTCTGAACGTCGGTCCATGCTGGCCAGTATTTCCTGATTCTGGGCTGAGCGCTCTACATCCACCCTAGTACGCAGCAATTCTGAGGCGCGGATGGCGCGGGCCGACATCGACTGCAACCGCATCTCAGACGATTTGACGGTGCGCATGGCGGGCTCGTAGCGGCGCATCATGAATTCATCAAACCCCTGTCGCGACATGAAGCGCATCTCTCGCAGCGCAAAAATCCGTTGGGTGACAATCGCCTGATATGCCTCGGTCGCGCCGAAACGATAGGAGGTTTCGGCCGACAAGGTTTCAAGCTGCACCGAGATGTCCAAAAGCTTGTGCAACGTATCCTCGGCCATCGCATCAGACGCCCGCATCGTTGCCATCAGATTGGTTAGTTCCCTGTCCAGATCGTTCAGTTGCCCACCAAATTCGCGCACCTTGGCAAAGCCCAGCATCGACATGGATTTATAGGTCTCGATCTCGCACATCCGTTGAACGATGCGGCCAAGGCGGCGGTCACCTGTCTCAGGGGCTGCGAAGATCGCCATGCGCATGTGACCAGCGGAGTCGATCCGGAAATCGCTGGCCACGGTGGCACCATCGTCCAGTACATTGGCGACGGCAAGGCTTTCGGGCACGAACCAGTCCCGCAGCGCATCGGCGATCTGTACGTCATTCTCAGGCCGCTTGACCAGCCGCAACAGGATCGAGGTGATGCGCTCTGCATTCAGTCCGGCGCGCCAATTTTTGGGAAAGACATCGAATTCAGTCGGATCGAACGGGCGGTCGCTGATCTGTTCGGAAAACACCGTATAGGTCACGAATTCCGTGTGCTGCTCCCACTTCAGCGCGTATTTTCCCATTGGGCCGTAATAATGAGTGGCATTGCCGGCGGGGAGCGGCGCGCCATAGTGTTTTAGAAGTGCAGACAAGTGTTCCAGGTCAACTGATCTGTCACGGGTTGCAGCATCACCAGGCGGGCGTATGGCAAGATAGGCCGCTACATGGGGCGCGCTGAGCGATGGGAACGGGCGAGCATGCAGCTCGCTATTGAGTTCATAGCGTAACGGGTGATCTTTTATCGCAACCATCGTGATTTCATCTCTGAATTTAGGTGTTTTGAGGGACAATACAGGTTTCGCCACCAAAGTGCATCAATAAATTCAACATTTACAATGCGTTACGGTGTACCATTGAATACCGGCGGTTATGGTTCGACAAACTTGGCCAAGGGTTGGTTTCGCATAATTTTTTTAGCTTAGTGAGAAACGCAAACAGTCTTCGCGAAAGCTTGAAATAAACACTGCCCGATGTGGGCACTAGCACTCAGCAACCGGGAAAATAAAAGCGCCCCACCATTTCTGGCAGGGCGCTTTTTACTAATCGCATGGCCGTGTTAGGCGCAAAGGGAGTTAGTCGATCATTGGCAGTAGCTTG
>RCMY010000178.1_pt1 | contig 57533 bp, 50 predicted proteins | sample 2041341 | NCBI WGS metagenome assembly RCMY01 (sample SAMN09708234, study PRJNA481090) | Marine sediment metagenome, whole genome shotgun sequencing project.
ACGACTTAATTAAAATCATAACCAACTTAATATGGTTAATTGCAGCGCTCACAGCGCTACTTAGCTGCACGGTATGGATTGCAGGATAACGGGAGAGGGATGTGCAAAAGCGCATCCCTCTTTATTTTGTTTATGACTATGTTAGGATAAATAGCCCCATAGAGTCCCTTTATTTTCATAGACTATATAAAAAACATATTTTGCTTAAATTTAAAATTTAAACATATTGTTGGAATGAATAAAAAAGACTATCTTTGCAAAACAAATGATTTTTAATCATGTTGCTTATCTACAAAAATGACGACCAAATAATAATAAAATAAAGAAATAAAATTGCAGTTTAAAAAGGATTAGTCTACCTGTAGATGCTGTTGTTTTATTTTTCATATAATTTATGGCAGAGAAAAAAGAATTTATTGATTCTAGAAAAAAAATTACATTCGTTGATTTATTCGCTGGTGCAGGAGGTATTAGTGAGGGCTTTTTGCAAGCATATACGAACGATAAATATTTCGATTTTTTGTTAGCTTCTGATATTAATGAAAATTGTGAATTAACTCATCGTATAAGATATAATCATCAATTAGGGCTTAACACTGAATTTATCTGTCAGGACATAACAGAAGATAGTTTTGTAGATAATTTAAAAAATAAAATTGGCAAACGAAATGTTGATGTTGTAACTGGTGGCCCGAGTTGCCAGTCGTTTAGTCTTTCTGGTAGACGTAGAAAATTTGACAAAAGAGATGATTTGTTTTATCATTATCTTAAGGTTATTAAGTCTTTAAAACCAAAATATTTTGTTATGGAGAATGTGAAAGGTATTCTGACAAAAGATGGTGGAAAAATTAAAGATTTGATAATTCGTGAAATTCGCTCTATTATAGATGATAAAAAGGTTGTATTACTAAAAGATTTTATCAAGAAATATTTTCAAAATGAAGCTTTGTTTAGATTCAATACATTAAATGCTAAAATCGATTTAGAGACAGCTGATAAAAAGTATAAAGAGAAATTAACCGAGGAGTTCTTTGCAATCTTGGAAAATCAGTTTAAGCTTATAACAAGAGGTGTTGATTATAAAATAAGTAAATCGAATCCTGATATTAATACAATACGACATGGATTGAGATTACTGAAAGACCGGTCTATGCGGGAAAGTATTATCAAAAATGTTATAGCTCTTAAGACAAAATCAGATGTAGATAACGATGCGTATGTTAATCCTATGAATTCTTTTATTGAAGAAATAACAGATTCTAGCATATTGGAAAAAATATCTAATTGTTTGGATAATATAACAGCACTAACAGATCAGAAGAGTAATATAAAATTATTGAAAGAAGCTTTGTCCTTGTATGTAATGACAATGGATGAAGTTTTTCATCTTATTTCTGAAAAAATAAAAGGAACTAAAGCTTCAAAGGAATTTGATTTTGTATTGTCACAAATTAGGCTATATAATATTGATTCACCCAAAATACTTTTGTCTTCAAATTATGGAGTTCCACAAAATAGAGAGCGTGTAATTTTTATTGGTTGCAGAAATGACCAAAAGATAATAAAAGAAGTCCCAAATTCAATAACCCCAGACAATAAGGTAACTGTATATGAGGCTTTATGGGACTTAGATATAATTGGCAACGGTGATGAAGTCGTAGATTATAAGAATGTTACTCCTATTCGGGAGTATATGCCTTTACTAAGAAATAGATGTGCAACGGGTGAACTGTCTGAACAAGGGAAACTATACAGTGACTGGCAAAAAATTGGTCATTTATCCCATCGTTTTACAATGGATATAAAGCCTTTATATGTGAAGGAAACTGCAGATTTGAAACATCCGAGATTACAGAAACATTATATTTTAAATAATCATCAGACTAGTGCTCAAAACGAGAAAGTTCGTAAGCGTTTGCATATAATAGCGCAATGCGGAGAATACAATGAAAATACAAAGGCTGAATTACAAAAAGCTGGTGTTGATTCAGAAAAACGAAATTATACTGTTTTAAATCCTCAAGGTCAAAGTCCAACGGTAGTAACAATGCCAGATGATTTTATCCATTATGCTTCACATAGAGCATTGACCGTTCGCGAGATGGCTAGACTACAATCTTTTGATGATTCTTTCGTATTTCAAGGTAAAAGGTCTACAGGAGGTGAGAAAAGAAAGATGGAAATACCTCAATATACATTAGTTGGAAATGCAGTTCCGCCATTAATGGCAAGGGCTATAGCTAATACTATTCTTGAAAATATAAAGTAAATCTGCACATGATACACATGAGACAATTTAATTCTTTTGAAGAAAAGAATTTTCAATATTTAGCCCAAAGAAGTATAGAGTATACTTTAGTACAGATAACCTCGACTGGTTTCAAAAAAAGTATTTTGGATGCGACAGACCCAATGCGAATGTATTTTAAAGATGTAGGAATGCATGATTATAATGATCAACCAAAAGGTCCAGATAATAAAAAAACAATTGATTCAGTCATTTTGGACGAAGCAGATTCTTATCCAACAAAGACTTCATTATACAGACCACTTACAAAGAAAGGTGATCCTAGAATATGGCCTTGTAAACTCACGAAATATTGTAAACCTGATGATATATTAATAATGATATATTATTCTAACCAACTTTATATAATAAATTCTTCAACGGTAAATATAGAGCATTCATGTTTGAGTTCAATAGTTACTCCATTGAAGAGCTTAATAACAAATATATGTAATGACGTTTTTAGTGTATCAAATGATCTTACTGATAAACTTAAGATATTGTCTAAGAATTGGCATCCATCAGATGTGTTAGCTGATACAGGAATTGGGCGAGCTATAGAAAGCCTTCTTGGAATAGAAATGAATAATTCTCCACTTCCTGATTATAAAGGAATTGAATTAAAAAGTTTTAGAGAGAAACGTCCTGGTATTCGTTCTACTCTTTTCTGTCAAGTTCCAGATTGGAGTCAAAGTTTTTTGAAGTCAGGAAAAGCAATTGTTGAGAAGTATGGCTATGATTCTAAAGGAGTACGGACTTATCAAAATACACTGAGATGTACTTCTCCTAATTCTCAGAATTTAGGATTGAGTTTATATCAGATACAATCAATCCTAGCTATTGAGGAAAAACAGTCTAAGATTAATAAATTTGGCGTTTATCCTAAAATCGCAGATGTTGCATTATGGCATTTAGAAAAATTACATGAAAGACTTTTGGAAAAGCATCATGAAACATTTTGGATTGAAGTTGAGTCAAAAAAAGAAAAGGGCAAAGAATTTTTTAGACCTATAATAATAGAGCATACAAAGAATCCGATTGTTTCTCAGTTTGATAATTTGCTTGATGCTGGATATATAACAGTTGACTTGCTTTTGTCAAGGCCAGGACAAGGTGGTGATACAATTGCGTTTAAAATGAATAAAAAAGCTATGCCAATGTTATTTCCAGAGAAAGAACGGATTGAGTTGTAATTGTTCAAATTTGCTTTCAAGTTAGGCGCCGATTCAGGTGTCAAGTATTACTTGATAACTGCCACAATTTTCAAGTCATCAAGACTATTTTTCTAAATGAAAAGTGATAAATCTTATGCGTAAATCTGCGAGAAATAGGGTTTCATTTGTGCAAATAACTCGAGTATGTCTGTGTGCATTTGCAGGAAGATTTACATAAGTTTGCGCTACTATTTGACGCTATCTTGGTATACATTGGCTCTATTATGCCCATCATAATATATTGATTTTTTGCATATTTTGGCAATAAATGAATTTAAATTACTAATTTTGTAGCATGGAACAAAACCAAATAATACCATCGGATTATAATCAAGCAGCCGAAATTATTAAAACGGCAATTCTACAAGGTCAGTATGAGGCTCTCAAAGATGAAAACCGCGTGCAGCTTGCCGTGTACTTTGGTGTAGGTAAATATGTTTCGTTTAATTCACGCAAGGGCGGAGCTTGGGGTACAGGTGCGCTTGAAGCGATAAGTGAACGATTAAGAAAAATTCTTCCAGGGTTAAGAGGCTTCTCTGCTAATAGTCTTAAGAATATGAGAAAATTTTATGAGCAGTGGAGTATGCTTGATAAATCGACAATCGCGATTGTCGATTTGCCGGATTCTATCGAAAGCATTGATATTAATCACTCTATTTCGATAGCTAAACCAACTAAAGAATAAATGTCATAACTAAATTAACGTAGTAAACCAAAAATACATGTCTATCATGAAACAAATAATAATTATTGTATTGGCTGTGATGTCATTAAATATCCATGCGCAAGACAACATAAATAATGAACTTTCGGTAAGTGGAGGAGCAATGACGGGGTTTGCATATGATATAAGATTATCATATATCCATTATATTAATAAATGTCTAGGTTATGGCGGTGCATTTGGTGTCTACAAACAATGGGATAATGAATACTTACCACAAGGGGATATTAAATCTGGGAAGTGGAGTGGTTGGGAATTGAATGAAAAAGACAATAAAATGGAAAAATTATATATTGAACCAACTTTGTCATTCAAAACTCCTGCATTGATACATTTGGGGTCTTGGGAGATGGGACTTCAAGCAGAGCCGGGCGTTATGATACAGATTCCTTATACTTTTGTAGATGTAGATTACATTGATAGAAATACTTCGGTACCGTATGAAAAAGGAAGGTCTGCACATGCCTCGGATTGGTGCTTTTGGGATTTTAAAACCATGCTAAGGTTTAGCTCTAAGGATGCTTTTATAGCTATTGGTTATGGTATATCTAATTTAGATGTCTATTCCTCTTGCAGATCAATGAGTGTAGAAGGGACAAGCTTCAATAGTTTTTATCCATCAAAAAAATTGAACCATTCTATATTTATAAAAGTTGGTTCTACTATTTGATGCTATGATCTTACTTGAGTCTTCACTTGTTGCATGCTTCATTCATTTGTGCCCGCTTTGGCTATTTAGCTTGGGGAGTCTTTATGGAATTTATAATCTTTAAAACAACACTTTCAAACGTATTGTAAGCAAAACGCTGCAAGATAAGTATCAGCGATGTGCCCTTACCAACAGGATAGCTGAATTTAGGATTCGCTTTATTAATAATTTTCATCACAGCCTGTATTACTTTTGTAGGTTCTGGAGCTCTTGAAAATTCTCTCTTGTAGATGGAACTTATGTTTTGCCTTAGCGTATCGTATTCTGCAATTCTGCCTTCACCAACAACGCCGTTACTTTCAATATTTGACTTGGTATACATGGGCTCAATCATGCTTACCTTGATATTGAATTGACTCAACTCAAACCTTAATGATTTGAAATAACCTTCCAATGCATGTTTGGAAGCTGCGTAATAGGCTACACTCGGATGTCCGACCAGACCAAAGAATGAACTAGTAGTGATGATCTTTCCATGTTGTTGCTTTCTAAGGTAAGGCAGTAATTCGTTGGTAAGACTAACGGTTCCCCAGAAATTTGTTTCAAACTGTTGTCTGCCTAACTCAATAGCTGTTTCTTCAACAAGTCCCGTGAGCATATAGCCTGCATTGTTTATGACAACGTCAAGTGTATCTATATGGATGAAAAGTTCTTGGGTGAAAGATTTGATAGAGCTGCTATCTGTAATGTCAAGAGCTAGCAACTTGAATTGTATCTTTGATTGATACTTCTCTGGGCTGCGGCTAGTACCAATAACGTTGTAACCGCTTTCATGAAGCCTGTTGGCTATAGATAATCCAATACCAGAAGATGCACCAGTTACTAAAATAGTCTGTTTCATAATGCTAAATTTAAGTATAATCTATCTTGCGTTATTTTGCTATGCAGGAGACTGAAGTCCGTCTCCTGCTAGCTTTAGATAAGTGTTTGCATTGATCATTACTGATTGTACAAACGAAATAGAATCGTTATTATGGCGTGATAATCAACCTTAGACTATCAGCCTTTGTGCGTTCCTTTAACCAGAGTTGAAATCTTTGTCTGTTGACTTCATTAAATCTTGAACGACTATTCACTACTGCCATGACATATCTTATTTGTTTTGCTGAATCAGTTCTAACTTCTTTAATGTTGGAAATGCTGATTTTAACAACAGAAGGGAATAGAACTTTTAGTTCTCCGGTCATGTCATGTGCTACAGATTCGTATTGTTTATACTTGTTGAGTTGATCTTCTAGTTCATGTATTTGGTTGGATTGCTCGATGATCTTCTGATTGCTTGCTGAATTTGATACGGCAACATTGCTGAGTTGCTTATTTATCATTAGCAGACTGTCTGATTGCTCTCCTTGAATGACATTCAATTTGTAGCCAGACAGTTGATATTTGGCTAGCCTACTGGCTGCCTTCTTGATGGCATTGCTTGGGATGATTTTTCCTAAAGCGACAATATCTATCACCTTATCGCCCTCTTTGATGTCCTGAGATAATATTTGTGTTCCCTTAAAAGCAAGTTCTGTGTTGACAAAGTTTCTGAGGTTGTTTTTTGTAATGCTATCTTTGATGATCAACATTGTCATATATGCGGCAGGAAGCATTGTTAATATGGCTACTATAATGATGTATCTCTTGACTTTCGCCATCTTTTTTGTATCAACAACGGCTGCATGTTTGAATTTCATTAATCTTGTTCCAACGAATGTGGCGAGACAGATAAATACGGTGTTGATGAAAAAGAGATAGAAAGCGCCAAAGAAGTAAGAAAGACTGCCTACTGCCAGTCCATATCCTGCTGTGCAAAGTGGTGGCATCAGGGCTGTTGCAATGGCAACACCAGGAATGACATTACCTTTACCCTTGGTGGATAGCGCAATGAATCCTGCACCACCACCTAACAGAGCAATCAAGACATCGTAGAGAGTGGGGGCTGTTCTGGCAAGTAATTCTGATTGTGCCTCGTGCAGGGGAGTGATGGAGAAATATAGTGTGGCCGTGAGAACACTGATAACTGTTGATACCATGTAGTTGGTTGCCGACCGTTTTAATAGTTCTATATTGCTCAATCCTACTGCTAGGCCCATTCCGATGATTGGACCCATGAGCGGAGAGATGAGCATGGCACCGATGATGACAGCTGTGGAATTGACATTAAGACCTAGACAGGCGATGAAGATAGCAAAAATGAGTATCCATAACTGTGCACCACTGAAGCTTATGGAATTTTCTACATTCTTGATGGTTGACTGTTCGTCTTTTTTGTCGGCATTAATGTTGAAATACTTTTTCAACAAATCAGTAAAGGATATTTCTGTCTGCTTCATTTTTTATAGTCTTTTTGTGTATGCTTGCAAAGATAATAAATAATTTCATAGTTGATGATAGTTAGAGGGGGAAAAATTCAATACTTTATTTCGTTTGAAATCTTTCCCCTCTTGTCTATGAAGTAGCAAACCTAAAGAATGGCTTTAGGTTCTGCTCGTGTGACTACTGAGCAATATTTGAATATTCTGTTGTATATTCTTCTGCAGGTTTAGGATATTCGTAAAAGGCAAATCGTGGTTCCGTCTTGCCAGAAGTATATTTCCAAAGTGAAGAATAGTCTGATATTCTTTCGCCCATATCGCTTAATTGTCTCATGTATTCAGCAAGAGATTTATTCTCCTTGATATACACGATAGGCATGTCGCTAATGACAGGACTATGTCGACGTGTGTTGTCATGTGAGAATGCAACTAGTCGGCATCCATCTGGCATAATGGCTACAAGGTTGAAAGTCATGCTTTTACCAATTCCCGGAAGATTCATCACGTTTCTATCCGTAGCGAGGAATGGTAAATCATATTTTTTTTCTATCAGACTAATGCTCTGCTCTTGTGAACAATTGCTATTAAGATGTTCTATGAGTTCGGATGCTTCTGCAGCATTAAGGTGCCCAAATATCTTTTCCTCTTGCTGTTCTTGCAGGGATCTGCTGTTTGGTGTGTAGACAGCATGGTTTTCTTCAAAACCTTTAACAGAAAATGTATAATAGCAAAGAACTCCAATCTTATTGAGTTCTCTTCTTAATTTTGCAGTATGTCCTCGTCTTGATGCTGCAACATTATACACCAACTGATTGGTAACAGTCCATCCTGCAGCATTCAGCTTTCTAATGCCATCACGCACTTCAAGTGTAATTTCTAAAGGTGTTTGGAAATGCGTCTGAATAAAGAACTGGGTGATACCGATTTTTACTGCTTTCTCTTTAAACTCAGAAAGTATGGTTATAAGTTCATCATTGATGCGCATTGGGAGATATACAGGTAGGCGTGTGCCAAGTCGGACACGTTGTATCTCTGCATATTTTTCACCTGATGGTCTTTTGATATTGTCATAATGCTTTTGTTTGGCCATCACATAAACGGCCTCAAGAATTTTTTTCAAACTATTATTACGACTCATAAGGGCATCACCGCCCGTGATAAGAATATCGCGAAGTTGTTTGTCTTCAAGAAAATATTTCATCAGTCGTTTAAGTTTGCTATCCCAAGTTTCTTTAGGTATCAAGGCTTCCAAGTCAAAGTTGAATCTACCGCTCTGGAAATCGTAGAGTCGCTGACATGATGCGCATAAGCCACCGCAGGCTCTGCCAATCGTATCAGGAATGAGTATTGCCACCTCAGGGTAGCGTCTATGAATATTGTGTCCTTCAGGCAATAGCCAGCCTGCAGCATTAGGTTTATCGGCCTCTACCTGATCTTCTTTTTCCCAAGCTTTTATACTGCCGAATGTATCTACTAGATTCTGTGAATAGAATACATAGGAACGTAAGGCTGCATCATCATAATTTTTCGTGGTAACATCCATTAAGGAAAGGTAGTAGGGAGTGACAAAGACTGGAATTCCTTTCTTTTGTGCTGTCTGGTAGATAACTTTCATTTCATCAGAAAGTGTGTCCCCCATAAAATGGTTGAGTTCTCTCCAGCTTCTTGCAGCCATAGAAAGATGGAAACGATAATCAAACCACCATCTATTAACCATCTCTTGTTTCTCAATATAGCTAATTCCTGGAGGAAAAGCATATCGGCTTTTCTCATACTGATGTTTATCTATTCGCTCAATTAGTCGGTTGATAATGCGTTGTTTATTTTCTTTTCTAATTTCAATAATCTTAGCGTCTGTGCCTGTGTCCCATCTTTTCATCCACTTGATCATCTGGTTTCTATCAGGCATAATAGACTGGCTGCTTGTAGACTCTTCAAATTGTTTATATACATCAAACAGAAAGTCAGGGTTGTAGTCTTCAATATTTCCCTTATTCGTAAGGAAATTGTATAGAATTGTGATTGTCTCCAGCTTCATTACCTGTTCGGTAGAAGCTTCCGTGATAGTCATGCCATCATGCAAAATAAGTTGTTTTAAGTTTTCTTTATCCGGTGATAAAGGAACGTCTTCATCAAGATGCAGACCTCTCAATAGTTGTTGTTTGAAATCATCAGCGCTAGAGCTATTCATAGCTATCAGCTGAATGTCTTGTAAATTGGTTTCGAACATGATCTTTACATCTTTAGATGTGAGTTTCATTTTCTTTTGTTTCATGTGCATTCTTTTTAAATGTTAGTTAATATATATAATGAATGTCTTGTTTGTCACATAATGTCATGAGTTTGCATGTTAGTATTAGGTCTTTATATTTTGATATAAAACTAGGATGTGCCTATAACAGGCACGTCCTAGTAATTAAGTTTATGGCAATGAAAGCCTATTATAGCTTTTTACCGATATAGAACATATAACCATAGTATGCTTTGTATTTATCGTATAACTCAGCTTCATATCGCTGAGATGCAATAAATTCTTCAACAGTTTTGTTTCCCTTATATTTCTTCAGGAAAGACTCACCGTTGGCTGCTTGCATTTTATAGTAATCTGTCCATATAGTTTCTGGCAACATATATGTTGCAACAGGTAGATAACCAGCCTTTTGCATCTGAGCTACCTTGGTGGGAATGGTGTCAATCTGTGGATAAGCTTCTTCCCAGAAATTCTTTATTTCTTGAGGTTGCTCCTCACGAAACCATGTGTTTTCTGTGATAGCGATATATCCGCCAGGTTTTAAAAACTTTCTCCATTCCGCTAATCCTCGTTCGAATCCGATGTTGTATATTGAACCCTCTGACCAGATATCAACGCCGATGATTTCGCAAGATGTATGTGTGCCTAACGTCATCGTTTGACCACCAGTACCACATCCAATATCTGCAATTTTGGAGTTTTCTGTGAGACCATCAATAAAGCTTAGTGCTTTTAATGTTTCTTGAGAATTGCCTGGTCCCTGTCTCTCTGTACTTGCAAAATACTCGTAAATGATGTTTAAGTCAAAATCATGAATTGATTGTTTGTTATTACTCATGTCTTTAAATTTTGTGCACACGTAAAAGTATGGTTATACTTTTGATTTCGCATGCTGATTGATATTGTATTTTTTACAAAAAATTAGCTTCTCGAAAATAATTTTCCGAGAAAAAAGTAGGGATAATTTGTGCAAAAGCTACACAAATTATTTACAATACAATATCCATGTAATGACTTAACATGTTCCAAAGGTATAAAAAATAAATGAAAATACCAAATTATATCAGCTAAAACAGTTTTGCTTAATGCTGATATATAATTTTATCTAGCGAAAATGTGAGTAAGCTAATGCGTGTTTTCTCTCGCTGATAAAGTCGATTATGCAGAAGGATAGTGTTTCTTGAATTATGAAACACTTGTATGAACTTGTGCAGATAAAGTGGTTTTACAGCGTTATCTGCGAGAGAATAATAATAGGAAGAAGATGCTTGTAGAAATTAAATATTTACAGCAATTTAAATTGGACAGGTACGTTAAATCGCACTCTTACCTTACGGCCATTGTTTTTACCTGGAATCCATTTTGGCATGCTGCTTATAACTCTTAATGCCTCTCTATCAAAAGCGGGATCAACAGATCTTCGAATAGTTGCATTGGTGATACTACCATCCTTCTCAACTATAAATGATACAACCACTCTGCCTTGTCCACAGTCTTCGTCAGGATACTTAATATTATGGTTAATATAAGTCATAAGCGCTTCTTGTCCACCTGGAAAAGAAGGCATTTGTTCTACAACTTCATAAATATTCTCATCGTTATGCTTTTTCTGATGAACATGCTTCTTTATCTTTGCTCTATTGCTATTGAGGTTTGATATACTTTCATCAACAGAATCTGGAACAATATATTCACTGTCTTTGTCTATTGCATTATTTACTTCTGTAGATTCGAAATGTCGGTAACCACTTGCAAAAGCCAGAATAGGGCAGAGAGTGATTAGTAAAATTAAAATAGTTTTCTTCATCATGGTATATTTTGTTAGTTATCAATGCCGTGACAATTTTTTAATTGACACGGCATTGATATAGGAAATTAATCGTTGATAAATCACTTTTTATCGTCTTGTTCGCTAATCATTCCATGACGATAAGCATAGAGTAATTCTTCAAGATCTTCAATCTGCTTCTTTAATTCACAGCCTTTATCTGTATCAGCAACAAGCATGCGATGACTACTCATTTCAACAATCTGAATTGTAGACTTGATGTCGGTTCCTCGCTGAATAGCATCGGCTGCACTAGTGAATGGTTCATGCTGCACTAATTGGAAACCACGACTGTGATAAACAAGTGTGTAACCAGCAATACCAGTTTCCTTATGATAAGCTTGAGAGAATCCGCCATCAATGACCATGAGTTTTCCGTCTGCCTTAATAGGATTTTCTCCATTCATTACGTGTACTGGCACGTGACCATTGATGATGTGTCTGTTAGGACCTTTCACACCAAATGCATCGAGAATATTATCAACAATCGTTGCATCATCCCTTAGCTTGAAATAGTTGCCTTTCTCCTCTTTATGAGTTTCTTTGTCGGCAATGAAGTAACGTTCAAATGTTGCCATTTTACTCTTACCAAACAGAGGACTGTTGGGACCACACCATAGATATATGAAATAGTCGATAGCATATTGTTTCTCTTCAGTTGCGGTATCATCCTGAAAGGCTGACCTTATAAGCATGCCCGTCTGATGAAACAGTTCACGACCTTTACAAACCAAATCTGGAGTTATGGTAACTTCTTTTAAACTGCCGTCTTCGTTCAATGGGATAGAGGCATGGAAGAGCAGATTGTCATTTCTTATGGCATACATGCAACCATGCTGAAGCATGAGACGAATGTGCTTATGGAGTTTCTCACTTACTTGGAAGGAATGGTGAAGTTTCTCTATCAACACCTTTTCTTCGGGGGTAAGTTTGCACGGATGTTTCGGGTCAATAGTTGGGAAACAGCAACTAGAAAGTGTGTATTCCTTGCCATTAAGCATGATAGTGCCCTTATCGTAGTCAATGAATTTATAGAGTTCACGATCTTGCATCTTCCATTCAGGATGAGCCTCAAAGATTCGTGCTTCTTCTTTTAACTGGATAATTGTTATCGCCTTATGCATCTGCGCGGTAAGCCTCATGGTCTTTTCATCAATTTGCTTTGCTCCGCCACTTAGTCTAGGCATGAATTCCTCGCAAGGATCATCGCTGTAGGTATCCATTGCGAATGTAGCAAGTGGAACAAGATTGATGCCATATCCATCTTCGAGCGTTGTGAGGTTGGCATATCTAAGACTAAGACGAATTACATTACACATGCATGCATTGTTGCCTGCACACGCACCCATCCATAATATGTCGTGATTGCCCCATTGGATATCCCAACTGTGATATTGCTCCATGGTGTCCATGATGATGTGAGCACCAGGACCACGATCATAGATGTCGCCAAGAATATGCAACTCATCTATTGCCAAACGCTGAATGACATTGCTGATAGCAATGATAAAGTCATCGGCTCTGCCAGTAGATATAATGGTATCTACAATTACATTTACATAGGCAGTCTTATTTGAATTGTTTTCGGTGTGCTCGTGAAGTAATTCCTCTATGATATAAGAAAACTCTGTTGGAAGAGATTTTCTTACTTTAGAGCGAGTGTATTTGCTAGATACCACACGACATACAGCAACCAACTGATGAAGCGTGATGTGATACCAGTCGTTGATATCGTTTTCTACTTCTTTGACGAGTTCGAGTTTCTGTTCGGGATAATATATAAGCGAACAGAGTTCACGTGTTTCCTGTTCACGAAGCGTGTTGCCAAAAAGTTCGTTGACCTTTCTCTTTATGTTTCCCGAAGCATTTTTCAGAACATGCTGAAATGCTTCATATTCGCCGTGTATATCTGCAAGAAAATGTTCTGTACCCTTAGGTAGATTGAGGATTGCCTGAAGATTAATAATCTCAGTGCTAGCATCTGCAATAGTGGGAAATGTGTTAGATAACAATTGCAAATACCTCATGTCTTTCTTGATATTGTATTTCTTCATAATATTGTTTTTTTAATTTTATTGGTTAAATTATTATCTATAGCTGCAATCGGCATGAAGCCTTCTGTGAGTTGCGATTTTTCTTCCATTACTTTTTCAAGACTTTGCATGAAGTCGTAGACCTTGAGCTTATCTAATATCTCTGCCATCTTATCTTCGTCATAATATGACTGAATGAGTAAGGTTGAGAAATCGTCAAGTTCATTTTGTGCGATTTGTCGTCTGTGGTATCTGTATCTCATATACAGACAACTCTTTAATACGTCTTTCAGCACATTGTCTTGTACGTCGTCTTTAAGTTTATCAATTCTTTTTGCTATATTATCTTTTACTGCTTGTTCGTGTTTGATGATGACCTCATCATACAGTTGCTTGAAATTGGCAGTGAATAGAGCCTGAGATATATCGTGAGTAACAGCAGGATTCTTTATCAGAACAATATCAGAACCCTTATATTTTTCCTGAAGATACTTTTGTTCATTTTCTCCCACAGCATGAATGAATCCGCTTTTAAAAATAAACCTTTCATAACATGAACTGTTCCACGGTGTGATTGAAGCAAACGGAGAATAGACAACAGGGATGAGCCTTCTTCTGGCATTGCGCATTTTGGATAAAAGAGTCTGCGTAGGAGCGCCGACAGCATGAAGCAGGTCGTAGTCATTTTTATCAGTAACAACCATACCGTTATCTTCAATGGCTTTCTTCAAAGAATTAAAGAAAGCCATTTGTGCACTGTTTTCACTAATATCTGAATTTTCTATCCTTATGCGCATATTTAAATCACGAATTAGAGTTTATGACTTGTAAAGTCGTTCTTATCTGCATGAATATAACTAATTTTATATAGAATATTATTCCACGCCAGTTTTAGTTCTCTAAAGAACATCGTGCCAGCAGAAATATCTTCATCAAGTTGCTTCACAGCTCTGTTGGCAAATATTGTTCGCATGATAATCAGCAACAATAAAGCGAAGCCGCTTGCACCAGTTAATATCCAATTCTGTTGCATCACAGAAAAAGCAATGGCTGCCAATGAAACAACAAAACTTAGATGAAGCATCACATTGCAGAAAAACATGTAGATGTGATTGCTTTTATTTCCGATAAGCAGCTTGCGTGATGCTCTGAAAAAGATGTTTTTGTTGTGCCAAGTTTTTCTTGTAGGTTCGTCTTCATATAGCCATGAGCTTCTTCTCACATCAATGGCTGTATTCATATCCTTAGCATATTTGTTTACCAAGAAATCGTATTCGCCTCTAAGCAATTGCAGGTTACCTCTGAAGCCTTCATCTTCCATGAACTGGGCTTTACGGAAAGCAATGTTCTGGCAATTAGTTGCCCATGCTTTACCGTTTTGTGCACTGCTAAGTCTGTTGTTAGCAATCAAGGCATGTTCGAATCTCCAAGATTTACGTGTGTTGTTGTCAAGAGATGTATAACCCATCACGAAATCAGTTCCAGGTTGCATGTTCTGGGTGAATGAAGAAAGCCATTTTTCATCAAAAGGTCTGCAGCAAGGATCGGTCACGATAATCCAATCAGTATTAGCTGCTTTCACACCTATTGTGATAGCTAATTTCTTTCTACTCATGTAACGTGACGATTCTGGTAGATATGTGGCATAAAGATTTTTGTTTTCAGGCATAAGTCTGTTCATCAAATCTTCGGTCTCTCTATCGTCTTTGTCAGCAACTACAATAATTTTGAAGTCACCTTGGTAGTCTTGATTAAGAAAAGCAGGAAGGTTACGTTTTAAATCTGTTGATTCATCATGCACAGGAATGATGATACTAACAGGAACTGTGGTGCTATTCTCATTGTTGTCAGACTCGTATATTTTAATTCTACGTAAAAAAGGACTTGCCAGCGATGCCAATATCGCCAGCAAGATTACTATTATTCCTACTATTAATGTAAATTGATCTATTATCATAAAATTTTTCCCGTAACAATATTCTGGGAACGTTTATAGTTCCTCTGTTATATATCCTTTAGGGAGTTGACGGCAATTGTATTGACTCGCCATAATCTCTCCGTAAGCTCCTGCGCTTCTTAAAGCCAGAAGGTCACCACGTTTTGTCTTATTCAAATCTACAGCCTTTGCAAAAACATCGCTTGATTCACAAATAGGTCCAACGACATCGTAAGTCTCATTAGCTTCATCACTGCTGATATTCTCTATCTTGTGATAAGCCTGATATAGAGCTGGACGAATGAGGTCTGTCATACCTGCGTCTACAATAGCAAACTGTTTTACGCTTCCTTTCTTTATATATAAAGTTTTGGTGATAAGGCTTCCACACTGTGCCACAACAGCACGACCAAGTTCGAAGTGGAGCTTTTGACCGCTACGAAGTTTAAGATGATTAGCGTATGTGTCGAAATAAGATTTAAAATCAGGGATAGGCTCTCTGTTTGGATGATCATAACTAATTCCAAGTCCACCACCTACGTTGATGTTCTCAACCTTAATGTGATGACTTTCAAGCTGATCTTGAAGTTCGTTAATTCTATTACACAACGATATGAAATCGTTCATGTTAAGAATCTGACTTCCGATATGGAAGTGCAAACCAATGAACTTGACATTCTTCATCTTAGATGCTTCTTCGATGACACTTTCCATATCGCGCATAGCGATACCAAACTTGTTTTCAGCCAAACCAGTTGTTATGTTGGCATGTGTATGTGCGCCAACATCAGGATTGATGCGAAAGGCTACTTTAGCAATCTTGCCCTTAACGCCTGCAAGTTCATTGATTACTTCCAGTTCAGGAATACTTTCTACGTTGAAGCAGAAGATATCCTTGTCGAGTCCGAGATTGATTTCCCAGTCGCTTTTTCCAACACCTGCATAGACAATTTTGCTTGCAGGAAATCCTGCTTCAATAGAGGCCTTGATTTCTCCGCCACTTACGCAGTCGGCACCAAGACCTGATTGACAGATTACATTAAGCACTTTTGGATTGGCGTTAGCTTTTATAGCATAATGCACAATAAAGTTTTTGTGCTTACCGGCTTCCGTATTAATAGATGCGAGGGTCTGTCTTAACAGATTCGTATCATAATAATAGAAAGGGGTTTGTATTCCCTGAAATTTGTCTATATTAAAATTACCTTTCATCTTTATCCTATTTTCTGTGTGTGTTGTGATGTATTTACTACTTGTTGTTGAAAAGTACGTCGCTAAGATTTTGCAGTGCACGTTTCTTGTCAGCCTCACGAATTAAGAATGATATGTTGTAGTTGCTACCACCATATGAAATCATTCTTACAGGAACACTCTTCATCGCATCAAGAGCTAATGTCTCGAAGCCAAGATTACTCCAGTCAAGGTCTCCAACAACACAGATAATACACATATCACTGTCTACTGTTACAGTTCCGTATTTTTTAAGTTCGTCAACAATCTCATTGAGATGTGTGTTGTTATCAATGCTCATTGACACGCCAACCTCACTTGTTGCAATCATATCAATGGGTGTCTGATAGCTCTCGAAAATCTCGAATACCTTACGCAAGAAACCTGTTGCCAAAAGCATACGGCTACTCTTAATCTTAACAGCAGTGATGTTATCTTTAGCTGCAACAGCTTTGATTTTGCCTTTAACGATGACATTATCTATGATAGTGCCTTCAGCCTGTGGGTCCATCGTATTCTTTAATCTTACAGGAATACCTGAATATTTTGCAGGTTGAACACATGTAGGATGAAGAATCTTAGCACCGAAATAAGCAAGTTCGGCAGCTTCCTCAAAGTTGAGCTGGCGAAGAGCTTCAGTCTTGTCTACGATTCTAGGATCGTTGTTGTGCATGCCATCAATATCAGTCCATATCTGGATTTCATCAGCAGGCAGAGCTGCACCGATAAGCGAAGCTGTATAGTCGCTTCCGCCACGCTGCAGATTATCAACCTCTCCGTAAGCATTGCGGCAGATAAAGCCTTGTGTAATGTAAATCTGGTAACCTTCGTTTTCTTTCATTACATCAGCTAGCTTATCCTTAATGTATTGAGGATCAGGTTCTGCATTTTTGTCTGTACGCATGAAGTCAAGTGCATTGAGAAGTACAGCTTTAACGCCTGTCTCCTGAAGGTAATTGACAACCATGTTTGTACTCATGATTTCACCTTGAGCAACAATGCTTTTTTCTTCAAAGCTTGTGAAAAGGTCTTTCGTGAAAGAACGAAGATATTCAAACTCTCCATGGAGAAAATCCTTCGTTTTCTGCTTATATTCATCAGTAGAGTAGATATTCTCTACATGTTCCAAATATTTAGTTTCTAGTTTGTTTATAATTTCATTGGCACCATCAGGATTCTTCTTATACAGATAATCAGAAATCTCAACCAATGAGTTTGTGGTTCCGCTCATTGCGGAAAGAACGATAAATGTTGGTTCGCCTGATTCCGTTACGAGAGAGGCAACACTCTTCATGCGTTCAGGCGATCCGACAGAAGTACCTCCAAATTTCATTACCTTCATAATAGTAATATTTAGTTTTGATGTTAATATCTTAATATGAGTATTTATGAGTCGCTTTCAGCAGCATCCTCACTTAAATCCATGTGATTATATTCTGTTGTGACATCTTTTATCTCTGCATTATTGCATCTGTATACAATGCCAGGGAATTTATCAAGCATAGGAATGTTATGAGTAGACATCACCACAGCAGTACCAGTGGTTGTGATATCCTTCAACAGACTGATGATGTTGCTAGCTGTTTCTGGGTCGAGATTGCCAGTAGGTTCATCAGCGATGATCATTTTTGGCTTGTTCAGGATTGCTCTTGCTATAGCAATGCGCTGTTGTTCTCCACCAGAGAGTTCGTGAGGTAGTTTATCTATCTTGTCAAGCATGCCAACATCTTGCAGTACGCTTTCAATACGTTCAGTGATTTCTTTTTTATCTTTCCAACCAGTAGAGCGCAAGACAAACTCGAGATTCTTTCTTACGTTACGATCATGAAGAAGTTTGAAATCCTGGAATATGATTCCCATTTCTTTTCTAAGAGCTGGTATCTCACGGCGTTTGAGAGTAATTAAGTTGCGACCGAGTACTTCAGCTTGTTGCTCTTCTTTATCATCATAGATATCAAGTTCGCAATAAACTGTCTTGAGTAGACTACTTTTACCAGAACCGACCCTACCTATTATATATATAAATTCACCTTCATCAACATGAAAGTTTACATCTTTTAGTATCAAGCTTTCGCCTTGGTACACATCAACGTTATTATAATTAATCAAACTCATACTAAAATGTCTTTGCTAATCTTTTTGTATTATTCCATTTCACCTTTACTCTTGGCTATTCTGCGTGCCTTATCCCAATCAGGATTGTGACGTTTAAGTAGTTCCATTGCCACGTCTTCTATTCTCATATTCTTGCTAGATAGCAATACAATGAGGTGATAAAGCATGTCTGATGCCTCATAAATCATTTTATCATCAGTACCAGCAGTGGCCTCAATAACCGTTTCAAGAGCTTCTTCTCCAACTTTTTGAGCCATTCTGTTTACGCCTTTATTAAACAAACTAGTGGTGTAACTGCCTTCAGGCATTTCTTCGTGTCGCTTGTTTATAAAGTCTTGTAATTCACTAAGAAAGAGTATCGGGTTATAATTATTTTCTTCAGCCCAACAAGTATCTGTTCCCTTATGGCATGTAGGACCATTTGGATGAACACGAACAAGAAGGGTATCGCTGTCACAATCATTCTTAATATCGACAAGATTAAGAAAATTACCACTGGTCTCACCCTTTGTCCAAAGACAGTTGCGAGTGCGACTCCAAAAAGTAACCTTTTTAGTTTCTATAGTCTTGTTGTAGGCCTCTTCGTTCATATACCCAAGCATGAGTACATTCTTGGTAACGGCATCTTGAATAATAGCCGGTACAAGACCATTCATTTTATCGAAATCTATATTCATAATCTATCAATTATATTCTTACGTTAATACCTTCGTTGCAAAGGTAATGCTTTAAATCTGAAATCTTTATTTCTCCGAAGTGAAATACACTCGCTGCTAATGCTGCGTCTGCTTTTCCTATCGTAAATGCATCTTTAAAATGCTCTTTCGTTCCAGCTCCACCACTTGCAATGACAGGTATGCTTACTTCTTCAGAGAGTCTTGCTAATGCTTCGTTGGCAAATCCTTGTTTCACTCCGTCGTGATCCATACTGGTAAATAATATTTCTCCAGCTCCACGATCGGCTACTTCTTTCGCCCATTCAAATAAGCCTCTCTCTGTACGTTCTCTTCCTCCCTTAACATAGCAATGCCATCCGTCTTCATCCAAGCGTGCATCAATAGCACAAACGCAAACTTGAGAGCCGTAATGGCTTGAAATTTCATTTATCAATGCTGGATTCTTCAATGCTGAACTGTTGATACTTACTTTATCAGCACCAGCATTCAAAAGTCTCGCAACATCTTTCAGTTCATTGATACCTCCACCAACGGTAAAGGGGATATTTATCTCTGCGGCAACTCTTGTTACCATGTCTGTGAAAGTCTTTCTGCCTTCGTAACTTGCAGTAATATCCAAGAATACCAGTTCGTCGGCTCCAGCTTTACTATAAGCTTTTCCTAATTCAACAGGATCTCCGGCACTGCGCAGATTTATGAAGTTTGTGCCCTTTACAGTCTCTCCGTTCTTCACGTCAAGACAAGGAATGATGCGTTTAGCTAATCCTTTCATATAGCCAATGACTTTATATCTATTTTACCTTCGTAGAAGGCTTTTCCAAATACTACTGCTGGTATTCCTGCTTTATTTAGCTCGGTAATATCATCGTTGGATGATACGCCACCGCTAGCAATGAGATGCATATCAGGGTAGGCCTTCATTATATCTTTGTAGAGATCTATTGCAGGACCTTGTAGAGTTCCATCTTTGCTAATCTCTGTGCATAATACATTTTTTACACCCTTGTCAACGTAGTGTTTAAGAAACGGTAGAAGTTCTTCTGATGAGTCCTCTTTCCAACCATTAATTGATATCTTTCCGTTTCTTACGTCAGCTCCAAGAATGAGTCTTTCTGCACCGTAAATTTCTATCCAATCAAGAAAAAGTTGTCGGTTTGTAACTGCAACACTACCCACGGTTACCATACTAGCTCCAGCTTCAAAAGCTTTCTCTATATCATCTTTCGTCTTGATGCCCCCACCAAAGTCAACAACTAGATTTGTAGCTTTAGTGATTTCCTTCAAAACGCCATCGTTAACGATATGCTTTGATTTAGCTCCGTCCAAATCAACGACATGAAGGCGCTTGAATCCTAACTCTTCAAAATGTTTAGCAACCTCAACAGGATTATCATTATAAACCTTTTTCTGATTGTAGTCGCCTTTTGTCAGTCGGACACATTGACCATTTATAATGTCTATTGCTGGTATGAGTTCTATATTCATAAAGTCGTGTTGTTACATATTAAGAAAATTCTTCAATATCTGTTCTCCTACATCTCCACTTTTTTCAGGATGAAACTGGCATGTATAGAAGTTGTCTTTATGCATGCATGCAGAGTAGGGTAGAATGTATTCGGCTGTAGCTATTGTATTTTCGCAAACAGGTACGTAATAGCTGTGCACGAAGTAGACGTAGGGATGTTGTCCTAAATCTTTTAGTAACATGCTTGCTGAATTGTCTTTTGCCTCATGCAAATATATTTCTTCCCAACCCATTGCTGGTACTTTATCCTCATGATGCGTTGGTTGGAATCTCTTTACATCAACGTCAAAGATGCCAATGCAATCAACATCACCCTCTTCTGAGTGACGACATAATAGTTGCTGACCTACACAAATGCCAAGAACGGGCTGTGTGAGGCTTTTAATAACCTGATCTAGTCCGTGAGCTTTTAAATATGTCATTGCTTCAAGTGCATTTCCTTGTCCTGGAAAAATCACTTTGTCAGCATTCCTCAGTTCATCTGCACTGTCAGTCAGAGTAGGAGTAATTCCTAGTCTCTTCATTGCATTAACGACAGAATAGATGTTTCCGGCATTATATTTTACAATCGCAACGTTCATGCTATAATTATGAGAATATAATCGTTTTGTTATGATATGTGAGAATCTTGCGTTCTATATGTTTAGTTACAGCGCGACTAAGCACAATCTTTTCAAGGTCTTTTCCCTTTAATACCAAACTTTCTGGTGTATCTTTATGGCTGATGCGAGTTACATCCTGATCGATAATTGGACCAGCATCAAGCTCTGCTGTTACGTAATGACTTGTTGCACCAATAATCTTAACACCACGCTCCCAAGCTTGGTGATATGGCTTTGCACCAACAAAAGCTGGCAAGAAAGAATGATGTATGTTAATGATGTGATTAGGATAGCTATTGATGATATCATCGCTGATTATCTGCATATAGCGTGCAAGGACGATGAAAGTAACCTTTTCCTTTTTCAATAGTTCCATTTCGGCAGCTTCAACTTCAGCCTTATTGCTATGATCTTTTTTAATAGACCAAACGTAATAAGGTATATCGAATTGTTCTGCAACGTATCTTAAATTTTCATGATTGCTTACAATGCAAGGAATTTCGACATTCCATTCTCCTGCTTTATATCTTGCTAAAAGATCATATAAACAGTGACTCATTTTACTAACGAAAATGGCCATACGTGGCTTGTCATCATTAAAGTAAAGATTAAATTCCATGTTGTATCTCTTAGCATACAAAGTGGAAATAATATCTTCAATCTTCTCTCTTGGAATTGTAAACTTTTCAAGTTCCCATTCAAGGCGCATGAAAAACATACCATCCTCTCTGTCAACATATTGATCAAGATATACAATATTACCATGATTATCAGTGATAAACTTGGTGACTTCGCTGATGATGCCCTGCTCGTCAGGACAATGGAGGAGCAATATAGCTGTCGGTTTCATTCTAAATCTTTCAAATTGATACTTAATTTCGATATATCCTTTACAATTGCAAAGATAGATATTTTAATTAAGAAAAAAGAACATAGCACGTGATTTTTTCTTAATCTGTAATTTATGCGAATTTTATGTCAATTAGTATCGAATATTGATGCATCGTATATGAAAACACGCTAGCTATCAATCATTCTTGGCTTCTCTTAAGATAATGCTTGTAGCGCCAATTGTGAACAATGAACCGTCTTCAATTACACGACGTTCACGGTCGCCTAGTATTTCGTTGTCAACAAATGTTCCTGTATAACTAGGGCCGTCGCGAAGTATATATTTTAATTTTCCTTGTTTGTTGCGACTGATATTTATTACGCAATGATTGATATCAATGCTAGGGTCGTTGGTTTCAATAGGACAGTTTACGCCACTATTCTTCATGTATCGACCAATCACATTGTCACCCATCTGCAAAGGGATAACTTGCTTATAATGAAAAACATTTTCGATTACAACAATAGAACCACAACCATTTTCATTTGATTGCTCGTCTATTTTTTCTTCTTTTTGAGTGTTGCGAAGTTTTGAAACACCAATACGTATACCAAATTGTTTGTTACATTCAGGACATTCAAAAACTAATGATTGTCCAGGCTGATATTTAGTCTCGTCAAAAGTGATATAATTGTCACATTTTGGGCAACGTACTCGTTTCATAATCTAAAAATGTTATTTAATATGCATTACCCAACAATCAGCGAAATCAGCCTTGTTATTGAGTGTGTTTAAAGCCTTTCGTGCGTCTTCTTTTGACTGATATTCTCCGTAAACGACTTTATTTCCGCTTGCTCTACAGAGAACTTGGGCTTCATTATAACCTCTCTTATGTAGTTTTTCTACATATTCGGCTGCGTTACTCTTTGCGACACGGCTAGCGAGAACAATGCAATAATAAGAAGAACTCTTCTTGACAGCGTTGTCGTTAGTGGTGACTTGGGTATTGCTTTCTTTTTTAGCCTTTTCTTTAACAGCTAAGGCTTTTGTTATTTCGTGCTCAGCGTTGCCAACAGTAACATCTTTAGGCATGATACGTGTGAGCAATTCTGTGTCTATCTTATTTCCTGAAATAGTTGCCATTCCGCCATTCCCGAGAGATGAAGGTACGAGCAAAAATGCAAATATGGCTATACATGCTACAGCGATGTTGCGTACAATACTTCTGCGAATAGTGTATGTCTTTTCTTCTTCTGTATCTGTATACAAGTCTAATATCTTAGATGAGTTTTGCATTGCGCTAACTTCTTCTTCTTTAGGCTGAATCTCTTCATCTTCAGCTAAAGTAAGTATCGGCATTTGGAAACTCCCCAATCCATAGAGGTTTGGAGTTAAAAGTCCTGCTTCACAAGGTTCAAATGTATAGCGACCTTCTTGACTGATTTTTAGAGTTCCGATATCTGTAAGTTCAAAATATCCCTCATTGTCAAGAATTTGCTTCATTTCGTCAGTTTCTTTCTCAATTCTTCGCACTGCTTCAGGATAGCTTATGTCATAAGCTTCAACGTATGATTGTGCAAGAAGAGAATCATTGATTTTTAACTGAGGATTGAAACCTATAGAACGAGTAGGTGGTAGGAATGAATTATCCCTAATATCATAGTGAGCCTCACAATAATGAGCCATAAATCCACCGAAGTTTGGGATTATAACACAATCATTGTTAAGCAATAATATTTCTATATGTCTTTCGAGTTCTATCACGTTTGCAAAATTAATATTTTTATTTCAACATTCAAAGCTTTTATGCAAAAAATAATCTCAAATATTTTTTTTGTAGTTTTTGTTTTGTAGAGTCGTTTTTTTTAGTTATATTGGAAAAATATTTATGATTATAATCGCATGTAAAATGCTAGTATTTTGCTTTTGTTTAGTGCTTATGCACCATATAATATAAGATAGATGATTGTATTCGGGATAAAAAAGTAAAAAACTTCTGATTTTATTTTGTTCTTCTCTTAACTTGCATTATCTTTGCACAAGATATGTTATGCTCAGAATGGTATGTGATATGATTTCATAATTCTGTTCTCGTTAGCATTATCTTTGATTTGAATGATAGTGGTGTTTGGTATAATTTTATGTGCTAGTTCACCCATTATATAAGTATTTATAGGTAGTATGGAATATAGAAAAACAGAAATAGACGGTGTATATATATTGGAACCTCGTGTGTTTAATGATGACCGTGGCTATTTCTTTGAAGCATGGAAGAAGGAAGATTTTGAGGAACATGTAGGAAAGGTTGATTTCATACAAGATAATGAATCTAAATCATCTTATGGTGTGCTGAGAGGACTACATTATCAGAAAGAAAATTATTCTCAAGCTAAACTTGTGCGCGTGATTAAAGGTAAGGTGCTGGATGTTGCTGTAGATATTCGCAAGAGCAGTCCTACTTTTGGAAAGCACGTGATGGTTGAACTTTCTGATGAAAACAAACGTCAGTTTTTTATTCCACGTGGCTTTGCACATGGTTTTTTGGTGCTTAGTGATGAAGCTATCTTTACATATAAAGTAGACAATATTTATGCTCCACAGCATGAGGCTAGTATTCGTTGGAACGACGAAGATATTAATATAAAATGGCCTATCGCTCCTGAAGATGTAGTTACTTCTGAAAAGGATTTAAAAGCTTCTTCTTTGAAGGATGCTGAATTGTTTGACTAATAATTCTCATTATGAACATAGCTATTGTTGGAACTGGATATGTTGGACTTGTATCAGGAACTTGTTTTGCTGATACTGGCGCAAATGTCACTTGTGTTGATGTTGATAAAGATAAAATAGAAAGACTTCAACGTGGTGATATTCCAATATATGAACCTGGACTTGATGAACTTGTTGTGAAGAATGTCAAGGCAGGACGATTGAAATTCACTACTTCTTTGGCTGAAGTTCTTAATGATCAGCAGATTATCTTCTCTGCAGTTGGTACGCCTCCTGATGAAGATGGTTCGGCCGATCTTAAATATGTATTGCAAGTTGCTCGCACAATAGGGCAAAATATCAATAAATATGTTGTTGTTGTTACCAAGAGCACTGTTCCTGTGGGTACGGCTTCTAAGGTTAGAGCGGCGATACAAGAAGAATTAGATAAGAGAAAACTTGATATCCAATTCGATGTTGCAAGTAATCCTGAATTTCTCAAAGAGGGTAATGCAATAAAGGATTTTATGAGTCCTGATCGCGTTGTTGTTGGAGTAGAAGGTGATAAGGCAAAGCAATTGCTAACACGTCTTTATAAACCATTCCTTATCAATAATTTCCGTGTGATATTCATGGACATTCCTAGTGCGGAAATGACAAAGTATGCTGCCAATTCTATGTTGGCAACAAGAATATCGTTCATGAATGATATTGCAAATCTTTGTGAATTGGTAGGTGCTGATGTCAACATGGTTAGGCAAGGTATTGGTTCTGATACCCGAATAGGTCGTAAGTTCCTTTATGCTGGCTGTGGTTATGGTGGAAGCTGTTTCCCTAAAGATGTTAAGGCGTTGATTAAAACGGCTGATAATAACGGTTATTCAATGGAAGTTCTGAAGGCTGTTGAGCGTGTTAATGAGTATCAGAAGACTATCCTTTTTGAAAAGTTGAAAACTTCATTGGGTAATCTTGATGGTAGGAATATTGCAGTTTGGGGATTGTCATTTAAGCCGGAAACTGATGATATGCGCGAAAGTACAGCATTGGTTATGCTTTCACTTTTGCTAAAATCTAACTGTCATGTGCGTGTTTACGATCCTGTGGCTATGGATGAATGTCGTAGACGTATATCTGTATTGGCACAAGCAGATAAAGCTATTGATGATTGTGTAGATCATATTGAATATTGCCGTGATATGTATGAGGCAACTCTTGATGCCGATGCATTATTGTTGCTGACAGAATGGAAAGAATTTAGATTGCCAAGTTGGGATGTTATTTCTCGTTCTATGAGAAATCAACTCGTGATTGATGGGCGTAATATATTTGACTCAGATGAATTGGCTGATGCCGGATTTGAATATCATTGCATAGGTCGTTAGAACATTATGAAAAAAGACATTTTAACAAGACTATTTTTACCAGTTATAGCTATTGTGTTGACTACGGTAGCTTGTGGTAATAGAAAGGTAAATACTGGAAAGGCCTTGTCGGAGGATCTTACAGCAAAAAAAATGCTTCAGGGTGTATGGCTTGATGAAGATGAGGAGGATCCTGCTTTCAGGGTTATTGGTGATACTATATTTTATCCTGACAGTACTTCTCAACCTGTATATTTTCAGATAGTCAAGGATACATTGATTCTTCATGGCTCAAATATGGTGAAATATCAGATATTGAAGCAAGCACCACATTTCTTTATGTTTAAGAATCAAAATGGTGACGTTGTAAAACTTGCAAAGACATTTGATCGTTCTTATTTGACTTTCTTTGGAGCAAAGCGTCCTGCTGCTTTAAATCAGAATAAACTAATTAAGAGAGATTCTGTTGTAGTTTATGGTAAGGATAGATATCATTGGTATATTCAGGTGAATCCTACTACTTATAAAGTTATTAAGCCAACATATAATGATGATGGAGTAGAGGTTGATAATGTTTATTTTGATAATATCATCCATTTAGGATTGTTCCGTGGCGCAACTCAGATTTATAGTCACGATGTGCGAAAAGATGATTTTGATAAGCAAGTACCTTCTCAAGCATTAAAGCAAAGTATTCTTAGCGATATAGTATATGTAGGAGCTGGTACTGATGGTTTTCATTTTAATGCAAGTGTTTGCATTCCTGACAGTCCTACCAGTTATCAGATTTTGATAATCGTTGGTTTTAACGGAAGCATTAAATATAAAATATAAACTCAATACAGTTATAGTTATGGGCATTTATTCTTTTGAATAGATGCCCATAAATTTTTTGACTTGATGGTAAATGCAATATATCGTCCCAAAATAGCCTTTTCTATATTGATAATTTTTTTTTGAAGTTTTTAATGTCGTTTCCTACATGTTTCTGCCAAACGTGTTGTTATACAATATGTTAGCTTATGTATGTTTATCTGTTGTTATACATTTTAGGGAGTGATTAGGGCCTAATCACTCTATTGTCCTACATGCTTTGCCGAGTGATTAGGCCCTAATCACTTAATGGCGCACGGAAAAAGGTGATTTTATTTTAGTTGTGCTTTATACATTTTGATTATGATAAGAGTTGATTATTAACATTCATAGCTATACTTACTGAATCACTATACATTTTTTAAAGTTGTTACCGCTAATCATTATAGTTTATGACATCCTTTACTGAAAAGGTTGATGTCAATATTCTATATGAATCCGTTTTACTTATGAACTTTGTTTACAGAAATAAGTAATATTCTTATATTTGCAAATTCTATGAACGTTATTACTGTGATTTGCTTTGTAATCGAATATATGAGTTAATAGTGGAAATAAAAAAGAGATTTTCGCATTGCTATTTGGTCAAAATCCATCGTTTTATGTACAAAAACGTGCTTATGATGTAGGAATCATGTAGGAAAGATGTAGGAAATATGTAGGATAGGGCACTCTCATACATAACTTAATTTATTGATTAATAGTTGATTAAGTGCAAGAATGTATGTAATGTAGGTTTTTCTTTCTTTTTTTGGGTTCTTCGTCAATTTAGGGGGTGATATTCTCCATAAATAGCTTTGGCTCTTAATAATTCTACACTTGCTCTGTTAAACATAGATCTCTTTATTGCCTTGATTTTATTTACAGTCCCTTCCATAATACCATTACTGTAGTTAGTAAGATATGCGTTTCTAATAGCTTCCTTGTCTGCTGTTATATATTCAGCAAAAGATGAGAGCTTGGGGCAATGACAGTCGTGAGCTAATTTAATCCATGCATCTATATCTAGTGCATCCTTCTGACTTGCAACCATCTTTCTAAAGGATATGCAGGCTTGGATAATGATGTCTATATTTGGCTGTGTCTGTTTAAGTCTGATCAACTTTTCAGAAGTAGTCATACCTGTCATTATATATTTTCTGATAGCTTTGGCTGTTACTTTTGTTCCTTTCTTGTTCTTGGGATCTTTGTTATGTATTCTGACTTGCTGACGAAGTATCTTATATCTGGCTCTTAGCCCTTTTGTAGCCTTAGATATGAGTTTGGAACTGAGTCTTCCTTCCATTTTCTTTTCAATATTTATAGGTGTGATTAAACCACTGCTGATTATCCGTGCCAGTTCTGGAATTTGACGGAGTATTTTCATTTGATCATTGCTGAGTATTTTCCTTATATTTGTATTAAACAAATTGTATACCTGCTGAGATTTTACATTCAACTTTTCTGCGATGTCTTTCAAAGGAATCCCTTCTTCCTGCATATGTCGTGCTGCAAAGTAATTTCTAACCCTCTTTCTATGCTTGATTTCCCCCATCTCATAAAGATCCTCCATGATATAACTTCTGACTTCATCCAGGGAAGGATAAGGATATGGCAGTGTGTTCTTGGTCTGGCAAATCATCTTCTGTATAACTTCAACCATATGATCTCCAAGACCTTTGAGAAGATGAAAACGATCTGAAACTTGGTCTGCATCGGGCAACGCTTCTTTGATAATCGAAGCATATACCCAACTGCCATCCCTGCTAACTAACTTGATTTGCGGGTGCATCTTAAGCCATCCACCTATCTCCGGACCATATCGTGTATCGAAAACAGCGAGCACATTTCTGAAATAATGGTCTGCGATTGCGCACATATATTTGTGTCCCTTTCGGTATGCCAGATCATCTATGGCTACATATCCACTGCAGATGATATCCTTAGGGTTTTCTTTACCCAAAACACGTGCAGTCCTCAGACAGGTAGATGAGCTCACCTTTATATGTTGTCTTGCAAGAGTTTCGCTGGCAAGCCTTGATGGTTGATTAAGAGATTCATCTTTGATACGAGAAGCAACATCATCTGTTGTTCTAGCATAGGGTCTAGCGAACGGCAAAGGCTCCATAAATGTTTTCTTAATACACTTATCGTTTGTGCAGTTCATACGCCGATTAGCAATAATAATCTTGGTGTTCTGAGAGAATATCTCTGCACATTGCAACTTACGATATCTATAGTCATGAACACTATGGCTCGGTTCTCCACAATATGGACAACAAAGTGACCTATTTTTTGTAATAGCATGCAATACAATACCCGAATTGGTTTGAATAAAGTCAGTCAAAACAATACCAGAAGTTTTGCATTTATCTTTGATAGAAGCATTTATCTTTCGAAAAAATTGCTGATTAGAATACTTTAAAGTATTTTTGCACCCTGTAGATGTGCGTGTTGTTTTAATTTTTTCTTTCACACATTAAAGATACAAAAAAAACACCACATCCGCAACTTTATTATGTTAACTAATGTGTTGAATATCAGTATCTTATGCGATATTTAATGACGCCAAAGCACCTGTATTCTACCCCCTAAATTGACGAAGAACCCTTTTTTTCTGGAAACTTTGCAAATTTAGAAAGAACAAGAACCTCCTATATGGGTGTGGAACCAAGTATAATTATGCTTGCTCTATTAAATGTTAATCTTTTAATCACGTTGATTTTTATTGATAATTCTTTCGACGTTTTTCCATAAAATAAAACATGTAGCATAATTTTCTTATGCGCATAAACAAAAACAGCGTATATCTGTTTGAAGATATACGCTGAGTAAGAGTTATTTGTTTTATCTTTTATCCTCCACAACAGAATAATACAATTATCTGTGCAGTGAAAATACGCAAAAACATACTTAATGGATAAACAGTACTGTAACCTACAGCAGGAGCCTCTTTTGAGCATACGCTGTTTGCATAAGCCAGTGCTGGAGGATCTGTATATGTACCAGCTATCATACCCATTATTGTGAAGTAATTGAATTTGTAACGCAGACGTGCAATAGTTCCGACAATGAGTATAGGAATTATAGTGATGAAGAATCCTGTATATACATACTTCAATCCGTCTCCCTGAACAACTGTTTCCCAGAAATTAGCACCTGCTTTTATTCCTACTGAAGCAAGGAATAATACCAATCCAATCTCACGTAACATCATATTAGCTGACGTAGTGGTGTAGGTAACAAGCTTGAACCTGTAACCGAAACGACCAATGAGGATCGCTATGATAAGTGGACCACCAGCAATACCAAGTTTTAGAGGAACAGGCATACCTGGAATAGCGAGAGGAATACTTCCGAAAAGAATACCAATAATGATTCCAATGAAAATAGTCGCGATGTTTGGAGCGTCAAGACGTTTCAAACTGTTTCCCATAGCCTCTGCTACACGGTTTACGTTATCTTCAGGACCAACAACCATAATGCGGTCACCAATTTGGAAACGGTAGTTGCGGCTAGCAAATAGATCCATTCCCTGACGAGTGATGCGAGTTACGTTGACGCCATAAACACTAGAGAAATGCATCTTACCAAGTGTTTTGCCGTTCATTGAAGGGCGTGTAACAACGATTCGCTTGCTTATCAATGGCTGAGCCTCAGCCTCAGTGTGCCATGGTGTATCTATTGCTGGGCCAATGAATGCTTGAATAGCTTCCGCGTCAGCTTCGGCACAAACAACTAGCACCTCGTCACCAAGATTGAATATCGTGCTATTATTTGGTATCGTAACGTTATTGTCGTGAAGAAGTCTTGAGCAAATAAGGTCACGATTCAAGAATTCTGAAATCTGAAGCAATGTGCGACCAGCAATGTAATTATTGGTAACTCTCAGATGCATCTGATGTGGCTTAGCATGTGGATTCTCTGCTTCTTGATCATCAAGTTGATGCTCTTCAGTGTTTAGCTTCACGCGAGTTATGTAACGAATTGCAATCGTTGCACCGATGATTCCTAGCACGCCAAGAGGATAGGCGCATGCGTATCCAGATGCAATCTGCGGAACATCGCCCTTGCTAAAGACACTGTTCAAAGCTTCATTGGCAGCTCCAAGTCCTGGTGTGTTGGTGACGGCACCATATAAAGTACCAACCATCATAGGAAGATTCTTGGGGTCGTTGTTGTCAAAGAATAACCAATAACAACCAAACATTACTGCAATGTTGAGCATGATAATAACTGCTGAGAGAATGTTGAGTGTAACTCCACCCTTACGAAAACTCTCAAAGAAGCCCGGACCAACTTGTAGACCAATGCAGAAGACGAACAAAATAAGTCCGAAGTCCTGAAGGAATGTTAGAATGTTAATCGGGGCAGTGAAGCCGATGTGGCCTGCTAGTATTCCGGCAAAGAGAACAAACGTAACTCCGAGTGAAATACCGCAAACTTTTACCTTGCCTAGTAGCACGCCAATTGCTATCACAAGAGCATAAAGGAGCGCTATGTGGGCTACTGTGTCGGTAGAAGTAAAAAGATTAATTAACCAGTCCATAAAAATTTAGTGTAATAATGCTTGCAAATGTACTGCGAATTTAGGAATTTACAAAATAATAATGTGTTATTTTTTAACTTGTATGCACAGAATACAAAAAATATGTAAGTCTTTTGGGTATGATAATAATTTTTATTATCTTTGCGGTCATTAAAATTATCACGTAATAAATTAAGTTTCTAAGATATGGCCAAGAGATTTGCCGAACATAATGGTCTGAATTTGACAAAGACCAATAATGATGTGCTTGCAGAGTGGGAAAAGAATGATATTTTCCATAAATCTATTGATGAGCGTGAAGGTTGTCAGCAGTTTATTTTCTTTGAAGGTCCTCCTTCAGCTAATGGACACCCTGGTATTCATCACGTGTTGGCTCGTTCTATTAAGGATACTTTCAATAGATATAAAACCATGAGGGGATTTCAAGTTCACCGCAAGGCTGGATGGGATACTCATGGACTTCCTGTTGAACTTGGTGTTGAAAAAGAACTTGGTATTACCAAAAAAGATATTGATAATAAGGCTTCTGATAAATATATTTCAACAGAAGATTATAATAAAAAATGTCGTGAGAATGTCATGATGTTTACTGCTGAATGGCGTGAACTGACTGAGAAAATGGGATATTTCGTAGATTTGGATCATCCTTATATCACTTATGACAATAAGTATATTGAAACTTTATGGTGGTTGCTGAAACAACTCTACGGAAAGGGACTACTATATAAAGGATATACTATTCAACCATATTCTCCAGCAGCAGGAACCGGACTGTCAAGTCACGAACTTAATCAGCCAGGATGTTATCGTGATGTTAAGGATACAACCGTAACAGCACAATTTTTGATTAAAGATCCTAAGGCTGAATGGACGAAGCATGGTAAACCTTATTTTGTTGCATGGACAACAACTCCTTGGACTCTTGCGTCTAATGTTGCTTTATGTGTTGGTCCTAAAATAGATTATGTAGCTGTTGAGACATATAATCTATATGATGGCGAGCCAATGACTCTTATTATGGCTGAAAGTCGTTTAAGTGCATACTTAAACCCTGAACAGGAAGTTAAGGAAGGCGAACTTGGTGCTTTTGATAAGGATAACAAAGTATGCCCTTGGCGTATCGTTGACCGTATAAAGGGTGCAGAGTTGGAAGGTCTGCATTATCAGCAGTTAATGCCTTGGGTAAAGCCATGTGAGAAAATCGGTGACTTTGCTGCTAAGTTCATTAACGAATATGCTGAAAAGCATGCTGATAAGGTATTCACAAGCGAAGACGGACGTGATAAGTTTGTCGAGATGGATAGCGAAGCTTTTAGAGTTATTCTTGGTGACTATGTTACTACTGAAGATGGTACTGGTATTGTTCATATCGCTCCAACATTTGGTGCCGACGATGCCAAAGTTGCATCTGATGCAAAGATACCAGCTTTATACCTTATTAATAAGAAAGGTGAGACACGTCCAATGGTAGACCTTCAGGGTAAGTATTATCTTGAAGAGGAATTGGATGCAAACTTCGTAAATGTTTGTTTAAACAAAGACGCTTATGCTAAGCATGCTGGCGACTATGTTAAGAATTCATACGACCCTAAGTTTAATCCTGATGGTGTATGGGATAAAAAGGCTTCAGAAAAGGCAGAAGACTTGAATGTCATAATCTGTATGGAAATGAAACAAGAGGGTAGTGCTTTCAAGATTGAAAAGCATGTACACAACTATCCTCATTGTTGGCGTACAGACAAACCAATTCTTTATTATCCTCTTGATAGCTGGTTTATCAATGATACTGCTAAGAAAGAGCGTATGGTTGAACTAAACAAGACTATACGTTGGCAACCAGAGAGTACAGGTACAGGACGTTTTGGAAATTGGTTGGAAAATCTAAATGACTGGAACTTGAGCCGTAGTCGCTTCTGGGGTACACCTCTTCCTATATGGCGTGACGATAAGCGCAATGCTAAATGTATAGGTAGTCTTGAAGAATTGTATAATGAGATTGAAAAGAGTGTTGCTGCCGGTATCATGAGTAGTAATCCATTGAAAGATAATGGATTTGTAATCGGCGACTATTCTAAAGAAAACTATGATAAAGTAGATCTTCACCGTCCTTATGTAGACAATATTATTCTTGTAAATGAAGAAGGTGAACCAATGAAGCGCGAAAGTGACTTGATTGATGTATGGTTTGATTCTGGTTCTATGCCTTATGCACAGCTTCATTATCCATTTGAAGGCGAAATTGCTAAAGATGGTTTGAAGAACACAGGTAAGAGTGAGGCTGAATATCGTCGTGAACTTGTTACTTCTACATATGAAGGAACACCAGTTCCACCAGCATTCTATCCAGCAGACTTTATCAATGAAGGTGTTGACCAGACACGTGGATGGTTCTTCACACTTCATGCAATATCAACAATGGTATTCAATCAGGTTGCATTCAAGAATGTTATCTCTTCTGGCCTTGTGCTTGACGCAAAGGGTAATAAGATGAGTAAGCACGTTGGAAACGTAACCAATCCATTTGAGATGATTGACAAATATGGAGCTGATTCTGTCAGATTCTATATGATGACAAACTCTGAACCTTGGGATAATCTTAAATTTGATCCTAGTGGTGTTGACGAAATCCGCAGAAAGTTCTTTGGTACATTATATAATACGTATAGTTTCTTTGCTTTATATGCAAATGTAGATGACTTTGATCCAAAAGCACCTCAGGTAGAATTAACAAAGCGTCCTGAAATTGACAGATGGATTATATCTAAGGTAAACTCACTTATTAATGGTGTAGAAGCTGAACTAGAGAATTATGATCCTACACGTGCAGGACGACTTATTGATGCTTTTGTGAATGATGACTTGAGCAATTGGTATGTTCGTTTGAATCGTAAACGTTTCTGGGGTAAGGAAATGAGTGAAGACAAGTTGAGCGCATATCAGACACTTTATACTAGTTTGATGACTGTTGCAAAATTGTTAGCTCCATTTGCTCCGTTCTATGCAGATGAATTGTATCATGACTTAGGTGGAGAGTTGTCTAGTGTTCACTTGGATAAGTTCCCAGTGTCAGACAATGCAGCTATTGATGACGATTTGGAGATTCGTATGGGTATGGCCCAGAAAATCACTTCAATGACTTTGGCTTTGCGTCGTAAAGTAAATATCAAAGTTCGTCAACCACTTGCTCAGATAATGGTTCCTGCAATTGATGAGAATCAGAAACAGCATATTGAGGCTGTTGCAGATCTTATTAAGTCAGAAGTTAACGTAAAGGATTTGAAGTTTGTAGAAGGACAAGGAATTCTTGTTAAAAAAGTAAAGTGTAACTTCCGTGTTATGGGTAAGAAGTTTGGCAAGTTAATGAAAGCTGTCGCAGCCAACATGGATGCACTTGATCAGAATCAGATTGCTTTACTCGAAACTTCAGGTAGTATGACATTTGACGTTGAAGGACAATCTGTTACAGTTGATGCTACAGATGTAGATATCATCAGCGAAGATATCCCAGGATGGTTGGTAAGCAATGAGGGAAACCTTACTGTTGCTCTTGAGGTTGAACTTACAGATGAATTGAAGATGGAAGGTATGGCTCGTGAGCTAATCAATCGTATTCAAAATCTTCGTAAGGAAAACGGTCTTGAGATTACTGATAGGATTATCGTTACTGTAGCCCCACACGATGAGACAAATGCTGCTATTGCATCTTTTGGTGATATGATCAAGAGTCAAGTATTGGCTAATGACATTAAGATTGCCAACAATAATGGTGTAGAAACTGAATTCGATGAATTCAAGCTTAACATCACTGTTGAAAAAAGCTAATAAACAGATATAATAAAATACTGATATCTATGGACAAGAAAACAAGTTATTCTGATGAGGACTTGGAAGAGTTCCGCGGAATTATCAATGAAAAATTGAAAGTGGCTCACAAAGAGTATTCTTCTACTATGCGCCAGTTGATGAATCAAGATGACAATGGTGTCGATGATACATCTCCTACTTATAATAAGGTTTTGGACGACGGCAACGCCAACCAGAGCAAGGAGGATATGATTCAAATGGTTCAACGTCAGCAGAAGTTTATAAAAGGACTAGAAGCAGCTCTGTTGCGTATCGAAAACAAAACTTATGGTATTGACCGTATGACCGGTGAACTTATACCAAAGGAACGTCTTCGCGTTGTTCCTCACGCTACTCTCAGTGTGGCTTCGAAGAATGCAAGAAAAAAATGAAAAAAAACAGTTATTTATTGAATGACGGTTTATTGGCTTGTATCTTGATTATCGCAATACTTGTTATTGACCAGATAATTAAGATAGAGGTCAAAACCAATATGTCTTTAGGCGAGTCTGTACATGTAACAGACTGGTTTTATATTACCTTTATTGAAAACAATGGTATGGCTTACGGCATGACATTCTTCAACAAATTAGTGTTGAGTGTTTTCCGCATCATAGCTGTTGGATGTATTGGCTGGTATATGCATAAGGTACTTAAACAAAAACATTCAACTGGTTACATCGTAGTTTTGTCAATGATTTTAGCTGGTGCTGCCGGCAATATTATCGACTCAATGTTTTATGGACTCATATTTAATGCGTCTTCTCCTTTCTATGTATCATATCTTGTGCCTTTTGGTAGTGGGTATGCATCTTTTTTGGAAGGAAAAGTCGTTGATATGTTTTATTTTCCTCTTATTGTTACTACATATCCAGATTGGGTTCCGTTTAAGGGTGGTCAAGAATTTATTTTCTTCTCTCCTGTGTTTAACTTTGCTGATTCCTGCATTTCTGTAGGTGTTGTGCTATTACTTCTATTCTATAGAAAAGAAATGGAAGGTATTTCTGAAACAGTAAAGACAGCTTTTAAAAAGAAATAAATATGAAATCATCATCTCTCAATGCATGCAAGATCCTTAAAATGACAATAAGGTCACTTGTTGTGATACTGGGATTATTTTTAGTGGTTTCATGTAAGCCATCTGTACCTTCACAGTTTATCCAACCGGATAAGATGGGGGATATCCTTTATGATTACCATCTGGCCAGTAGTATGGCTCAGATTTCAGGTAACGATTCTGTTAACGTCATAAAGTATCGTACGGGTGTATTAAAAAAATATGGATATACTTCAGCTCAATTTGATTCATCAATGGTATATTATATGCGCCATACTGAAGAGCTGAAGCATATTTATGAGGATTTAAGTAAGCGTCTTGGTCAAGAAGCCGTTGCATTGGGTGCTTCTGCTGATGCTGTTAATCGCTTTGGAGGTGTAACTGAAAATGGCGACACAGCGAATATATGGAATGGTGACCCTGCAATGGTGTTAACACCACAGAAACCTTTTAATTTGAATTCTTTTTCAATGGAAGCTGATTCTGCATTTCATAAGGGAGATGGCATTATGCTTGATTTTGATACACAGTTTATTTTTCAAGATGGTATACGAGACGGAGTTGTAGTCTTGGCTGTTAAGTTTGGAAATGACAGTATTGCTACACAGAATATGCATATTTCAACGGCTAGCCATTTTAGCTTGTCGATTCGTGATGATAAGAAACTTGGCATAAAAGAAATAAGAGGTTTCTTTATGCTTAATAAGAGCCAGGATCCAGGAGATAATGCAACGACACTTAAACTTATGATAATAAGTAATATCAAGTTATACAGATTGCATCAGAGTAAGACGAATGCAAAAGGTATGAACACTGATAGTATTAAGAGTTCTACTACTGATTCTGCGAAATCAAATGGAGGACAACCGATGCCGCCATCAAATGTTCCTGTTCCTCCTAATTCTGATCCAAATATGCAACCCAAACGTCAGCTTCCTATTCCTTCGAAGGCATTGAACTAAAATATGGTGGATGAATTCAGACGTCTAGGATTTCATGAACTGAAAGTTGCTGATGTCGTTTTGCATCAGGCTATCGTTGAAGTGATGGGTGATAGAGTAGTAAACTATTATGAGTTTACTGATGAATTACCAATGACCGAATGGATTGGCGGTACTTGTGAGATAATTGATGGTAAATTGATTATAGAAAATAATAATATATAAATTTTAATGATATGTTATCAGTAGATGAATTAGAAGACAAACTGATAGAATTGGCTTTTGCTGAGGACATCGGTGATGGTGATCATACAACATTGTGCTGTATTCCTGATGATGCAATGGGTAAATCACATTTGCTAATAAAGGAAAATGGTATATTGGCTGGTGTAGAAATGGCTAAGAAAGTTTTCGCTAAGTTTGACCCAACATTAACAGTAGAAGTACTTATCAATGATGGAACTCCTGTAAAGGTTGGTGATATTGCAATGATCGTGAGTGGTAAGACTCGTTCTTTGCTTCAGACAGAGCGACTAATGCTTAACATCATGCAGCGTATGAGTGGTATTGCTACAATGACCAACAAATATGTGAAGTTGCTTGAAGGAACAAAAACTCATGTGCTTGACACACGTAAGACTACACCTGGATTGCGTATGCTTGAAAAGCAAGCTGTTAAGATAGGTGGTGGAATGAATCATCGCATCGGGCTTTTTGATATGATTCTGCTTAAAGACAATCATGTTGACTTTGCTGGTGGAATAGAAAATGCAATTGATCGTTGCCATGCTTATCTTAAAGAAAAAGGTCTTGATTTGAAGATTGAAATAGAGGTGAGAAACTTCGACGAACTTCAGCGTGTTCTCAATCATGGTGGAGTAGACCGTATTATGTTCGACAATTTCAGTGTTCCTGATACAAAGAAGGCTGTAGACCTTGTTGCTGGAAGAATGGAGACTGAGTCAAGTGGTGGTATCACTTTTGATACTATTCGTGGATATGCTGAACAGGGTGTTGATTTTATCAGTGTTGGTGCACTTACACATAGTGTAAAGGGACTTGACATGAGTTTCAAGGCTTGCTAAATATTTCGAGTTTATGAAGAAACAAATCTTGATTGCGGTCTTTGCATTGACCGCTTCTGCAGCGATGGCATGTACTAATTTCATCGTTGGAAAGAAAGCAAGTGCTGATGGTAGTGTTATATGTTCTTATAATGCTGATGATTATGGCATGTTTGTTAATCTAGCTCATTATTCTGCTGGTGTTCATGCTAAGGGCACTATGCGTGATATTATTGACTGGGATACAAAGGCTTATCATGGACAGATTCCAGAAGCTCCTGTTACTTATAATGTTATCGGTAATATTAATGAGTTTCAAGTTACTGTAGGAGAAACTACTTACGGTGGACGTGAGGAGATGGTTGACTCTACTGGTATTATTGATTATGGTAGCTTAATATACATTGCTCTTCAGCGTTCACGCAATGCTCCTGAAGCAATAAAGGTGATGACATCATTAGCTGAGAAATATGGATACAATAGTGAAGGCGAGACTTTTACTATATGTGATCCTAATGAAGCTTGGATCATGGAGATGATGGGTTGTGGAGCAGGCAGTAAAGGTGTTGTCTGGGTTGCTCAACGTATACCAGATAATGCTATTTGTGCACATGCAAACCAAAGTCGTATTGGTAAGTTCAATATGAGTGACCATAAGAATGTGATGTATAGTAAAAACGTTATCGCTTTTGCTAGAAAGAAAGGATGGTTTGTAGGAAAAGACGCTGATTTCTCATGGAAGATGGCGTATGCTAAACCAGATTTCTCAGGCCGTCGTTTCTGTGATGCACGCGTTTGGGCTTTCTTTAATCATTTCACTGATGGTTTCAGCCGTTATTTACCTTGGGCTGAAGGCAAAGATGAGAATGCAGAAGACATGCCTTTGTGGGTGATTCCTAATAAGAAACTTTCTGTTAAGGACGTTCAAATGGCTATGAGAGACCATTATGAGGGAACTCCATTGGCAACTGATACTTTAGATTTTGGTGGTGGTGTATGGGAAATGCCTTATCGTCCGACACCATTAATGTTTAAAGTAAACGGAAAATCATATTTCAACGAGCGTCCAACAAGCACTCAACAGACTGGTTTTACTTATGTTAGTCAGATGCGTTCTTGGCTTCCTCGTGAAATAGGTGGTGTGTTATGGTTTGGAAATGATGATGGCAACATGATTGCTTATACTCCAATATATTGTGGTAACACAGTTCAGCCAGAGTGTTATAATACTCCAGGTGCAGATGCTGTTACATTCTCTACAAAGAATGCTTTCTGGGTTTGTAATTGGGTTAGCAACATGGTTTATCCACGTTATTCATTGATGTTCCCAGAGTTGAAGTCAGTTCGCGATAGTTTGGAGAGTTCATACTTTGCAAATCAACCTAACGTTGAAACTAAGGCTCGTGAGTTGTATGCAAGTGATAAGACAGCAGCTTTAAAGTATCTGAATGAGTACAGCAATGATAAAGCTCAGGAAATGCTTGCAAGATGGAATCAGTTAGCATATTACTTGATAGTTAAGTATAATGATATGTGTGTCAAACCAACTAAGAACGGTGAGTTTATCAGAACTAAAACTGGTATTGGTGCTACAGTTCAGCGTCCTGGCTATCCTGCATCTTTTGCTCGTAAGCTAGTTCAGGCTACTGGCAATAAGTTTGAAGTTCCAGAGAAGAAGAAGTAATTATATAAATTACATACATAAAATAAAGCCCTTCAAGATGTTCTTGAAGGGCTTTATTTATGATAATATATAGCTTACGTCGTTAGTCTGTAAGTTTGTTATTTCTGTCTTATATCTTCTTTAGATATTCATCAGCTCGTTTATCTCCTAATGACTTAGCCTTTTCTAAGGCCTTCTTAGCTTCATCTTTATTTCCTAGTTCCATATTTGCTATACCAAGTAGCAAGTAACCATCAGGATATTCAGGAGCTAGCATAGTACATCTTGTTGCAGCCTTTACAGCGTCTTCATTCTTTTTAACGCGGATTTGTAGTGATGCCATCTCTGCGTAATAAGTAGGTTCGTTAGGTGTCACTATTATTGCGCGTGCAATGTCATTTAATGCTTGCTGGAAGCGATGTACCTGTAGTTCACATTTATATCTAGTATAATAGAAGCTAGAGTTTAATGGTCTACCAAGCATCAAAGAATCATATTCGTTATAATCAATTAAAGCATTATGATAATCCTTTGCTTCATTATATGCAATTCCACGTGCTAGAACGTAAGGTGCAGCTACTGATGTAAGTGGCTGAGGGCAAGCAGCTATAGCACTGTCGAGAAGATTCATGATCTCTTTCTGTGGAGCTTTCAACTGAGTCTTACATTGTGATGCCTCGTAAAAGAGTTCACCGTTACGAATTTTAGTCTTTGTAAGCGCCATAAATATGTCATAAGCATTTTGATAATCACCCTTTGAGTATATTATCTGTGCCTGTTGATGACGATAAATATCCAAGTTGTTTATAGCAGAAGCCTTTTTAGATTCCTCAAGAGCTTTGTCCAAGCTCCAGCTTGCGTATGGTTTGTTGCTGAACAGTTCTTTCTGATAGATTACTTTTGCATATTCACAATGAGCTTCGTCTTTCTTTGCAGCCTTTTCTATTGCAGTTTGCATCACCTTGTCAGCCTCTTCAAACTTACCGCCGTTGACATAGCTTGAAGCTTTGTTTGCATAGCCTTCTGTTGAGCTAGGGAATTTACGAATGAAGTCATCAATATATTTCTGACGTGAAATAGAGTCAGTCTGTTCTCCAGCCATCATCATTGTAAGCAAAGCCTCATTCTCAGTGTCTGGTAATGCAGTTCTGATACCGCATGTTCTCAATACCGCGTCACTAATCGTGAATCCATTTGCAACCATGTCTGCTGCAAATTTAGCATCAGTGGCATGGATGTCGCCGTTTTTGCTATGCTGAAGAAGTCCTATAACTTGTCCGTTATTGTTTACGAATGGACAACTTCCTGCATTGTCTGGTGCTGTAGAAGAGAATATATAGTAATTATACTTGTCCATAAACTTCTCAACACTTGAAATTTTGAAGGTCTTTATATCGGCTTTCTTTAGTGAGTAACCAAGAAGGTAAACATTACCATTTGCTGTTGTTGAAGCAACATCAGTCTTTATTGGGTTGCCTTCAACAATGAATTTGCAAACGTCGTATATTTCGTTAGCTCCAACAATTGCATCAACATTGTATGTCTTGCCGTTTGCATCAACAACTACGGCATGATCAGCACCAACAAATGGTTCCCAAGTACTGATAGCCTCACCATCTTTACCAACAAAGACGCCATGACTTGATGCGTGTATGCTGCCATCTTTGTTGAATGTTGTCAACGTGAAGACAGATTTCGCTGCTTTCTGAACTTGTGCTGATTGTGCCAATACTCCTGTTATTGAGAAGACAATTGACATAATCAATAAATAGATTCTTTTCATAAGTATGTGATATTATTTTATTTATAATTTAAGAAGGGCTTTAGCGTTGCTTATAGCCTCTTCAGTTATGTTGCTTCCGCTAAGCATTTGGGCAATTTCATTAATGCGCTCTCGATTGTTTAGCATGCGCATTGTGCTGATTGTTCCTTCTGCTGTTTCTTCTTTTTCAACCTTATAGTGCGTTGAACCAAAAGCTGCTATTTGTGGAAGATGTGTTATACTGATTACTTGGCGTTCATTATTTCCCATTTCCTGCATGATTTGTGCCATCATTTCGGCAACTCTACCGCTTACACCAGTATCAATTTCATCGAAAATGATGGTTGGTAGTTTAACAACACCACTTATCATTGCTTTCAGTGACAGCATGACGCGTGCAATCTCACCACCAGATGCCACTTGACTTACTGGTTGGAGTGGGGTGCTTTTGTTTGCACTGAACAAGAATGATATTTTATCAGCTCCATCTTCAGCTAACTCTTTGTTTGTCAGTTCAATTTGGAAACGCACATTAGGTATTCCCAATGGAATAAGTCTGTCTGACATTTCTTTTTCAACCTTTTTAGCTGAATCAGTACGAAGCTTTGTTAGCTTAATAGATTTACTCTTGCATTCATTGCAAAGAGTGTCAACCTTATGTTGTATTTCACTTATCGTGTCATCAGAATTGTCTATATTCTCTAATTTGCTTTTTAGATCGTCACGTATAGCAAGTAATTCTGCTATGCTGTTTACGTGGAACTTTTGTTCAAGAGAGTATATATAGTCTAGTCTCTGATTTAAATCATTCAATCTATTTGGATCAAAGTCTACATTCTCTACATCGTGACTAATCTCCTGTGCAATATCTTTTAATTCAATATGGCAGTTGGAAAGGCGTTCAGCGAGTTCTTTAGCGCTATGAAATACGTTTTCGATATTTTGTAGCCTTGTAGTTGCTATTTTAACTTGTTCAACAGCTCCATTTGTTTCTGCCATGAGCGCATTGTCACTATCATATAGCGCTTCTTTTATTTCTTCTGAATGGCTCAGTTGCTCTGTTTCTTGTTCAATAGTCTCTTGTTCGCCATCCTCAAGTTGAGCTTTGTTAATCTCTTCGAATTGGAATCTCATGAACTCCTCGTTCTCACGGCTTTGAGCAATACTGTCTTTTATTCTTTGTAGTTCCTTTATAGCTTCGTGATACTTTTCAAAACTGTCTCGATAATCTTTCAGTTCTTTATTATCATTCGCTATTATGTCTACAACATTCAGTTGAAAGTCTTCTTTTTGTAACAACAAATTTTGATGTTGACTATGTATATCTACTAGCATCTCACCAAGTTCACGCATTGTAGTGAGTTGGACAGGAGTGTCATTAATAAACGCACGGCTTTTGCCATTTTTGTTTATTTCTCTTCTGATAATACAGTCTTCTGGTTCATAGTCTATATCATTGTCGGTAAAAAAAGAGTCCATATCATATTTTCTCAGGTCGAAGTGAGCCTCGATAACGCACTTATCTTTTCCTGATTTAATGACTTTAAAGTCAGCTCTTTGACCTAGTAACAGGCCGATAGCTCCAAGTATGATACTCTTTCCGGCACCAGTTTCACCAGTTATTACAGAAAAGCCCGAATTGAATTTAATATTCAGTTCGTCTATCAGAGTGAAGTTTCTTATGTAAAGCTGTTTTAACATTATTGTTAATCTTTAATTTTGTTCCAAGAGTTGTTTTGACTTGCATTTATGCCAAACAGAATATCGTATATCTTTTCTTTTTCATTCTGCGTTCCTTTGTTATGGTAGATATTTGCAAGTTCGTCTTTTTTGTAATCAGTCCATATCTGTGGTAACATACTCATAGGGCGTGCCTCATGAGCTGTTTTAAGGTCGTTTTCAATGGCAGAAGATATGTTTACTCTACCTTTTTCTGGATTTTGTGCCATCTCATCCATCCCGTTTCTATAATAATCATATTGCAGTTGGCGGAAAGCTTTCATTCCTTCGTCAATATAATCATTTATTATGGCGTATCTATTCTTGCTGTCTTCAAAACTTTTCCATCCTGTATAGTTAAGATTCTGCGAGTTATTAGCTACATTCATGCAGCGTTGCAAAACATCTTCTCCACCCATTGATGAAAACGAATCAAGATCCATTCCTATGATAAGATATGCATAGTAGGCACAGAGTGCTGTTAATTGGTTGTCAACGCTCTCGTCATTGAATGTCAGTTGATTGAATTCTGAAAACTCAAAGTTGAAGTCATTGTCAGTATTATTATACAAAGTTGTGCTATAGGCTGAATTGTATACGGGACGGTTAGCTTGTATAATTGCTTTGCATGTAAACATGTTTGTAGCTCTGTCATACTTTGTTACAGTAATATTAAAGCTACAAGGAATACGTTCGTTTTTCTGGAATTGGAGGTTTGTCCACTTCCTTTCATTGATGAATTGCGATAAAGTATTTCGCAAATTATCGAATACAGTATTATCTGTACCTTGAATTTGCGAATGATTTATGTTGATTGTTGCCTGTAATTCTTGTGCGTTGCTCGTATTACTGCATAATACAAACCAACTCATCAATAATATCAGTTGCAACTTCAGATTTAGGCTTTTTGTCATATTCCTTTTTCCCATCCTTACTGATAATGGTTATCTGATTTTCATCACTGCGAAATGTCGTACCAGGTATTCTTGTTGAATTCAGCACGATAAAGTCTGCATTCTTCTTTTCAAGTTTATGCTTGGCATTAAGCTCTTCGTCGTTTGTCTCCAATGCGAAAGCTACTATTTTCTGGTTGTTGCCCTTTATATTTCCAAGAGATGCTGCAATATCATGAGTAGGCTTTAGCTTGATAATCAAGTCATCTTTCTCACGTTTTATCTTTTTATCAGCAACATTTTCTGGTTTGAAGTCGGCAACAGCAGCACATAATATTGCGGCGTCACATGTATTGAACGCTTTTGTGGCTTCGTTATACATACTCTCGCAGTCTTCAACATCAATCCTATTTATTCCATCAGAACATTTCATTGATACAGGACCTGCTATAAGTGTAACATCAGCTCCACGTTGATAACATTCTTCAGCAATTGCAAATCCCATTTTACCGCTTGAATAGTTTCCAATGAATCTAACAGGATCTATTTTCTCGTAGGTAGGTCCCGCAGTAATCATTATATGCTTGCCGGCAAGATCTTTCTTGCTTAAATATCTGTCAATAGTATCAGCAATTTTTAGGGGATCCTGCATGCGTCCCTTGCCTTCTAGTCCACTTGCTAAGTAACCGCTAGCTGGTTCTATGATATGATTTCCAAACTCCTTCAACTTTTTCAGATTCTCTTGTGTTGATGGATGCTTATACATATCAAGGTCCATAGCCGGTGCAATGAACACAGGAGCTTTCATGCTAAGATATGTAGTAATTAGCATGTTGTCGGCTATTCCATTAGCCATTTTCCCAATGGTGCTTGCCGTACATGGTGCAATAATCATAGCGTCAGCCCATAGACCAAGGTCAACATGTGAATTCCATGTGCCGTCACGTTGTGAGAAGAAATCACTGATTACTGGTTTGTGAGTAAGGGCAGACAGTGTTATTGGTGTTATAAATTCCTTTCCTGCAGGGGTAATAACAACTTGTACCTCAGCACCGCGTCTTATAAGTTCGCGAATGATGAGGCACGATTTGTAGGCTGCTATTGAACCTGTAATTCCTAATACTATTTTTTTTCCTTTTAGCATTATCTATTGTTGAATTCTCTTAATCTAATACGAGTAAGAATCTGTTTGGTATTGTTTGGGAAGTCGGCTCCAAGCATCCAAGAGTAGTAACCTGGGTCTTTTTTCAATACCTCAGCAACAGGCATATCTTTGTATTTTCCAAAGTTAAATACTTCTTGCTTTTCAATATTTCCATGTTTGTCTGTGATTGGATTACCATCCTTATCAGTAATAGGACGCCATACAACTCTTCCGGCAAAATCTACATTGTCATTTTGCTTTGAGAATTCAGCAAGATAGTCCATATCATTCGGCAACACTCTCTCTGGTTCTTCCTGTTTCTCAGATGTGTACATTTCAAGTTCTCCCATGAGCACACGATATGTGGCTTCTGTGTCTTGATCAGCACGATGCGCTTCGAAATCGTCTTCCATCTTGTTTCCGCAGTAGAATTTATATGCAGCAGCAAGATTGCGTTTTTCCATTTTGTGGAATATTGTCTGTGCATCAATTAATCTGCTTTTAGAGAAGTCGTAGTCAATACCTGCACGCAAAAATTCCTCTGCCAGCATAGGTACATCAAATCTATTTGAATTAAATCCTGCAAAGTCGCATCCTTTAAAGTTTTCACTTAACTCAGATGCCAACTCCTTGAAAGTAGGAGCATCTTTAACTTTTTCGTCGTCAATGCCTGTCAAAGCAACAACCTCAGTTGGTATATGCTTTTGTGGATTTACCAAATAGTCACCTCTGTCTTCACTACCATCAGGATTAACCTTTATATATGATAGTTGTATTATTCTGTCGTTTACAATATCAAGCCCCGTAGTCTCTAAATCGAAGACAATTAGGGGCTTTGTAATATTTAGTTTCAAGATATATTAATTTAAATATTGATATATTAGTCGTTTAGCAACATAGGCATAATCAGCGTGAGAATATTTTCATTCTCTGGTTGCTCTGCTGGTACAATTACTCCAGCTCTGCTTGGATCAGCCAACTGGAATATGACTTCATCACTTTCAATATTGCTAAGAATTTCTTGTAATGAGCTACCCTTGAAACCAATGTTGATTGGGTTACTGCTATATTCACATGTTATCTGCTCCTTTGCACTTGTAGCGAAGTCAATGTCTTCTGAAGATACTTCAAGCTTTCCAGCCTCAATATGAAAACGTATCAACTGACTGCTTTCGCTTGCAAATGGAAGTACACGGCGAAGAGCTCCAATAAGACTCTTGCGGTCAATGTTCATGTTGTTTGGATTCTGTGGAATTACGCTGTTGTAGTTAGGGTAATTACCTTCAATCAGGCGGCATGACAATAGGCCATCTGTGAATTTGATTTCAGCACAACGATCGTCGAATTTGATAACAACATCACTTCCGTCTTTGCTAAGAACATTCTTCAACAATGTTGCAGGTTTCTTTGGCAATATGAATGATGCTGGAGTCTCACTCTTTATGTTATAATTTTGATTGCGTACAAGCTTATGACCATCTGTAGCTACAATAGCTAGATAATCTGTCGTCAAATCAAAGTAAATACCATTCATTACTGGTCTTAACTCATCTTGAGCAGTAGCGAATAACGAACGTGTAATATTATTGATGAGTGCTGTAGATTCAATCGTGATAACGGTTGCACTATCAGGAACAGTTTGCGTATGTGGATATTCATCAGCATTCTGTGCTGTGAAGTTGTACATACCGTTCTGATAGAGAATCTTTATTGTAAGAGCCTCTGTGTCAACATCAAATGATAAAGGCTGCTCTGGAAGTTCCTTTACAGCATCAAGTATTGTGCGGTTTGGAACTGCAAAACTACCTTCTCCGTCACACTGATCAAGTGTAACCGATGATGTCATAACGTTCTCGTTGTCTGATGCAGTTATTTTTAGTTCATTGTTACTTACTTCGAAAAGGAAGCTGTCGAGAATAGGAATAGAATTCTTGCTATTAATCACTTTTGAAAGTGATTGAAGGCGTGCGTTTAGTGTTCCGCTTGATAATGTGAATCTCATTATTATTTTTTTTATTCGTTATTGTTCTAATTATTATATTTTTCAGATTACAAAAATACTAAAAACGATTGTTTAAAACAAAAAAAACGCATAAAATATTTCATTTATTAGAACTATTTTAGTAATTTCGCAAACTGAAGTGGGATTTATAAAATCTTTCACTTTGTCGTAAGCTATACTTAAAATAATATATATAAATTATGGAATTACAAGGTAAAGTAATCGTCGCTCTACCAGAGCGTAGTGGAGTTTCTAGCCGTGGAGAATGGAAATCACAGGATTTTGTTATTGAAACTCATGAATCATATCCTCACAAAATGGTATTCTCTGTATTTGGTGTGGAGCGTTTGCAGCGTTTTAATATCCAAGTAGGACAGGAAGTTTTGGTATCTTTTGATATTGATGCTCATGAATATAATGGTCGTTGGTTTAACAGTATTCGCGCGTTTGATGTTCGCCTTGTTGATCCTGCAACTTTAGGTGCTGGCGCAGCTCCTGCAGCTTTTAATGCAGCTCCTGATGCTCAGGCTCCATTCCCTCCAATGCAGAATAATGACAAAGCAGAAAGTGCTGACGATCTGCCATTCTAAATCATAAAGAATAATTGCTGAATATAGATGTGTTTATAGATATTTGGCTATCAATATAAAAGGATTGTGATATAATTTCGCAATCCTTTTTTTTATGGAAAGCATATCCTTGTTGGTGGTTATATTTCTTTACTTATTATTGTTTTGATGTAAAGAAATTTAGTATGCGGCTAATTTGCTCGTTTTTTATATAACGAAGAAATGCCAACTCTAAAAGAGCTGGCATTCTATTGTTTGTTTGGAATAAGTGTTTAATTATTTAAGCTTCAACCTTAGTTTTAGCTGCGTAAACTTCAGGTGAGAGAACAGAAACTGTACTCTTGTCCTTCTTGCCCTTGTGGAAGTATACTAGACCATCTGTAAGAGCATAGAGAGTGTCATCTTTACCCTGAGCAACATTCTCGCCTGCGAAGTGCTTGTTACCACGCTGACGGATGATGATGTTACCTGCGATAACTTTCTGACCACCCCAAATTTTTACGCCTAATCTCTGTGAAGCTGAGTCACGTCCGTTCTTAGAACTACCTACACCTTTCTTATGTGCCATGTTTTGTCCTCCTGATTTTAAGCGTTAATTGATTTAACTGTTACCTCTGTGAACTGTGAACGGTGACCATTCTTCTTGCGGAAATCCTTGCGGCGTTTCATCTTGAAAACGATTACCTTGTCACCCTTAACGAGTGGGTTCACAACTTCAACTACAACTTTTGCACCACTTACTGTAGGTGCGCCGACTGTAACTGCTCCGTCTTTGTCTACGAGCAGAACCTTGTCAAATTCAACAGTCTTGCCTTCTTCTGCATCCTTAATGTGGTGCACGAAAAGCTTTTTGCCTTCTTCAGCTTTAAACTGCTGACCGTTAATCTCTACGATTGCGTACATTGTTTATTTATTAAACGGGTTTCTCCGCTAGGCGGATGACTTATGTCAACACTTGTCTGAGCCTAAAACGGACTAAATCGGGCGCAAAGTTACTTATTTTTATTCAAATCAATGGTTCGTGAAATGATAAATATTAGCTATTTAACGCCTGTTAACTTTTTATATAGATATTTTTATTGTTATACTACAATTTTCCCTTCGTTGAAGGTAGCTCATAATGATAGATATCACGTTTGACAGCCATCTTTAGTGAACGTGCTAAAGCCTTGAAAATGCCTTCTATTTTATGATGCTCGTTTGTGCCTTCAGCCTTGATGTTAAGATTCATCTGTGCAGCGTCACTCAAGCTCTTGAAAAAATGCAGAAACATTTCTGTTGGCATTTCTCCTATTTTCTCACGGTTGAATTCTGCGTCCCAAACTAGCCATGGTCGTCCTCCAAAGTCTAGTGCTACCTGGCAAAGGCAGTCATCCATAGGTAAGCAATATCCGTATCTTTCTATACCTCTCTTATTACCTAAAGCACTGAGTATGCAGCCTCCTAATGTTATGGCAGTATCTTCAATGGTGTGATGCTCGTCTACATTCAGATCACCTTCTGCGTGAATGGTTAAATCCATCATTCCATGTTTGCCTATTTGCTCTAGCATGTGGTCAAAGAATCCCAAACCTGTAGATATGTCACATTTACCAGTACCGTCAAGATTTATCTTCACATAGATATCGGTTTCCTTTGTCGTACGTCTTGTTTCTGCAATCCTTTCGCCAGCAAACAATATCTCGGCAATCTTATCCCAAGTCATATTGTCTTTGCCTAAAATGAGAGATTTGCAGCCTAAGTTTTCTGCCAGTTTTGAATCGCTGTCTCTGTCACCTATAACAAAGCTTCCTTCAATATCGTAATCAGGATTGTTTAAGTATTCCTTTAACATTCCTGTGCCAGGTTTTCTCATAGGTGAGTTGTCTTTCTCAAAGTGACGGTCGATAAGTTGATCATCGAATGTTATGCCTTCACTTTCCAAAGTTTGGATGATAAAGTTGTGTACAGGCCAAAAAGTTTCTTCAGGGAAAGAATTTGTTCCTAGTCCGTCTTGGTTACTTACCATCACAAAGCGAAAGTCTAGATTTCTGCGTATAAATTCAAGATTCTTGAATACACCTTTTGTGAACTTCAGTTTTTCGAAAGAGTCAATCTGTTCATCAGCTGGTTCCTCTATTAGTGTTCCATCACGGTCAATGAATAATATTTTCTGCTTTTTCATCTCTATTTAAGTTATTCGTATTTGTCTATTTTCATCTTTAAATCTGCTTTTTCCTTTTCCTGTTGTGTTATTGCACCATAGATGTAATAACAGAAAATGTAGAAGTAAACAAATATGTAAGTGTACAAGAATGTTGTCAATAGTGATACTGCTACCAAGAGGAATGTAAAATATGATGGTGTTCCGTCTGAGTCACCATTCATAATTCCCATTTGGTTTGTGAGATATGCGTGAAAGATTATCATCAGTGGTAAAGCAATCACAAGCATAATCAATATATAAAAAAGTGCAGTTATGATTTGTCCAATCAGAATAAATCCAAGATGCTTTATACCCGTATGATAGCCTTTGCTAAAAATGCTGATGAATTCTGTATTCTTATCCATTATATATTTTGTGGTAGAAAATATAAATGGTAATGTAAATAAGAATCCTATCATTATAATTGCAAATTCAATAATCATAGATATGGTCAGCGCTTTTTCTGGACTGCAGATGTGCTTTGATACCAAAATGGCAATACTAGTTCCGCCACAAAAGAAAGCGATAGTAAATATTGCAATGCTGATAACTAGTTTTGTAAGGGTAACAAACAGTGATCTTCGTAGATTGAATTTAAAAGAATTTGTGTTCAGCAAGGTGTAAGTTCCACTCATTAACCATGATTCTGCCACAGTTTCACATATTACGAGAAGCACGATAGCTAATAATATCCAATAACTTAGTTTTTGTCCCGATAAATTAGCAAGCATTACGTTCTTGCAGCCTAAGATATATATTGTTAAGATTACAGCAAGTGCAATTGCTGGCATCCATGTCTTTTTGAATATCTTAAGAATATTAAGATTCATCAAATTGAATGCAGCCTTTACGCATCCGTAGATGCTGCGACTTTTAAATAAATGATTTTCCATATTGATTAAATTTATATCATTCTACGTCTGAATTCAGCGCATGTCACAGCTGTGGCAATTGCTACATTAAGTGATTCTGCGGTTTCTCTTCCTGCTGGATAGTTAGGAATGAGCAGTTTACGATTAATCATCTTTCTTATTTCAGGTGATATGCCGTTTCCTTCATTTCCCATAACTATAATTCCGTTTGCTGATAGTTCCTCTTTGTAGATGTCTGTTCCTTCGAGTAACGTTCCATAAACAGGATATTTCGGTGGGAGAGAGCCGATGAATTTTTTAAGATCAGTATAGTGAAGTCTGACGCGTGCGATACTTCCCATTGTAGCTTGCACAACTTTGGGATTGTATATATCAGCAGTGTCATTGCTGCAATAAATATCTGTTATGCCAAACCAGTCGGCAATGCGAATAATAGTTCCTAGATTTCCTGGATCCTGAACCCCGTCAAGCGCAAGATATAAGTTGTCGTCATTGTCTTTTATAATAGGATCGCTGTATTCAAAAACTTGAAATATAGCAAGAACCATTTGGGGATGTTGCAAGAAACTAACTCGTGAAAGTTCGTCTTCTGTAACTTCTATTATTTCGTCAGAATTAATACTATCGTTTGCCTTAATCCATTCACTAGTAGCCACAATAATTTTAGCTCGGTAATTTGTGAGTAGGTCGCCTACAACTTTGTGACCTTCAGCTACAAATACACCTTCGCTGTTTCTAATCTTCTTGTGTTGAAGAGATTTGATATATTTTATTTTAGCTTTGCTAATCATACTTGCAAAAGTAATAATTAATATTGAGAAATTAAAAAACTTCGTATTTTATTTTGGGTTCATTATACAAATCGTTTCAACGAGTTAAGTATTGATATAATTTTGATATGAAGGTCTCTTTGAAAGCAATTAATGTATTGATAAAATGCAAAAAAGGCGATTTTATACTTTTCAAGTATGATTGAGCTTAAAATCATACCTAAATTAATAATGTACGCCTATGTGTGCGAACATCGTTTTTCGTTTTTTTTAGCATCTAAGTGTCTATACGTTGATAATCAGATGGTTATGTCATGTATTTTTGCTATATGTAGTGACGCTTAAGTGTCGTTAAAATTGGCGTTTCTACGATGTAATGCAAATATCTGTTTACATAATAGCTGATTTTATTAATTACGACACATTTTCGACACTTAAAAAATGCGAAAAGTTATCCTAAATTACTGATAGTCAGACAATAGACAGTTAGACGCTTGCGCTTTTGAAAAACCTATGTGGCATATTGCGAAAAGTCACGCATTTTGTCTTTGTATTTACATAAATATCAATCAAGGTTTGCGTTTTACGAAGCAATGCATTGCAATACACGATGTTTTAGGGTGCGTTTTACGAAGTAATGCATTGCGTTTCTTATCATATTGGAGTGCATTGCTTCGTAAAACGCAAAAAAGTACGTAGTAAAAACGTAGCTTACCGTAGCTAATTTTGTTGTTTTAAGTTTGTAAAGTATTGATAATTAGACGAGTAACTTAATACGTAGCTGCGTAGCTAATTATAAAAACAACACTAGAGAAACCTCTTGAATAATTATTCGAATATTGATTTTAAAATACAATATTATATTTGTTTTTAGCAGACTTTATGCAGAAAATATATCTGAAGTACTGTTTTTATAAGAGAGTTTAGACGTTAAATTCATGCGAATTAGCTATAAAAATCATTTTTTATTTTGTATTGTGTTCCGCTTGCACTATCTTTGCATAAGATAAGGTAACAGTTGACAAAACATTTGATTAAATTTGATTTGTTTGTTCTCGTTTGCATGAAAATAATGATAAATGAATAAAATTAAGTTATATATATATATATCGGCAATAGTTCTTTTGATGTCGTGTAATGCTTCTAAGTTTATACCAGAGAATAAGTATTTGCTTGAAAGTGTAAGAGTTGAATCAGACAACAAGGAACTTGATCCGGCGATGCTTCAGGCGTATGTTCGCCAGAAAGCAAATTCTAAGTGGTTCTCAATATTCAAAATACCACTTGGAACATATTCATTAGCAGGAAAAGACTCTGCAAAATGGATTAATAGAACTTTAAAGAATATTGGTGAAAAACCAGTTGTATATGATACTTTGATGGCAAATCGTTCACTTAATGATTTGACTACGGCAATGCATAATATGGGATATATGCATGCAACGGCAGAGATTAAGACAAAAGTTAGAGGAAAGAAAATAAAAGCTATTTACCTGCTACATCCAAAGGATCCATATTATATCAACTCTGTGAAATATGATATCAAGGATAGTGTAATTGCTAAACTGCTTGTAAACAAGAATATGCGCTATCCTTTTAAGCCGAAACTTCTTAGTGGAAGCAAATTTACTGTTGATGTGTTGGATGCAGAACGCAAGAATATAACTAACTTTCTTCTTGATAACGGTTATTATAAGTTTCACAAGGATTATATTATTTATAGTGCTGACTCAGCAAGAAATAGTAAGGATATAAACATCGTGTTGCATCTTTTGCCGTATCGTGTTACTAGTTCTTCACCAGACACGTTGCATCCTTGTTATACGATAAATAAAATAAATTTTCTTAGCGGCGATACCGTGAAAATTCATCTTCGAAACAGTGTGCTACGCTATACAACAGCTTTGGAAGAAGGAAAGCTTTATAATAATAGCGAGTTGCAAAATACATATAATAAGTTTGCGCGCTTACAGGCTGTTAGATTTACGAATATTAGTTTTAGGGAGCATCCCGATACAACCTTGTTGGATTGTGATATACAATTGAGCACCAATAAACCAAACACATTATCTTTTCAACCAGAAGGAACAAATACTGCTGGTGATTTGGGTGCAGCAGCAAGTTTGACATGGGAGAACAGAAACCTTTTTAAAGGTTCTGAATTATTCAGTATTCAGTTACGTGGTGCTTTTGAGGCAATAACGGGTCTTGAAGGTTATCAGAATCAGAATTATGAGGAATATAATATTGAGGGTAAACTTCAGTTCCCTAGATTCTTAGCTCCTTTTCTTTCGAATGCGTTTAAAAAACGTAGTAATGCAACATCAGAATTATCATTGAATTATAATCTGCAAAATCGTCCTGAATTCCATAGACGAATATTCTCTGCTGCATGGAGACACAGATGGAGTGAGCCAAAGCACCATTTGTCTTATAGAATAGACTTGCTGGATCTTAACTATGTCTATATGCCATGGATAAGTCCAACGTTTAAACATGATTATCTTGATAGTGTAAGTAATAGAAATGCCATACTTAGATATAACTATGAAGATTTGTTTATCATGAAAATGGGTGCCGGCATCACTTATAATGACGGTATAAATGTTGTGAGAGCTAATGTAGAGACTGCTGGTAATATTCTTAACGGATTGTCTAGAGCTTTTGATTTCAAGAAAAATAGCAATGGACAATACACCTTATTTAATATAGCTTATGCGCAGTATGCTAAATTTGATTTTGATTACACCCACTTGTTAAGATTTGACACGAGCAACTCTTTAGCTATGCATTTGGGATTTGGAATAGCATGGCCTTATGGAAATAGTGATGTGTTGCCATTTGAAAAGCGATATTTCTCAGGTGGTGCAAACAGTGTGAGAGGATGGAGCGTCAGAGAGTTGGGACCAGGAAAGTATAAAGGAACTGATGGACGAATAGATTTCATAAACCAGACTGGTGATATGAAACTTGATATGAATGTAGAATACAGAACATCATTGTTCTGGAAGTTTGACGGTGCTGCTTTCGTAGATGCGGGTAATATTTGGACGCTTCGCAATTACGAGGAACAACCTGGAGGACAATTTAAAATAAATGAGTTCTATAAGCAAATTGCATTAGCTTATGGAGTAGGGGTGCGATTGAATTTCAGTTATTTCATCATAAGGTTTGATATGGCAATGAAAGCTATAAATCCTGCTTATGAAACAGAAAAAGAACATTATGCCATATTCCATCCGAATCTAAGCAGAGATTTTGCTTTTCATTTTGCAGTAGGATTGCCATTCTAAATGAGATTGTAAATCTCACTAGGAATTTTGCGTTTCAAGACTTCCAATTTGAAGTCTAGTCCTGCTATGATGCCATGCGCTTTAAGCGTTGTTTCTATTGTCTTTTGTGCCAATACAGGGTGATTGTTTTCTTCACTTAAATGGCATAGCCAAACATGCTTCAATTTAGGAGTTGCATATTCTGCCAATGCACTTCCACATTCCGAATTACTCAAATGACCATTAGGTCCAGAAATTCTAATCTTTAGATGTGCTGGATATGGTCCGTTGGATAGCATTTCCTCGTCATGGTTGGCTTCGATTACAAGATAGTTGGCATCGCTGATGTATTTATGCATATCATCAGTAATGTGACCAATGTCGGTCATCAAGACGAATGTTACTCCGTCGTGTTCTATCTTATATCCTACATTGTCAGTGCTGTCATGAGGAACTTCAAAAGGCGTAACCCTAAACTCTCCAAGTGTGAAGGGCTTATCCTTTTCAATGACTTTCACACAGCCATTGTTTATTTTTTTTCTAACACAATAATTGTTTTCAATTCCGTTGTGAACAGAATTAGTTGTATACACGTTGACAGAGTAATCATTACTTATACTTCCAACTGATTTTATGTGATCAGCATGGTCGTGAGTTATAAGCAAATGATGTACATTTGTCATTTGTAATCCATAGTTCTTAAAATGCTTTTTCAGGGTTCTTACCCCTATTCCTGCATCAATAAGTAATCCGTCAGTTTCTGTATATAAATAGTAACAATTGCCACTACTTCCACTGCCGAACGAGATAAACTTCAGCATTATGATATTTCTTTTCTACAAAATTATTAAGAAAAGATGAAAATACCAAAGAAATTGGCTACCTTTGTCCTAAATTAATGAATTTAATATGATTTTTAGTCTCTCAAAGGCATTAAAGAATATATCTTCTACAATAATGTTCATTATTGTAATGTTAAATTTTATATCTTGCAATCATCCTGGAAGTGAAGACAGTCTCACTGAAAATGCTGATTCTTTTTCTCTTGTATCCATACTAAACAGATCTATTAGTTTTTCTTTGGGAATACCTGTTCCATTATCTGATACTGTGATATATACTTTATTATTTTCTTTCCACCCTTTTATTTCAAAGGTGCAGTATTCGTTTCCCGGAGATAGGAATTCACTAATAAAGGGATGGAGTTTTCGAAATTTTGCCTTTAGACCTGTACTGTCAACGCAAATGTAGGTGTTGTATATCTTGTCTTGCTCGAGTTCCACCAGACCCGCAAGGATTGTAATGTCATATTTCTTTGCAAGCTCGATGAGGTGTAGAGTGCTGGATCCCTTTGGGACTTCTTCAGCTACCGAAAAGGCCTCCTCTTTGTTGCAGTTTTTGAGGAACGTGTAGGCCGTGATAGACATCTCATGAAAGGAGATCACTTCTGCTCCTGCACGCTTTGCTTCTCCCGTCAGTTTCTCAATGACTTTTAGGTTATAGGATTTGTCACCATCTTTGGGTTCAAATTGTGCAACAGCAATCTTAAGGTTTTTCATTTTGGTTTTATTGTGGTATTTGAAAATGAGCAATGACCGGGTAATGGTCTGACAATCCCGCGGTCTCCGGGCCGTTCAGGATTTGAGCTCCGGTGCAGAGATTCCCTAGTTTTGGGCTTGTAAGAATGTAATCGATTCGTTGCCTACTTAGGGTGATTTTCTCTTCCGTGAAATCCGTGCTAACAAGGGCTGGTGTTGGAGCACTGAAGCGGTTTTCGGCCGTGACAAATTGTCGGGAGACATCTATAGCTGGAAGCGATAGAAACTTAGACATGACCGAAAAGTCAAAATTTCCAAGGCGCAGATTGGAATATCCCTTATCCGATTTTCTCGAGCGATATTTCTCGAGCAGACTTTTGCTGCCAAGTAATTTGTCACCATCAAAGGGGGAAAGACAATTAAAGTCGCCCAGAATGATAAAGGGATCCGCTGCGTCTTCTTCTATTTTTTTATAAATGATGGCAGCTTCCTTGAATCTAAA
>RCMY010000179.1_pt1 | contig 57299 bp, 52 predicted proteins | sample 2041341 | NCBI WGS metagenome assembly RCMY01 (sample SAMN09708234, study PRJNA481090) | Marine sediment metagenome, whole genome shotgun sequencing project.
GACTCATCGACCGCAAGAGCGACGATGCCGCCATCGTGTTCGTCACCGATCTGACCGGCATCGAGATGTGCGGCGATCGCCGGGCTCACCAGGGTCTCGCCCGACCCGGCAGCGGCCTCGAGCCGGATGACCTCGCTCGCCGCATCGCCGATGACCAAGAGTTCCCGGTAACTAGATCCAACGACGAACACGTCGAACGGACCGTTCGAACAACCGACGGTCATCGACAGTGACGCCCGCTTTGCCGCCCCCGACGACATGAGAGCCTGTTGCATGGCCAGTCCCGCCCCGGCACAACGGACCTCGTGTCGATCCCCGCGGAACAAGATGAGCAGAGCGTCGCCACCAAACTTGATGACCTCGCCTCCGAAGTCGTACGCAGCGTCGATCATCGCCGTGAAGCATTGATTGATCAGGTCGGTGATTTCTTCGGCGCCGGCCTTCCCTTTGCCCGCCAGGCGTTCCGACAATGCCGTGAACCCCGAGATGTCGGCGGACAGCATCGATCCGTCGAGTTCCACGCCGAGGTTCGCGGGCTGTGCATCGCCGTCGGTGGGTCGACTCAACTCGGCGGCCAAGCGCGGCACGAAGGGCGCGAGCACGCTCGTGTCTTGCCAGTCTTGCGGAGTCATAGGTGCCTGTCCTGCGGTACCGCCCAGTACCCCGACCCATGGTACCGCGATGCCCGCACGAGCCGAAAAGGCGGTGCCAGCCGAAAGCAGGTGCCAGCCGAAAGAAGGTCCTAGGCGAAAGGAGGTACTAGCCGACCAGGATCGCCGCGATCACGACGAGGATGAGCACGACGAACACCGCGGTAGCGAACGCGTTTCGGATTCTTTGGTAGCGGCGCCTGGTGGCGCCGATCACCTTGGTGGTGGCACCTTCGGCCGGGCTTTGCCGATATCGGGCCTCTCCAAGCGTGGTGGCCGCGGACCCCGCCGATTTTTGCCGTGCCGGCCCGCTCGCGTCCTCGCCGAGCGATGCAGCCCAAGGGGAAGCATCGGCACCAACGGTTGCGTGGACCTGGGGCGCTTCGATATCGATGATCGTGCAATCCTCGGGACCGCAAATCGCTCCGTCGACCGCGCCGGATATGACGACGTGGCCCCCGTCGTTCACGACGTCGCCCCCGACGAGACCGATGAGCTGCACCGTACCCCCGAGCACCGTGACGTTTCCGCCGACGATTCCCGTGGCGGTGAGCGTGAGGCGACCGTCCTCTACGACGACATCGCCGGTTACCGCGCCACTGATCGCGGTGTAGCCATCGGCAACATGAATATCACCAGCGTGCGTGTCTTCGATGTGTCTCACGGTGCCTGCCGACCGTCGGGGATTCGATCAGGTGTCCATTGTACCCAGGTCTCTGCGTCCGACTTCAAGACAGGGGTTGTGTCGGCCGCCTGGGGTACGTCGTTTCGGGAACCGAAATACACCGCCAGCCACAACAGGCCGGCGGCCAGCGCGAGTGCAGCGAGGGTCCAGACGAAGCGCCACCAACGTCGAACCCGGAGCCCGGGGTTCGGAGATGCCGGTGCGTATTTCCAGGGCATGACCGGTCGGCGCCCCGCTCCCCCACGAAATTGCCGCCATTTCGCGTGGGCACCATCGGGATCCGACCGCGACGTGATAGTCGACACCCGCCTTGGCTCCGGGGGCGGCGCCGGTGGTTCGATCGGTTCGAGGGCGGGTTCGATGGGCGGGCGACCAACGATTGCCGACGACGAGACTTCGATGCCGTGACCGCCACGCAGCGCACCCCCGACCGAGCCGGCGACCACAACCCGACCGCCATGGTTCACGATGTCGCCATGCACGGTGCCGTAGATGTTGGCCAGACCGTCGTGCACGATGACGTCTTCGAGCACGGAGCCGGTCAGCGTGAACCTTCCTGCGGCCACCTCGACCGATCCGGCGACGATGCCACTCACCCCGACGTACCCATCGACCACGAGATCACCGTCGAAGTCCGTGGTGATGTGTTTCATACTCGGGTCCGCCTGTCTGCTGCGCCGATGCTCGACGGGAAGCACGCCGCTGCCGATACAAGTATCAGGGCGTCACGATATCGAACACCTCGTCGCCATTGCCACACCGGTCGAGCAGCCGGCCGAGCATCGCTGCTTCGTTCGACGTCACCGACAGCGACCAACGAGCTTTCTTGTTGATCCAAGCGCTCGCATAGGCGCATGCTGCGTCTTCCGACGGTTCCCACGCAATCGACCCAGCGGCCTCGCGTTCCGCAGCGGTCGCGGCTGCGACGACGAAGAGGTCGCCGGGCTCCGTCTCGTTCGCATACGTGGACAGTTCCACGGGCGACCATGCCCACCCTCCCGCTTCGTGGACGTTCTCGAACGGCACGATCGGTTCGACGACCATGTCGCCCGGCCCGGGTATCGCCTCGCCGGTCCACCCGTCGACCCACGTGCCCGTCACGACGGTGCACCAGTCGAGGGAGAATGCCGTCACGCCGGTGCTCGCAGCAACCGCCACGTCGGTATCGGTCATGCGACAGTCGCCGTCAGAGTCTGTCCATCTGAACGCGCCTGGCAGGAATTCCGTGTCGGGTTGCGACGCATCGTCGATCAGCAGTCCTGCCAAGAGGAGCCGAACTGCCGTGGTCGCCGGGGCTTCCACAAGAAGTTCGCTCGTCGCCACGACGGTGGTGGCCGGCGGCACCGAATCGGTTGGCGGGGTTGTCCCTTGGCTCTCGGTCCGCCCCAAGACCGCAGTCGACGGTTCAGCTTTGGAGTCGAGCAGCCCGGACACCAGGACGCCGCCTGCCGCCAGCACCAACAGTCCAAAAGCGGCGCCGACGGCGAGCAACCGGCCGGAACCATGACGCAGAAATCGAAGTCGCTGTGCGCGGCGAACATCCGCGACTCGGGAGCGCAAGCGAGATGTCGAGGACTCAACGATCGGCGATGGCGTCGTCGCTTCGAACCGGACGTCCGCCAGCGCGCGGGACGGCGCCGTCACCGGCGGGCCGCCCAGCCCGGTCAACGCTCCGGGATCGATCCGGGTCGTGCTCCGGTGGCCCTCGACCGTGCCGCGCACCGACCCGTAGATGACGACGTCTCCGTCGTGGTTGATGACGTCGCCACCGACACTTCCGTGAACGAGCACGCGCCCGGCGACGACGACGAGGTCCCGAAGGACCATGCCGTCTCGCTCGATGATGGTCGTGCCGTCGCGCACGTGCGCCGACCCGCGCACCACGCCGTCGATCGTGGTGTCATCGCTAATGATCAGATCGCCGTCAAAGGGGAAGTCGACGCGCATGGGCACCATTTCTGCCGAATTATGCAGCGATCATAGTCAGACCGGCGGCGAAACAGCGCAGTCCCGCTCGTCAGGTTCGAACGATCCCTTTGTCGGTCGCCCGCAACGTCGCGCCGGGCAACTCGCCGGTGAGCTGGCCTGATTCGAGGGTGATCTGGCCCGCCTTGACCGTGAACTGGTAGCCGTCCACGTCTTGCAGCAGGCGCTTGCCGCCGGCGGGGAGATCGTGCACCATCCTCGGCGCGTGCAAGAACAGGTTGTCGTGATCGATCACATTGACGTCGGCCAACATGCCGGGAGCCAGAACACCCCGGTCGTGCAGGCTGTACACCGATGCGGTCGCCTGCGTCTGTTTATGAACGACCAACTCGAGTGGCAGGCCCTCGCCACGGGTGCGATCGCGGGTCCAGTGCGTGAGCGCGTACGTCGGAAAGCTGGCATCGCAGATCAACCCACAATGTGCGCCGCCGTCGGACAGGCCCATGATCGACGAGGGATGCGCCATCATCTCTCGAATCGCCTCGTGGTCGTGATCCACATAGCTTCCGAGCGGCGAGAAGATCATGCTCTGGCCGTCCTCCTCGAGCAACCAGTCGTACACGACCTCCTGCGGCGATCGCCCGGTTCGCTCGGCGACCGAAAGGGCAGATGCTTCGCGCGGCGGTTCGTAGTCGGGAGGCGACCCCAACGGATACATCTGATGCCAAGCAGTGGCAAGCAGGGCGGCGGATTTGTTGCCGGTTTCCGGTGCCTGCGCCAACAACGTGGCGCGCAGGTCGGGGTTGCGCATGGCGGCAACCACCTCGGGTAGCGGCTTGCCCCAAAGTGGTCGATACGCGGCGTGAGCCGTGAATGGATGAAAGGAACTCTGCAGGCCGAACAGGAGACCGGTTGGTCGGCACGAAACCTGCGGCGCGATGCGGGAGCCGGTTGCACTCTGCGCAAGCGCGTCGTCGAGCGCGACCCGAAACCCCGTTGGATCGCGCGGCGACTGGGCCAGCGAGTACGTGGTGTCGACGCCACGAGCGGCCAGGTGGGCCAACCACTCCTTCTCTCCGACCATGGTGTCGCGTTCCAATGCGGCGTCGGACACATATTGAAACAGTCCCCGGCCGACGCCGGCCAGAGCGTCGACGATGACGGCGAGTTCGTCGTTGCCCGCGAAGGTGCCGGGGATGTACCCGTGCCGGGAGCGGTGCAGCACCGTGCGAGATGTCGAGAATCCGAGCGCACCATCGCGCACGCCCTCAGCGACAACCTCGGCGATCTGTTGGCACTCGTCGACCGTCAGCTCGTCCTCGTGGGCACGATCGCCGAGGACGTAGGCGCGGACCGCCACGTGGGGAACCTGGGTTGCGAGGTCGATCGTGCGCCGACGCCCGGCGAGCGCATCCAGATATTCGCCGAAGCCCTCCCACTGCCAGTCGATGCCTTCGTGCAAGGCCGTGCCGGGGATGTCCTCGACGGCCTCCATCAGCTCGACGAGAAAGTGTTCGCCACCCGGCCGAACCGGAGCGAACCCGACGCCACAGTTCCCCATGACCGCCGTCGTCACCCCATGGTGCGAGGACGGCAACATCTCGCTGTCCCATACCGCCTGGCCGTCGTAATGCGTGTGCACATCGACCCACCCGGGGGTGACCAGCGCACCGTCGGCAGCGATTTCGCGTCGACCTTTTCCGTCGACGTGGCCAACAGCAACGATGCGGTCGCCGTCGATCGCCACGTCGCCCGTGGTCGGCGCCGATCCTGTGCCATCGACGATGGTCCCGCCCCGGACTACCAAATCATGCATCGCGCCAGACTAGTGGGAGCCGTCGTGTCACTTCATTTCTGGACGGGGACCAGCACGACAGCCGACACGGTCCGAGCGGTTTGCAGCACGGTGGCAACACCGTCTACAACCGACACCGTGGCGGTACCGGCGGCATCCCCCACGAGCACGGCGGCGTACTCGGCACAATCCACCGAGGCCGACCCACCTTGTCCCGGAGCGAGCTCGAAGGTCGTGGGAAGTCCGCAGTCGTTCACCATCGATGGAGAACTCAGAACGATGCCCAGCGCGACGACCGCGTTCGGCCGTTCGGGATCGTGGCCGACGTGCACCGGGCGGATCTGCGTGGTGCCTTCGGGCACCCGAACGAGATGTTGGGTTGTGCCCACGATCGCCTCGTCGGGCAGATCTGCCGTCGGCGGGGTCGCACCGAGCGACACGCCGTTGGCATCGAAGAACTCCACCAGCCACCGCTCATCGTCGGCGGTCGTGGAAGAGGAAACCGGCTCGATGTGCCCGAGGTCGCGACTCACCAACGTCACCACGTAGTCGCCGCAGTCGAAGAGGAACGGGACGAGCGCCCCGAATCGCGCGTCGTCGATCCCGGCGAGTTCGTCCGCCGCGAAAAGCACCGACGCAGCCAGCTGCTCATCGGCTTCGCCGTCGCAGCGCTCCCCGGTGTCGGCCGTGCCGATGCCGGTGAGGTCGGGCTTCGGCAAGCTCGTCGGATCGTTCCGAGTTGGCAGCGTCGTCGTGGGAATCGTCGAGGAGGTCGTCGTCACGGGAACCGTGGTCGGCCCCGTCGTTGAAGGAATCGTTGAAGGAACCGTCGTCGCGGGAGCCGTCGTCGCTGGAACCGTGGTGGCGGGAACCGTCGAGGGTGCCACGGTCGTCGGTGCCGGCAGCGTGATCGCCAGGCCCGCCAGCACGCTCAGATCGGGTCCCGTCGGCAGTTCATCGGCTTCGATCGACGAGAGATCGACGATGCGGGCACCGGGGGTCGGTTGCTCGAGCTGCACGCCCAACACCTGGGTCCGAAGCACCGGCGCCGTTCCCGAGGACACCAGCAGCTGTGCTGCGATCGTCGCAACGAGCAGCGCAAGTGCGCCCATGGTCAACGCTTGTGAGGTACGGGTCAACGAGACACGATGCATGAGAATTCGCCACTTCCTGGAGGTACCTCCACCAATCGGTCCATCGCGGAACGATTTGAGCGTTCGACGGCACGGTTCGTCGCGTCCGGATCCGGACGAACCTGACCCGGGCGGCGGACACCGCTACGTTTTCGGTCATGGCGAAAGTCACCCGCGAACCCAAACCACCCATCGTGCTCGACGCCGTCCTCGACGATGGCGAACGCATCCGCGAGATGGCCCGGCAAAATGGCCCGTACTGGCAGCCCGGCCGCATGCTCGTGTCCGCCGGAGCGACAAAGGGCGCGGCCACGATCAGCGATGCCGACACGGGCAACGCCGACGCTCTCGTCGGACCGGTGTTCCGCGGCGACTGGGCGTTCGGCGAGCCGCTCGTCGACGGTGCAGCAGACCTGCTTCACCATCGAGGGTTCATCGATGCCGCCGCAGCGATGTACGACACCGACGTCGTCATTCCCGAGCAGGTGTATGTCAACCTCACCAGTCCGATCGGGCGACAGGGCTTCTCGCACACCGACATTCCCGAGTTCCGAGGAGCCGACCGGACCAACACGCCGGCATGGCTCTTGACCGCCATGGGCGTCTCGCGCCTCTTCGAAGCCGAGCGGATCCACATCGTCACCGCGGTCGCGTGGTTCTACCGCGGTGAGGCCGGCGGCTTGCGGTACTGGCCCGAAGGCGCCGACGGCCCGTCGGTCCTGCACGATGACCTGTGGAATACCGCGGTGGTGGGTGACAACGATTTCATGCCGCACGAGGTGCAACGCGTCGGGCCGCGCGGTTCCACCAAACCCGACGGCATGACCATCAACAGCGAACTCGTGTGGCAGGACGGCCAGTGGCACGTCATCGACGGCGACGCCGTCCTCGCCTCCTTCGACGATGCCCAGATTCGCCTCTCGCTCTCATGGAAGGCCAAAGTTTTCGCTGACGACGGCGAGCGCGCTCGCGCCGAAGCCGGCATCGACGGCGTCACGATCGACGAAGCACTCGAACGGTTGGCGGCCGACCTCGCCAACTCAGATCGCCCTGAACCGCTCGCCGGCACCGAACTGTCGAGCGCGGCGCTTCGTCAACAACTGAGTCGCCGCTACTCCGCCTACGCCGTTTCGGCGCCGCCCGCGTAGAGCCGGCAGCGAGGAATTCACCGTAGGGTGGCGGGCATGAGCATTGAACCTCTCCAACAAGCCATCGCCTCCACCCGTCAGGTGATCGCGCAAGCCGCGGATGCCGACCTGTCCGCGCCCACACCGTGCGAATCGTGGAACGTCGGCGAACTGGTGAATCACATCATCGGTGGGCAGTATTTCTTTCAGGCCGGCATCGCCGGAACGCCGCCGCAGGGGATGGACACCGATTGGTCGGCCGGCGACTGGGTCGGTGCGTATGACGAAGCGACCGCAAAGACCGTCGAGCTCTTTTCCGGCGAGGGCGTGATGGAGACCGAATACCAGCTTCCCTTCGGCAAGATGCCCGGCGCGGCGTTCGCCGGATTGGCCACGACCGACACGTTCCAGCACGGGTGGGACCTCGCCAAGGCAACCGGCCAGTCGACCGACCTCGACCCCTCCTTGGCAGCGGGCCTCCTGCAGCAGTCCCGCATGGCGATTCAGGACAACTTCCGCGGTCCCGAAGGTGCGCCTTTCGGCGCCGAGAAAACGTGTGCCGATGACGCAAGCAGCGCCGATCAGCTCGCCGCGTTTCTCGGCCGCGACGTCTGAGCCGGGCGACAAACCGCAGCGAGTCCGGCTGCGGCCAGCAGGGCCGCACCCCACCACACCCACATCGCCAGGGGTCGCACGGCCAGGTCGTACTCGGCCTGGCCGTTGTCGTTCCCGTCGCGCAGCACCACCTGCACGTCGTCGATCGGCGTCGAGATCAGGCTGGTCTCGGCCAACAGCACGCCGGCATCTGGATAGCTCACGAGCTGAGGAAAGCGCGCCCTGCCATCGATGAGAATCTGGGCGGTCACCGTTCCGCCGAGCAGGTCGTCGCGACCGTCTGCAACGAGCTCGACATGCTCGAACCGGTGGCCACCGAGCTCGATCGCTTCACCCGGGCCAAGCACGATCCGCTGTTGCGCCGTCGCGGTCGTGCCTGCGACGCCGACGATCAGTACCGCAAATCCCAGGTGACCGAGCACCACCGACAGTCGCGGTCGAGCGCCGACCGTCACCGAGGCGACCATGACCCCCGCCAGCGCAACCGCAGCGGCAACGACGACGATCGTCAGGATCGGCCAACCCACAAACCCTGAAGCAGCCACGGCGAGAATCGCGCCGATCGCCGCCGGCACGATGACCCTGGTGCGCCGTTTTGCGTGCGCCACGCTGGCTGCGATCAGCCCGACGATCACGACGGGAACGAGCAGTCGCATGTAGAAACCGCCGTTGATGACCCGCTGATCGGCGCCGAACCACGCCGCCAGGATCGGAACGGAGGTGCCGATGAGAACAACCACCGCGGAAACGACGGTCAGTCCGACCGGCACGGTAGATGTCCACCGTCGCCCGGCGTCGATCCCGGTCGCCCGCATCCTGGTGCCGGCCGCAGTGGTGGCGCCGATCGCAATCGCCGCGGCCAGCGCGGCGAGAACGCCGAGCGCGATGCCGACGGCCCGCTGTTCCGCAAACGCGTGTACCGAGGCAGTCGCACCCGACCGGGTCAACACGGCGCCGTAGACGACCAGGACAAAAGGGGCTCCGCGCAATGCAGCCCCTGCCGCGCCGTTGCGCGACCAGTGGATTGCGGCCACGAGCACGAGCCACGGAATCAGCGCGGTGTTCTCCACCGGGTCCCATGCCCAATAGCCGCCCCAGCCGAGTTCGACGTACGCCCAATTCGCGCCCGTGGCGAGTCCTACGGTGAGCAGCGTCCAACTGGCGACGACCCAGCGACGAATCGACTGGTCGTGATCGGATCCCGACACCGCGCTCGCGGCGGTCAGTGCAAACGGCACGACGGTCGACACCAATCCGAGATACAGCAACGGCGGGTGGTACACCATCGCCGGATGTTCGAGAATCGGCGTGAGGCCCTGGCCCTGGAACTGCGGCACGTCGAGTTTGCCGAACGGATTCGCCAAGAGACCCACGATCGCGACCGCACCCGCAACGACGACTCCGACGACCGCGCTCGCCGCCGGGCTCTTGCGGGTCCCGTACCAACCGACGACCGCAAGAAGTGCGACCCACAGCAGTAGCGAACCGCCCAACCCGCCCCACAGGCCGGCCAGCCGATACGGAGCTCCGATCCCGGTCCTACTGTGATCGGCGACGTACTCGAGCGAGAAATCCGACCGAACGAACGCGACTCCGAGGCGGATCGTGGCCGCCGACAACGCACCGGCGCTCACGGCCAGGAGTCGATGGGGCCACGTCGCCGATCTCCACGTGCCAACCGCCCCGACAGCAGCGGCCGCCGCAATCAAAAGGCAGAACGATCCGAACGACACGCCCGAGACGGTACTTCCTCGTGCGACGGACTTGACCACACCCCGAAACGAACGTATGTTCGATTCATGACGACTCCCCCACCCTCGAACCGCCACGAAATCGAACGCATTCGACGGTCGGTTGCCATGCTTCCCCCCGGACAAAAAGCACTGTCGCGCGAGGACGCCATGGCGATGCTCCGGCAGCTCGACAGCGCCGAGCGGCAGCTCGAGCAACTACGCACCGTCCTCGACGCCCGCGACTAGCGCTTTCGAGTTGTCCGGGCGAAGCTGTGACGATGTCACTCGCTACTTGGTACGAATACAAAGCTCTCCCCTGGTTCGTCGACAAAGCGCTCGACAACGAGTCCACCCACAAGCGCCGCGAACAGGTATGTGCCGGTCTGCGGGGGACGGTGGTCGAAATTGGCTTCGGCTCCGGTCTCAACGTCGGGCACTACCCGCCAGAGGTCACCGAGATCTTGGCCGTCGAACCGGCCCGGTACGGTGCGACCATCGGCGCCGATCGCATCGCGGCTGCAACCGTTCCGATCCACTTCGTCGGATTCGACGGCGAACGACTCCCGCTCGAAGACGAGAGCGCAGACGCGGTGCTCAGCACGTTCACGCTGTGCACCATTCCCGACATCGAGCAGGCCATCAGCGAAGCGTGGCGAGTGCTTCGCCCGGGTGGGGTCGTGCACTTTCTCGAGCACGGCATTGCCGAGTCACCGGACACCCAGAAGTGGCAGCATCGGCTCAACCCGCTCCAAAAGAAAGCCTGCGGGGGTTGCCACATCACCCGCCACCCTGCCGAGCTGCTCGAAGCCGCAGGCTTCGACGTGACCTACGAGCGCTTCACGGAGCGGCCGGCCACCCACGCTTCGATGTTCATCGGCACCGCCACGAAGCCGTCGGCGTGACCCGCCCCGTCGCGTTCGTGACCGGCGCGAGTCGCGGTATCGGACGCGCGAGCGCCATAGCGTTGGCCAACGCCGGATTCGACGTGGCGGTTGCGGCTCGAACCATGACCGACGGCAGCGCTCGGTTGAGCGACGACGATCCGACCGTCGTTCCCGGTGGGCTCGACACGACGGTCGACGCCATCGAGGCCGCCGGCGGCAGCGGCTTTGCGGTGCGGCTCGACCTCCTCGATCGAGCGACGGTCGATGCGGCATGCGCTGCGGTGCTCGACCGCTTTGGCGGGGTCGACGTGTTGGTGAACAACGCGATCTATCAGGGCCCGGCATCGATGAGCGAGCTCCTCGACCTCGACGAGATCGAGCTGGTGCGACAGTTCGAGGGCAACGTCTTCGCCCAGCTGGCGATAACCCGACACCTGCTGCCGCCCATGATTCGGCGCGGTGGCGGCACGATCATCAACATGATCTCCGGCACGGCCCACCTCACGCCGCCGGGTCGCATCGGCAGCGGGGGTTGGGGCATGAGTTACGCGATGAGCAAGGCTGCGTTCGAACGGGTCGCGCCGCTGCTCACCGTGGAGCACCGCGACGACAACGTCGTGTGCTTCAGCGTCGACCCCGACTACGTCGTGACCGAACGGGCGCAGGTGGCCAACCGCGATCGCGGCTTCGACCACCGAGCCAATACACCGGAGACCATTGGTGCCGCGGTGGCCTGGCTCGCCACCGACAGCGAGATACGCGCCCGCAGCGGCGAGGTCATCTTTGCGGCGCGAGAAGCTCGAAAGCACAACCTCGTCTGAGGGTACGTCGAAGCACCCGGCCGTTGTACCCACAAGAAAGCGTCGAAATACCCATTTAGAACCACCTACGCGGCGCGGCACTCTTGGCCTCATGAACTCCGTCACTCCCCGCCGACTTCCCACGATGAAGCGCCTTGCGGCCGCTCCCATCGTCGCTGGACTTGCGATGATGCTTGCTGTCCCGGCCGCCGCAGCGCAGGATCAGTCGGGTTCACAGCCCGTCGACCAGGTCGTCACCGAAACGGTGACCGAGCAGCGATGCCTCGACGTCGCATTCGACGGCCGGGCCTTGATCTCGCCGAACATCGCGACCCGGCCGGCGGTCACCGCCGCGGTTCCGGCCGGCGGTGTCACGATCACCAACGCCACGTCGAGCGACTCCTATGTCGGCCGCGAGAACGTCACCCAAACCTCCGAGCGGTGGGACGTGCAGTTCCTCGACGCCGGAGGTGCCGTGATCGCCACCTCCGCACCAACCGCCGACCTTCCCGACCTGGTGCAGACCGGCACCTGGTCCGGCCCCCTCGGCCCGGTGAACCTCCCATCCGATGCGGTATCGATTCGACCCCATCACCGGCCCGACCTTGCCCCCGACGGGACGCCGAACAGCGTCTTTCCGGGCTCGGTGCGCCTGTGCTGGTCGGTCGAAGTCGAGGTCGTCGTGACGCTGCCGCCCACCACCGCTGCACCCGAGACGACCATTCCCGCAACGACCGCCGCCCCCGCGACCACCTCTCCCGCCACCACCGCCGCCCCGGCGACCACGTCTCCCGCGACCACCGCCGCCCCGGAGACCACCTCTCCCGCCACGACTGCAGCGACCCAGGTGCTCGACCTGACCGAAAGCCCGACCACGCAAGCCCCGGCCCCCGCCGCCGTGAAGTCGACGAACAGCTCGCAGGGCACGGCCGAACTCGCCCGCACCGGCTTTGCAACCGACCTGATCGCCGTTCTCGGCGCATCCCTCTTCAGCTTCGGTGCGGCGCTGGCCTACCTCGGCCGTCGCAACGAGCTCGCCGGCTACTAGGCGTCAGCGACGGTCGAGATCTGTCATTTCGCCTCGAGTTCGCGAGTCACCAACGCAGCGAGACGACGAAGCTCGGCCAGCTCCTTGTCGTCGAGCACGCGAGGGCGATGATCGCCGACACAGAGGGTCCCGGCCCGAGTGCCGTCCGAAAGGGTCAACGGCATACCGGCGTAGAAGCGCACGTACGGTTCGTTGGTGACCAACGGGTTGTCTGCGAATCGGTCATCGGCGAGCGCGTCCGAAACCTGCAGCACGTTGTCATCGAGGATGGCGTGGGCACAAAACGCCATGTCGCGCGGCGTTTCAGTGGCGTCGACCCCTCGGCGGGACTTGAACCACTGACGGTCGGCGTCGACGAGGCTGATGAGTGCAACCGGCACATCGAGCGCCTTGGACGCCATTTCGGTCAAGAGATCGAATCGAGCTTCAGGCCCGGTGTCGAGCACACGGAGCGCCTGCAGTGAGCGAAGTCGCTTTTCCTCCCCCGGCGGCACTGGCGCGGGCTGCCAGCGACAAGCCCGACGCAGAAGCCACGCGCGCAATTTCGTCCGGATGTAACCCGGACTCGAGGGCCACTGCAACGTGTCGGTTATCTCCAGATCCTCTGCCCCCGGAGGCCAGCCGCCGGTTGCGGTGATCGCAATCAGGCTGATCTCACCGTCGGGGATGGATTCGATGGCGCCGATGGATCGGGCGAACTCGGCGAGCGCCTTTCCGTCATCGGACCCTTCGAGGACGACGATCCCAGGGCGCTGGGTCCGAGCGATCTCAACCGCTTCGTCGTGGTCGGTGGTTTCCCAGATGTCGAGCCCCTCAGCCTCGGCGGCATCGCGCAGAATGGTCGCGACCTCCGCGTTCGACACCGCCAACAACACGCTTCGGCGGACATCGTCCAGCGCGGCCGGCCCCGAAACCTCAGCTGCGGCGGCGGTCGGGGACTCGTGTTGCAGGTGAATAGTGACACCCTCGGCCGCCGCAATCACGCTTCCTTCGTACCCCTGACGCTTGGCGCGCTTGCGGGAGCGGTGGAGTATTTCATCGACCTGCTCGTCGGTACGGGACGGGTCGTGATGAAACAGCGCCACCTGCGCGACGCCCGCATGTTGGGCGGCATCGACGACGTACTCAACGGTGCTGTGCCCCCACCCGGCCTTGCTTGGATACTCCTCGGCTACGTACTGGGCGTCGTGGATCAGCAGGTCGGCACCATCGAAGAATCGGGCGTGGGCGAGGTCGTGACGGCTCGACGAAATATCGCCGCCCGGACCGAGGGCACGGTCGTGCGGTTCGTGGTCGGAGGCATACACGAGTGTTGCGCCGTCGACCTCCAGCCGATAGCCGAGGGTGAGCGCCGGATGGTTGAGGTAGGTGGTGTGCACCGTGACGTCATCGATCTGGAAGCTGCCCTCGACAAGGTCGTGGTACTGCACTCGAGCGGCGAGTTGTTCAATACTCACGGGAAAGTAGGAGTACTGCATCTGGCCGGCAAGGGTTTCGCCGAGCGAGCCCGCAAGACCGCGCGGACCGTAGACGTTCCACGAGCCATCGGGCTGGAACATCGGCGCGAAGAATGGCAGACCCTGAATATGGTCCCAGTGGGTATGGCTGATCAGCAGATGGCCCTCGATCGGCGATCCGCCGCTCTGTGCGACCAGTTTCTCGCCGAGACCATGGGCACCGGTGCCGCAATCCAACACGATGAGTGTTCCCGCGTCGGAGCGGACCTCGATACACGAGGTATTTCCGCCGTAGCGAAGCGTCGACGGTCCGGCCTTGGCGATCGACCCTCGTGTTCCCCAGAACGTGACTTCCATACTCGGACACCCCTGGGGTGAGCGTAGGCGACTTCAGGTCCGGTTGCCTGTGGTGAACCAGTGGGGAATCAGCGGGATTCAGGCCCGTTGGCTGCTGACGGACACGGTCTCACCGGTCATGAACGAGCTGTAGTCGGAAGCGAGCATCACCATGACGTTGGCGACCTCCCATGGTTCGGCCCCGCGGCCGAATGCCTCTTTCTCCGCCAGTTCGGCGAGTAGCTCTTCGCTGCTCACCTTGGCGAGGAAGGGGTGCATCGCCAGACTCGGAGCGACGCAATTGATACGAACCCCGGCGTCGACGATTTCCATCGCCGCGCAGCGGGTGAGCGCCATCACGCCGGCTTTCGCTGCGGCGTAGTGACACTGCCCGACCTGTGCTCTCCATCCGATCACGGATGCATTGTTCACAATGACGCCGCTCCCCCGTTCACCCATGAGCCGCATTGCGGCCCTGGTGGCGCGCATGGTGCCGTTCAGCGTGACGTCCATGACGACGTTCCATTGATCGTCGGTCATGTCGACCAGCGGCACGTCGCCACCCAGGCCGGCATTGTTGATGAGGATGTCGACGTGACCAAGCTCGGTAACGGCCGTGTCGAAGAGTCGTTGGATGTCTTCCTCGACCGTGACGTTGCACAACACGGCCGGCGTGGGTTTGCCCGATACTTCCGACAGTGCAGCAGCGGCCTCGTTCAGACGGCGCTCGTGAATGTCAGAAATGAGGACGTCGGCACCCTCTTCGATGCACCGCTTGGCCACCGCAAACCCAATACCGGTCCCGGCTGCCGCCGTGACAACCGCGGTCTTTCCGGCGAGGAGGCCATGACCTTCGACGTACTTTGGCACCGAGGTGGCCATGATCAGCCCTCCGCCTTTTCCGCTTCTTCGCGCGCCATGTCGGCCATACGCTGCTCGAGGTCGGCGATGAACGGCAGCTTTTCGACACCGAGTTCGGCAAAGTTGTCGGCGATCTGCTGAGCGGTCCACTGCTCGTCGGGAGCGTGGATGCTGCGAAGCTCCTTTGGCTGGCTCCACACGGAGATGCGTCCGCCCACGACGGTGTAGGTCTGCCCGGTGACCTCGCTGCTGGCGTCGCTCATCAAGAAGAGGGCCATGGGGGCGATGTCCTCGGCCGATCCCATCTCGAAGTCGAACGGGACATTCTCACTCATGCGGGTGCGGGCGATGGGAGCGATGCAGTTGGCGCGCACGACGGGGCCGCCCCGCATCGAGATGCTGGCACCGGTGAGTGCCGCCGAGCGCATCAGGCTGATGATGCCGCCCTTGGCCGAGGCGTAGTTCGCCTGCGCGGTCGAACCCATGAAGGCGCCGGAGGTGAATCCCAACAGAGAACCGCCGTTGTCCTGTTTGCGCATCTTGGCGAATGCGGGTCGAAAGACGTTGAAATGACCCTTGAGGTGGACCGCGATGACGGCATCCCACTCCTCTTCGCTCATGTTGAAGAGCATGCGCTCACGCAGATTGCCGGCAACACAGATGACGCCGTCGATCGTGCCCCAGGTGTCGCAAGCAGCATCGACGATCTGCTGGCCGACCGCGCCGTCGGCCACGTTGCCGGCAACGGCGATCGCCTGGCCACCGGCTGCTTCGATTTCGGCGACGGTCGCGTCGGCGACCTCGCTCGACGGATCGGACCCATCCATCGAAACGCCATAATCCGCCACCACGATGTTTGCACCCTCGGCTGCCGCAGCCAGGGCGGTCGCCTTGCCGATGCCGTTGCCGGCTCCGGTGATTGCGATGTTTTTGCCGTCGAGTAGTCCAGCCACGGTTGCGGGCTCCCTTTTCCAAGTGATTCGTGCTTCTCGTCGTCGCGACGAGGAAGCCAGGATGGTATGTCACCTCGGGGCTGCATCTCGAAACGGAGAGCACACAGCACCACGAGCCACCGGCGACTATGGCCAGATTCGCGCTCATCGCGCGCACATATCCCACCGTGAGCGCGAATCATCCCCCACCCTGTCGACGCTCCTCGGTAGGGTTTTGTGTTTCCGGTCGGTGCCAAACCGACCGGCAGCTTCTCCGAGGAATCCGCCCCGTGGCCAACCCAAGCGCCGACCAACAGCGACGCCGAGACGTTGACGCGCTCCGTCAACGGCTTGCAGGTGCGGCCGGGGCGGGCGATGGCATGCACGGCATCGATGCCGGCGACACCGATGCCGGCGAGATCAATACCGGCGAAATGGACGAGCAGCGTGAAACGCTGCAACTGCAGGCTCGTGTCGTGTTGGGCCAACTCCGGGACCACGCAATCCTCCTCGACTACGAGGGGCGCATCATCGATTGCAACGACGCGTTGCTCGACGTGACCGGCACCAACCGCGCGACGACCGCCGGTCGATTCGTCTGGGATGTGCCGTGGTGGCATCGACCCGAGTCCGCCGACGCCAACCTGCACTTTCTCATCAAGCGTGGCCTCGAAGGAACCCCGGCTCGTGCCGTGATCGAGATCAGCTATTGGGGCGAACTCATCAGCCGGTCGTTCGAGGTGACCATCTCCGCCATCGTGGACAGCGCCGGCACGCCCGTGTTCTTGCTGGCCGAGACCCGCGATGTCGGCGATCGCCTCGCGGCCGAGACCATCATCGACCGACAAGCCAAAGCGCTCGCCATCGCCGAGCAGCGCTACGACGCACTCGTCGCGAACAGCTCGGACCTGATGGGCGTGCACGATCTCCATGGCCGCTATATCGGAGCGAACGACGCGGCGATCTCCATCCTCGGCTACACCCCCGATCAGCTCCTGGGCGAACTGCCGATCGACCTGACGCACCCCGACGATCGTGTTGCGACGATGCGGGCCTTCCATCCGGCAGCCCAAACGTACGTCGACGGCCAGCGGGTCCAGCATCGGCTGCGCCATCTCGATGGCACCTACCGAACCTGTGAAACGCACTATGTCCCGGTCAAGGACAGCAACGGCCGTGCCGTGCAGCTGCAGTCGACCACCCGCGACCTCAGCGCATTCACCGTGGCCAGTGACGACATTCTCGAGCGAGCGCTCCACGACGAGCTCACCGGCTTGCCCAATCGCACCCTCGCCCTCGACCGGCTGAGTCAGGCCCTGGCGTCCAGTCGCCGGTCACTCAAGCCGGTCACCGCGCTCGTGATCGATCTCGACGGCTTCTCGCTCATCAACGACACGATCGGCCGCACTGCCGGCGACGGCGCCTTGCGCGCGGTCGGCGATCGCCTGTCGACACTCGTTCGCCCCGGCGACACGCTCGCCCGCCTCGGGGGCGACGAGTTCCTGATGATCTGCGGCGACACCACACCGGCGGCAGCGAGCATCATCTCGCGTCGACTGCTCTCGTCGTTGGAAGAACCACTGTTGGTGCAGGGCCGGGCTCTGACCATCAGCGCGTCCATCGGCACCGCAACAGCAGAAGGCGAATCCGACCCGCTGCTCCTCATCGACCTCGCTGACGCCGCGATGACCAAAGCCAAACAAAACGGGCGCGGAGGTTTTGCGTCGCACGACCCCGCCCACACGACGGCAACCTCCGAGCGAGACCTTCTCGAACACGCGCTGCGCCGTGCACTCGAGCGAGGCGAATTCCGTTTGCACTACCAGCCGGAACACCAGCTCGACTCGGGAGCACTCGTCGGGTTTGAAGCACTGCTGCGGTGGGAGCGGATCGCCGGCGAGTTGGTGCCACCGAACGAGTTCATCCCGCTCGCCGAAGAAACCGGACTCATCGTTCCCATCGGTGCGTGGGTCATTCGAGAAACCTGCCGTCAGATCTCGTTGTGGCGCGCCATGGGGCACAACCCACCGCCGATCTGGGTCAACGTGTCGGCCCGCCAACTCAGCGAGCCCGATCTCCTCACCACGATTACCGAAGCGCTCTCCGACACCGGCCTCGAACCAGAGGCGCTGTGCGTCGAGCTCACGGAATCGGCGTTGCTCGACGATCCCGAACTCGCTGCCTCACAGCTGCTCGAACTCCAAAAGGGCGGCATTCGCATCGGCCTCGACGACTTCGGCACGGGGTACTCGTCGCTTTCGCACCTGGCGGAGTTCCCGCTGGATGTACTGAAGATCGACCGCTCGTTCGTCGCCGGCCTGGGCACCAAGGAACTCAGCACGACCATCGTCGGCGCGATGGTCGATCTCGCCCACCGACTTAACCTCACGGTCATCGCCGAAGGCGTCGAGACCGCGGTACAGCTCTCCACCCTTCGCGAACTCAACTGCGACATGGCGGTCGGTTTCTACTTCAGTCGGCCTCTCGAACCGGCCAAGTGCGCCGAACTGTTCTGATCCGCTCAGACCGGAGCGGCCGGTAAGAGCAGCCGAACCGCAGCCGCCAGTTCGTCGCTCACGGTATTGCTCGGACGGTTGCGGCTGACCCACGACATCGTCGATGAGAACCACACGTGTCCGATCACCCGGGTGATCCCGGCGACGTCGGCGTCGCTGCCCTCTTCGAACGCGGAGTTGATGAGCTCGCCGACCTGCTGATCGACACGAGCCTTGTACGGCTCGACCTCGGGATCGGTGGTGGCGAGTGCGGTGAACATCGCGCCCATGAGCACGGGGTTGCGAGTCGATGCTTTGGCGGCTTCGGACAGGATGAGGACAAGGCGGTCGGCGTCGTTGTTCGCCTCGATTCCCATTGCGTCGATGCGATTGCGAACCATGTCGATCCACTCGCACAGCCCGGCGACGAGCATCGCATCTTTCGACGTGAAGTACCGATAGATCGTGCCCATCGCCACCTCGGCGCGGGCGGCGACATCACGCATCTGCACGGCTTCGTAGCCGCCCTCGACCGCCAGCGTCATCGCGGCCTCGATGACGCGCTCCTTGCGCTCCACCTGCCGCTGCTCACGCACTGTCATCGTTGACATGCTGGAAAGGTTGGTGCGTGCCGAGACCTCCGGGCAAATCCTCCGGCGGCGGAGATGAAGCCAAATAGGCTAGCCAGCCAAGGATTTGTTGTGGAGCCATCGATCGGGAACGCGCTCGAACGCTTCGATGCAAGCCGCATACGCAGGCGCGAAACGTCGCGACGCGAGCGCCGCCCACTCGTCGGGTAACGAACCCGATGGACTTTGTTTGACGATCTCGCCGAGGTCCGGGGTTACGTAGTCCAACCCCAGTGAATCGCTCACCCACTTCACCGGCGCATCGTCGCCGTCGACGAAGACATCCTCGAAGAACACGACCAGACGCTGCGCTTCGGGCACCGCCGGGAGGAAGCGATCCAGCAGATCGTCGTACTCGCTGCGCAACGCTGCGCCCGAACTCGCGAGCATCGTCTCGAACTCACGAAACGGATCGAAGTCGGGCTGGCGCCCGCCCTTGAATCGCAGGTGCGACCAGAAACGGTCGACCGGATCTCGAAGCACCAACAGGAACTTCGCGTCGGGGTGGGCCCGTAGAATCGCCTGGTAGCCAGTAGCCGGAAGGAGCGAATAGCTCGGGGTGATCTCGCCACACGCCAACGATCCAGCATTGCGATTGGTGAAGAACGACCGATACAGAGAGACGGTCTCTTCGAGCGAATCCGCCTCGACCATCTGTCGGCGGGCGAGTGAGCCGTCGAGCAGGCCCGCGGTCCGTTCGGTGTGTGGCACGTGGCGGCCTTCCAGCCTCTCAATCCGTCGGTCGAACCGTGAGGTGAAGACGCCGCAGTGTTCCGGCACGAGCAGCTGATCGAAGACGTGCAGCTCCTTGACCGGCGAGAACCACACCTGTGGATGCGCTGCAAAATAGTGACCGAACCATGACGTGCCGGCCTTGGCGACACCGACGCCGACGAAGAACTGCGAACTGACAGGGGATGACACGAGCCAAGAGTACAGTCGGGTTGCCCGAGCAGGACTGATCACCACCGAGGTCGGAGTGGAACCCAAGAGCCCCAAGGATCGCGCCACACAGCGCGACGCCGCCATCGAACTCACCAAGCGGGTAGCGATCTGGGCCGTGCCGCTTTCGCTCATCTCCGCGCTCTTGATCGCGCTCGGCCTGCCGTGGTGGATCGTCGCACTCGCGATCGTGATGTTCGTGCTGTATCTCCTCTTCGAAGCGTAAGCGTCGTTCCACAGGGGCCCCGGCGCGAGTCGCTCTCGCGCCCACATGACTGCCAACCCATGTCCCTCCATGTCCTTGAAAGCCGGAGGGGATGGCCGATGAAGAGCCATGAGCTTGCATCACTGGCCGTTGCTGCGACGCGGGGCCCTCGCCCTTGCGCTGCTGACCGGAGCGGCCTCATGCACCTACACCGAATCCTCCGGAAGTGCGGGTCGTCCCTCGACGGGGGCATCGACGGACACCGCGAGCACCAGCGACGCCATCCCGGAGGACGGCCAACACCTCGGTGCTCTGGCCTTCGCCGTCGACGGCATGGCCGACCAGCTGTGGTACGTCGCTTTCACCGAGTCCGGACTCAATATCCGCACCGGCCCTGGCACCGACAACGAAAGCCAGGGACGGTTGGCAGCGGGCACGCAGGTCATCACGACCGGCGAGACCGCAGATATCGGCGGCGACGCGTGGTTCGAGATCACCTCGGGCGCACTTCGTGGCTGGGTTCACAGCGGCTACCTGATCAACCAAGAGGACTTCGATCGCACGTCGTCGACGACGCCTCGTGTCGTTTCGACCTGGCCCGCCGGCACGGCACTCGTCGTGGCGGAGAGCCCCGGGGCGAACCTTCGTGATCAGCCGGGCGGAGAGATCATCACGGAGCTCGTCGTGGGCACCGAAGTGCTCTCGTCGGGAGTCGAGACGAACGGTTGGATTCCGGTGAAGGTCGGAACGCTGGACGGCTGGGTCTTGGCCGCACTGCTGGCCCGTACGGAATCGCCCCTGCAACCGTTCGGTGCATCGAGCTCGGTCACACCGGCCCCCGGTCTCAGCGGCACCAACATTCGATCTTCGCCCGATGGCACGATCATCACCGGCATTCCGGCGGACGAAAGCGCTTTGCTGACCGGCAATGTCGCAGGAGACTGGGTTGAGGTCACCTATCGGGGCGTGCGCGGTTGGGCGTTGTCGGACCTACTGGTGGCTTCCGAAGACCCCGGCACGGTCCCCCCTTCCACCGCCACGGTCCAAAAGCCGGGCGATGTTGTGGCGGTCTATCTCGAGGCCCGCCTCGACAGCCTCCTGCTCACCACGGTCCCGAACGGCGAACAGGTGGACACCACCGGTATCGGCACTGCCGACGGTTGGACCCAGGTGCGCCTCGTGGACGGCACGATCGGGTGGATGCAGACGGTCTATCTCAGCGGTTAGATCCGCTCGAGGATGACACCGATGCCGAGGCTGCCACCTTGGCACATGGTGATGTACGCCAGTTCTCCATCGGTGCGCTCGAGTTCGTGGAGAGCAGTGGTGATCAATCGGCTGCCGGTGCATCCCACCGGGTGACCCATGGCGATGGCGCCGCCGTTGACGTTCACCTTGTCCATGTCGACGTCGTGGACCTGCGCCCAGGACAGGACGACTGCGGCGAATGCCTCGTTGCATTCCATGATGTCGAAGTCGGCCATGGTGTGCCCGGATTGCGCCAGCATCTTGGTGGTGGCATCGACGGGTCCGTCGAGGATGTAGTACGGGTCGCTGCCGACCATGGTGTGGTACTTGATGCGAGCGCGCGGCTTGAGACCGCGTTCTTTCGCGACGTCTTCGTCCATCCACAGCACAGCAGCTGCCCCATCGGAGATCTGCGACGCGGTGCCTGCGGTGTGGATGGTGTCGGGGATCACCGGCTTGAGCTTGGCCAGGCCTTCCATCGTCGTTTCGCGCAGACCTTGGTCCCGACTGACGGTGACCACCTCGCCGGTGGGTTCGCCTTCCTTGTCGACCTGCACCACGTCGGGCACCGGTAGCACTTCACGTTCGAACCGTCCCTCCGCCCACGCGGTCGCGGCCTTTTGCTGCGACGCCATGCCCAACGCATCGACGTCTTCTCGCGTGATTCCTCGCAGATCGGCGACCCGCTGTGCTGCACCGAACTGGCCGTTCTCGGCCTCGTCCCATGGCCAACCAGCCGACTTGTAGTAGCCGCCCCCACCGCGTGCCGCGGTACCCAACGGCACCTGGGTCATCTGCTCGACGCCACAGGCGATGCCGATGTCGGCTCCGCCGGTCGTGATGAGTCCCTGCATGAAGTTGTTGGCCTGCAGCCCGGAACCACACTGACAATCGACGGTGGTTGCCGCGGTGTTGTACACATCGCCGACGGTGAGCCAAGCCGTGCGACCCACGTTCGATGCCTGCTGACCGGCCTGTGTGACGCAGCCGGCGACGATCTGATCGACGTCCTTGGGCTCGACGCCGGCCGCCTCGAGCACGCCGCGTTGCACATGCGACAAGAGCTTTGGTGCGATCACACTGGCCAACGCGCCACCACGCTTGCCGATCGGCGTACGGAGTGCTTCAACTATGACTGGGTTTCCCATATCCGTGGTTTAGCCCAGCCAGCCAGATTGTGCAGCTTCGTGGTGCGGCCAACTACATTCGCCGCAGGATCGACCTCAGGAGAAGCCATGGCGCTGCCGCAAGAATTCTTGGACACTCGCAACAAGGTGCGCAATTGGGGCCGTTGGGGTGACGACGATGTGTTGGGCACGCTCAACCTCCTCACCGACGAGGCGGTGGCTGCGGCGGCTGCCGAGATCCAGACCGGCAGGCGATTCAGCCTGGCACTGGACCTCAAGCTCGATGGCGTGCAGCTCGGCGCAGTGCCTGGTCGTGTGAATCCACTGCGCACGATGGTCGCCATCAACTCGGGCATGTCGCCAGATGCCGATTCGTTCAAGACCAGCGACGACGTCGTGTTCATGGGGCTACAGGCAGCCACCCATTGGGACGGGCTCGGCCACGTCAGCTACAGCGACACGTTGTACAACGGGATCCCCGCCCACACGATCACCGAATGGGGTGCCACCCGGGTCGGTATCGAGAACGTCAAGACCCTCACCGGACGGGGCGTGCTGCTCGACGTCGCCAAGCAGCACGGCGTCGACACGCTGCCGCTCGACCACGTCATCACCGCCGAAGACCTCGACGCCGCAGCGGCGATGGGCAATATCGAAATGCGGTCGGGCGATATCGCCCTCCTCCGCACCGGCCTCATGGCGCAGTACCACGCGGGCCAGAAAGAGGTCTACAACGGGTGGACCGGCAGCCCCGGACCCGGCCTTTCGGCGGTGGAATGGTTCCACGAAAACAACATCGCCGCCGCCGCCACCGACACGTTCATCTTCGAGATCTTTCCCTCCGAGCTCGACGACGCGATGTTGGCCGTACACATGCTCGACGTCGTCGACATGGGTCTCACGCAGGGCCAGAATTGGGACATGGAAGCGCTGTCGGCCGATTGCGCCGCCGACGGCCGCTACAGCTTCTTCCTCGAAGCCAGCCCGCAACCCTTCGTCGGCGGGTGCGGCAGCCCCGTCAACCCCGTCGCCATCAAGTAAGCACGGAGCTCTGGGTCTCAACGACGGGTACGTTCGGCGTGCCTACCGGATGATGAACTAGCGCGCTGCGGCCCAAAGGCCTCTGCTGCCCCGTGGTCTTGGACATCGCCCCGCTGGGCGCCAGCTCACAGGAAAGCGGGAGCCGATGAGGGACGAATCGGCGGCTCGCCGCTTGCGTTCAGCAGCAGTTGTGAAGGCGCCCCAGCGCCGAAGCAACAAGTGCTGAAGCGAGGAACGAGCGGGCTATATGGCTCTTTCTTGGCCTTCCCAGTACGGGTCGCGCAGCTTGCGCTTGTACAGCTTGCCGTTCGGATCACGGGGCATCTCGGTCGTGTAGTCGATCGACCGCGGCCACTTCTGTTTCGCCATCTGGTCGCGTACGAACTCCATGATCGCGGCGGTGGTCTCATCGCTCGGCTCCCACCCTTCCCGGAGTTCGATCACCGCCTTGATCTCCTCACCCACGTCCGGGTTCGGCACCCCGAACACGGCGACGTCGCCAACCGCGGGATGCTGATGCAACGTGCCCTCGATCTCGGCGGGATAGATGTTCACGCCCCCGACGATGATCATGTCGGTTGAGCGATCGTTGAGGTACAGGAAGCCGTCGTCGTCGAAGTAGCCGACGTCGCCGACGGTGAAGTAGCCGTCGCCGAGGCGGGCCTTGTTGGTCTTCTCTTCGTCCTTGTAGTACTCGAAGCTCTGGCTGCCCCGCATACCCATGCGCATGTAGATCGTGCCGCTCTCGCCGATTGGGAGTTCGTTGCCGTCGGCGTCGACGACGATGACCTCGCTGTTCGGCCACGGCGTACCGACCGTGCCGGGATGGTTCATCCAGTCCTCGGGGCCGACAAGCGTGCCGCCGCCCTCGGTCGCGGCGTAGTACTCCCAGACGGAATCGCCCCACCACTCGATCATGCGCTTCTTGGTTTCGATCGGACACGGCGCCGCCGCGTGGATCATCCGGCGCAACGACGACACGTCGTACTTGTTGCGCGTCTCCTCGGGCAGCTGCAACAACCGGTTGAACATGGTGGGAACCATGTGTGATTGGGTGACCTTGTACTGATCGATGCGCTGGAGCGCATCCTCCGGGTTCCAGCGATCGAGAAGCACCACGGCATGGCCCATCTGGAGCGATGTGGTGGTCCAGTTGTTGACCGCCGTGTGGTAGAGCGGCGCTTGCGTCAAGTGCACGTTGTCGGCATGCGGCATGATGCCGAACAGCAAGAACAGCCCGCCGGAACCGGCCGCAGCATCGTCGGGGTGTTGACCCGTGAGCGTGCGACGCACGCCCTTCGGACGACCCGTCGTGCCCGACGTGTAGAACATGTACGAGCCGGCGGTGAGGTCGTCGGGACGATCGGTGCTCTGCCCCTCGATCAGCGCCGAAAATGGCTGGAACCCCTCGACGCTGCCGATGGCGTACCGGTTCGGCACATCGGTCTCGTCGAGAACTCGAACCGCCTCGGCTCCGAACTGCTCACTGACGATGAGCGCTTTGGTTTCACTGTCGTTGACGATGTAGGCGATCTCCGGGCCGACGAGGTGCCAGTTGACCGGCGTGACGTAGAAACCACCCTGGAACGCGGCGAGGCATACGGCGACCTGCTCGAACCCGTTGGGGAGCACGGTGGTCACCTGATCGCCCGCTTGCAGGCCCGCAGCCCGTAGACCTCGCACGATCCGGTTGGTGAGCGCAGCCAGCTCACCAAAGGTCATCTCGTTGTGGTCGGGATCGACCACGGCACGTCGATCGGGGTCGGCCTCTGCGATGCGCCAGAAACCGATCAGGTCTCCTCCAGGAATCTTGCTCCAAATATCGGACACGACCGAACCCCCCAGACAACAGCGACCGCCCGACGGGCGACGACCGGCGAAGCGTAGAACAGGTTCTTGTTTCCTTGCCAAAGCCTGCGACATACGATCTACCACCTGGTTTGTGGGCGCGACCGCTGTGTCGTGTAGTAGAAAGCAACCGGACGAACGCTCGATGATCCGAACGTGATACCTCAGGGGGAAGCCAATATGGCCAAATTTGACGAGACGCTTCGACAGATCGACGTGTTCTCCGAGTGTTCCGGCAAGGAGCTCAAGGCGATCTCAAAGCTCATGACCCAGGTGAGGGTCAAAGAAGGCCGAGTGCTCACCAAAGAAGGCGAGCCGGGGCGAGAGTTCATGGTCATCGAACACGGCACCGCGACGGTACGTCGGGGCGGCAAGGTGCTCGCAACGCTCGGACCGGGCGACTTCTTCGGAGAGATGGCGGTCATCGCCGGCGTGCCTCGCACCGCCACCATTACCGCCGACACCGACATGGTGCTCGAAGCCCTCAACCGGCGCGAGTTCTCGAGCCTGCTCGACCAAAGTCCGGCGATCGCCAAGAAGGTGCTCGTCGGTGCCGTGAAGCGGCTCAACGAAATCGACGGTTCCGTAACCGGCTAGTGCACCTTCGGGCTACATCCCCGTGAAGTCGGGATCGCGCTTTTCGGCGAACGCCGTCAACGCTTCGATGTTGGCGGGGCCGCCCATCAGCTCGGCGAATGCGGCGTCCTCGCGCTTGCGCGCCGCTTTGATCGCCTCGAGGCGGGGCGCAACGATTGTTGATTTGGTGGCGATCAGCGAAGTGACGGGTCGCGACGCCAAGACCTGCGCGTGCCGCATCGTTTCGGGCAGCAATGCGTCGGCGGTGGTCACCGCAAACACCAATCCCATGTCCTTGCACTGCTGCGCACTGAACCATTCGGCACTGAGCAGCATCCACGATGCCGCCTGACGGCCCATCAGCATCGGGAACAACTCGCTCGATGCAGCTTCGGGAGCTACCCCCAGGCTGGTGAATGGACACTTCAGCCGCGCCTCATCCGACATGAACACCAGGTCGGCGTAGCCGCAGATCGTTGCACCGATGCCGAGGCCCAGGCCGTTGATGGCGAGGATGAGTGGCTTGGGAAATTCGGCGAGCACGTCGAGAAATCCGGGAAACCCGTGTTCTCCGTTGACGAACCCGGGCTGCATTCGAGCTGCCATTTCGAGCAGGTCCTGGCCGGCGCTGAACCCGCGTCCGTTGCCGGTTATGACGACGACGGCCACCTCGTCGTCGCTCGCCGCAGCGAGCAACGCATTCGTCGTGGCATCGTACAACGCCTCGTTGAACGCATTCAGCGCATCGGGTCGATCGAGGGTGATGGTCCGGACACGGCCGTCGTCAGCAGTCTGCAGCATCGGAGCAGCCTGCCAGACCTGCGGAGTGCGGCGCTACCTTCGCAAGTAGTCTTTTCCCATGAGCAACAGCACCTACCTCACCGTGCTGCTCGGCCTCGGCGCGATCCTCTTCATCTCCCTGGTCGGCTGGTACAGCGCCGAACAGCGACATCGCCGACGTAACCGCGATCTCCTCACCGAGCTTCGCGCGCTGCAAATAGCAGCCACCTCGAACCAGAAGCGCGTCCTCGATCTCGAGGCGCAGCATGCAGAGGCGATTCGTCAGCTGTACCGGGCGCGAGCTGATGCCGCCGACGCCGATGCTCGCGCCGACCACGCCCACGAACAGCTCGAGCGCTTTCGTTCCGCCACGCGATCGTCCTGATTTCCGCCAACCTTGCGCCGGACGCTGCCAGTGGCAACACTCATCCAATGACCACACCGGGCCTCGACACAGAACGGGCCAGCACCTACCTTGCCGGCCGACACGCGGCGATGCAGGGCCCCTTGCAGTTCGATCTGGTCGCCGCCGGCGGATCCAACCTCACCTATGTGGTTTCGAACCGGGCCGGCGACCGCTGGGCCCTGCGTCGCCCGCCCGCCGGCGTCGCGGTCGCCACCGCGCACGACATGGCCCGCGAATGGAAGATCATCTCTGCGTTGTCGGCCAACTCCGATGTGCCGGTTCCGAATCCTGTGCTTTGGTGTGACGAGGCCGACGTCATCGGTGCGCCGTTTTACCTCATGGAGTTCGTCGATGGACTCGTGCTGCGAGACCGAGATGCTGCGGCTCCACTCGACGCTGCGCAGGCGAAGGCGGCCAGCGAGTCCCTCATCGCTACGCAACTCCTGTTCCACACCGTCGACCTCGATGCCGTCGGGTTGGCCGACCTCGGGCGCCACGACGGCTACATACAGCGACAGCTCAAACGGTGGAGTGGCCAGATCGAACGCGACGCGGCCCGCCCGTGCCCGCTCCTCGTCGAACTGCACGCCGAGCTCGCCGCTGCCGTTCCACCCGAACGGGCCGCTCCCGGCTTGGCGCATGGGGACTATCGCTTCGACAACACGATCCTGGGCGCTGACTTTTCGATTGCGGCCGTTCTCGACTGGGAGCTGTGCACGACGGGAAATCCGATCGCCGACTTTGTCTGGTCGCTCCAGTACTGGGCCGATGCCGGCGAACCGATGAGCTTTCTCGCCGACCCACCCACGGTCCTCGACACGTTCCCGAACCGGGCGTCGGTGCTCGATCGCTACGCCGCCTTGTCGGGCTTCGACCTCAGCGACCTCGACTACTACACGGTGTTCTCCTGGTGGAAACAAGCCTGCATCGTCGAAGGCGTGTACGCCCGCCGACAGCGCGGTTCGCGTGGGGGCATGACCGGCGGGAGCAACGAGGACACGGCGGCGCGCGCCACCGCGCTCACCGCTCGAGCGGTAGAACTCGGCGCCGAGCTACTCCGGTGATACCCGCCGGCGCGGCTCCACCCGAAATCGTCGTCATCGGTAGCGCCAACCTCGACATCGTCGTACCGGTCGACCACCATCCACGGACGGGCGAAACCGTGCTCGGCGGCGATCATCGTCGGGTTCCGGGAGGCAAAGGAGCCAACCAAGCCACTGCGGCCGCCCGGCTGGGTCGACGGGTCATCTTCATCGGATGCGTCGGCGATGATGACGCCGGTAGAACACTGAGAACGTCACTCGACGACGCCGGCGTCGACACCAGCCTCACGGCAGTCTTACCCGACACCCCATCGGGAATCGCAATGATCGCGGTCGACCGCGACGGCGACAACGCGATCGTCGTCAGTCCGGGCGCAAACGCCGCCCTGTCGCCAGAGCACATCGGACGCCATCGCGACGTCATCGCCAACGCACCGACACTGCTGCTCCAACTCGAGACCCCCATCGCCACCATCAGCGCTGCTGCGTCCATGGCCGGCGGCACGGTGATCCTGAACCCGGCGCCCGCCTCCGCTCTCCCACGAGATCTCCTCGACACGGTCGACGTGCTCGTTCCCAATCACATCGAGTTGGCCATGCTCACCGGAAGCGACCTCGGGCCGACGCCGGACACCGATGCGCTCGTGGCTGCTGCCCGCTCGCTTCCGGTCGACGCGGTGGTCGTCACCTTGGGCGAGCGAGGCGCTCTCACCGTGACGAAAACTGCGGTCGATCTCGTCCCTGCGCCAACGATCACGCCGGTCGACACGACCGGCGCCGGCGACGCCTTCTGCGCCGCACTCGCCGATGGATTGCTCTCCAACGACCTCCTCGACGCGGTCGCCTGGGCCGTCCGCGTCGGGGCAGCAACAACGCTGCGCCCCGGCGCGGCGCCGTCGCTGCCCGATCGCGAAGAAGTCGCTGCGCTGCTCACCCGGGCGCCCTGATATCAACCACCACTAATGGAGAACCGATGTCTCGCCCCAAGATGGTGATCGACTGCGACCCGGGACAAGACGACGCCATCGCGTTGCTCTGTGCCGCCCGGTACGCCGATGTCATCGGCATCACCACCGTCAACGGCAACGTTTCCGTCGACAAGACCACCGACAACGCGCTGATTGTCACGCAAATCGCGGAGCTGGACATCCCGGTGCACCGGGGCACCGCCGCCCCGCTCGTCGAGCCGCCGCGCCACGCCGACCACGTCCATGGCGCTTCAGGACTCGGTGGCCCGGTGCTTCCGCCGCTCGAACGACATACCGCTAGTGACGATGCGGTTTCCTACCTCCTCGACATCTCCCGCACGGAATCGGATCTCTGGCTGGTGCCCACCGGCCCTCTGACCAACATCGCATTGGCGATTCGTCGAGACCCAACATTCATGGACCGGTTCGCCGGGGTCGTGTTGATGGGCGGAAGTGCAACCGTCGGCAACGTGACCCCCAAAGCAGAATTCAACGTGTGGGCCGACCCGGAGGCCGCCGCCATCGTGTTCGAGGCCGGCCACGATCTCACGATGGTCGGACTCAACGTCACCCACCAGGTGCGCGTCGGGTCAACGGACGCCACGACCCTACGGGAGGCCGATACCGCGACGGCACTGTTCGTCGCCGACCTGATCGACTTTTATACCCGAGCGGTCGAGCACCAGGGCAGGGGCGCCGCGATCCACGACGCCTGCGCGGTATTGGCGGTGACCCACCCCGAACTCTTCGGCGGCCACCGCCATCACGTCGGGGTGGAACTCACCGGTCGACTGACCCGAGGGATGACCGTGATCGACGAACGGGGCCACGACGCGCAGGACAGCAATGCGACCGTGTTGTTCGACGTCGACGCCGACGCAGCGATCGCCGCGATCCTTGGCGCCGCGATCAGTCCGGGCGGCTGAACACGGTTCTCCGGCACGCCGCCGACGGAGCGCGCCGCGCAACGGACTAGATTGAGCGAACCACTCGGCGACGGCGGACGTCCCCTACGACGACCAACGCCTTCCGTTTGTGCCTTCTCTTCTCTTCTCCGAACCACCCTTCCTGTGACCCAAAACGAACTTCTTCTGTATTGCGGTCTCGTCTGGGCTGGTGCGGTGGCGGTCATGATCGCGCTCGACTATCTCGGCAACAACTGGCCGAAACGGCGCTTTCGGCCGCGCGGTTGGCTCGAGCCACGACAATTGACGCAACGCTTGGCCTTTCGCCGAAAGGTTCGGGCGGTGAAGGACGAACAGGTCCGCGAGGCACTCGAAAGAAATCTCGGAACGCCAACGTTGGCGTTGTCGAAGAAGCGGCGCCAAGCGGCGATCGACCGGCGGCCGCTGCTCGCAACCCCAGAGGTGCTCGATCAACACCGCTTCGTCGATCCGGAGGCCGGTCACCACGGCGACTACTCGATGGTCGACGGTGCCGAAGACGCGTGGCGACGCGTCGAGTCGGCCGGCTGGAACGAGGAGAACCGTCGCCGTTTGGCAGCGGGGCAGCCACCGGTTCGCTGGAACCCGATCACCTCGTCCGAGGAGTCTGCGATTCTGTCGACGGTGGGCGACTCGATCGTGTTGACGTGGCCCAATCCGTCTGACGAGCCGTTCACCGGTGGCGACTTTTTCGACGATCGTGCCTCCACGATCAGCGACGCGGTGCCGTCCAGCGATGACTGACCACGCAACCCTGGCCGAACGTATCGCGGCCGGGGAGGTCATCCACAGCGATAGCGGCCACCGCCTCTTGCTGGCCTGGCCACTTCCGATCTCCGGTGACAAGCGGATCACCGTGCAGTACCTGTGCAGATCCGAGCGGCCCCAGTTGCTCCACGTCGCAATTCGCGGGGGTCGCGCGATCGCAAACGGGATGACCACCACGTCGTTCGTCATCCGATGCACGAGCACACCGGGCCCTATCGCCTTCGATGCACTACCGGACGACGAACTCGCAACCATCTACTTCTGGAATGGCTGGACCGTCGCCGGCATCGATCAGGCGTGGCTCGGCAATGCGGCACTGTGCGAGCTCGCGACAGACGGACCGACAGGCCAAAAGCCTCCGGGTGCGCGAGACGAATCGACCGAACGACACCGACTCGCATGCAGCGACGGCGTTGGCGCCGCCTTGTTCTCAGATCTGGTCGCCACCATCACGGTGGCGGAGCGATAAGGACGAGCCGCTACTCGGAACTGGCCTGGCGCGGTGCAGGAAGGTCGTTCTTGACTCGGTTCCATTCGTCGACATCGCGCCTGCTCATGACTTGCCGGTCGTAACCGGTGATGAGCGTGTGCCCGGTGCCAGACGCCGTTGTCTGGGGGGTGGACATGTAAATTCACCTTCTGGTGTATGGATATTCGTGGAAAAGTATGACAGACGATCGTCGGCAAAGAAATAGTTCGTCCTACCCAACCGTCCTACGCGACCGTCCTACGCGACCGTCCTACGCAAGCCTCAGCGCTGATAGCGGACGGCCGACCACCACGCATCGAGCGGCGCCGGCGAGAGGACCCCGGCGACTGCGAACGAGAAATCGAGCAGGCTCTGCGCGTCGGTACTTTCGGGAAAGTGGTAGATGAGTCCACGCTTCGTGTGCTCCTGCCCCACGACCCACGTCTCGGGGGTCGTCACGCCCTGCGCCGCGAGTTGCGCGACCGCCTTCGGCCCTGCGCCGTGTTGCACCCCCAACGAGCCCGCCTGCGCACGCTTTCCCGAACGATCCGGTCCCATGATCGTGACGAAGGGCAGGTCTGAACCACGCGCCGAAAACCAGCCGCTGACGCCGCGCCGGTCGGTGAAATCGCCGAGTCGCTGGTCGGGAATGATGGGCTCGAGGTTCACCCAGCTCGATCCGTCGGCGGCTCGGAGTTGTTCGTCGATCCAGACCCGCACGATGTCGCATTCTTCGACCGTGCATTCGACGAGCTGCTTCTCCACTGCCATGCAGTGGACGCTACCGGCTTCCCGTTGCTCATCGACCGCAGCCATCCCCGCCCGCTTCGCGTAAGGATCCGCGCAAAATCGCTACAGCTGCGGCCCGAAGTGCCGATCTAGGTCCAATGCGCATCGTTCGCGGCAAGAGGAAGACGAAGGATCCCTATCGGTCGGGTTTGTTTGCCTGGTCCGATCCCTTCGCGCACGCCCGATTTGATCAGGGCGACCTGTCCGCCGCCCAAGAGCAACCAGCACCGCCGGCCCAATTGCGTGGCTCACTCCGCCAAACCCAAGCCCTCATGGACGGCGAAGGGGAGGCACTCGGCAGCGAGACAGCCTTCCAATCGTTCTGGAATGGCGAGGGTGAGCAACAAACGATCGAAGAGCGGTTCAAGAAGATTCTGAAGTAGCTGCGTCAGCCGGCGGAACGTCAAGATCAGCACCGGCGACAACGGCAAGCCCAACCGGAAGCAGCCATCGGCCCAGCTCGGTCAGCCGTCCGTTCTCGTCGAGCGCACCGCACACCTCCCAGGCGTGCAGCGTCAGGCCGAACGCGTACGCGATGTAGTCACGGTCGCGCTTCGGAATCGTCGTCGTCACTTCCGGACTGGCATTGATGTTGTCGACCAGCCCCATGGGGTCGACCTCGGTTCCCACTCCGGCCCGAACGAGTTGCACGACGGCACCGAGCCAGTCGGCCCATTCCAGCGCATCGATCGCCTCTCGATCCGCCGGTTCGAAGTGGTCGAGGGCCAGTGGCCGCACATAGGCCGCGGTCAATCGGGCGAGTTCGAACGCCGAGGACGGTGCCGGTGCGCCAGCAGCGTGCAGCACGTCGCTCGCATCGACACGATGCGCGCCGAAGGAAGCGACCACCTCCCCCCAGACAACGGGTGGTTCGGCCTCGAGTTGTTGTGCGCACGTGGACCGCAACAGTTCCACCGCATAGCGATCGTCGTCCGCATCTGCCGGGCGAGGCTCGTAGGGAGCGACATCGGGCACGACGAGGTCGAGGGTGAAGGCGGGATCGCGCAGGACCGATCGCAGCCTGAGGACGGCCACGAGTTGGTTCAGTCGAAGGGCCTCGTCCCAGACCACGGGAGCGGCGAGTGCTTCAGCCACGATGTTGGTCAAACCGTCAACGGGTTGGGGAGCGACCACCAGTCGATCGTCATCCTCGAGCGCGGCAACCGGATCGGGTCCGCTGAACGCGATGGTTTGCAGGGTGCCGTCGTCGTGGAGTTCGATCAACATCGCATGGTCGCTCGTGGCCGACCCGTCACGCGACAACTCCACGACGATGGATCGGCTCCCCGATCGGTCACTGAGTGCAGTCACTCCGACCGCCCGTGCCGAGGCCTGGTCGACCGTAAGTTCGTCCATTGCGGCCGGCCCGACCACGTTCCCGACCTCGCGCAGCTCGTGCCGAAGCGACACCATCGACTCGAACAGGGCCGATGTGGAGCCGTCGCTGCGGCCGTCCGCATCGGCAAACAGCGCAACCGCACCCGACACCCACACATCGCGCTGCGATGGGTCGAGATCTTCCAGCCCTGCCGTTGCGGCCACGATGTCGGCGAGAACTGCGGTACGGGGGTTGTCCACGAAGCGAGCTTGTCATCCGAGAGGGCCCGAGCCGGTACCCGGCCGCATGCTTGCACCAGTAGCGTCGACCCATGCCTGAACTACCCGAGGTCGAGACCGTTCGGCGAGAGCTGCTACCCGAGCTCCGCGGACGATCGTTCGTCGAGGGCTGGACGCATCCGTCGACCAAATTCACGCCTGCGCTCGAGGCCGTCGGCGCAGAGGTGCAAGGCATCGCCCGCCGAGGCAAATATCTGTTGGTCCAACTCGACGACAACCGAGAACTCGTGGTGCACCTCGGCATGACCGGGAAGCTCTCCCCCGATGGCGATCCCGCCGCACCACACGTCCGAGCATGGTGGCGCCTCGACGACGGTCGGGTGCTCACGTTCGACGACGTTCGTCGGTTCGGCCGGATCCGGGTCGTCGACACCGGCGACTATTCCGGGATCGCCACACTTGCCGCCCTCGGCCCCGAACCGCTCTCATCGGAGTTCACGCCGCCTCAGCTGCACCGCGATCTCACGGCGAGCACCCGTCGTATCAAAACGCAGCTCCTGTCGCAGCGCCCGGTCGCCGGCGTCGGCAACATCTACGCCGATGAGGCACTCTGGCGAGCGATGGTTCGCCCCTCGGCCCGATCGATCACGAAGCCGCAAGCCGAGCGCTTGCACGAGGCGATCGTTGCGGTGCTGACCGCAGCCGTCGCCAACCGCGGCACCACACTGCGGGATTATCGTCGACCGGACGGCTCCGAGGGCCAGAACCAGCACGAACTGCAGTGCTACGGACGAGCAGGGCTGCCGTGCCCGCGTTGTGGGACCGAACTACGATCACGCGTGCTCGACGCCCGCACGACGACGTGGTGTCCGACCTGCCAAAAGCGCTGATTCCAGGCGCCGCGTTCGGCCACCGTTCGGTCATCTCACAGGTTTTCCATCCCCCCAGATGCATTTCGGTCACTTTGCGTGGTACTTTTGCTTTGCGATGCCGCGCACGGTGGCATTCTCGCGTTGTGTAAAACTCGCGTTGTGTAAAAGGGGTCCCCATGGGCCGAGTTCGACTAGCTCTCCTCATTCTTCTCGCCGTCGCCGGTGTCGCCGCCGCCGCATTCTTCATCGATGGCGCCCGCACCGACCAGTACGAGGCGTCGGCGACGTTCGGCATCGTCGAGGGTCTGCCCGACACCGATCGGGTTCGCCTGGCCGGAGAGCTTGCGCCGGAAATCAACAGCGCATTGTTCCTGAACTCACTCAACGAGCAAATCGGCGACGGGGACGTGCGCGAGCTCCGAGCCTCACCGTCGGAGAACGGCGAAATTCGTGTCAAAATCCGAGCCGGATCCTCCGACGGGATCGAGGCCGGCATCGCCGGGGCCTTCGCACAGCTCGACCGGGACCAGCGTGAAAACCGTCAGCGGCAGGTGGCGAACGACTTGGGAGATATCGAACGGCGGCTCATCGTCATCGATCAAAGCCTTGCCGCTGGACAAGGCGACACCGACCTCCTCACCGAAGAACGCGAGAGCCTCGCGGGCGAACAAGAACTCTTGACCGCAACGATCGATGTGTCCCCGGTCGAGCTGGTCGAGCCGGCAGAGATCCCGGACTCGCCGGTGAGTCCGCGCCCGATTCGCACGGCGGCGTGGGCCGCATTCGCGGCCGCAGTCCTCGGGGCAATGGCGTTCCTCCGATTCGGCCGGGCAACAAAGCCGCTGCTGGAGACGCCCAAACCGGTCGACGTCTCCGACCTCGTCACGCCACCGGCCGCACTGCCGACCGTGCGGCCGGGGTTGTTGAGCAGCCGCCTGGCCGGAGACGCTGCCACGTCCCCGCCGCGATCCGACGCAACCCAGGACACCGACCACCGTTTCGGTCGGACAGCCCCGCTGGCGGCCGTGAGGTCCGTCTCGAACGAGGTCGCGGCCACGGTGACAAAAGATGACGATCTCGCCAACGCAACGCCCCTCCTGGCCGTGGCTCCGCTCCTTGCCCGGGACCCACAGCTGGCAACACTTCCCCCGCCGACGGTCGACAGGGATCATGCTGATCCGGTCGACGGCGAGGTCGAAGCCGAACAGGGCGCCGCACAAACCCGAGCGCAGCTCGACGATGCGGATGACCCATCGATTCCCCGAACCGATGGTGAGGAACAGCACGATGATCTCGCAGATCTCGCGAATCCCACGGAGACGACAGCCGACGCACAAACCCCGGGACCAGCGACCGTCTCGCCGCTCACCGGCGGAATCGACGACGTCGCCCGGCGACTCGAGACCGCTGGGTTCCAGGCCGGTATGGTCGTGCGAGCAGATGGGACTGCAGCCCACGACACCGGGCAGGACCTGATTGCCTCGCTCGCCAACCAGGGACAAACCGCAGCCCACCTCCGCGTGACCACCGCCGCGAGCCAGGCCGAGCGACTGGTCTTCCAGCGGTGGTCCGATGACGAGGCCAATGCTTCCGACCGGCCCGTGACCGGCGACAAAGGTCGGCCATATACACAGCTCGCCATCGAGAACCCTGCGGCCCAGGATCTCGACGCAACCGTTGCCAAGCTTCGACGGTCCAACGATCACGTGCTCATCACCGCAGACGCGCTCGACGTCGACGGCCTCGCCTCCATCGGTGAGGTTGCCGATGCGCTCGTCGTCGATGCCGGCAGATGGCAAAGCCCGGCGGAGATGGCGAATCGATTCCCAGAATTGCCACACGTCGCCACGGTGCAAGCTGACAACCAATCGGGTGGGGTCCCCTGGTGGCTGATCGCTGCCGGCGCAGCAGTTCTGCTCGTCGGCGGCGTCGGCGCCGCGGTGGCCTTGTCCGGCGGCGACGATCCGGCGGATCAGGCGTCCACCGCTACGAGCGTCGACCAAGACGCAGCCACGGACGACCCACCGACCACGGACGCGCCCACCACGGCACCGGTCAGCACCGCACCTGTCGCGGCCGCGCCCACCACCGCGGCACCCGCCACGGCAGCACCCACCACCGCAGCACCCACCACCGCAGCACCCGCCACGACGGCTCCCGCTACACCCGCGTTCACGTTGGTACTGCCCGACAACCTTCCCGGCGTCGAGCAACCGGCCCGACAGGGCATCTACCGTGATGGCAAGCTGTACCTCGAGGGCGAGGTCGAAAGCCGAGACGTCGCCGACCAGATCATCGAGCGGGCGGTCGCGGTGATCGGCGCCGAGAACGTCATCGACAACTACGTCATCGACCCTGCGGCCCCCCGGTCGACCGCCGGCACCGTTCTGGTCGACGAGGCGATCTTGTTCAGTTCGGGAAGCGCATTCCTCGACCCGACCGACAATGAGCTGCTCGGCCTCGGCGAAGCGATTCTTCGTTTGTACCCGAACGTGACCATGCGCATCGTCGGGCACACCGACAACGTCGGCTCGGCCGCCAGCAACCTCGCCTTGTCCGAGAACCGAGCCCAGGCAATGGCCGACTACTACATCTCGCTGGGAATCCCTGCGGATCGGTTCGAGGTCGAGGGTCGCGGCGAGAGCCAGCCAGTTGGACCCAATCTCACCGAGGAAGGACGAGCGCAGAATCGTCGCATCGTCGTCGAGCTACTCGACCTGCTCAGCTAACGCCGACGAACCACTGTCAGGCGTTTCGCCTTCATGGCGCAGCGCTGCCTCGGCCCTCGTACGGTCCGAGGCCTTCCATCTGGCGCAGGATATTGATGCGTTCGGACATCGGCGGGTGGGTATCGAACATGTTGTTGAACCAACGACCCTTGTTGCCTTCGACGTGGTCGTCCGGTGTCTCGATCCACAGATGCGACGTTGCGTGTGATGTTCGCCGCACCACCGTCGAATCGGCGTCGAGCTTCTCCAGTGCTTTGCGCAGGCCCGACGGGTTCCGGGTGATCTCGACCGCCGTCGCATCAGCCAACGACTCGCGTCGACGACTGACCGCGGCCTTCAACATCGCTGCAGCCAGCGGAGCCAGAATGGCGACGACCACCATCCCCACGATCATCAACGGATTGCCGCCGTCCTTGTTGTTGCGGCGATTGCCGCCACCGAAGTACAGCAGGCGCCAAAATATGTCGACGATGAGCGCGATCGCTCCGGCGGTGGCGACGGCCACGGTCATCACCCGAATGTCATAGTTCCGAACATGGGCAAGCTCGTGCGCGACGACGCCTTCGAGTTCGTCTCTGCTCATCTTTTCGAGCAGGCCGGTGGTGACCGCCACCGCGGCATGGTCGTAGTTCTTGCCCGTTGCGAAGGCGTTCGGCGCCGGGTCGTCGACCACGAAGACGCGCGGCTTGGGAATGCCCGCGGCGATGGCCAGACCATCGACGATGTTGTGCAGGCGAGCGTATTGTTGCTCGTCAGCAGCGACGGCACCCATCGACGACAGAGCGATCTTGTCGCTCAACGCATAACTCGTCACCGCCATCCCGCCGGCGATGACCACGCCGGCGATCACCCCGACGCTACCCGCGCCAACCGCGAGCGAGATCGTCGTTGCAACCACGGCGAGCAGCACGAAGAATGCCGCCATGAGGCCCCACGTCGCCCGCCGGTTCTGGGCCTTGAGGTCGTAGAAATCTCTTCGTTCGGACAACGTTGGGTCAGTTCTCGTCTTTTGGGGCGGCGTCTCGAACGTCGGAAGCGACAGTCGCCTTCCGGCTGGAGCAGCAACACCCAGACTACTCGCACGGACGACTTGTTCAGGGGCGCTCGCTCCGGTGCCGAAACACCTGGGGATGGCTTTTCCACCCCGCACGGCCGACGAGCTCGGCGATCTGCGCCGCTCCGGTCCTCCCTTTGCGCTCGACCCGGCCATCGTCGAGCGCGTCTACGAAGCGGCCTGGTATCTCCTGCCCGGACCCGCCCCCGCCTTCGCTGCGACAACGTGGACATTCGAGGTGGCGACGACGCGCCTCGACGCGCTGCCGAGCAACGATGCGGTGCTGCCGTGGCTCGTCGCGATCGCTGATCGCGAATCGCGCCGTCACCGCTCGATCAACCAGTGGGCGCGACGGAAGAACCAGAGGTACACCGACGCGCAGGATCCGACAGCTCGTGCGCTCCACCTCGCCGAGGCGATCGGCCGAATCGACCCCGACAACCGACTGGCCCTCGTTCTGCGGCACCTCTTGCACGCCTCCGACGAGCACGCCGGCGCGGCCCTCGGCATTCGAGCCGCGCAGGTGAACGAGTTCGTGAAGACCAGCGAAATACACCTGGCGGACCACACCAAGGTTGCTGCCCGCGTACTCGGGCAGCTGCCGCCGCCGGCTCCCCTCCAATCGCTCTCGAGCGTCACGCCGATGCAGCGCACACAGAGCCGACGATCCAAGCTCAACTACGGCTGGCAGAGCGACGGATTTCCCACCAAAACCGCGTACGACAACCAGACGCAGCGCCGCGTCATGACCGCCGGAGCGATGGCCGCCGTCGCTGCAGCACTGGTGATCGGCTTCAACCAACTCGAGCCGCTCCGCCCAACCCTGCAGCAACCTGCTGCGGCAGCTGACGCTCATATCGACGTGCCGACGAGTGGCTCTGCGACCACGACATCGGCTGCCCCACCAACGACGACCACACCTCCCGAGGCCTCGGCTGCGCCCGTCACAACCGGTCCGCCGGAGGCGTCAGCCGATGGGCCGGGGTTCGTCTTTCCGGACCTCTCCGGTGCCTCGGCACCGACAACCACCGCCCCGACCGGGCTTGTCTTCCCCGACCTCTCCGGCGCGTCGGCATCGACAACCACCGCCCCGACCGGGCTCGTTTTCCCGGATCTGTCGGACGTGCTCACAGAGGAATCCGGTACCGAGGCGTAGCCCAACGAGGTGACCCCATCATTGGTCGATTGCGCTCTACGCTGTTGAACCGGCTGACCCAACCGTTTCCCCCCGATGCCGCTTGTTTCAAGGCCGAATGCCCATGCGTCCCACTTCTCCGCTCCTCCGCACGGCATTGGCCGTGTTCGCAACGTATTGCGTCATCGGCGCACTGCTTGCGGCGCCCGCAAATGCGCAGGTCGACGAAGGCGAACTGGCCGCATTGGAGCGAGCGCTCGACGAGCTGACCCCGCAGATCACCGACCTCACGGGCCTCCTCACCGACACGAACCTCGAGATCGACGACATCGATCTCCTCCTGCAGCGAGCGGACACCGAGCAGGCGCTGCTCGTCGATGACTACACCAGGGCGCTCGATGGCCGGACCCGGCCGGCGGAGTTCTCTCGCGCCGCGGCGATTTCCTCGTTTGTGTACGGGGATCCTCGTGCGGAATCAGCACTGCAAGAACTCGCTGCACTCGACTTCAACCGCGAGAACTCTCAGCGCCGACAGGTCTACGACACCGTCATCACCGACGCGCTCGAATCCGTTGCTGCCGCCGATCAGCAACTCCGCCGACTCGCCGATCAGGTATCCGCGAGCGCAGCTGCGCAGGAAGAAGCGATCCGCGCAAGGTCACAGCTCATCGATATTCGCTCGACCTTGCTCGAGGATCGCGCTGCGCTCTTGCAGCAGCAGCGAGCACTGCGGCTCCGCATCGATTGGCTCTCGTCCCTCCAGAACAGGTGGGTGCTCACCGGCGCAGCCGGCTGGGACGGCACCGAACGTCGAGTGCTCGCGGTGAAGATCGACAACGTTGCAGCCGCCCGACCGCAGTCGGGGATAAATGAAGCCGACATCGTCTTCGAAGAACGCGTCGAGGACGGTCGGAGCAGACTCATCGCCGTATTCCACTCGACCGCCGCCGATCCGGTCGGGCCCATACGGTCGGTCCGAACCTCCGATCCCAAGATTCTCGAGAACCTGGCCTCACCGCTTCTGGCGAGTTCGGGCGGAAACGCGGGCGCCCGACAGTCCCTCGCGGCCTCGACGCTGACCGACGTCGGGGTTTTGGCCTATCCGAACCTGTACTGGCGAAACCGTGGTCGGCGCGCCCCGCACAACCTGTACTCGAACACCACCGACCTCTGGGCTGCCGGCGGGAGCGGCGTCGGGCCACCACCCTCGTTCCGTTTCCGACCGCCGGGCGAACCGCTTCCCGCCGGGTCGATACCCGTGCGAGATCTCAACATCACATTCGGGAAAACCGACGTGTCCTACTCCTGGAATGGCTCGGGCTGGAATCGAAGCCAGGACGGCACGCCGCACGTCGACACCGCCGGCATCCAAGTCGCGCCGACGAACGTGGTCGTGCAGTTCATCGGCTACAGCCCCAGCCCGGCCGATCTCGCGTCCCCGGAGGCGAACGTGGTCGGCACCGGCGACGCGTGGGTGCTGTTCGACGGGCACCTGGTCGAGGCGCAATGGGTGCGGTCCACCCCCGACAGTCCGACCCTGTTGTTCGACGCCGCAGGAGAGGTCCTGCCGATCAACGCCGGACGGACCTGGGTTGAGCTTCCCCAAATCGGCTCCGCTGCGACCTACCAGTAGCCTGCGTAGGAATGTCTGCTATTCGATTTCGCTGCCCCCCTGATGATGCCGCGTTCGAAGACTGGTTCGGTCGGGTTCGCAGCGAACTCGACGTACCCGCCGCGTTCCCCGAGCCGGTCTTGGCCGAGGCGCACCGGGTTGCAGCACGCGGACCACAGCTTCCACCGGGGGTGCCCTCGTCCGCACTTCCCGATCGGCGGGACATCGACCTTGTCACGATCGATCCACCGACCAGCCTCGACCTCGACCAGGCGTTCGCGGCGCAGAGGCGCTCGAGCGGCTACCGCGTCTTCTACGCCATTGCCGATGTCGCGGCATTTGTCACCCCGGGTGGCGCGATCGACGCAGAGGCGCTCGAACGTGGAGTCACCCTCTACAGCCCCGACATCAACACGCTTTTGCATCCGCCGTCTCTCGCCGAGGACGCAGCGAGCTTGCACGCCGGTCGAGATCGCTGGTCCGTCCTCTGGACGCTCGACCTCGACGCCGACGGCGAACTCGTCAACACCGAGGTCGAGCGGGCCCTCGTTCGCAACCGAGAAAAGCTGTCCTATGCCGAGGCGCAGCGCAGAATCGACGACGGCTCCGCTTCGGAGTCCCTTGCGCTGTTGGCCGAGATCGGCCGGCGGCGCGAAAATCTCGAACGCGAGCGTGGGGCCGTCAGCCTCAACCTTCCGGCGCAGGAGATCGCCCACGACGGCGAGGTGTACACCCTCGAATTCGACGAGACGCTGCTCGTCGAAGGATGGAACGCACAGATTTCGCTGCTCACGGGCATGGCCGCCGGGCGCCTGATGGTCGAAGCCAAGGTGGGGCTCTTGCGCACCCTGCCGGAGCCATATGACCGAACCGTCGACGATATTCGACGGTCGGCGCTCGCCCTCGGGATCACGTGGCCTGCATCGATGTCGTATGCCGATCGGGTGCGGGACCTCGATCCCAATGAACCGTCTCAGGCCGCGCTGCTCAACCAGGCCGCACGAGGGCTTCGGGGCGCCGGCTATGTCGCGTTCAACGGCGAGCTGCCGGACTACACGCGCCACGCCGCCATCGCCGCCGACTATGCCCACGTCACCGCTCCATTGCGACGCGTATGTGACCGGTTCACCAACGAGATCGTCTTGGCACTGGCCGCGGGGCGCACGCCGCCCGAGTGGGCGACCGACGCCCTCCCCGAGTTGCCTTCGGTCATGGGCAGGGCACGATCGAAAGACCGCAGCCTCGAGCGAGCCGTGGTCGATCTCACCGAGGCACTCACGTTGCGCCACCGCATCGGTGCGGTGTTCCCCGCCACCGTGGTCAACGTCGACGACAAGGCTGCGAAGGTGCAGATCGCCGAACCAGCAGTCGTCGCCAACATCGATCCCTCGGGGCTCGACCTCGGCGACCAGATCAACGTCCGATTGGCGTCGGCCGATGCGACGACCCGGTCGGTCACCTTCGAACGGACGCCATAGGTGGAGAAGCGACGAATCTGCGTTGTCGGTGCGGGACTCACGGGCACCTTGGTCGCCGCCCGCATGGCCGACGCCGGCCACGATGTCGACATCTACGACCGACGGGCGGATCTTCGACGCCTCGACCTCGATGGGGGTCGATCGATCAACCTCGCGCTGTCGGAGAGAGGGTTCGACGCACTCGACCGCATCGGCATCGCCGACGACATTCGCGCTGCGGCGGTGCCGATGCGTGGTCGCATGATGCATTCGGTGGGCGGTGAGTTGACGTTCCAGCCCTACGGCACCGACCCGTCCCATGTCTTGATGTCGGTGAACCGTGACGACCTCAATATTGCGATGCTGAACTCCGTTGATTCCCGTCCCAATATCACCGCTCACTACGGCGTGAAGCTCGTCACGCTCGACCCCGACCACGCCGAGGTCACGCTCGAAGCCGACGACGAAACGTCGGTATGCCAGTTCGACACGGTGATCGGCGCCGACGGGGCATTTTCGGCGGTGCGCCAGGTCCTCCAACGCTCCCAGGGATTCGATTTCGAACAGGATTTCCTGGAACACGGATACAAAGAACTCACGATCCCGGCCCACCCCGACGGCTCGTACCAAATCGAGCCCCATGCCCTCCACATTTGGCCGCGCGGTACACACATGATGATCGCGCTCCCCAATCCCGATGGGAGTTTCACCTGCACGCTCTTCTGGCCGCTGCAGGGCGAGGTCGGCTTTGGTGGGGTCGACACACCCGACGCCGTCGTGGCGCTGTTCAACGAGCAGTTTCCCGACGCGGTCGCGCTGATGCCCGACCTGGCTCAGGACTATCTGCAGAACCCGGTCGGCACGCTGGTCACCATCCGCTGCGCGCCGTGGTACCGCAGCGATACGACACTCATTCTCGGGGATGCAGCTCACGCGGTGGTTCCCTTCTATGGCCAAGGCGCGAACGCCGCCATGGAGGACTGCACGCTGCTGATGGACTCGCTCGCCCGGCACGGCGACGACTGGATCGCCGGGTTCGCCGACTTTGCCGACGCTCGCAAACCCCACGCCGATGCGTTGGCCGACTTGGCGCTGGCGAACTACGTCGAGATGCGTGATCATGTCGCGTCGCCCCGATTCCTGTTGTTGGTCCGGATCAAGCAGTGGCTTCACAAGGTCGCACCCAAAACCTTCACGCCGCTCTACACGATGGTCACCTTCACCAGAACGCCCTATGCCGATGCGATCGCTCGGGCCCGGCGACAAGACCGGTACCTGCAAATCGCCGCCTGGGTCGCGGCCCTCGTTGTCATCGCCCTCGTAGGTGTCCTAGCAATAGGCCTCGTAGGTGTCCTAGCAATAGGCCACGCGTTTGCCCTCGCAATAGGATTGTCATGACCGAACTCAACTATTCGACGTATCTCCAGATCGACGGGCTGCTTTCGCTGCAGGACCCCCACCTCGAGCCGGTCGAGCACGACGAGTCACTGTTCATCATCTTCCACCAGACATCCGAGTTGTGGTTCAAGATGTTGTTGCTCGAACTCGACCGCCTCACCCCGGCGCTCTCCGACGGTCAGGCCTTCACGGCAATCGGCGGTCTCACTCGAATCCGCCGAATCCTGCATTCACTGGTCGATCAGATGGACATTCTCGAGACGCTGACGCCGCTGGGGTTCAATGCTTTTCGCGACCGTCTCGATACCGCCTCGGGGTTCCAGTCGATGCAGTTTCGCGAAATCGAGTTCCTGTTCGGCCTCAAGCGTCCGAACGCGCTCGACGCGTATGCAGCCGACCTCCCCGGGCTCAGCGAGGCCCGGCGCCGCCTGGCCGAGCCATCGGTGGTCGACGCCCTGTACCGATTCGTCGCCCACCACGGAGGCGAGGTGCCGGTCGACCTCCTCGAGCGCGATGTCACCCAACCGGTCGAGGCTGACGAAACCTTCACCCAAACGCTGTTGCGGATGTATCGCAACGATGGCGAACTGCGCATCGTGTTCGAGTTGCTCACCGACCTCGACAGCCTGCTTCAGGAGTGGAGATACCGCCACCTCAAGGTCGTCGAGCGGACGATCGGACAAAAGCTCGGCACCGGCGGCAGCGCCGGCGTCGAATACCTCAAGCGCAGCCTCTTTCGACAGGCGTTTCCCGACCTGTGGGCGATGCGTCACGCCATGTAGGTCAGCGTTTGGTCTTCTTCGGCAATCCGGCCAGGTGGGCCGCGTCGTTGTAGCGGTGGAGTGTCCAGACCGAAAGCGGCTTGCCCGCGGGGTTCACCGACCGACCGAGTTCGGTGATCGAGGTATTGCGTGTCCAAAGGTCGAACGACGCCGTGAGCCCGAGACCGAGGAACGAACGGAACGCTGCGTCGATGACGCCGCCATGACAGCTCACCAACAACGTCTGGCCCGCAAACTCGGTCGTCAGATCATGCAGCGCCTTTGCGGCTCGGTGATGGAACTGCGCCATGCTTTCGGCGCCCGGAGCCATAGGTCGGTGCGGTTCGGCTCGCATGTCGAACGAACCGAACGTGTCCGTGAAGTGGGCGAACTTGATGCCATCAGCCTCACCCGGGCGGTGTTCGACCAACTCGGAGCTCGTCGAGATCGGCGGGTTCCCAACGGCAGGCGCGATGATCTGCGCGGTCTCGACCGCGCGGGGCATGGTGCTCGACCACAGGGCGTCTATCGACGGTTCGCTACCGGAGGCGAGTCGGTCACGCAGCGCTTCGGCTTGCTCGACGCCAAGCGGCGACAACCCGGTACAGGTATCTTCGCCCCCCATCACCTGATTGACGGTGGTCACCGATTCGCCGTGACGAACCAAGAGGAGGCGTGTGGTCTGCGGTGCGGTCACGCGTGACGGTCGGCCGCGCATTCCCCCGCCGGGGTGACCGTCATGAGCTCAGAACCGTCGTCGGTGACGACGAGGGTGTGCTCGAACTGGGCACTGCGGCTGCCGTCGAGCGTGACAGCGGTCCAGTCGTCATCCCACACGTACAAGTCGGGAGAGCCGAGCGTGAGCATGGGCTCGACCGTAAAGGACATACCGGGCTCGAAGACCCCGTCGGCCCGGCGTTCGTAGTAGTGCGGGATCTGAATCCCGCCGTGGAACTCGGTACCGATGCCGTGACCGATGAACTCGCGCACCACACCGAGGTTGTGTGCGTCGGCGTGCGACTCGATCGCCCTGCCGATGTCGTGCACAACGCTGCCGCTGCGAATACTGGCGATACCTGCGTACATCGCGACGCGCGTCTCGCGCACCATCGCAGCACTGGCTTCGTCGACCTCACCCACGAAGAAGGTGCAGTTGGTGTCGCCGTGCACGCCATCGAGGAAGATGGTGACGTCGACGTTGACGATGTCACCCTCGAGCAGCACCCTGGAATCGGGGATGCCATGGCAGATGACTTCGTTCACCGATACGCACGTGGACTTCGGGAACCCGCGATAGCCCAGCGGACTCGGATACCCACCACGTTTGATGGTCTCTTCGTGGACGACGGCGTCGATGGCATCGCTGGTGACGCCGGGGGCGACTGCGGCGCCGGCGGCCATCAGGATCTCCGCAGCAGCCGTGCCGGTGGTACGCATGCGAGCGATCTCGTCGGGGGTCCGCACCAGTGGTGAGGAAGGCGGTCCCGGCTCGCCGCCAGGCAACGATGTGTAGGGCGGCCGGGAAATCGAAGGCGGCACCTGACGGCCGAGGCCGACAAGACCGGGGCGTACCGGCGGTTCACTGGATCGTGCGAGCAGGGCGGTACCGCGTCGCTTCTTGCGCTTGGCCATACCGTCCAGGGTAGCGGGTCACCGGCGACGGGCGCCCGCCGTGGTCGGCGACAACTGCGAGTCGGTCAACTCATGAAGCGGGAAACGGATTCGATGACCGCGGCGGGTTTGTCGACGCCCTCGATCTCCATGGTGATCTTGACGATCGCCTGTACCCCGCCCGGTATCTCGGTGGCCTCGATGAGCTCACCGGAGGCTCGAACATTAGAGCCGACCACCACCGGGCTGAGGAACCGGACCTTGTTGACGCCGTAGTTGATCCCCATCGACACGTTCTGCACCTCGAGGATCTCCGGGAGGAACATGTTCGACAGCGACATCGTCAGGTAGCCGTGGGCGATCGGTGCGCCAAAGGGCCCGTCGGCCGCCGCCACCGGATCGACATGGATCCACTGATGATCGCCCGTGGCGTCGGCGAACAGGTTGATCCGGTCTTGGTCGATGACGAGCCAACTGCTGTGGCCGAGGTGTTGGCCCACAGCTTGGAGGAGCGCCGCCGGATTTTCGAAGGTCGTTGCCATGACTGCGACCGTACCTGGCCGAGGCTGGGGTCGTGAACCGGAGAACGCTGGCGAAATCAGACGACGGTGAGTTGTCGGGGCAACAGCTCGTCGAAGGCCGACGCGAGCATCGGTCGGTAGAAGAAGAATCCTTGTCCCTGGTCGCAACCGAGCGACCGCAGCACCTCGAGTTCCTCGGCGCCTTCGATCCCTTCTGCGACCGTTTTGGCACCGAGGCCCTTGGCGAGACCGATGATGGCCCGGGCCACTTCGAGATCTCGACTCTCCGCAGACGTGAGTCCGGAAACGAAGGACCGGTCGATCTTGAGCGTCTCGAATCGGTATTCGCGCAAGTAGCCGAGCGAGGAATAGCCGGTTCCGAAGTCATCGATGGCCAGACGCACGCCCTCCTCGCGAATACGGTCGAGTTGCTGTGCGACGGTGTTGGTTTCGTCGATCAATACCGACTCGGTGATCTCGACCACGAGTTGGGAAGGATCGATACCCGAGGTTCGAACGACCTCGACCAGCTTCTCGACCACGTCCGGCTCGCGTAGTTGCAGCACGGAGAAGTTGACGCTGAGGAAGAAGTCGTCCGCCACCCGGTCGCTCCACGCCATGAGTTGGGCGCAGGCGGTCTCCAGCACCCAGTCGCCGATGGGAACGATCAGGCCGGTTTCCTCAGCCAACGGGATGAACGTGCCCGGGCTGACGATGCCGCGCTCGGGATGCCGCCACCGAGCCAACGACTCGGCCCCGACGATAGCTCCGGTGTCGATGTCGACGATCGGCTGGTACACGAGGAAGAGCTGCTCTTCATCGATCGCGTGCACCAGGCTCTGCTTGAGATCGAGCCGCTCGACGACCTGCTCCGACATCTTCGGTTCAAAGACCTTCAGCGATCCACGGGCGTCGGTCTTGGCGTGGTAGAGCGCGGTGTCGGCCTGGCGGGTCAGTACGTCGCTGGTGTCGCTTCCCGAGGTGATCGCAACGCCGGCGGTGGCGCCGATGGATACTTCACTTCCCGCGATCTTGATGGGCGCCTTCACGATCTCGATGAGGCGTTTGGCCAGTCCCACCGCTTCGTGTTCGCCGTACACCCGGGACAAAACGATGCCGAAGTCGTCACCACCGAGCCGCGCCACCGTGTCGTTGACGCGGACCGTCTGCCGGAGTCGTGCTGCGACCTCGACCAGGACGAGGTCGCCCACATCGTGACCGAGACCATCGTTGATGGTCTTGAAATCGTCGAGGTCCAGATGCACCAAGGCCGTCATGTATTCGGCGGATGCGGCAGAGCGGATGGCGGACACGAGCTCGGACTGCATGCCGAAGCGATTCGGCAGGCCCGTCACCCGGTCGCTGGTCGCGGCCTGTCGGACTTCGGACTCGAGCTCACGCTTTTCGGAGATGTCACGAGCGTTGATCACGTAACCATTGACCTCGGGCGACTGGCTCTGGTCGGTTATCAGCACTTCGAGGACGCACATCCGGCCCGAAGCAGCCATCGCCCGGATCTCCTCGACACGAGAGGTCTGCGACCCGAGCTCTACCGCCTGCATCATCTTCATGTAGACGGGATGATCGGACGGGTAGATGAGTCCGAGGACATCTCGGTCCACGACGTCACCGGGTTCGTAGCCCAGGACCGTAGCGATGGCCGGACTGGCGTAGCTGATCAGACCATCGCGATCGACGACCAGAATGATGTCCGAGCTGTTCTGCACGAGGGATCGGAAGCGGCGCTCGGATCGGGCCAGCCGAGCGTCGGACCGCTTGCGTTCGGTGATGTCGTGAGCGGTGACGATGACGCCGTCGATGTCCTCGTTCTCGCGCTGATCTTGCGCGGTGAACTCGAAGACGAGTTCTTCGCCGTCACGGGTGAGAACGGCATATTCACGTTCAAACGACGTTCCGTCGGCTCTCGCTCTTCCCGTGATCGCCGTGACGTCGTCGTGGCTTCCTCCGAATACGGTGTGGATACATGACCCGACCGCATCCGCCGGATCGTCAAATCCCAATTTGGCGACCGATGGCGACGCGAACTTCACGTTGTCCTGGTCGTCGACGATCAAAATGATGTCGCTCGACGACTCGAGGACCGACTTGTACTGCACCTCTGTTCGTCGCGTTGCGACCTTCGCCGTGAGCTCCGCACTCATGATCGCCCCGGCAGCTTGTTGCAGCAACGCCGAGATGGTGCCCGCACGCTCGACATCGGGTTCACTCCCGAGGCCGAGCACCAAACCGACGTGGCCGTCCACATTGCCGCCCAGAATGAGGTAGTCGGCCAGCGGCAGACCCGGAAGCCGTAGTCCGCCTGTCGGCATGGCTTCGCCCGTTGGCTTGGACTCGAACCATGTCGCATCGAAGGGGTGTCGATCGAGGCGGGAAGATGCCCCATTGGGGGTTGCGAGCATCCACCCGGTGCCGATTCGTACCACAACACCTGCGACCCCTGATTCGCCGAGCACGCGCTGGGAGTTCAAGAGCAGCGACGCACAGACATCGGGGGGTGCGGGCGCGGCGATCATGAGTCCGGCGGCCTCCCGCAGTACCCGCTCGTTCGCCTCGGATGCCTCCTTGGCCCGGAAGAGACCGGCGAGCCGAAGCACGACGAGCACGGACACCGCTATCGAACCAACAAAATACACGGGAACGTCGACGCCACGGCCGGTCCAGAACATCCACGACAAGATCGCAGGAGACAACATCAAGATGAGCCCCAAAGTGACCAGTCGACGACCCGTCAGATTGGTTTCGGCCTGATCGATGGTCTCGGTGAGGCGGGCCATGTCGGGCCGCAGGACGCCGCTCACAAACCCGACGTAGCCAAACGGAATGATGGCGTCGAACCAGGGCTCGACTTCGTAGCCCGCGTTGACGAGGATCGCAAGCGTGTCGGTTGCGACGACGACAGCGATCGCAACCGAGAGGAGGTAGTACGTCAGGTTTCTCCGACCGGGTCCCATGGCGACCCGCATGATCGCCATGATCAGAAACGCCTGCAGCAGCGCGTAGACCGTGTTGAGCGACCGGTCGAGCGCCGCGATGTCGCCGTCTCGGACATAGTCGCCGAGATACACAGCCCAGCTCACGAACGCCACGGCGGCCGCGATCAGAGCGGCATCGACGTTGTTGCCCTGCGCGGTGCGCGGAAACCGCGCCCGGGAGAGCCTGATGAGCCCACCGATCAACAAGAGGTACGAGACGATCACCACACCATCGGCGGGCGAAGGGAACGGAAGGGTTTCGCCCACGCTGGCGCCATGGATATGGCGGACCACGACGCTCACGACCAAGCCGACCGAACCGGAATAGAACAGCCACCACGGTGCCTGCACGGATCCGCTGTTGCGTCTGATCGCCACGGGGCAAACGAGGATGCCGCCCACGATGACCAGACTGCGAAGGTCGGCGCCAAGCGATCCCGGGAGCACGGCCGCGACGACGCAGACCAGCGTTCCGGAGAAGAGCGCATAGCGCCAGGCCGTGGGGTTCACCTCCCCCCATCGACCAATCAGAACAGGTATTGAATGGATCCCCGAGTGGTATATCGATAGCACGCTGTGTAATGTCAACGTCCTTGCGTTGAGCTTCTCGGTGCGTTTCTTACAAACCTCAAACATAAAAGAATGCTCGAACACAAGACTGAATGACCGTCGGGGCGGAGAACCCAAGGACTTTCGCTATGCGCGACCTCGCGCCCCACATCCACAGGCAACGAATGGTCATCGAGGGAACTCGATCAGAGCTGATCACTCCCGACCTGATCGAGTGGTACCTCAATAGATTGGCCACCGTCCTCGGTATGGTGACGTTGCTGCCTGCCGTCACCCACCAAAGCGACCGCTTCGGTTGGGCCGGATGGACCCATTGGGAGACATCCGGCGCCCACTTCTACGCATGGGATGAAGACCCGGCGTTCTTCAGCGTCGACATCTACACGTGCAAAGCCTTCGACCCGGACGACGCGTTGGCCTTCACCAAGGACACCTTCACGCCGCTCGACCTCGTGGCCGGCGAGTTCTGAGACGTGGGGTTCTCCGCCCGATCGCTCGTCCTGTCGGAGAACCGGGCTGATCGTGCGTCCAAAAAGCTCGGGGCCTACATGCTTGGTCCGGACGACGAGTTCACGGGCCTGGCCCGTGCGGTCGAGGCCGACGTCTTCGGCGAAGTGTTCGGCGACGAAGAGGAAGTTCTTCGAGAGGAATACGGCCCGTACGAACCCGCCAGCTCATTCATCCTCGTTGTCGACCACGAGCATGGTGAAGCCGTCGGAGCGATGCGGATCATCCGTGACTCTCCGCGCGGCCTCAAAGCGATAGACGACTTTGCGACCTATCCCGCCTGGAACGTGAGCATCGCCGATATCGAGCGGTATCACGGTTTCCGATTCGATCCCGCCGTGACGAGTGAAGTCAGCACCATCGCGGTCCGAGCCTCGTATCGCAACTCGGCATCTGGCAGTCTCGCGTCGTTCGCGCTCTACCACGCGCTCTACCGAGACGCACTCATTCGCAATGAGCGGCGCTGGTTTGCGGTCCTCGACGATGTCGTGCTCGGCCTGCTCCACAGTCTCGGCACCCCGTTCGAAGCGGTATGCGGACTCCCCTCCACCCCCTACCTCGGGTCGGCCGCGACGACGCCGACGACGTGCGACATCGACGCGGTCAGACGGGGCATGCGCGACACCGACCGTCGCTTGATGACGATGATCCTCGATGGCGTCGACCTGCATGATGTCGTGTCGTTTCCGGACGTGGTCCTCGACTCTGTTGCGACGGTCAACGAATCCGTGATCGACCTTCGAGATTCGACCGAGCAGCCGTCCATCCCCACAGCACCGATCCAGCCCACAGCACCGAGCGAATAGCGCTGATGTGCCACCATCGGGGCCATGCCTTCGATGCGAACCGAACGTGACGGCCCACTGGGCTGGCTGATCATCGACAATCCCGAGCGACGAAATGCCATGTCCTACGACGCCTATGCCTCCGTTCCCGGAGCGGTCGCCGACTTGACGGCCGAGCCGGATCTGCGGGTTGTCATTCTGCGCGGCGCCGGTGAGCAGGCCTTTGGCGCCGGCTCCGACATTTCGGAGTTCACGGAACGTCGTCTGGGGGCAGCGTCCGAGGACTTCAACGCCGTCGAACACGACGCGGTCGAGGCAATCGCTGCGATTCCGGTTCCGGTACTCGCCATGATCCATGGCCCGTGCATGGGGGGCGGAGCAGCGCTGGCCATGGCTGCCGATCTTCGGTACGCCGCCGACGACGCGCAATTTGCGATCCCGCCGGCCAAACTCGGCGTGGGGTTCCCCCTCGACGCACTCGCACGACTGCGCGACACCCTTGGCCCTGCGGTGACGAAAGATTTACTCTTCACCGCCCGCGTGGTCGACGCCGACGAGGCTCTCAGACTCGGCATCTTCACCGCCGTACTCGGGAAGGCCGACCTGCAACGGTTCTGCGAAGACCAAGCGGCCCGCATCGCGCGACTGGCCCCACGCACGCTGGCGGCGATGAAACTCGGCCTCGACGGCCGCGACGAAGCGGTCGCTGCCACGGCGGCCTGCTACGACAGCGCCGACTTCCGCGAAGGAATCGCAGCGTTTCTCGAGAAGCGTCACCCCGAATTTCGCGGCGAATAGCCAACCCCATGGCCCCGGCACCGCTGCCCATCGACGACGTCATGCCGGCCGTGCTGGCCGCCCTCGCCGACGTTGGCCAGGCCGTGCTCCAAGCTCCCCCCGGCGCCGGAAAGACCACGAGGGTGCCGCTCGCGCTGCTCGACGCTCCTTGGCTCAACGGCCAACGAATCTTACTTCTGGAGCCGCGGCGGGTCGCCGCCCGGGCTGCGGCGGCGCGCTTGGCGGAGGGATTGCACTCAGTCGTCGGTGGCCTGGTCGGATATCGCATGCGCGATGCGACGAAAGTGAGCGCGGCGACCCGCATCGAGGTTGTCACCGAAGGAGTGCTCACCGCGATGCTCCAGTCCGACCCCTCCCTCGACGGTTTCGGCGTTGTGATCTTCGACGAGTTCCATGAGCGCAGTCTCCAAGCCGACCTCGGCTTGGCGTTCGCCCTCGAAGCGAAGACCGACCTTCGCCCCGACCTGCGTCTGCTGGTGATGTCGGCAACCCTCGACGGCGAACGGGTCGCCGATGCGCTGGGGGGAGCCCCGATCATCACCAGCGAAGGCCGTCAGTTTCCAGTGGAGACGCACTACCGGCCGGCGTTGTCGGCAACCAAGCTCGAGCCGCACATGGCCGAGGTCATCGCCGACGTGGCTCGGAAGAGCGACGGCGACATCTTGGCCTTCCTTCCCGGCGCAGGATGGATTCGTCGCACCGAGAGGCTGCTCGGTTCCTCGATGAGCAAGGACTCTCTGCCCAAGAACTCTTTGCCCAAGGAGATGGTCGTCACCCCGCTGTACGGACTTCTTTCGGGAGCGGAGCAAGACCGAGCGATCGCTCCCGACCCCAAGGGCCGCCGCAAAGTCATTTTGGCCACCGACATCGCCGAGACGAGTCTTACCATCGACGGCGTACGCGTTGTGGTCGACGGCGGACAGCGTCGGGCCCCGGTCTTTGACCCTCGCAGCGGTTTGACCCGACTGGAGACCATCCGAATATCGAAGGCATCGGCCGATCAGCGCCAGGGTCGAGCCGGACGCCAGGCTCCCGGTTCATGCCATCGGCTGTGGTCCAGGAGGGACCAGGAGATTCTCTCCCCCTTCGATCAACCCGAAATCATGTCCGCCGACCTCACCGGACTTCGCCTACAACTGGCTCGCTGGGGAGCCCGAGCCGACGACCTTGCGTGGCTCGACGCACCACCGGCGCCGGCTCTGGCCGAGGCAACCGAGCTGCTGGTGCGACTGGGTGCCCTCGGCGCGGCCGGTCACATCACCGCCCATGGCCGGGCCATAGCCGCCTTCGGCACCGAGCCTCGCCTCGCCCACATGCTCGTTCGGGCCAATGAGATGGGCCTTGGCGCCGTCGCATGCGACATCGCCGGGCTTTTGTCGAGTCGCGACCCACTGCAGACGCGCTCGGTCGATATGCGCGAGCGAATCGCGGCGATGCACGACGGCGCTGGTCGGTCGCTTCGCCACGGCGCGATGGAGGAGGCGAAACGGGCGGCCAAACGGTGGCGGCGCCAGCTCGGCATCCCCAGGCACGCGGGCGACCCTGACGACGCCGGCCTGGTCGTGTCGATGGCCTTCGGCGATCGAATCGGGCAGCAGCGAGGCGGCTCGAGCTCGTACCGATTGGCGTCAGGACGCGGCGCTGAGCTGCCCGCCGGCGACGCACTCACCGGGGAGCCGTTCCTTGCGGTCGCCGAGGTCGACGGGGACCCCCAGGGTGGCCGAATCTACTTGGCTGCGCCGCTCGACCTTTCCGACATCGAACGGGCTCATGACGACCACATCAAGCGAGAGCCCGTGGTGTTCTGGGATCCCAGGTCTCGCGACGTCGTGGCGGAGCATCAGACCCACCTCGGTGCTCTCGTCTTCAAACGCGAGCCGATGAGCAAACCGCCGGTCGAGCAACTCGGCGTCGCCTGGGCCCAGGCCGTCGCCGCGGAGGGTCTCGATCTGTTGCCGTTCAACGAGGAGATCGACCGATGGCGAGACCGCGTCGACCTTCTGCGCCGAACGCTCGTTGACGACTGGCCCGATCTCACCGACGCCCACTTGCTGGCCACGACCGACGCGTGGCTGGCGCCGCACCTCCTCAGGGTGCGGCGCCGGAAGGACTTGGCCCAGGTTGATCTGCGGCAGATCCTTGGTGCGCAGCTCGACTGGCAGCAGGGTCGTCTGCTCGACGAACTCGCCCCGACCCATCTCGCCGTCCCGAGCGGCAGCAACGTTCGCCTCGACTACGGCAGCGAGGGTGGCCCCGTTTTGGCGGTTCGTATCCAGGAGCTTTTCGGTCTGACCGAAACACCGACGGTCGTCAGTGGACGGGTCCGTGTCATCGTGCACCTCCTGTCGCCGGCGCAGCGACCGATGCAGGTCACCACCGACTTGGCGAACTTTTGGTCGGAGACCTACCCCCAGGTGAAGTCAGAGCTCATGGGCCGGTATCCGAAGCACTATTGGCCCGATGACCCACTGACTGCCATCGCCACCAACCGCACGAAGAAACGCCGGTAAGGACACCACACACCAGCCGTGCTAATGGAAATGATCGACGGGTCCGTGACCGGGTCCGATGTTCCAGTCGGCCGAGCCGGCGATGGCCTTCGTCACGTATTCCTTCGCCACCCGGACCGCTGCGAGCAGGTCGGGCTCGCCTCGCGCGAGATTCGCAGCGATCGCTGCCGCCAACGTGCAGCCCGTACCGTGGTCGTTCGTCGTGTCGATGCGCGGCGTTGCCAATCGCGTGATCTGGTCGTCGTGCCAAACGATGTCGATGGCTTCGTCTGCTCGATCAGCGAGCGGTCGGCCGCCCTTGACAACGATGAGCTCGGCGCCGCAGTCGGCAAGCTTCCGAGCGGCTGCGATCATGTCGGCTTCGTTCTTTATCGTCAGGCCAGAGAGCAGGCTCGCTTCGGCGAGATTTGGCGTGAGGACCCGCGCTTTGGTCATCAAGGCTGCGTAGGCGTTGACGGTCTCGTCGCTCACGATCTGGGTTCCCGCAGCGCTCACCAACACCGGGTCGACCACGAGGTTTGCGATTCGGTCGGCGAACGACGACACCACGTCGACGGTGGCAGCCTCGAAGAGAAAACCGGTCTTGGTTGCGGCGATGTCGAAGCCATCCAACACCGCGTCGAGTTGCGCTCGCACCACGGTTGCCGGGATCACGTGCAGCTCTCGGATGCGCACGGTGTCCTGCGCCGTGACCGCCGTAACGACGCTCGTCCCATGTACGCCGTGGGCGGCGAACGTTCGCAGGTCGGCTTGTAGTCCTGCGCCTCCCCCGCTGTCGCTGCCGGCGATCGTGAGAGCCACCTTCGGCGTCTCAGCCATGACGGAACACCACGGAGTACGACGCAACGAGGGGTGCCTGCGGCGTGATGACCTGCGGTCGACGGTTGAACTCGTCCGGCGCACCCGACTGCGGTTCGACGCAGATGGCATGCTCGGGCTCGTCGTAGATCACCCAATGATCCAACGACGACGACAGCTCGACTTCCCCGAGACCGGGCCAACGCAGGATCGGGTTTGCTGCCAGCCCGACGAAACAGTTGTCCCACGGGCGCGGTGAGACGTCGACGAGCGCGCCGGTAGGGATGGCTTCGGCATCCACCGCGTACATCTTGGACGGCGCGACGAGCAGTTCGGCCTGTGCGCCGCCGATTGTGCGCCGGAACCAAGGGTGCCATCCCACCATCGCCGGCATCTTTTGCGCGGCGTGCACCGTCATCGTCACGGTGTAGCGGTCCTCCTCGATGTGGAACCGCTGCTCCACCCAACCGCCGAAGGGCCAGTCGGAACCCAGCTCAGTGCTGAGCGATCCGTCTTCTTGCCACTGCCACGCTCGCACGAACCCGGTGCCGTGAATCGCATGGGGCGGCAGCCCGAGCGGCAGCTGGTACTCGACACCATCAAATCGGAACCGTCCAGCCCGAATTCGTCCGGCCCAGGGCACCATCGGGTACGCGCCGCCGGCCAGCGGGTCACCCGGCGGTTGCGTGTGCAGCAGGTTGTGGCCACCGAAACTCGCCGACACGATCCGACCGCCGTGGTCTTCGTCCACGACAATCGCGGTTCGGGCTGCGACGAACGCTCTCACGGCTTCGGGTTGAGCAGTGCCTGCACAACGCCGCCGATGTCGACATCGGCGCGATCTTTCTGCGCGGTGAGCCGGTCATAGACTTCGGCTGCTCCGATGAGCGCTCCATCCGGCAGGCCAGCGGCAGCGAAGCTGGACGCCAACTCGCGCATCTCGCCCGCAAATCGCCATGCCTTCGGCGCAACGAGGGCGGCCGAGAGTTCGCTGCGCTCTCTGACGCCGGGCTGAGACCGGTCCCACTCTGCGAGCAACGCGTCGGTCACGCCCTCGACCTCGGCAAAGGCCCGGATGTTCATCAACAGGGCGGTGCTGGCCTTGGTCCACGCGGCATACGCGACTTTCAGCGCAGATGCGGCACCGATCTCGTGACTGACCACACTCGCTTCGACCATGGACCCGGCAAAGGCGGCCAGAACCTCGTCGGCCCGGTCTCCGCTGAGGTACAGCCGAGTCGTTCCGGGTCGTCGTGCCGGCGGGCCGATGATCCCACCGTCGACGGCCGAGCCTCCAGCGCCGGTGATGATCTGGGCCACCTCGATCGCGGTCGCAGGCGCAACGGCGTTGGCGTCGATGTACAGACCCCG